>Ga0209846_1000036_pt1 | contig 16337 bp, 11 predicted proteins | sample GWRWS3_20_30_FD_187244 | JGI IMG/M metagenome (GOLD analysis project Ga0209846, IMG submission 187244) | Riverbed sediment microbial communities from areas with vegetation nearby in Columbia River, Washington, USA - GW-RW S3_20_30 (SPAdes)... | ecosystem: Environmental > Aquatic > Freshwater >... | reverse complement strand
CAGGAGGGCGGGGCGATCGGCTTCATCGAGGAGATCGACGCGATCGGCGGCCGCCGGGGCGGCCTGGACGGCGGCGACGGCCCGGTCAGCGCCGGCACCGGCGGGGTCGTCAACGAGCTGCTGGTCCAGTTGCAGAGCTTCGACACCCCGCCGCTCGCCGAGCGCGTCGCCGGCCGGCTGGTCGACTGGCTCAACGGCTGGCTGCCCGCCGAGCGGCAGCTCCGCAAGCCCCCGCTGCGCTACAACAATCTCCTGGTCATCGCCGCCACCAACCGGGTGGAGGCGCTGGACCCGGCGCTGCTGCGGCCCGGCCGCTTCGACCGCAGGCTCTACTTCGACCTGCCCAACGCGGCCGCGCGCAGCGAGCTGGTCGACTACTTCCTGGCTCGCAAGGCCCACCACCCGGAGCTGGACGACGACGCCAAGCGCTCCGAGCTGGCCCACCTCACCTTCGGCTACACCCCGGTGATGATCGAGCACCTGCTGGACGAGGCGCTGATCTGGGCGCTGCGCGCCGGCAGGGACGGGATGCGCTGGGCCGACGTCAACCAGGCCAAGCTCTCCGAGGAGATCGGGCTCAAGCAGCCGGTCGCCTACACGCCGCTGGAGAAGGAGATGGTCGCCACCCACGAGGCCGGCCACGCCGTCGCCGCCCACCTCTCCGGCGTCGGGCGCAAGCTCGAGGTGCTGTCGATCGTCGAGCGCAAGGACGCGCTCGGGCTGCTCGCCCACAACGACACCGAGGAGCGCTGGACCCGCACCCGCACCGAGCTGCTGGCCTTCCTGCGCATCGCCTGCGCCGGCATGGCCGCCGAGGAGCTGTGGTTCGGCGAGTCGACCACCGGGCCGGGCTCCGACCTCGTCGGCGCCACCGGCATCGCGGCCCAGATGGTCGGGGCGCTCGGCATGACCGACTCGCTGATCTCCTACGTGGCCATGGAGGAGGGGCTGAACGACCGCAACGTGGTGGCCAGGGTGCTGTCCGACCCCGACGGCAGGGAGCGGACCGAGCGGCTGCTCAGGGACGCGAAGGCGGCGGTGAAGGAGCAGCTCGACCGCAACCGCGTCCTGGTGGAGGCGCTCAGGGACGCGCTGCTGGAGCGGGACGAGCTGATCGGCGACGAGATCCTCGAGGTGCTGCGCCGGGCCGAGGGCGGCCTGGCCGCCCCGGTGCCGCCGCGGCCCCTGCCGAGCCTGCTCGCCGCCCGGGTGGCCACCCGGTAGGGGGTGTGGACGGCCGGTTGCCCGCGGGTCGGGGCGGGGTTAGAACCGGCTCCCGCCGCTGCCACGACCCCAGGAGCCGCCGATGCCCCTGACGCCGACCGTCGGTCCCGACCCGACCTGGCCGCTGGCCGCCCGGAGGATCCCCTGGTGAGCCGGCCCGCCGGGGAGCCGGCCGTGCTCGCCGCCGGCGCCCGGCAGCTCGCCGCCGCCGCCGACGCCCTCCGCGGCGTCCGCGGCCAGCTCGCCGGGGCGGTGTCCTTCGTCGTCGTCGCGGGCGCCTGGCGGGGGCCGGCCAGCGAGGCGTTCCTGGTCGACGACGAGGCCATGCGGCTCGGCCTCCAGCGGGCCGCCGGCGCCCTCGACGAGACCGCCGGGGCAGTCGCCGAGCTGGCCGCGCGGCTCGACCATGCCCAGGCGACCTGGGACGAGGGGCGGCGGCTGGCGGAATCGGTCGGGCTCGCGCTCGACCGGGACGGGGTCGTCTCCCCGGCCGCCGGCGCGCTGAGCGCCTCCCCCGCCGCGGCCGGCCTGGCCGCGCGTCTGGCCGCCGCCGCCGTCCACGAGGCGACCGCCGCCAGCGCCGCCGCCGCGGCCCGCCTGGACCAGGTGGCCGCGCCCGGCCCGGACCGCGGCCACCGCGGCGGCGGTGGCGCCGGGCACGGACCCGGACGTGGGCTGCTGGTGGAGGCGCTCGAGACCGGCCGCGAGGTGGTCACCGGCACCTATCACCTGCTCGGCGGGGCGGACGCGCGGCTGCGCGCGGCGGGCCGGGTGGCCGCGTCCAGCGACGACCCGTCGGTGCGGATGGCCGCCGTCCGGGTGCTGGCGACGGCCGGGCGGCCCCTGCTCGACAGCCGGCTGGCCTACACCCTGCCGATGGTCGGTGCCGTCCTGGACACCGCCGTCGGCGTCGCCGACGGCGACCCGCTGCCCAGGGCCATCGCGCGGGCGGTCGGCGGCACGGTCGGCGCCGAGCTGGGCGGCCGGGTCGGCATGGCGGCGTGTGGCGGGCCGGCCGTCGCCACCCAGGGCGTCGGCGTGGTCGCCTGCCCCGTCATCACCGTCGTCGCCGGCGCCGCCGGCGCGGAGGTGGGCCGGCGCGTCGCCGTGCGGCTCTACGACGAGGTCGCCGGCCCACCGGCACCCGAGCGGGTCAAACCGGGGTCGCGCTGACCGCCTCGGGCGCCACCGCGACGCGCTCCGGGTGGGTGTAGACGTTCATGGACCGCCCGCGAAGGAACCCGACCAGGGTGATGCCGACCTCCTCGGCCAGCTCCACGGCCAGGCTCGACGGCGCGCTGACGGCGGCGACCAGCGGCACGCCCGCCACCGCCGCCTTCTGCACGACCTCGAACGAGGAGCGGCCGGAGACGAACAGGACCTTGCCGGCGAAGGGCAGCCGCCGCTCGGTCGCCGCCCAGCCGATCACCTTGTCGACCGCGTTGTGCCTGCCGACGTCCTCGCGGACGCACACCACCGTCCCGTCGTCGTCGCAGACGGCGGCGGCGTGCAGCCCGCCCGTCTGCTCGAACACCCGCTGCGCCTCGCGGACCCGGCCGGGGACCTCGGCAAGGACCTGGCTCGGCAGCACCAGCGGGTCGCCCGCGACCGAGTGGCAGGCGACCCTGACGGCCTCGACCGACGCCTTGCCGCACACGCCGCACGACGAGGACGTCACGGCCAGGCGGTCGAGCGACGGGTCGGGGAGCGGCACCCCGGGGCGCAGGTCGACCGTGAGCACGTTGTACTCCTGGGCTTGGCCCTCCGGCGCGCAGAAGCGCACCGCCGCGATGTCCTCGGGTGCGGCCACCAGGCGCTCGCTGATGCAGTAGCCGATGGCCAGCTCGAAGTCGTTGCCGGGGGTGCGCATGGTCACCCCGACAGGGCGGCCCGCGACCCGCAGCTCCAGCGGCTCCTCGACGGCGAGCCGGTCCCTGGCTCGCCGGGCCTGCCCGTCCCGGACCTTCAGAACCCGGCGCTCGGCAACGCCCCGACCCGCCATCGCCACCTCCCGCGTCCGGCGTCGTCCTTCGCCAGCAAGCGTACGTGCCTCCCCGCCCGCGCGCCGCGCTCAGGCGAGGCGGACGCTCGCCGGGACCCGGTGGGGGCCGAAGAGCACCGAGCTCGCAGCCGGGCCGACGGCGCACCCCTAGCCGTCGTCCGGCGGGCGGCGCTGCTCCGCCTCGTCGGCCGCGGCGATCGCGCGGGCCACCAGCGTCGGCGGCATGTTCCCGTACGACAGCACCCGGTCGTGGAAGCGGCGCAGCCGGAACGCGTCACCCAGCCGGGCCTGGGAGGCGGCCCGCAGTCGCTCCAGCTCCAGGGCGCCGACCAGGTAGCTGAAGGGCTGGGTCGGGGTCATGCTGTAGCGGGTCACCTCCGAGCGGGCGGTCGACTCGCTCACCCGGGCCACCGACACCGCCCTGGCCACCGCCGCCTCGTAGGACAGCTCGCCGCTCTGCAGCTCCATGTCGAGCACGATCCGCAGCGCCCGCAGCAGCCGCATGGAGAGCTGGGCGAGCCGCGCCCGATCGTCGTAGTAGCCGACGTCGTGCATGAGCTGCTCGGTGTACAGGCCCCAGCCCTCGATCATCACCGTCGAGCGGACCGCCCGCCTGGTCACCGACTCCAGGCGGTTCACACTGGTGAGCTGGAGATGGTGGCCGGGGTAGCCCTCGTGGGCGGAGACCGCCGGGATGAACGCGAAGGCGTGGTCGCCGAGGCCGGCCTCGTCGGCCGGTGGCGTCACCCAGAAGTAGCCCTGCTGCCAGGGGTCGAACGGGCCGGCCGCCAGGTAGGCGGCGTAGCCCAGCACCGGACGGAGGAACTCCGGGGTCGGCTCGACCCGGGCGGCGGCCTCCGGGTTGGTCGCCAGGTCCTCCTCGAACACGAACGCCTCCAGCCGTTCCAGCTCGCGCCGGTAGGCCGGCAGCAGCCCCTCCACGTCCGGGTGGTCGGCCTTCAGCTCGTCGAGCTTGGCCGACCAGTCGTCGGCGCCGAGCTTGCCGGCGTGCTCGCTGAGATCGGCGGTGATCCCGGCGATCTGGGCCTGGCCGACCTCGAGGAAGCCGGCCGGCGAGGTGTCGAAGCAGTGGACCTCGCGGAGCTTGCGGGCCTGCGCCGCCTCGCCGATCCCGAACGGGGCGTCCTCGGGGAAGCGGTCGGCGTGCTCGCCTTCCAGCCAGCCCGCGAAGTCGCGCAGCGCCGCGCCGGCCGCCGCGGCGGCCGCCGCGACCCGGTCGGCCACCCGCGTGCCGGCGGCGAGCGGGCCGAGCGTCCCCGCCAGGAACTCGGCGCCGCCGCCGGCGGCGGCCACCGCCATCTGCCGCCACAGGGCCGGGCAGGGCTGGTCGAGCAGCGTCCTGGCCCGGTCGAGGTAGCGGGGGGCCTGCTCCAGCCGCTCGGCGGCGCTGGCGAGCCGCTGCTCCAGGGGTGCGAAGTCGCGGGCGACCAACAGCAGGATCGAGGCCGGCACGGCGGTGGCGGCCTCGAACGGGTTGCGGCGCCACGGCCGCTCGACCTCGTTGACGAACAGGCCGTCGGAGATCGTCGCCGCCAGCGCGTCCCGGTCGACCGCCTCCTCCTCGTCTCGGGGCCGGACCGCGGTGACACGCCGCCGCAGGTCGGCCAGCTGGCGCGCGAAGCCGTCCAGGCCGGCCTCGGTCAGGTCCTCGAGCCGGCCGTCGTGCTCGTGCCGGCCGAAGAGGGTGGCCTCCGTCGGGAACGTCTCGAAGACGAGGTCCAGGTACTCGCGGGTCAGTCGCTCGACGGCCTCCGCCACGGGCGCACGCTCCTTGTCGTCACCACACCACCGGCATGGTCAAGCGTAGTGCCTGCCCCGCACGGCTCAGCAACTTCTCAGGTTGCGTACCTATAGTCCGTCGACGGGCGCGACTTCGGGTGAGGGGCCTCGTGGGACGATTGCTGGGCGACCCGGAGGTGTGGGACGACAGCCCGTCCCGGCCCCGGGTGGTGGTGCGCGGTCTTGTCGGGCTGGCGGCGGGACTGGCCGCCGGTGGGCTGGTCGCGTTCGCGGTGGTGCCCCGCCCGGCCGCGCCGCCGCCGGAGGTCGCCGTGCCGCCACCGCCGGCGGAGGGACCACGGGTCCGGGTCGAGCGGCAGACCCTCGACAACGTCTCCCTCTCTGCCGGCCCGCTGCTGGTGGTCCGGTCGGGTCGCCTGGAGCAGGTCAAGCCCGACGGCACCGACCGCCGGGTGGTGGCCCAGAACGTCCGCGCCAGCGCGGCCGTCGGCCCCAGCCGCGACGGCACGCTGGTCGTCCTCGACAGCGGCGTCATCGTGCGGGTGGACCGGGACGGCGCCACCACCCGGCTCGGCCCCGCCAACTACCTCGCCGCCGGGCTCGCCGGCCGTGACGAGCGGCTGCTCGCCTGCGCCGAGCCGGGCGGCAGCCGGCGGCCCGACAGCGGCCTGCTCCTGTCGGCGGCCGGCGGCCGCAACCGACCGGTCAAGCTCGGCTGCCCGGTCGCCTGGGCGAGCGGCGCGGAGGTGATCGCCGGCGCCGGCGGGCCGTGGGCGGCGGTGAACGGCATCGAGCGGGACCGGGCCGTCCAGCGGGGCACCTCGGTGCTGGTCGGGCGGCCGGGCGGGCGGTCGCTCGTGCTGCTCGGCGCCCACGAGCTGCGGGCGGCGGCCGGCCGGCGGGCGACGGTGGAGGCCGTCGCGCTGGCCCCGGACGGCAAGCTCGCCGCGGTCGCCGCCGGGTCGCCCGGCCGGCCCTGGGTGGTGCTGGTGCTGCGGGCCGACGGCCGGAGGGTGGCCCGCATCCCGCTGGCCGCCGGGCATCGGCCGGCCTGGATGGGCTGGTCGGACCGGCAGGGGACGGTGACGCTGGCCGTGGCCGCGGTGGACCGGCGCGGCGACCTGGCGACCGCACCGCTGGCCTCCAGGCAGGGCGGTGGCTACGTGCTCGCCTGGGACGCCGGCACGCGGACCGCCCGGGTCCTCGCCGCCGGCCCGCCGATGGTGGCGGCGGACGGCTTCGCCTGGTCGTCCGATGGCGAGTCGGTCGGGATCTCCTCGCCGGGCGGCGTGCTGCTGGTCCTGCAGATCGACGTGGTCTACACCACCGCGGCGCCGGTCACGGGCACGCTGGTCGCCTGGCCGGGGGAGGCGGTGCCGTGAAGGCCCTCCGCCGCTCGCGGCCCGGCCCGTCCGCGGTGGACCCGCTGGCCGAGCGGGGTCGCGGCCGGCGCAAGCTGGCGCTGCTGGTCCCGGTCCTCACCGTCACCTGCGGCCTGGTCGCCGGCGGGGTGGCGGTCGGGCGGGTGGTCGCCGGCAGCCGGCCGGCGCCAGCGCGCGGCCCGGTCGTGGACGGCCCCCTCGCCGGGCGGGCCAGCGGCCCGGTGGAGCAGCTCCGCGACAGCGGCGTGCTGTTCTTCACCGACCAGCAGGGCCGCGCCTTCCGGCAGGCCGCCGACGGGCGCGACCGCCGTCCCCTCGGGCAGCTCAAGGAGCTGGGCGGCCAGTCCGCGCGGCCGTTCCTCGACCAGCTCGACATCGCCGCCAGCCTGCTGGCGGTCCCGGCCGACCGGCGGCGGGCGGAGCTGGCACCCGACGGGAACCTCGTCTACCTGGTCCAGCCCGACGGCGCCGCGGCGGTCGGGCGGCTGCAGGACGGGTCGGTGCGCCGCCTGGTCCCGGCCGGCTGGCGTTCGCCGACCCTGCCGCGCCACACCTCCGACGGCGCGGTCGTCGGGGCCTGCGGCTACCGGCTCGCCGGGCGGCAAGGGTCCGCCGGCGTCAAGGTCGCCAGGAGCTGGATCCTCGACCACGCCGGCGCGGGGCTGGCCACCCTCCCCGGCTGCCTGTACGACCTGGCCGACGACGGCTCGGTGGCGCTGGTGACCGACCCGGCGCAGGGCCGCGTGGCCGGCCCCGTCCCCGACGCCGAGTACCAGGGCTCCCCGCTGGTGGGAGGCTCCGACCAGCTCACCAGGGGCCTGCGGCTGTGGCGCCGCGCCGGCGGGTTCCGCCCGGTGCTCTCCTTCGCGGAGGTGACCAGGGCGTTCCGGGCCGTCCAGCCCGAGGTCGACCCGCGCGGCCTGGTGGTGGTGACCGCCTCGCTGGGCCCGGACCGTCGTCGGGCCCTGGTCCGCATCGTCGACGCCCTCGCCGGCGACAAGCCGCGGACCGGGAGGGAGGCCGAGGTGCTCGCCCTGGTCGACCTGGCGAGCGGCCGCGCCGAGCCGATCCCCCAGCACCTCCCCGGCCTGGAAGCGTGGCTGCCGACCGGCGGCTACGTCTACACCGGTGGCGCCGGGCTGGCGACCTACGTGGCCCGCGAACGGCCGCCGGCGCTGCTGACCGCGACCGTCGCCCAGGAGGGGACCTACGTGGTGGCGGCCAGCCCGGACGGCGCGTGGCTGCTGCTCGGCGGGTCGGTCTGGCGGTTCGTCCGCGTCGACGACCCGGCGGTGCAGGTCACCTACCCCGCCCCCGGCCGCTTCGCCGGCTGGGCGCCGGCGCTGGGACCGGAGGGGTCCGGCCGGGGGGGTCCGGGGGACCCCAAGGGGGTCCCCCGGTCGGTCGGGTCCCAAGGGGGTGCCCCGGTGGATCGGCCGGAGGGAGCGTCCGGGCCGTGAGCACCTTGCGGCTGGCCCTGCGCGGGCTGCTGGCCCGGGCCGGGCTGTCGGCGGCGCTGCTCGCCGTCACCGCGTTCGCGGTCGGGGTGGGCGTCGCCGGCGCGGTCTACCTGCGCGCGGCGGGGGAGTCGGTCCTGGCCACCGCGCTGCGGTCCGCGCCAGCGCCGATCGTGGGGCTGCACGTCAGCCGGCTCGTCGGCAGCTCGCGTGAGCTGCGCGGCCTGGACGCCTCGGTGACCGCCGCCGCGCCGGTCATGCCGGCCCTGCGCCGGCCGGTGACCGGGCTGGAGACCCGCACCCCGGTCCCGCTGCGGGCGTCGGGCGCTCCGACGGTCACCGCCTACCTGGCCAGCCGCAGCGGCCTCTGCGACCACCTGGTCCTCGACGCCGGCCGCTGCCCGCGGGGGCGGCCGCTGGGCCTGCCGGCCGAGGTGGCGGTGAGCCGGCGGGTGGCCGACCGGCTCCGCCTGGAGCTGTTCGAGACCTTCCGGGCCAAAGGGTTCGGCGCCGGCGCGGTCGCAAGGGACCTCGAGGTCGTCGGCGTCTACACCCCGACGCCGCGCGACCAGTACTGGTTCGGCGCCGACCGCGCCTACTTCCCGCCGCCACCGATCAACGACGTGCCGACCCCGCTGGACGCGGTCTTCGTGTCGACCAGCGACCTCGCCCCCGTGGTCGACACCGGCGGCCTGGACATCCGCGCCCGCCACGACCTGTTCCTCGACCCCGACCGGCTGCGCCTGGCCGACGCGCCCGGCGTGCCGGTCGCCGTCGGCCGGGTCACCGAGATCGTGCGCGCCGGCCATCCCACCGCCACCGTGCTGACCGGCCTGCACGACCTGGTCGCCAAGGCGGAGAACGACCGCCAGGCGCTGACCGTGCCGGTGCTGCTCGCCGACCTGCAGCTCGCGTCGCTGGCGCTGCTGATCCTGGTGGTGGTCGCGGCGATGGCCGCGGAGGCCAGGGCCGGGGAGGTCGCCCTCGCCAAGGTGCGGGGCGCGACCACCACGCAGGCGTTCGGGCTGGCGGTCCTGGAGCTGGCAGCGGTCGCCATGGTCGCGCTGCCGGTCGGCCTCGGCCTCGGCTGGCTCGGCGCCCTGCTGGTGGCCCGCCGCCAGCTCGAGGGCGGCATCCCGGTGGTGGTGACGCCGCAGGCGGTCGCCGCGGCCCTCTGCGCCGCCGTGGTCGCCCTGGTCGCCGCCAACCTGGCCGGCCTCGGCGCCGTCCGGCGCCGGATCGTCGACCAGTGGCGCTACGGCCGCTCCGACCGGCTCAGCCGGCGCGGCTTCCTGCTCGAAGGCGTGCTGCTGCTGGTCGCGGCCGGCGCCCTCGCCAACCTGCGCGCCGGCGGCACCCGGCGGGCGACCGGCGGCTACGACCTGCTCGCCACCCTCGCCCCCGGGCTGGCGGTGCTGGCGGCGGCCCTGGTCGTCGGGCGCTCCCTGCCGGTGGTGGCCGCCTGGCTGGTCCGGCTCACCGGCCGCTCGCAGGGGCTGGCCAGCTACGTCGGCGCGCGCCAGGTCGCCCGCCGCGGCGGGGCGGCCCTGCGGGTGGTGGTCGCGCTCGCCGCCGCCTTCGGGCTGGTCGCGTTCGCGGTCACGGTCCGCCAGGACCTGGCCCGCAACCGCCACGACCGGGCCTTCACCGAGGTCGGCGCGGCCGAGCGCGTGGAGGTCGCCGTCGCGGGCCAGGCGCTTGGCCCCGAGCGGGTCGCGGCGGCCGACCCGGACGGCAGCACGGCCATGGCCGTGCTGCGCTACCGGGCGGCGCTGCGCGACGCGCCGGGCGTCAGCGCGGTCCTGCTCGGCGTCCAGCCCGACCGGTACCGGGCGGTCGGCTTCTGGCGGGGCGACTTCGCCGACCGGTCGCTGTCGCGGGTGCTCGCGCCGCTGTCCCGGCCGCCGGCGCCGCCGCTCGACCTCGGCCGCGCCGACCAGCTCGAGATCGCCGTCGGCGTCAACGACCTCCGCGCCGAAGGCCCGGTGCGGCTGGTGGCGCTCGTCCGGGGGAGCGGCTCCCGGGTCGTCCGGGTGGACCTCGGCCGCCTGGGCCCGAGCGAGGTCCGCCCCCTGCGGGGCCGGCTCGACCCCGCCGGCGGGCCGTGGCGGCTGGAGCGGCTCTGGGTGGTCCGCGAGCCGGGGGTGAGCAGCGCCGTCGCGGCCGGCCTGGTGCTCGACTCGCTGCGAGCCCACGAAGGCGGGGCGTGGCGGCTGGTCCACGGCTTCGACGACCCGGCCCATTGGTACTCGCTGAACGACAACACCTACGAGCCGCGGGACATCCTCGCCCCCACCAACGGGGTCGACGGCCGCGCCCTGGCGGTCACGATCGAGGCGCCCAGCTCAGGCGTGGTCGTCGGCCTCGGCCACGCGTCCGTGCCCGAGGCGCTGCCCGCGGTGGTGACCCCCGCCTTCCTCGAGGTGCTCTCCAGCCAGGTCGGGCGGGTGGTGCGGGTCCGCGGCCAGATCCCCGGCGACCTCCAGCTCCAGGTGGCCGGCGTCGCCCGCGTGCTCCCCGGCACCGGCCCGGGCGTGGTCGCGGCCTACGTGGACGCCGACTGGCTGCTGGTCCACGCCCAGCGCAACCCCCTCGACCGGCCGGTCGCCAACGAGGTCTGGACGGTCGGCGGCGCCCGGGGCGCGGCCGCGTTGGAGCGACTCACCGCCCAGGGCGTCGGCGTGCAGGCGCGCTTCGGCGCGGCCCAGCAGGAGGCGGAGCTCGCCCAGCAGGCGCCCTCCCTGGCGTTGCTGCTGCTGCTGGTCGGCGCCGCCGCCGGAGCGGCGCTGGCCACCGGCGGCGTCATGCTGCACCTCTACCTGACCGGCCGGCGGCGCGCCTTCGAGCTGGCCGTGCTGGAGGTCTTCGGCGCCCGGCGCCGCGACCTGTGGGGGCCGGTCGCGGTCGAGCAGGGCTCGCTGGTCGGCTACGGCGTGCTCTGCGGCGGCCTGGTGGGGCTGGTGGTCGCCCTGGTGGCGCTGCCGGCGATCCCCCAGTTCGTGGACCGGCCGAGCGTGCCCCCGCCGATCTACACGCCCGACTGGCTCGCCCTCGGCGTCGGCCTGGGCCTGGCCGCGCTGCTGGTCGCCGCCGGGCTCGCCGTCGTGGTCGCCGGCCTGGTCCGCCAGGCCCGCCCCGCCCTGCTGCGCGAGGAGGAGCCGTGAGGCTGAGGGGCCCGGGGAACCCCAAGGGCCGGAGGGGTCCGGGGAACCCCAAGGGGGTCCCCCGGTGGAACGGGCCCCGGTGAACATAACCCTCGACCGCGCGAGCGGCCGGGCCGGGGACCTGGCCGCCGAGCGGCGGGCCAGGACCGGCGAGCGGCTGCTCACCTGCGAGGGCCTGTTCCACCTGTACGTGCTCGACGGGCGCGAGGTGGTGGCGCTCCAGGGGGTGGACCTGGGCGTCGACTGGTGCGAGATGGTCGCCCTGCTCGGGCCCTCGGGGTCCGGCAAGTCGACCATGCTTTCGGTCATGGGCGGGCTGGAGCGGCCGTCGGCCGGCCGGGTCCTGCTCGACGGCGTCGACGTGACCAGGCTGTCGGAGGCGCAGCTCACCATGCTCCGCCGTCGCCGGCTCGGCTTCGTCTGGCAGGGCGCCGCCCGCAACCTGCTTCCCCACGCCTCGGCGTGGGAGAACCTGGAGGTGCCGATGCTGCTGGCCGGGCTGCCGGCGCGACGGCGCCGGCGGCGCGCCGGGGTCCTGCTCGACGCGGTCGACCTGGGCGGCGCCGCCCGCAAGCCCATCCGCGCCCTGTCAGGGGGTGAGCAGCAGCGCCTGGCGGTGGCGGTCGCGCTCGCCAACAACCCGCCGCTGCTGCTGGCCGACGAGCCCACCAGCCAGCTCGACCGGGCCAACGTGCAGCGGGTGGTCGAGCTGCTCAAGGAGGCGCGCGACGACCTCGGGACCACCGTGGTGCTGGTCACCCACGACCCCGAGGTGGCCGCCGCCATGGACCGCACCGTCACCATCCGTGACGGCCGCGTCAGCGCCGAGGGCCGGGGCGGCACCGAGTACGCGGTGGTCGGCCCCACCGGCTCGCTGCACCTGCCTGCCGACGCGCTGGCCGTGCTGCCCCCGGGTGGCCGGGTGACCGTGGAGGTCGAGCCCGACCGGGTCGTCCTGCGGCCCTCGGACCGCCGGCCCGACGGCGAGACGCAGGAGGGCGGGGCGCCGTGACCATCCTGGCCGCCGAGGGGCTGGTCGCCAGGCGGGGCGGCCGCAACGTGGTCGACGGCGTCTCGCTGGAGGTCGCCGGCGGCGAGGTGGTCGGTCTGGTCGGGCCGTCGGGGTCTGGCAAGTCGACCACGCTGCTGCTGCTTGCCGGGCTGGAGCCTCCCGACGCCGGGGTCGTGCGCCTGGACGGCGAGGACCTGGCCGGGCTCGGCGAGCGTGGCCGCCAGGCGCTGCGCCGCGACCGGCTGGCACTGGTCTTCCAGGGGTACGGCCTGCTGTCGCTGCTCACGGCCAGGGAGAACGTCGAGCTGCCGTTCCGGGTGGCCAGGCGCGACCCGGGTGCCGCCGCGGCCGCGGCCGGCCGCTGGCTCGGGCTTCTCGGCCTGGCCGACCGGGCCGACCAGCGCACCGACGAGCTGTCCGGCGGCGAGCGCCAGCGGGTGGCGCTGGCGCGCGCGCTCGCCGCCGAGCCCGAGGTGCTGCTGGTGGACGAGCCGACCGCCGAGCTGGACGAGGAGAGCAGGGACCGGGCGGTGGGGCTGCTCAGGGACGCCGCCGACCGCGGCGCGGCGGTGGTGGTCGCCACCCACGACCCGGAGGTGGTGGAGCTCTGCGACCGGGTGGTGCGCCTGGTCGACGGTCGCCCCGCCGAGCCCGTCCCCGATTCACCGGGGCACCCCCCTGGGGTTCCCCGGACCCCTCCGGCCCCTCCAGCCGCGGGCGAGGGCGGTGGTCCGGTCGCCTGAGGCTGGCGGGCCCGACCCGGCGCGCACGCTGGGCGCCCTGCTCTCCGCCGAGGGCCGCGCGCTGCTCGACGAGCTGCCGCCCGGCCGCCTGGACCCGGCCGCGGAGCTGCGGCTCGGCACCGCGGCCCGCGCCGGCCATCCGGCCTGGCTGGTCGCCGCCGCCATGGCCCAGCGCGAGCTGCGCGCCCGCGCCGCCGCCAAGTTCTCGCTCGCCGCGCGGATGTGGTTCACCCGCGAGGGCCTCGAGCAGGCGTCGTCAGAGCCGCTGGCCAGGCACCGGGCGGCCCGCTACGCCGGCTTCGAGCGGGTGGCCGACCTGTGCACCGGCATCGGCGGCGACCTGTGCGCGCTGGCGCCGGGTCGGGCCGCCGTCGCGGTCGACCTCGACCCGGTCCACCTCCGCATGGCCGGCGAGAACGCCCGCCTGCACGGCGCCGGCGAGGTCGCGGCGGCCTGCGCCGACGTCCGCGACCTGCGCCTGCCGGCATCGATGGCCGTGTTCGTCGACCCGGCGAGGCGGGCCGGTGGGCGGCGCCTGCCAGCGGGGGAGAGCCGCCCACCGCTCGCCTGGTGCCTCGGCCTGGCCGCCACCGTCGCCGCGGTCGGCGTCAAGGCCGCCCCCGGCCTGCCCCTGGGGCTGGTGCCGTCCGGCTGGGAGGTGGAGCTGCTCGCCGACCGCCGCGAGCTGAAGGAGGCGGCGCTCTGGTCGCCGGCCCTGGCCACCACCGGCCGGCGGGCCACGGTCTTCCCCGGCGGCCACACCCTGGTGGCGCGGCCCGGCCCGCCGGTGCCGTGCGCCCCACCCGGCGCGTTCCTGCTCGATCCCAACCCGGCCGTCACCAGGGCCGGCCTGGTCGAGGAGCTGGCCCGCCGGCTCGGCGCCTGGAAGCTCGACCCGCGGATCGCGTTCCTGGCCGCCGACGCGCCCTTGCGCACCCCGTTCGGCCGGTCGCTACGGGTCGACGCCTCGCTGCCGTGGAACCTGAAGCGGCTTCGCGCGCTGCTGCGCGAACGCCACGTCGGTTCCGTCGAGGTCCGCAAGCGGGGCTCGGCCGTGGACGCCGCCGAGCTGACCGCGCGGCTGCGGCTGCGCGGCGACGAGCGCGCCACCGTGGTCCTCACCCGCGTCGCCGGCCGCCCCTGGGCGCTGCTGTGCACCGACGCCCAGGACCCCGGCGTCTCCGGGCCCTGAGGGCTACGGCGGTGCTCCGCACCAGCACCCCTTCGGCGCCCGCGGGGAGAGTCCGCGGACGCACAAGTCCGGAACGAGGGGGGTGGAACGATGCGGTTCCGAAACTGGGCGCGCTGGCCGCTGGTCCCGGTCGCCGCGGCGGCCCCAACTGCCTGCCTCCTCCCGACGAGGTCTGCATCGGCTTCACCAGCACCGTCACCAAGGTCGACGACGGCCGCCAGCGCCGGGCCGTCACGGGCATGGTGTCCGTCGCCGGCCCGGACGGCACCTTCGCGACCGGCGCCGACGACGTGTCGGTGGCGGACCGCGGCGGCGGCCTGTTCACGATCATCACCGGCGGCCCCTGCGAGCTGCCGCCCGGGCTCCCGCCCGAGGCCGTCCGCCAGCTCGGCAAGCTCCTGCGGGCCAGGGGCGGCGCCAAGCCGGTGGTCGCCGACATCACCGCGTTCGAGTGCGCCAACGACCCCGACGGCTCGGGCCCCGAGAGCAACCCCTACTCCGTCTTTGCCCTCAGCAACCGCCACCAGGTGGTGGCCGACGCGGCCGGGAACTCGATCCTGCGGGTCCGGGACGGCCAGGTGTCGCTGCTGGCGGTCATCCCCGACAGCCCCAACGGCACCGACCAGGTGCCGACCTCGGTGACGCGCGGCCCCGACGGCGCCTTCTACGTGGGGACCCTCGCCGAGGGCGCCGGCAACGGCGCCGCCAACGTGTGGCGGATCGTGCCGGGCCAGGCCCCGGAGGTGTTCGTCGACGGCCTCACCGCCGTGGTCGACATCGCCTTCGGGCCGGACGGCAGCCTCTACGCCTGCGAGTTCTCCACCGACATCGAGACCTTCAGCCCGCTGGGCGCCATCGTCCGGGTGCGGCCCAACGGCCAGCGGACCGTGCTCGGCCAGGGGTCGCTGTTCTTCCCAGGCGGCGTCGCCGTCAGCAGGCGGGGCCGGGTCTTCGTCTCGAACTGGAGCGTGCTCCCAGCGGGCGGCGGCCCCGACCCGTTCCCGCCGGACGCGCGCGGTCAGGTGGTGCGGCTGCACACCTGAGCCGAGCGGTCGGTCATTCGGTCCCCTCGGCGCCGGCGAACCGCCCGATGCCCTGCGTCGAGGGGACGAAGTAGTAGGCGCCGCTGAGCGGCCGGGTGTAGTAGGTGAGCTCGTCGCGGACGCCGTCGTCCAGGCCGGCCATGCTGGCCAGCATGGCCGCCAGCGGCCGCTGCTCGGCGCTGAAGCCCACGAACATGGTCCCGTGGTCGGTCGCCGTCCCGTAGGGCATGTTGCGGCGGAAGACGTCCCCGAACCGCTCCTGGTCGGTGCGGGCGACGTGCGAGGAGGGCGCCCGGTCCTCCAGCTCGACGCTGTCGAGCTTGGTGCGGCCCATCGCCTGCTCCTGCCGCGCGACCGGCAGCGCCTCCCACGCCGCCGCGTCGTGGGCCCACTGCTGCAGCAGCAGGACCGACCCGCCGGTGCCCGGACGGCCCTGGGGGATCAGCGCGATCTCCGGCGCGTCGACCAGGCTGGGGTTCTCGGTCCCGTCGATGAACCCGGTGAGGTCGCGGTCGTGGCGGTAGGACCAGGCCGACGCCTCGCGCGCGACGGCGGCGAGCGGGTCGAGCGCGGCGATCGCCCCGCGCGTCATGTCGAAGACCACGTCGTAGGCGCTGCCGGAGAGCCACAGCACCACGTCGTGCTGGGTCGCGGGCATCACGAAGCCGTCGGCGCCGACCAGGTCGTGGTCGAACCCCACCAGCTCCGCGGGGATGTCGTCGGCGGCCAGCTCGCGCCACAGCTCGGGGCGGAAGCCCGCGACCAGGTTCACGCCGCCGGTGGTGGTGCGCGGCTCGCGCAGGTCGGCCACGGCACGCACCAGCTCGCCAGCGTCCCCGCCCGCCCGCAGGTCGAGCTCGAGGTAGGCGTGCGACGCCGTTCCCAGGGCGAAGATCCCGCTCTGCGGCGTGCTCATGGCGTCGACTCTAGCGGGCGCTGGAGCCGCGCACGACCAGCTTGGCGAGTAGACTGCCGCCGACCAGGCCAAGGGGCCGCCTGCGGAAAGGAAGGTCGCCATGACCCAGCACGAGCATCCCAATGTCACCCTCGTCCGGGAGGGCTTCGAGGCGTTCCAGAAGGGCGATATGGGGTGGATGGACCGGCACCTGGCCGACGACGTGGTCTGGCACGTCGGCGGCAACAGCAAATGGAGCGGGGCCTACCGGGGCAGGGAGCAGGTGCTCGAGTTCTTCGCCCACCAGGCCCAGGCGATGGCCGGGCCACCCTCGACGGACATCCACGACATCCTGGGCAACGACGACCACGTCGTGGTGCTGGGGACGGCCTCGGCCTCCTCGGCGGACGGGTCGGGCGCCGAATGGAGGTACGTGCAGATCTTCCACATCAGAGATGGGAA
>Ga0209846_1000035_pt1 | contig 16409 bp, 15 predicted proteins | sample GWRWS3_20_30_FD_187244 | JGI IMG/M metagenome (GOLD analysis project Ga0209846, IMG submission 187244) | Riverbed sediment microbial communities from areas with vegetation nearby in Columbia River, Washington, USA - GW-RW S3_20_30 (SPAdes)... | ecosystem: Environmental > Aquatic > Freshwater >... | reverse complement strand
TGGGGATCCGCAAGGTGGTGGCCGAGCGGCTCACCGAGAGCCAGCGGACGATGGCCCAGGTCACGATCTCCCGGGAGGTCGAGGCCGGCGGTCTGGTGGCCAGGCGGGCCGCGCTCGCCGCCGGGTTCGAGGCGGCCACCGGCGTCCGCCTCACCTACACCGACCTGCTGGTCCAGACCGTCGCCGAGCTGCTCGCCGACCATCCGCTGCTGAACGCCACCCTGACCGAGCAGGGCATCGTGTGCCCGCCCGCCGTCCACATGGGCGTGGCCGTCGCCCTGGAGGACGGGCTGATCGTGCCGGTCATCCGCGACGCCGGCGGCCGCCCGCTGGCCGAGATCGCCCGCGACCGGGTCGACCTGGCCGCCAAGGCGCAGGCCGGCACCCTGGCCATGGACGAGGTCGAGGGCGGCACCTTCACCATCTCCAACCTGGGCAGCTTCGGCGCCGACGCCTTCACCCCGATCGTGAACCCGCCGCAGTGCGCGATCCTGGGTGTCGGCCGGATCGTCGACAAGCCGGTGGCGGTCGACGGCCTGGTCGAGGTCCGGCCGACGCTGTGGCTGTCGCTCACCTTCGACCACCGGATCGTGGACGGCGCCCCGGCGGCCCGCTTCCTCCAGCAGCTCGGCGACCGCCTCGGCACCACCGGGTAGGACGGAGCTGGCGTGGCGACCACGGTCGGGCTCATCGCGAACCCGGCGGCGGGGCGGGACATCCGCCGCCTGACCGCCCGCGCCTCGATCGTGCCGAACCACGAGAAGGCCTCGATCGTGCGCCGGGTGCTCCACGGCCTGGCGGCCGCCGGGGTGGACACGGTGATCTACCTGGCCGACAACGCCGGCATCGTCGCCGCCGCGGTCGACGGCGGCCGGCCGCCGCTGGCGATGGACGCCCTCGACGTCCGGGCGCACGGCTGGGCGTCGGACTCCACCGAGGCCGCCCGGCGGCTCGCGGCCGCCGGCGTCGGCGCGATCGTCACCCTCGGCGGCGACGGGACCAACCGCGCGGTCGCCGCCGCGTGCGGCGACGTGCCCCTGGTGGCGATCTCCACCGGCACCAACAACGTCTTCCCGACCATGGTCGACGGCACCGTGGCGGGACTCGCCGCCGGCCTGGTCGCGACCGGGACGGTCGCGGCCGACCGGGTGACCAGGCGGGTCAAGCGCGTCGACGTCCAGGCCGCCGGCACCGCGGACTTCGCGCTCATCGACGCCGCCGCCTGCACCGACCCGTTCGTCGGGACCCGGGCCATCTGGGACGCCGGGCGGGTGCGGGCGCTCGTCCTGACCCGGGCGGAGCCCTGGTCGGTCGGCCTGTCGGCGATCGGCGGCGGCCTGCGCCCGCTGGGCCCGGACGAGCCGATGGGCCTGTACGTCGAGCTCGGCGACGGGCCGCGGGTGGTGGCCGCGGTCGCGCCAGGGGTGGTGGCCCGCGTCCCGGTCCGGCGCTGGCGCCTGCTCGAGCTCCACGAGCCGGTCGCGTTCGCCGCCGACGCCCGGACGGTCGCGCTGGACGGCGAGCGGGAGCTGGCCGTCGACGGCGGCGCGACCGCGGCGGTGACCCTGAACGGTCCGCGGCTGGTCGACATCCGGGCGACCCTGCAGGCGGCGGTCGCCAATGGCTGACCTGGTCGTGGTGGGTGGCGGTCCGGCCGGGGTGGCCGCCGCCCTGGCGGGCCGGCGGGCGGGTGCCGAGGTCGTCCTCATCGAACGGGGGCTGCTCGGCGGCACCTGCGTCCACGCCGGCTGCATCCCCTCGGCCGCCTACCACACGGCCGCGTCGACCCTATACGACCTGCGCCGCGCCGGCGCCCTCGGGGTGGAGGTGGGCGGCGCCACGCTGGCCTGGGACCGGGTCCAGGCGTGGGCGTCCCGGGCCAGCGAGGCGGTCGCCGCCGGCGTCCGCGCCCGCCTCTCCTACGCCCGGGTCACCGTCGAGCAGCGGGCGGCCACGGTCGGGCCCGGCGGGGTGGACGGCTACCAGGGCGTCCCGACGGTGGTCGCCGCCGGCGCCCGCTCGGTGGCGCCGGCGGGGATGCTGTCCAACGACACCGTCATGGGCCTGGCCGAGCCGCCGGCCAGCTTGCTGGTGATGGGGGCCGCGCGGTTCTCGCTGGAGTGGGCGGACCTGTTCGCCGCCGCCGGCAGCCGCGTCACCGTGGTGGTGCCCGGCGAGCGCGTGCTGCCCGGCGAGGACGCCGACCTGGCCGGGTTCCTCCAGCTCGTGCTCGAGGAGCGTGGGGTGGCGTTCGTGGCCGACGCCCCCGACGACGCCGCCCAGGCGACCCTGTCGGCCGACTCGCGCGAGCCCAACCTGCCGGGCCTGGAGGTCGACGAGAGCTGCCGGACGCCGCTGCCGGGGGTGTGGGCGGCCGGCGACGTGACCGGGCCGCGCTGGCTGTCCAACCGCGCCCGCGCCCAGGGCGAGGCGGCCGCGGCCAACGCCCTCGGCGGCGCCGTGAAGGTCCGGGAGGAGCGCCTGCCGAGGAGCGTCAACACCCATCCGGAGCTGGCCGCGGTCGGCCTCACCGAGGCCGACGCGGCCGCGCGCGGGCTGGACGCCGCCGTCGGGTTTGCCGACCTGGCCGCCAGCCCGAGGGCGCTCACCCTGGACCGGGCGGCCGGCGCGCTCAAGCTCGTGGTCGACCCCGAGTTCGGCGAGATCCTCGGCGCCCACATGGTCGGCGTGGGCGCGAGCGAGGTGATCGCCCAGGTCGCGGTCGCCATGGAGCTGGAGGCCGACTACCGCGACCTCGCCAGGGTCGCCCACGTCCACCCGACCCTCGCCGAGCTCGTCAGCGACGCGGCGGCCTCGGTCTGACCGGGCGCACGGTCACCCTCCGCGGACGAGCCGCTGGACCTCGGCGCGCGAGGGCATCGCCTGCGCGCCGCGGCGGGTGACCGCCAGCGCCGCCGCCGCCGCGGCCAGGTCGGCGGCCTCCCGCGCCGGCCGGCCCTCCGCCAGGCCGAGGCCGAAGGCGGCGGCGAAGCAGTCGCCCGCGCCGGTGGTGTCCACCACCAGGGTGCGGTAGGCGGGCAGCGAGGCGACGCCGCGCTCGTCGGCGACGACGCAGCCGGCGCCGCCCAGCGTCACCGCCACGACCCCCGGGCCGCGCTCCCGGAGGCGGACCGCGACCTGGCCGGGGGCGCCGCGGCCGGCCAGGGCGGCCGCCTCCCCCTGGTTCACCACCAGGGCGCCGACCGAGGCGAGCAGGTCGCCGGGCAGCTCGCCGGCCGGTGCCGCGTTCAGCACCACCAGCGCACCCCCCTCCCCGCCAAGCTGTGCCGCGGCCGCCACGGTCTCCAGCGGGACCTCGAGCTGCAGCAGCAGCAGTTCGGCGCCGCGCAGCGCGGCCGCGGCGGCGCGCACGTCGTCGGGCCCGAGCGAGGCGTTGGCGCCGGGCGCCACCACGATCGCGTTGTCGCCGTCGGGGTCCACGCAGACGACCGCCAGCCCGGTCGGGGTCGCCGCTCGCTCGGCCACGAAACGGGTCGCGACGCCGGCCTCGTGCAGGGCCCGCAGCAGGGCCGCGCCGTCGGGGTCGCCGCCGACCGCGCCGACCATCTCCACCGGCACGCCAAGGCGGGCCAGGGCGACCGCCTGGTTGGCGCCCTTGCCGCCCGGCAAGCGGTCGAGCGAGCGGCTCAGCAGCGTCTGCCCGCGGCGGGGGAGCTCGGGCACGTCCAGGACCAGGTCCATGTTGAGACTGCCGACCACCACCGCCCGCATGCGCCCTCCGGTCGCCGCCGCCAGCGCCCAAGGCTACGGCAGGTGCGATCCCAGGACCGCGCCGGCCGTCCCGGACACGGCGACGACGGCCAGGCCGACGAACCAGGCTCGGCGGTACCACGGCGGCCTGCGTGGCCGCGGCGGCCGGACCGGAGGCGGTTCCCAGGCTGGCTGCTGCCGGGGCGGTGGCTCCCACAACGAGACCTGCTCGCGCCGTTCCCGACCGTGGACCCGCTCCACCATCTGGCTCCCCCCTGCGCCCGGAGCCGCTACGGCTCCACCTACAGAGAACGCTCGAGGGGCAGCATGTGTTTCACGCGTCGCCGCCGCCGGGTAACACCCGGGGTCGTGGAGCGCTCTTCTTGGCGTGCACGCTGACCATGCCGCATGGGAGCGGTCCCCGCTCGGCGACCGCTATCAGGTCGTTCGGCCGATCGGCCGCGGCGCGGCGACGATGGTGCTGGAGGCGTGGGACCGGCTGGGGCGCGGCCGTGTCGCCCTCAAGGTGCCGATCAAGCCGTTCGCGGGTGATGAGGCGTTCCTGGACCGGCTCCAGCTCGAGGTCCTGGCGGTCGCCGGGTTCGCCCACGCGAACGTGGCGACCGTGCACGCGATGGAGCGGGACGGCCAGGAGGCGTTCGTGGTCGTCGAGCTGGTCGACGGCTCCAACCTCGGCGACATGCTGGGCGAACGTGGCCCGATGCCGCCCGCCGGGGCGGCCAGGGTCGGCGCCGAGGTGTGCGCCGCCGCGGCCGCCGCGCACGCCCGCGGCGTCGCGCACGGCCATCTGGTCCCGTCCAACATCCTGCTCACGATCGACGGACGGGTGAAGGTCACCGACTTCCGCCTCGCGCAGGCCACCCGACCGTTGGGCGAGATCGTCGACCCCGCCGCCGACGTGCGGGCGCTCGGCCGCTGCCTGGTCGCCATGCTGACCGGCCGGGAGCCCGTCGACCTCGGAGCAGCCCGGCTGGGGCCTGCGGTGCCCGACGAGCTGGCCACGATCGTCGCCCGGGCGGCCGGCGACCGGGACCACGCCGGGGCGTATCGGGCGGCCGCGGAGCTGGGTCGGGACCTTGCCCGTTTCCTGGCCGCCGCCTACCCCGACGCGGGTGATTCGGCGCAGCGCGACATGGTGCCGGCGCCTGCCGCACCGCCGGTGCCGGCCTCGAGGTCCTGGCCGCGCGCCGACCGGGTGCACGACTCGGGTTCCGGGTCGCCGGGCCGCCAGGCCGCGACCGGCGGCGCGGCTTCCGGGAGGCGGCGGCGCCGCCGGCCGACGCTGCTGGCGGCGCTGGTCGCGGCCGGCGTCGTGGCCGGCGGCCTCGCCGCGGTCGGCCTCCTCGACCGCGAGCCAGGCAGGCTCGCCGCCGGGGACGCCGTGGCGCCGCCGCCGACCGCGATCCCGGCGACCACGACCAGCCGGCCGGCCGGCGGCGGGGCAGCCGCCACGACGGCGGCGTCGAGTACCCAACCGCCAACCACGGCCGCGGCGGCCGCCGCCACGCCCAGCACGACCGCCGCGCGGGTCGCCGGTCCCGGCCAACGGGTCGTCCCCAATGTGGTGGGGCTGCACCGGCAGCAGGCCGCCGACCTCCTCGCCCAGGCGCAGCTCGGCGTGCAGGTCCTGAAGGTCCCGGTCCGCGAGTCCGGGAAGGCGCAGCGGGTGATCGCCCAGCAGCCCGCGGCCGGCCAGGTGGTCCCGGCCCGGTCCGAGGTGGTCCTGCTGGTCGGCAGCAGACGGCGGGCCGGCTGACCGGCTCAGGGCTTCCGGACCCGCCAGATGCACTCCGAGGGCCAACGGCGGGACCAGGCCAGGTCGTCGGCGTCGCGGTAGGTGCTGGTGGCGCCCGGTCCGGGCTGGGGCTCGATCAGGTCCTCCACCACCAGCCCGCACTCCCGGAACAGCCGGATCCACGCCCCGTAGGGCAGGCCGAACTCCACCGTGCCGTCCGGCATGTCGGTCCGGTGCTGGCCGAAGTAGTCGTACACCAGCCGGTCGCCGGCGTGGTCGGCGTCCACCGGCGCGGCCATGTCGTAGATCGGGCTGATGCGACTGAAGGCGAGCAGCCCGCCGTGGCGCAGCACCCTGGCCGACTCGGGGACCGTGCGGTTGGGGTCGGCGAAGGAGAACGCCCCGTGGTCGGCGAACACGATGTCGAAGCTGCCGTCACCCAGCGGCACCCGCTCGGCGTCGGCGTGGACCAGCGGGAACCGGACGCCGGTCTCCCGCTGCAGCCGGCGGGCGTGGCCGAGCTGCCGCTCCGAAAGGTCCAGGCCGACCGGGCGCGCGCCGCGGCGGGCCAGCGCCGTCGACCACTGGGCGCCCCCGCAGCCGAGCTCCAGGACGTCCTTGCCGGCCACCTCGCCGAGCACGCGCAGCCGCGACTCGGGGATCCCCCACAGGCCCCAGGCGATGTCGCCGGTGAACGCCTGGCGCCTGATCTGGGGTGCGTTGCGGCGCTGGTAGTCGTCGGCGTCCCGGTTCCACAGCACCCGGTTGATGCGCGTGTGGTTGCTCTCGATCATCCCCGCCAGCCTATCCGACCGGTTCGGCGCGAGTTTGGACAGCACCGTCGCGGGAGATGACATGACCGCGCCGACTCCAGCTGGCCTCCGCCCCCCCAGGGAGGACCGAATGGGTCCGGATCACGTGGTTGCGGCACCCATGAAGCGCGAGCGGTTCCTGCGGCACCCCGAACAGGTCGCCGCCGCGCGCCGTTTCGTCGCCGAGCTGCTGGCTCGTGGCTCCGACGCGCAGGAGACGGCTCGCCTGCTGGTCAGCGAGACCGTCACCAGCATGCTGGATCAGGCGCCCTACGGCCGCGGCGCCGGCGCCTTCGAGATCACCTGCGCGGTCAGCGACCACCGGCTCCACGTGGAGGTGTCGGACGACGGCGGGCCCGCGCGGCTCCGGCGGCGCGTCCACCACGTCCATGCCGAGCACGGACGCGGGCTGCGGCTCGTGCAGGCCCTGGCGAGCCGCTGGGGCGTCCGCGAGGACATGGCCGGTCGGACGATCTGGTTCGAGGTCGACCTGCCACGGCCACGCTGACAGCGGAGGGTCAGCCGAACGGGGTGAACTGGTGGCGTGGCCGGTGGACCACGTCGTCGGGGAGGATCGCGGTGGCGAGCTCGCCGGCGGCCAGCGCGGCCAGGAAGCCGGTCACCGGCATGCGGTGGACCTCCTGGCGGGCGGCGCGCGACTCCAGCAGCGCCACCGGCCAGTCGCCGGGGTCGCCCCGCGTCACCCAGTACAGCTCGTCGCCGTTGTCGGTGCGCCCCAGCGGCAGCACGCCGCCGTCCTCGGGGAACGGCGGCAGCGGCAGCCGCGCCGGGAACTTCGCCCTGGTCTGGGCGTAGGCGGCGAGGACCCGGTCCTTCTCGAACAGCAGGTTGCCGTCCTGGCCTTCGGCGAAGGGGTTGAACAGGTACAGGAAGTCGTCGACCTTGCCCGAGCCGTACAGCTCGGTGAAGGCCTTGAAGTCGTCCGGCAGCCCGGTCCCGAGGGCCGCCTCGACCTCGGCCCAGCCGTCCGGCGAGGCCGGCTCCAGCGGCTCGGCCGGCGGCGGCAGCAGCAGGCGGAGCTGTTCCAGCATGCGGGCTCCTTGTCCTCGGCTACGGGACGACGGTCTCCTTGACGGCGGCCTCCGGGGTGTTGGCGACGGTGACGTCCAGGCGGAAGCCCCGGTCGCCGCTGGCGGTGATCCGGATCGCGCTGGGCGCTCCCTTGGAGGTGCGGCTCGGGTACAGCGGCCGCACGGCGTAGCGGACCGTCTCGCCGGCCTGCACCGCCTCGGCCACGGCGGTCTCGTAGTCGCGCATCACCGGGCTGTTGGCCCGCGTCTGGTAGAGCGCGACCAGGTTGGCCGCCAGCTCGCCCGTGCCGCCGAGCTGGCGGCCGAGCAGGTGACCGCGGGCGCGGTTGCGTGCCGGCAGCCGGTCGAAGCCGGGCGGCCGGATCCCGGGGTCGGCTGTGGAGCCGAGCTCGTCCTCGGCCGCGGCGGCGACCATGGCGGGGGTGATGGTGGCGCGGATGCCGCTGCGCTGGCCGGTGCCGGAGTCGACGCGGCCGTAGTCGACGGTGCCGCCGAGGCGGTCGATGGCCGCGCGGTTGTCGGCGGGACCGTCGCCGCCCGGGGATCGCCGGGTCGTCGTCGGGCTCGTCGGCGACGGCAGCACGCCCCGGTCGACCAGCAGGTAGCCGACCCCGACGACCAGGACGGCGACGAGCAGGTAGCTGAGCGAGCCGGAACGGCGGGTGGAGCGACGACGTGAGCTGCGACGGCGCGGCGGCATGCGGCTCCAGAGGGTCGGGTGCGGCTGCGTCGAATACTGTCACTCGTAGGGGTCGTCGGGCGCGGGGATCTCGACGACGTTGGTGGCGGCCAGCTCCGGCAGCTCGTCGCCGCCCTCCCGGAACACCCCGGTCACGGTCACCCACCGGTCGCGAGCCGGGACCCGCCGGCCACCGACGACCCGCACCACCACCGGCGCGGCGTCGGCGGCGCAGCAGGCGATCTGGTAGCGGGCCAGCCGGAACCCGCCCGCCTCCGCGCCGGCCACGAAGCCGGTGAGCCGGACCGCGGCAGCGCCGAAGCTGGCGCCGTCCCGGTCGAAGGCGCGCTGCCCGAACTCGAGCAGGGTCATGGGGATGGGCTCGGCGCCAGCCACCAGCGGGTCGAGGACGCCGGTACCGGCGCGGATGTCGACCCTGGCGCCCCGGTCGACGCCGTAGCTGCCGAGCGTGGGGGGCGCCACCAGCAGCAGCGCGGCGATCGGCGCCAGCAGCAGCCACCCCACCCGGTCGCCGCCGCCATGCCGATGATGGTCGTGCGCGTCCTCCGGGTTGGCGTGCCGCAGCGCCTGCAGCAGCGTCACTAGCCCGACGACGAGCACCGCCACCCCGGCGACCGCCAGCCACGGCCCCATCCCCGGGCGGACATAGCGCCCGTAGGTGCCGGTGAGCACCAGGCGCAGCAGCACGGTGCCGACGAGCAGGCTGATCAGCCCGCCGGCCGGGGTCAAAGCAGCCACCACCCGATGACGGCGCTGGACGCCATCGCGACCGCGAGCGTGAGCGGCGCGAACCGCAGCGCGAAGCCGCGCCCGAACGTCCCCGCCTGCAGGGCGACGAGCTTCACGTCGACCATGGGGCCGACGACCATGAACGCCAGCTTGGCGCTCAGCGAGAACTGCGTGAGGCTGGCGGCCACGAAGGCGTCGGCCTCGGAGCAGATCGCCAGCACCACCGCCAGGCCGGCCATGGCCACGAACGCCAGCGGCCCGGCGCCGGCCACGGCGTCCAGGACGCTCCGCGGCACCACCGTCTGCAGGGTGGCGGCGGTCGCCGCCCCGACGATCAGGAGGCCGCCGGCCTGGAGCAGGTCGCGCTGCGCGGTGGCCACGAGCACGGCGAGCGGCGGGCCGTCGTCGTCGCGCCGCCGGCGGGCCCGCGCGAGCAGGTCGTCGCGGCCGGTGCGCACCCAGACCAGGCCGACCACGGTGGCGGCGAGGAGGCTGGCGAGCAGGCGGGCCACGACGACCTCCGGCCTGCCCGGGAACGCCACCGCCGTCGCCGTCAGCACCACCGGGTTGATCGCGGGCGCCGACAGCAGGAACGCGAGCGCGGCGCCCGGCAGGGCGCCGCGCGCCACCAGCCGCCCGGCGATCGGCACCGACCCGCACTCGCAGCCCGGCAGCGCGGCCCCGGCCGCCGCCGCCACGGGGACCGCCAGCGCCGGCCGGCGTGGCAGGACCCGGGGGAGGAACCCGGCCGGGACCAGCGCGGCGACCGCGGCGCTGATGGTCACGCCCAGCACCAGGAACGGCATCGCCTGCACGGCGATGGCGACGAAGACGGTCGCCCAGTGGGCGACGGCTGGCCGGTCGAGGAGCCGCTCCAGCACCGGGCGGAGGACGGCGGCCGCCACCACCACGGCGGCGACGGCGACGCCGAGATCGACCGGACGCCGGTCGCTGGCGGCGCCGACCGAAGTCGCCTCGTTCACCCCCTTGACCACCATTCTCCCCGGCATGTAACCATTGCGTCCCCCGGACATGTAACCATGAGCCGTCGGTAGGACGGTGGGGCGGGCGCGGGAGGCCAGATGAAGCGAACCTCGCTACGGAGCTGGGCAGGTCAACTGATCGTGGCGGGGGTCGCGGTCGCCGTGGTGGTCGCGGCGCCCCTGGCCGCGCCGAACCCGAGCACGACCGGCGGTGTGACCATCGCCGGCGCCCGGTCGCTGTCGGACCACGTCACCGTGAGCTTCAGCCAGCCGGTCGGGCGCACCACCGACGTGCACCTGCTGGCCTTCAACGACCTGCACGGCAACCTCGAGGCGGGTGGGAACAACATCTACGGCAGGTTCGCCGGCGGCGCCGCCTACCTGGCCAAGGCGGTCAAGGACCGCCAAGCCCGGTACCGCAACCGGCAGGCGACCATCCTGGCCGGCGACAACATCGGGGCCAGTCCGCTGGCCAACGGGCTGTTCTTCGAGGAGCCCATCACCGTCGCCAGCAACCTGATGCGGGTCAACTTCGCGTCGGTCGGCAACCACGAGTTCGACAAGGGCAGGGCCGAGCTGCTCCGCATCCAGAACGGCGGCTGCCACCCCGTCGAAGGGTGCACCGCGGCCCCCTACGCGCTGCCCAACGGCTCGACGACCGACGTCTACCCGGGCGCCGACTTCCAGTACCTGTCCGCCAACGTCGTCGTCAACGCCACCGGCCGGACGCTGTTCCCCGCCTTCGGCATGAAGAGCTTCAGGACCGACGGGGGAAGCAGGTTCAAGGTCGGGTTCATCGGCGAGGTGCTGGAGGCGACGCCCACCATCGTCACCCCGACCGGAGTCGCCGGCCTGACCTTCCAGGACGAGGCCGACGCCGCCAACCGCGCCGTGCGGCAGCTCCAGCAGAAGGGCGTCAAGACCTCGGTGCTGGTGATCCACGAGGGCGGCTTCCAGACGACCCCGGCCGCCCTCAACGGCTGCACCGGCAACCTGGCGGGCAGCGCGATCGCCGACATCGTCGGCCGCCTCGACCCGGCCATCAAGGTCATCGTCTCGGCCCACACCCACGCCGAGTACCGCTGCACCATCACCACCCCCGACGGCGTGACCCGCCTCGTCACCAGCGCCTCCTCCTTCGGGCGCATCCTCTCCGACCTCACCCTCACCATCGACGACAAGACCGGCGAGCTGGTGCAGGCCGACGCCGACAACGTGATCGTCGAGAACGCCCTCAACACCCCAGGACCGGGCGTCGTCCGCGTCCCCGACCCCTCCAGGGAGGACCCGCAGGTCCAGGCGGTCGTCGCGCAGTACGTCGCCGCCGCGGCGCCGCTGGCCAACCGCGTCATCGGCCGCATCCAGGGCGACCTCACCCGCACGGCGTCGCCGCTCGGCGAGTCGGCGCTCGGCGACGTGATCGCCGACGCGCAGTTCGTGGCCACCCAGCCGGCCAACCTCGGCGGCGCCCGGCTCGCCTTCATGAACCCCGGGGGCATCCGCGCCGACCTCCGCGTCGGCGACATCTCCTCGGGCGGTGAGGCGCCCGGCGAGGTCACCTACGGCGAGGCGTTCACGGTCCAGCCGTTCGGCAACAGCCTGGTCACCAAGACGATGACCGGCGACATGGTCCGCCGGCTGCTCGAGCAACAGTTCGTCGGCTGCGGCGGCCAGATCGCGCAGCGGATCCTGCAGGTCTCCAACACCTTCCGGTACGAGCAGGTTCCCGCGGCGGCGACCTGCGCGGGCCGCATCGGCCGGATGTTCGTCGACGGGGTCGAGGTGGCGCCGACCGAGTCGTTCCGGGTGACGATGAACAGCTTCCTCGCCGCCGGCGGCGACGGGTTCACGGTGTTCAACGAGGGCACCGACGCCCTCGGCGGCGCCCAGGACATCGACGCCCTGGTGGCCGCCTTCGCCGCCGCCGAGCCGGCGGGCATCGCGGTGCCGCCGCTGGACCGCATCGTCGCGCCCGCCTGAGGGCGCCAGCGCGCCCAGCCCTCACCGCTTTAGGGTGAGGGCATGAACGAGCTTGCCCGGACGGCCCTGGCGCTGCTGGTCCTGGTGGTCGTCGCCGGTGTGGTCCCGTTGGCCGACGGGGTGCGGCAGGCCCGGGCGGTGGCGTGGGCGGCCGGCCGTGGCGCGGTCCAGCTCCTGACCGTCGGCCTGGTGCTCGGGGCGGTGTTCCGCGCGCCGGCGGCGGTGCTGCCGCTGCTGGCCGTGATGGCGGTGGCGGCGACGGCGACGGTCACGCCGCGGCTGGCCGAGCTGCCGGCGGTCGAATGGTGGCGGCGCCCGGCGGCGGTCGCCGTCGCGGTGACCAGCGGCGCCGCCGTGACCGGGACGGTCGTGTTCGCCAGCGGCGCGCTGCCGTTCGGCGTCCGCAACGTCGTGGCCCTCGGCGGCATCACCCTCGGGGGCGCCATGACCGCCTCGACGCTGGCGGGCCGGCGGTTCCTCGCCGAGCTCCACGGCCGCCGCCCCGAGGTCGAGGGCAAGCTGGCGCTCGGCGTGACCATGCGGCAGGCCACCGCCGACCTGGTGGCCGTGGCGGTCGGCGAGGCGCTGGTCCCGGCGCTGGACCAGACCCGCACGACCGGGCTGGTCACCTTCCCAGGGGCGTTCGTCGGCGCCCTGTTCGGCGGCGCCAGCCCGCTGGCGGCCGCCCGCTTCCAGCTCGTGGTCCTGGTCGGCCTGCTCGCCGCCCAGAGCGTCGCCGCGGTCGTGCTGCTGCGGCTGCTGGCGGCCGTGCCGTACCTGCCGATGCGCGCCGCCGCCGCGGAGCATTGACGCGGCCGGGCGGGCGTGGTAGCAAACATCCGATGTCTTCGCTTGGGGAGGGCCGTTGGCCGCGCCACGCACCGAGACCGCGATCGCCAGGATCAGGGACCTGATCGCCTCTGGCCAGCTCGCGCCCGGGTCGCGGCTGCCGCCCGAGCACGAGCTGGCCGCCCAGCTCGGCCTGTCCCGCAACACCGCCCGCGAGGCGGTGCGGGCGCTGGTGACCGCCCGCGTGCTCGACGTGCGCCGCGGCGACGGCACCTATGTCACCAGCCTCAGCCCCGGCCTGCTGCTGGAGGGCGTCGGCGCCGCGGTCGAGCTGATGCGCGACGACGGCGCGCTGGAGGTCCTGGAGGTGCGCCGCTACCTCGAGCCGGCGGCGACCGCGCTGGCCGCGACCCGCATCGACGACGACGGCTTGGGGGCGCTGCGGGCGGCGATCCGGCGGATGCGGGAGGCCGCCGACGACGAGCAGTTCGTGGCCCACGACGCCGACTTCCACGCCCGGGTCGCCGACGCCTCGGGCAACGGCACGCTGGCGTCGCTGCTCGCCGGGCTGTCGAGCCGGACGATGCGGGTGCGGGTGCTGCGGGCGATGACCGGCGCCGACGCCCTCCAGCGCACCATCGACCAGCACCAGGGGATCTACGCCGCGCTCGCCGCCGGCGACCCCAACCTGGCCCACGCCATGGCCGTGCAGCACGTGATCACCACCGAGGCGTGGCTGCGCCAGCTCCTCGCCGGCGACGGCGGCTAGCTCACCGGGCGGTCCAGGCGGGGCCGTCCGGGAAGCGGTGCTCGTCGAGCGCCCGGCGGGTCATGGAAGCGTAGCCGGGGGCCCGCGGCAGCAGGTAGCGGCCGCCCTCCACCCGCACCGGCTCGGTGAAGTGCTCGTGCAGGTGGTCGACGTACTCGATCATCCGCTCGTCCAGGGAGCCGCTCACCGCGACGTAGTCGAACGCCGACAGGTGCACGACCAGCTCGCACAGGCCGACCCCGCCGGCGTGCGGGCACACCGGCACGCCGAACCTGGCCGCCAGCAGCAGCACCGCCACCACCTCGTTGACGCCGGCGAGCCGGCAGGCGTCCACCTGGCAGGCGGCCACCGCCCCGGCCTGGAGGAGCTGCTTGAACACCACCCTGTTCTGCACGTGCTCGCCGGTCACCACCCGGATCGGCGCGATCGCGCGCGCGATCGCGGCGTGCCCGAGGACGTCGTCGGGGCTGGTCGGCTCCTCGATCCACCACGGCCGGAAGCGGGCCAGCTCGCCCATCCAGGCGATCGCCTCCGGGACGCTCCACACCTGGTTGGCGTCCAGCGCCAGGCCGGCGTCGGGGCCGATCGCCTCGCGGGCGATGCGCAGGCGGCGCAGGTCGTCCTGGAGGTTGGCGCCGACCTTGAGCTTGACGTGGGTGAAGCCGGCCTCGACCGCCTCGCGGCAACGGCGCCGCAGCTTGTCGTCGTCGTAGCCGAGCCATCCCGGCGAGGTCGCGTAGGCCGGGTAGCCGTCGGCGAGCAGGTGGGCCTCCCGCTCCCGCCTGGTGGAGGCCTTGGCGCGCAGCCCCTCCAGCGCCTGCGCGGGGGTGAGGGCGTCGGTCAGGTAGCGGAAGTCGACCAGCGCGACGATCTCCTCGGGCGGGAGGTCGGCGAGCAGCTTCCACAGCGGCTTACCGCGCGCCTTGGCGTACAGGTCCCACACGGCGTTGACGACCGCGGCGGTGGCCAGGTGGATGACGCCCTTCTCCGGGCCGAGCCAGCGGAGCTGGCTGTCGCCGACCAGGCGGCGCCACATGCCGCCCATGTCGGCGAACAGCTCCTCGGTCTTGTCGCCGACGACCGCCGGTGCCAGCGCGCGGATCGCCTGCACGCAGATTTCGGTGCCGCGGCCGATGGTGAAGGTGAAGCCGTGGCCCTCCAGGGCGGGGTCGCTGGTGTGCAGGATCACGTAGGCGGCCGAGTAGTCGGGGGCCGGGTTCATCGCGTCGGAGCCGTCGAGCCGCACCGAGGTGGGGAAGCGCACGTCGACGGTGTCGAAGCCGGTGACGACGACCCCGGTCACCCCTTGACCGCCCCGACGAGCAGGCCGCGGGAGATGACCCGCTCCAGGGCGATCGCCAGCGCGATCACCGGCAGGATCATGATCTGGATGAGCACCGACATGTACCACCACTGCGGGCCCCTGGTGGCGTTCTGGGCGGCCACGGTGAGGGGCATGGTCTGCGCGTCCGCGCTGGACAGGAACAGCGCCAGCAGGTACTCGTTCCAGGAGAACACCAGCACGATGAGGAAGGTCGCGACCAGCCCGGGGGTCGACAGCGGCAGGGTGATCGACCGGAAGACCCGGAAGGCCGAGGCCCCGTCGACCACGGCCGCCTCCTCCAGCTCCCACGGGAGGGTGTTGAAGTAGTCCCGCATCAGCCAGACGACGATCGGGAGGTTGGTCGCCGCGTAGGTGATGACCAGCGCGGTGCGGGTGTCGAGCAACCCCACGCGCTGGAACAGGACGTAGATCGGGATGACCACCGCGACCGGCGGCAGGATCCGCTGGGAGATCATCCAGAAGGCGATGTCCCGGTTGGACACCCCCCGCCGGAACCGGCGGCCGACGGTGCCCGCCAGGATCGCGAAGCAGCCGGCGGCCACCACGATGGCGATCGCCGGCGGCACGCCCAGCCCCACGGCGACGGCGGCCAGCAGCACGCAGCCGGCGAACAGCGCGATCATCCCGACGCGCGGCTGGTAGGGGAAGCGGATGAGCGCGTAGGCGGCGGCCGACCCCAGCAGCAGCGCCAGCGTGGAGCTGCCGAGGGCGACGACGACGGTGTTGAGGTAGGGCCGCAGGGTGTCGCTCCTGAGGTCCACGAAGATGTAGTGCCAGGCGTCCACGGTCGGCTGGAAGTCGACGAAGGGGAGGTACACGGGCCCGGCGTTGACCTGGAGCGGCGTCTTGAACGAGGTGATCACCAGCCAGTAGAGCGGGAACAGCACCACCAGCGCCCAGGACCCGAGGACCAGGTAGGCGACCAGCTTGCCGAGCGGCGGCAGGTCCTTGACCGAGCCGCGTCGAAGCGGGTTCAGCATCGGCTCACTCCTCCGCGACCCGCCGCCGCACGACGTTGACGTAGGACAACGCGGCGATCGTCACGATGAACAGCAGCGAGTAGGCGACCGCCGCCGACTGGCCGAGGTCCAGCGTCCGCCAGCGGATGTAGGCGTGGAGGCTGAGGGACTCGGTCGCGGTCCCCGGGCCGCCGTTGGTGAGGATGTTGGGGAGGTCGATGATCTTGAAGGCCTCGATGAGCCGGATCAGCACGACCGTGGTGCACACCGGCAGGATCGCCGGCAGCGAGACGTGGCGGAAGATCCGCCAGCGGCTGGCGCCGTCGACCATGGCCGCCTCGACGGTGTCGACGTCCTGCCCCTCCAGCGCGGCCAGCAGGATGATGAACATGAACGGGGTCCACTGCCAGATGTCGCCGACCATCACCGCCACCCGTGCGCCCCATGGGTCGTTGACCCAGGAGAAGTCGCTGAGCCCGACGGCCGCCCACAGCGGCTGCAGGGGGCCTTTGCCGGTGTCGGTCAGCATGCGGAACATGTAGGCCACGCCGACCGGCGTGATCATCATCGGCAGCAGGAACACCACCCGGAAGAAGCGCTGCCCGGGAAGCCCCTGCGTCAGCAGCCAGGCCAGCCCCAGCCCGAGCGCGAACTGCACCGCGATCCCGACCAGCACGTAGATCAGCGTCACCATGGCGGTGCCGGGGCGCCCGCCGCCGGCCAGCAGCGTGCCGACCGCGAGCCACAGGACGCCGGCCGCCAGCAGCGCGCCGAGGACGCGGGAGATGATCCCCAGGACCGACGTGCCGCCCCGGAAGGCGCGG
>Ga0209846_1000034_pt1 | contig 16591 bp, 13 predicted proteins | sample GWRWS3_20_30_FD_187244 | JGI IMG/M metagenome (GOLD analysis project Ga0209846, IMG submission 187244) | Riverbed sediment microbial communities from areas with vegetation nearby in Columbia River, Washington, USA - GW-RW S3_20_30 (SPAdes)... | ecosystem: Environmental > Aquatic > Freshwater >... | reverse complement strand
GTCTGGACCACGGTGGCGCTGGCCGTCGTCCCGCTGGGGGCCGGCAAGCGGGTCCCGCTGGCCGGCGCCGTCGCCCAGGTCGGGCTGCTCGGGTTCTTCACCGCCACGGTGGTGGTATACGCGGCCCGTCACGGCGTGCACGGGGTGACCGTTGCCGACCTGGCGCCGTCCTGGGCGGTGTTCGTTGTCGTCGCCCCGGTGCTGGTCTACAACTTCCTCGGCTTCGAGCTGCCGTCGGCGGCCGGCGAGGAGCTCCGCGACCCGGCCCGCGACGTCCCCGCCTCGATCTTGCGAGCGGGCGTGCTCACCTTTGCCCTGTACGCGGTGCCGGTGCTGGCCATCGTGCTGGTCGTCCCCGCCGATCGGCTCACCGGCCTGACCGGCTTCGTCGACGCGCTGGGCTCGGTGTTCGTCGTCTACGGCCGCTGGGCGGGCCTGGTCGGTGAACTGGCCGCGGTTGCGTTCGTGTGGGTGCTGGTCGCCAACGGCCTCACCTGGGTCATGGCGATCTCCCGCACCCAGGCTGCGGCCAGCCTCGGCGGGGTCGGGCCCAGCGCGCTTGGCCGGGTGTCGGCCCGGACCGGGACCCCGCTGCGGGCCACCGTCACCAGCGGGCTGGTCGCCACCGCGACCACGCTGGCCGCGTTCGCGGTGGCCGGCGACGACAACGCCCGCTACTTCAGCGTCGTCCTGGCGCTGTCGATCGCGCTGCTGGCCGTGGCCAACCTGGTCGTGTTCCCGGCGCTGGTCCAGCTGCGCCGTTCCCACCCGCAACGACCACGACCGTTCCGGGTCCCCGGCGGCCACGCCGGCGCCTGGATCGCCAGCGGACTGGCCACCGGCTGGTCGGCGCTGGCGGTGGCGGCAACGCTGTGGCCGGGGCTTGGCACCGCCGACCCCGACGCCTACCTGCCCGACGGCTTCGCTGCCGACCGCCTCGGCTTCACTCTCACCGGACTTCTCCCGCTGGCCGCGGTGATCGCCGCCGCGGCCGCAGTAGCCCACTACGGCCGCCGCCAGCAACGATCCGCCATCGAGGCCGCGGAGGCGGCACCGGGAAATGGAGATGAGCGCCCAGGTCATGTGAATCCGGCCGTTGCCCCGACCAGAGGGAGAACTGACGGTATGCAAACTGCCTTGGAGCTACCGGAAGACGGGCGATCGGCCCGGCTGACGCCGGCAGAGCTTGGCAAGCTCGACCATCCGACGCCCTACCTGCTGATGGACCTGGACGCGGTCGAGCGTGCCTACCGCGCCATCACCAGCGCCCTGCCCGAGTTCGCTATCCACTACGCGACCAAGTGCAACCCGGATCCGCGGATCCTTGCTCGCCTCCACGCCGCCGGCAGCGGCTTCGAGATCGCCTCCTACCCCGAGCTGCACACCCTCACCGGCCTTGGCGTCCACGCCGAGCAGGTCATCTTCAGCAGCCCCGTCAAACCCTGGACCCAGATCCGGGAGGCCGCCCAGGCCGGCGTGTGGCGGTTCGCCTTCGACAGCGCCACCGAGCTGGACAAGCTCGCCACCCACGCCCCCGGCGCCGCCGTCTATGTGCGCCTGGGCACCGGCGGCCTGGGCAGCACGGTGCCAAGCGAAGGGAAGTTCGGTGTGTCAGGCGGCCAAGCGGTCGAGCTCATGCGCTACGCCAGTTCACTCGGCCTCCAACCCTACGGGATCGCCTATCACGTCGGCTCGCAGATGACCGAGCCGCGAGCCTGGAAGGACGCGACCCGTCGCGCCGCGACGGTGTTGCGAGAGCTCCAGGCGCACGGGATCACGTTGCGGATGCTCAACATCGGTGGCGGGCTCCCGGCCCGCTACGCCGAGCCGGTCCCCGTCCTAACGGACTACGGTGCCTGCATCCGCCAAGCTGTCGACCGCTACCTGCCCTACCCGGTCCAGCTCTGCGCCGAACCAGGCCGCGCGCTGGTCGCCGAAGCAGGCGTGCTGGTCGCCACCGTCATCGGAACGGCCGAACGCGGCGGCAGCGGCTGGCTTCACCTGGACGTCGGCGCGTTCAACGGCATGATGGAGACCCTCCTGACCCGCAACCGGCTGGTCTATCCGCTCGCCGACTCGCGTGCCTCGCCGGAACGCCGTCCCTACCACATCACCGGGCCGACCTGCGACAGTCAGGACACCATGTTCTTCGGCGTCGCGCTCTCCCACGGTCTGGCTCCGGGTGACCAGGTCTACATCTACACCGCCGGCGCCTACACCACCTGCTACGCCTCCGCCTTCAACGGCTTCAACGCCCCCAGCACCCACTGCCTCTCCTAGCGACGTGAAGGACTGGCCTGATGTCGACCCTGTCAGCTTCTGCCAACGACCTCGCTGGCGTCGAGCGCTACACCGACGTCGACGAAGTGCTTCGCTGTTGGAAGCCGGCGACACCGCACGTGCTGGACAGTCTGTTATGACGTTCGCGCTCTCATCTCCCCCTGAACGTGTGAGGTGATCATGCCGCTCGTTCCAGTCACCCACCAATCCTGGTTGTTCAGCCCGCCGCTGGAGCTGCCGCTCCAGCTGCGCCTCGAGAACGGGCGCTTCGACTCGCTGCGACGCAGACAGCTTCCGACCGCGCCGCCGTGCACCACGACCCAGGTCATCCCTGCCGACGATCCCTCGAATCCGACAGGCCGGGACGTCTTTTTCTTCCACGGACTGCACCAGGCCGTCGATCTCGCCTCCGCGGCGGGGAACTGTGTCTACGCCGCCTACAGCGGGCGCGTCGTGAAAGTCGAGATCCAACCGGGCGGAGACACCGCCAACGTCAGCATCGATCATCATCCCCAAGGGCTGGGCTTCGTCACCAACTACAACCACATCACCGAGGTGCAGGTCACCGAGGGTGACTTCGTCCGCGAGGGCGAGCCGATCGCCCAGGTCTCAGCCGTGCCCGAAACCCCGACGCTGCATTTCGAGCTCTGGGCAGTCATCGACCGCAAGGGTCGCGACGGCGATGATTCGTTTGGCGACAGCGACATGCTCCCGATCGACCCGACCCGGGCGCTCTACGCATGGGAGCGCCGGCTCGCCACCGACGCGCCGCTTGCCGGCCCGCAGATCCCGATCGCCGTCGGGATCACGCGCCTCCACACCATTCACTTTTTCTTCGCGAGGTTCGAGGCGGAGATCACCCTGCACGTGCCCATGTACGAGCCGATGCCGGAGGACGAACGGGTCATGGTCGAGTTGCTCCGCGAGGCGCGCCGTCGCGGCGACGCCCTGGCGCTATCCTTCCGCTCCTCGTCGTTCTGGGGAGTCGACGTGGCAACGCAGGCAGAGCTCGCATAGGCGGGTGGGCCGACGATGGCCCGCCTTCGACCGGCAAGCCTGGAGTTGATGAGGTGGCGCAAATCCCCTCTTGACGCGGACGCCACGAGCCCCCACCCTTGGAACGATCCAACTTGGAACGATCCAAGTATGCGCTCGCAGCACTGGAGGGGAAGGGCGATGGCTCGTGCGGAGATGTTGATCGGTGGGCGGTGGCGGCCGGCCGCCGGCTCGGGACGGAGCGAGGAGGTGACCTCGCCCTTTGACGGCTCGGTGGTGGGCACCGTGCCGCTGGCCGGCGCCGACGACGTCGAGGCGGCGCTGCGCACTGCGGAGCACGGCGCCCAGACCTGGCGCCACACGCCGGCGCACGAGCGGATGCGGATCCTCATGCGGGCGGCCGAGCTGGCCGACGAGCGGGCGGTCGAGATCGCCAGGACGATCAGCGCCGAGACCGGCAAGACCATCACCGAGGCCACCACCGAGGCCGGTCGCTCCGGTGAGCTCATCCGGCTGGCGGCCTTCGAAGGCACCCAGCTCTACGGCGACACCCTGCCGCTGGACGCCAACCGCGGCACCGGCCAGGACAAGATCGGCTTCACGCTCCGCCAGCCCTGCGGGATCGTGGCGGCCATCACCCCGTTCAACTACCCAGCCCTGCTGGTGCTGCACAAGCTCGCCCCCGCCTTGGCCGCCGGCAACGCCGTCGTGCTCAAGCCGGCCCGCACGACCCCCCTGACCGCGCTGGAGCTGGCCGCCTGCTTTGTCGACGCCGGCCTGCCCGAGGGGGTGCTGTCGGTCCTCACCGGCCCGGGCGGCACGCTCGGCGACGCCCTGGTCAGCGACACGCGTGTGCGCAAGGTCTCCTTCACCGGCTCGACCGCCACCGGCGAGCGCATCACCCGCATGGCCGGGGTGAAGAAGCTGTCGCTGGAGCTGGGCGCCTCCTGCCCGGTGATCGTGCTGCCCGACGCCGACCTGGAGCAGGCGGCCGCCGCCGTGGCCGCGGGCGGCTATGTCAACGCCGGCCAGGTCTGCATCTCGGTGCAACGGGTCATCACCCATCCCAGGGTGAACGCCGACTTCCTGGACGCCCTGGTCCCCAAGGTCGAGGCCATCCGCACCGGCGACCCGTCCTCGCCCGACACCACGATGGGCTCATTGATCACTACCGCCGAGGCCGAGCGGGTGGAGCGGGCCATCGCTGACGCCGCCGCCGGCGGGGCGCGGGTGTTGACCGGCGGCCAGCGCGAGGGCGCCATGGTGGCGCCGACGGTGGTGGCCGACGTCGACCCGGCGTCGCCGTTCAGCCAGAAGGAGCTGTTCGGCCCAGCGGTGGCGGTCAGCACGGCCGAGGACTGGGAGACGGCCATCGCCCAGGCCAACAGCACCGGCTACGGGCTGGCCGCCGGCGTCTTCACCGGCGACGTGGCCGGCGCGGTCCAGGCCATGCGCGAGATCGACGCCGGCAGCATCCACATCAACTGGACCCCGCTGTGGCGGGCCGACCTCATGCCCTACGGGGGCCTCAAGGGCAGCGGCATCGGCAAGGAAGGACCACGCGCCGCTGTGGCCGAGATGACCGAGTCCAAGACGATCGTCCTCCACGGCCGGCCCTGGTAGCCGCGGCCGAACCCGACCAGCAGCACAGGAGGCTGACACCATGCCCACCGACACCGTGCGCCTGACCGTCGCCCAGGCCATCGTGACCTACCTCTCCAGGCAGTACTCGGTCGCGGACGGGCAGCGCCGACGACTCATCCCAGCAGCGCTCGGGATCTTCGGCCACGGCAACGTGGCCGGCATCGGGCAGGCCCTGGACCAGCTCAGCGACGCCCTCCCCTTTATCCAGGGCCGCAACGAGCAGGCCCTGGTGCATGTGGCCACCGCCTATGCCAAGGCGTCGCGGCGGCACGCCACCCTGGCCGTCACCGCCTCCATCGGCCCGGGCGCGCTCAACATGGTGACCGGCGCCGGGGTGGCCACCGTCAACCGCCTGCCGGTCCTGCTCCTGCCGGGCGACTCGTACGCGACCCGCCGCCAGGGTCCGGTCCTGCAGCAGCTCCAGCACCCGATCGAGGCCGACACCTCCGTCAACGACGCCTTCCGGCCCCTGGCCCGCTTCTTCGACCGCATCACGCGGCCCGAGCAGCTCCTGACCGCGCTGCCGCAGGCCATGCGGGTGCTGACCGACCCGGTCGACACCGGCGCCGTCGTCCTCGCCCTCCCCCAGGACATCCAGTCGCACGCCTACGACTACCCGGCCGAGCTGTTCGCCGAGCGCGACTGGACGATCCGCCGCCCACCCCCGGACCCCGGCGAGGTCGAGGCGGTGGCACGGCTGCTCGCCAACGCCGAGCGGCCGCTCATCATCGCCGGCGGCGGGGTCGTCTACTCCGGCGCCACCCCGGAGCTGGAGGCGCTGGCCGCCGCGGCCGGGATCCCGGTGGCCGAGACCTTCGCCGGCAAGGGCGCGGTCCAGCAACGCGCGTGGTGGCAGCTGGGCGGCATCGGCCTGGAGGGCACCCCGGCCACCAACGACCTGGCCCGCGAGGCCGACCTGGTCCTGACCGTCGGCTCGCGCCTGACCGACTTCGCCACCGCCTCCCAGTCGCTGTTCCAGCACCCCCAGGTCCGCTTCGCCAGCATCAACGTCAACCCCTATGACGCCGGGCGGCTGGGCGCCACCGGGATCGTGGCCGACGCCAAACGCGCCCTGGCCGCACTGGCCGAGGCCGTCCAGCGCGCCGCTATCAGCAGCCCCGCCGACTGGCAGGAGCGGGTCAGGGCCCGCAACCACCAGTGGCAGACCGAACGGGCCGCCGCCATCGACCCCGACACGCCCTTCGACCTCTCGACCCTGGACCCCGCCGAGCGGGCCGACACCGGCGCCCTGCTCACCCAGGGCCAGATCATCGGGCTGCTCCAGGAGCACGCCCGAGCCGGCGACGTCATCATCGCTGCCGCCGGCGGCCCGCCCGGCGACCTGCAGAAGATCTGGGACGCCACCGAGGGCCGCTACACCCACCTGGAGTTCGGGTTCTCCTGCATGGGCTATGAGCTCCCTGCCGCCATCGGGGTACGCCTGGCCGAACCCGACCCCGCCGAGCGGATCGTCTCGTTCCTGGGCGACGGCACCTTCCTGATGGCCCCGACCGAGCTGGTCACCGCCGCCCAGGAGGGCTTGGCGATCACCATCGTGATCCCGGAGAACCGTGGCTACCAAGTCATCCACCGCCTGCAGATGCTGCGCAGCGGCCGAGAGTTCGGCAACGAGTTCCGCTACCGCGACGGTGGCCTCGACCTGACCGGCTCCGCCACCAAACCGCCGCGCCTGGAAGGCGAGTACCTGGACGTCGACCTGGTCAAGGTGGCCGAGGGCCTCGGCGCCCGCGCCGTCCGGGCGACCACCGCCGACGAGGTCCGGGCGGCCCTGGCCACCACCCGCGACCACAGCGGTCCGGTGGTGATCGTGGTCCCCGCCATCCCCCACGCCGACCTGCCTGGCGCCGGCGTCTGGTGGGACGTGGCCCCCGCCGAGGTCGCCGAACAGGAGGCGGTCGCCCGGCTCCGGGCCGAGTACCAGGTCGGCCTGGCCACCCAGCGGTGGCACGGATGATCACCGCCGACACGACCGTCCCGGCCGGCCCGTCGCCGCTGGACCGGGGCCGGCTGCGGGCCCGCCTGGCCGCCGGCCAGGCCACCCTGGGCACCTTCATCGGCGCCGCCTCACCGATCACCGCGGAGGCGTGTGCCGCCGCCGGTGTCGACTGGCTGGTCCTGGACCTGGAGCACGGGTCGGGCGGCGAGGAGCAGGTCCGCGACGTCGTCCCGGCCGCCGGCGCCTACGGCGTCCCCACCGTGGTCCGGGTCGAGTCGGCCGCCCGCATCCGCATCGGCCGGGTCCTGGATGCGGGCGCGGCCGGGGTGATGCTGCCCCGCATGGACACCGCCGCCGAGGTCGCCGAGGCCGTCCGGCACCTTCGCTACCCGCCGCACGGCGACCGGGGGGTGGCCACCTACAACCGGGCCTGCCGGTTCGCCCTCGACCCCGGCGCCCTCGCCCGCTCCAACCATGAGGTCCTGGGGGTGGTCCAGATCGAGTCGGCGTCCGCCGTCGAGCAGGTCGAGGAAATCGCCGCCGTCGACGGGGTCGACGTGCTGTTCGTCGGCCCCCAGGACCTCAGCCACAACTTGGGCGTCCCGTTCGAGCTCCAGTCCCCCGTCTACCTGGCCGCGGTGGAGCGGGTCCGCCGGGCCGCCGAGCGGCACGGCAAGACCTGCGGGCTCCTGGTCGGCGACGGCGCCGCCGCGGCCGCCCGGCACGCCGAAGGCTGGACGTTCGTGGCCATCGGCTCCGACGCCACCCTGCTGGCCGCCGCCGTCGCCACCGAGCTCGGCCGGGCACGACCATCCGCCCCTGACACACGGGGAGGTCAACCATGACCAGCACCACGACCAACAACGGCACCAGCAGCAGCGCCACCAACGACATCGGCGTCGGCTTGATCAGTGTCGGCTGGATGGGCAAGCTCCACAGCCGCGCCTACCAGGCTGTGCCCTACGTCTATCCCGAGACCGGGATCCGCCCCCGGCTGGTCCACGCAGCCGACACCGCCCCCGACCGCGTGGTCTACGCACGGGAGGTCCTGGGCTATCAGCGGGGCAGCAGCGACTACCGCGAGGTCCTGGCCGACCCTGAGGTGGACGTGGTCTCCATCTGCGCCCCCAACGCCCTCCACCGCGAGATCGGCGTGGCCGCCGCCGAGGCCGGCAAGCACTTCTGGATCGAGAAGCCAGTCGGGCGCACGGTGACCGAGACGGCGGCGGTCGTCGCCGCCGCCCGCGCCGCTGGGACGGTCACCTCGATCGGCTACAACTACCGCCACGCCCCAGCGGTCGAGCACAGCCGGGAGCTGATCGCCTCCGGCGCCCTGGGCCGGATCACCAACGTCCGCGCGGTGTTCTTCTCCGGCTATGGCGCCGAGCCCAAGGGGGCGCTGTCCTGGCGGTTCCAGCGGCAGCTGGCCGGCAGCGGCGCCCTCGGCGACCTGCTCAGCCACGTGGTCGACCTGATGCAGTACGTCGTCGGTCCCATGGTCGAGGTCACGGCCCTGACCAGCACCATCTACACGGAGCGGCCGATCCTGCCGATGGGCTCGGCCACCCACTTCGCCGTCATCGAGGACGGCGAGCTGGGGCCGGTGGAGAATGAGGATTACGCGGCCGCCCTGGTCCGGTTCGCCGACGACGGTCGGGGAGTGGGGGCGGTGGGCACCCTGGAGGCGTCGCGGACCATCGTCGGCCCCCAGTGCGGCCTCGGGTTTGAGATCTACGGCACCGACGGCTCGCTGGTCTGGAACTTCGAGCGGATGAACGAGCTGCGGCTCTGCCTCGGCCGCGGCGGGCCCCACCAGGGCTACACCACCGTGCTCGGCAACCCCCATCTCGGCGACTACGGCCGGTTCCAGCCCGGCCCGGGGATCGCCATGGGCTACGACGACCTCAAGGTCATCGAGGCCAAGAAGTTCCTCGTGGCCGTGACCGGCGGCGAGCGGTGGAACTGCTCGGTCGACGACGCGCTGTCGGCGGCCGAGGTGGTGGCGGCGGCGGAGCGCTCGGCGGCCGACGGCAGCTGGCAGAAGGTGCCGGCCGTCCCGGGGGCCAGCTTCGGTCGCGAGCCCGCGTCGACCCCGGGGTCCAGCCATGGCTGAGCAGGTCGCCGGCCCGCCGCGCCGGCCGACGATCCGCGACGTGGCCGAGCGCGCCGGGGTCTCCAAGTCGCTGGTGTCGCTGGTCATGCGCGGGGAGCCGCTGGTCCGTGACGACAAGCGCCGGCGTGTCCAGCAGGCGGCCGCCGAGCTCGGCTACCGGACCAACTGGGCCGCCCGCTCGCTGTCCGCGGTGCGGTCGGGCACGGTCGGGGTGCTGGCCGCCGACCTGCGCAACCCCTGGTCGATGGACATCGTCGAGGCCGTCGGCCAGGTGTTGGAGGAGGCCCGGCTGACCACCCTGCTCACGAGCGCCGTACTGCCCTCCAGCGCCGCCGGTCAGCCGCAGCTCGACGTGGGGGTGATCGGGGCGCTGCGGGACCTGCGCGTCGACGGCCTCCTGGTGGTCGGGTCGGTCCCAGACCGGGCCCGACTGGCCGAGGTGGTCGGCGACCTGCCCGTGGTCGTTGTCGGCGCCCAGGCTGAGGGCCTGGCCAGGGCCGACGTGGTCCACAGCGACGACGCCGCCGGCATGCAGCTGGTGGTCGACCACCTGGTCGAGCGCGGCCACCGCCGGATCGCCCACCTCGGCGGGGCGGGCGGGGCGGTGGCAACCGAGCGGGCCGCCGGCTACCGCGCGGCCATGACCCGCCACGGACTCGCCGACGAGATCGTGGTCCAGGCGTGCGACTTCAGCGAGGACGGCGGCTACGCCGCCGCGGCGGTGCTCCTGGACGGCGGCCGCCCGCGCCGGCGCCCGGTCACAGCCCTGGCCGCGGTCAACGACCTGGCCGCCATCGGCGCCATGTCGGCCGCGGCCGACGCCGGGCTCGACCTGCCCGCCGGGCTGACCGTCACCGGCTACGACGACACCTTCCTGGCCGAGCTCCGGCAGATCTCGCTGACCTCGGTCAACCCCGACAGCGCCGGCATGGGCGAGCTTGCCGCCCGCCGCCTGCTCGAGCGGATCGCCGCCCCGAACCGTCCGGGCACCGAGCACCTGGTGGCGCCCCGACTGGTCGTCCGTGCCAGCAGCGCCCAGCCGATCCCCCGATCGGGCGGGGGGCTAGGCTTGAGCCCTGCGGACCCTCAGCCGCGGGACGCGGACCGTTGAGCGGCCGCCGGCCGGTGGTCGTCGCGCTCGGCACCGTCGACCCGACCCTGGTCACCGACGTCCTCGGCGACACCGTCGAGTTCGTGGCCCAGCCGAGCCCGGAGGATCTGGCCAGCGCCGAGGGGGCGATCGTGCGCGCCGACGCGGTCGTCGACGCCGCCCTGCTGGCCCGCACCCCCCGACTGCGGGTGCTTGCCCGCACCGGCGTCGGGGTGGACCTGGTCGACATGGACGAAGCCAGCGCCCGCGGCATCGCCATCGTCATCACCCCACACAGCGGCACCCGGGCCGTCGCCGAAGGGGTCCTCGCGCATGCGCTGCACCTGGTCAAGCGGCTGGCACCGCTGACCCGGCTGGTCCGTGAAGGCCGCTGGACCGAGCGGACCGGCGTCACCGTCGGCGACCTGGACGGGGCCACCATCGGGATCATCGGCTACGGACGCATCGGCCGGCGGGTCGGCGAGCTGGCCGCCGCGTTCGGTATGCGGGTGCTCGCACACGACCCGATCAGCCCGCCACCGGCCGCGGTCGACTGCCCGGACCTGGGCGAGCTGGCCGAGGCCAGCGACGTGCTGACCCTGCACGCGCCCCTGACCGAGGCCACCCACCACCTGGTCGACGCCGGCTTCCTGGACCGGATCCGCCCGGGGGCGATCCTGGTCAACTGCGGACGCGGGGGCCTGCTCGACCTCGACGCCGCCCTCGCTGCCCTGGACGCGGGACGGCTGGGGGGGATCGGCCTGGACGTCTTCGACCCCGAACCACCCCCCCACCACCCCCTGTTCGACCACCCCAACGTCGTCCTCACCCCGCACCTGATGGGCCTGACCCGCCGGGCCACGGCCGCCACCTTCGCCGCCGCCGCCCGCGGCGTCAGCGACGTGCTTGCCGGCCGCCGCCCGGCGGCGCTGGCCAACTCCGACTGGACGCCCGCCGGCGCCGCAACCACCGAGGAGGCGTGAATGGCGCTGCTCACCGACAAGGTCGTCCTGATCAGCGGGGGTACCCAGGGGGTGGGCGCCGGGATCGCCCGGGCCGCCGCCCGCGAGGGCGCGGCCGTCGCCGTCACCGGCCGGCGCCGCGAACCCGGCGAGGCGCTGGCCGCCGAGCTGGCGGCCGCCGGCGCGACGGCGCGGTTCGTCCAGGCCGACGTGGCCGACGTCGCCCAGGCACAGGGGTCGGTCGCGACTGTTGTGGCCGAGCTGGGCCGGGTCGACTGCCTGGTCAACGCGGCCGGGCTGACCGCACGAGGGACCTTGCTGGACACCACCCCGGAGCTGTTCGACGCCCACATCGCGGTCAACCTGCGGGCGCCGTTCTTTCTGATGCAGGCCGCCGTCACCGACATGCTGGCCCGCAAGGCACCCGGGACGATCGTCAACATCATCTCCTCCTCGGAGCTGGGCGGTCAGCCGTACCTCGCCCCCTACGTCGCCGCCAAGGCCGGCCTGGCGGGCCTGACCCGCAACGCCGCCCACGCCCACCGCTGGGACCGCATCCGCATCAACGGCCTGGACATTGGCTGGACCGAGACCGAGGGGGAGGACGCCACCCAGCGCACCTTCCATGCCGCCGACGACACCTGGAGGGAGCGGGCGGCCAGGGACCTCCCCATGGGCAAGCTCGGCCAGGTCGACGAGATCGCCGACTTCGTGGTGTTCCTGCTGTCGGACCGCAGCGGCGTCGTCACCGGGTCGGTCATCGACTGGGACCAGAACGTCTTCGGCGCTCTGGACTGAAAGGAGGCTTCCCACCATGCGTCTTGGCCTGATCGGCTTGGGGCGGATCGGCGCGTTCCACGCCCAGACCCTCACCGACCTCCCGGTCGTGGAGTCGCTGGTCGTCACCGACGCCGTCCCGGCCGTCACCGCCGAGGTCGCCGCCCGGCTCGGCGCCGAGCCGGCCGACAGCCCGGCGGCGCTGCTGGCCGCGGGGGTCGACGGCGTTGTCGTGGCGGCGGCGACCGACGCCCACCCATCGCTCATCCTGGCCGCGGTCGAGGCCGGCCTGCCCGTGTTCTGCGAGAAGCCGGTCGCCCGCACCATGGCCGAGGGCCTCGGGGTGCAGCGGCGGGTCGAGGTAGCGGGCGTCCCGGTGCACATCGGCTACCAGCGCCGCTTCGATTCCGCCTTCCAGGCGGCCCGGGCCGCCGTGGCCAGCGGCGAACTCGGCTGGCTGCACACGGTGCGGGCCACCACCCTGGACCCGGCGCCGCCGCCGGCGGCGTATGTGGCCGTCTCCGGTGGCATCTTCCGCGACTGCAGCGTGCACGACTTCGACATCATCCGCTGGGTGACCGGCCGGGAGGTGGTGGAGGTCTATGCCACCGGGGCCAACCGCGGCGACGAACTGTTCACCGAGGCCGGCGACGTGGACACCTCGGCGGCCGTGCTCACCCTGGACGACGACACCCTGGTCCTGGTGTCCAACACCCGCTACAACCCCCGCGGCCACGACGTGCGCCTGGAGCTGCACGGCTCCAAGGACAGCATCGCCGTCGGCCTCGACGACCACCTGCCCCTGCGCTCGGTCGAACCGGGCGCCAGCTTCCCTTCCGGGGAGCCCTACCAGTTCTTTATGGACCGGTTCCTGCCCGCCTACCGGGCCGAGCTGGAGGCCTTCACCGAGGTCGTGGCCGGGCGGCGGTCCTCGCCGTGCACGGTCGCCGACGCGCTGGAGGCCGGCTGGATCGCCGAAGCCTGTACCACATCCCTGCAGCAGCACCGACCGGTACGCATGGAAGAGGTGCGCCCATGACCACCACCGACCCGCCGGCCCCGGAGGCCAGGATCGCCGGCGCGCCTATTTCCTGGGGTGTGTGCGAGGTCCCCGGCTGGGGCTACCAGCTGGGCCCCGACCGAGTGCTGGCCGAGATGCGCCAGGTCGGCCTGACCGCCACCGAACTCGGGCCCGACGGGTTCCTGCCCGCCCAGCCCCACGCCATGACCCGGGTCCTGGACCAGCACGGCCTGCGGGCCGTCGGCGGGTTCACCCCCCTGCTGCTCCATGTCCCCACTCACGACCCCGTGCCCGAGGTCGAACGGCTGCTCCAGGGCTATGACGCCACCGGCGCAGGCGTCCTGGTGCTGTCGGCGGTCGCCGGCGCCGAGGGCTACGACAGCCGCCCGGTGCTGGACGACGACGGCTGGATGGTGCTGCTCACCAACCTGGACCGGCTGGCCGAGCTGGCCGCGAGCCGGGGCGTCCGGGCGGTGCTGCATCCCCACGTCGGCACCATGATCGAGACCGGCGAGGAGGTACGGCAGGTCCTGGACGGCTCCTGGATCTCCCTGTGCCTGGACACCGGCCACCTGCTCATCGGCGGCACCGACCCGGCCGAGCTGGCCCGCCAGGCGCCCGAGCGGATCGCCCACGTCCACTTCAAGGACGTCGACGCCCGCCTGGCCAAGCGGGTCCAGGACGGCCGCCTCACCTACACCCAGGGAGTGCGTGAGGGAATGTACCGCCCCCTGGGGTCGGGAGACGTGGACGTGCCGGCAATCGTCGGGTCCCTGCGCGCCCGCGGCTACAGCGGCTGGTACGTGCTGGAGCAGGACACCATCCTGACCGAGGAACCGCGCGGTGACGGCCCGGTGGCCGACGTGTGGGCCAGCGCCGAATATCTTCGTTCGGTCCTTATCGGGTCCCGATGATGGCCGGCCAGTCGCCGGAACCGCTGCGGATCGGCGTCCTGGGCGCGGCCCGGATCGCCGCGATCGCCATCGTCGACCCCGCCCACACCACCGGCGACCGCCTCGTCGCGATCGCCGCCCGCGACCGGCGCCGCGCCGAGGCCTTCGCCGCCACCCACGGCGTCGAGCGGGTGCTGGACACCTACGCCGATGTTGTGGCCGACCCCGAGGTCGAGGTCGTCTACAACCCGCTCGCCAACGGCCTCCACGGCCCCTGGAACCTGGCCGCGATCGCCGCCGGCAAGCACGTGCTGACCGAGAAGCCCTCGGCCAGCAACGCCGAGGAGGCCCGCGAGGTCCGCGACGCCGCCACCGCGGCCAACGTGACCCTGCTGGAGGGCTTCCATTACCTCTACCACCCGGTGACCCGCCGCCTCCACGAGCTGCTGGCGAACGGTGAGCTGGGCCAGTTGCGCCACGTCGAGGTCAACATGGTCATCCCCGCCCCCGCCGACGACGACCCCCGCTGGTCGCTGGAGCTGGCCGGCGGCGCCCTGATGGACCTGGGCTGCTACAGCCTCCACGCCCATCGGCTGCTGGCCCCCTGGGCCGGCGGCCCGCCCCGGGTGGCTGCCGCCCGCGGCGGCGAGCGGGCCGGCCACCCTGGCGTCGATGAGTGGCTGGAGGCCGACCTGGAGTTCCCCGGCGGGGCGACCGGCAGCGCCCGCTGCAACATGGCCGGCCAGAGCGTCCGCATGCCCTGCCGGATCGTCGGCAACCGGGGCGAGGCCACGGCGGCCAACTTCGCCCTGCCCACCATGGACGACCGGGTCACCATCACCACCTCCGGCAGCCGGCGGGTCGAGCGCCTCGGCACCCGCCCCACCTACACCTACCAGCTCGAGGCGCTCCGGACCCACCTCCGCGACGGCGCCCCGCTGCCCATCGACGCCGACGACGCCCTGGCGACCATGGAACTGATCGACGCCTGCTACCGCGCCGCCGGCTTCCAGCCCCGCCCACGGGCACCGCGGATGCAACCACCCTGGTCTGCGGAGCTGGGATCGCTGTGACGGTAATCGGCTCTCTGGCCAGCACTCAATAGTTGGCGGGAAGCGTCTGGCCGTACAGGTTCCTGCTGACCGTGTAGGCGTGCTTCTCGAGCTTCAACGCCTCCGCGTGGGCCTCCGCCAGGGCTGGTGGGGTAAGCCGCGACACCTTGACCAACACCAGCGCTTCTGCTTCGGGGTCTGCCACCGCGCCGACCCGCACGTTGCCGACCCCGGGTGCGTAGTACTTGAGCTGATGGGCGTCGCCCGGCTCGAGCGGGTTCCATTCGTCGATCAGCAGCACGTGGTCGTAGCACTTGACGGGGACGCAGGTCTCGATGCCGGTCCTGGAGACCTTCGCCCGGTCCTGGAACTCGATCTCGGGTGCGAACCCCTGGAGGTAGCTGGACGTCCCCACCCTCGGGTTGGACCGCATCAGCACACCGGGCTTGGCGCCTTCCAGGCCGGCGATCCAGGTGCTCTCCGCCGTCTTGAACCTGCCGTCCTCGTACTCCTCGGGGTACTCGCCGAGGAGCCAGACATTCCCGTCGTCGTCCTGTGCCTGGAAGGCGAGCTCCGCCTCCTCCAGCTGGCCTTCATTGATGTCGCGGTCCCAGATGACGATGGTGCGCACGCCGTCGATCACCTTGGTCAGATCGGTGACGGTGAACACGACGCGGTGGGGCAGGCGCCCTTCGCCCCTGTTGGCGCGCCCTTCCAGGATGTACTGCGTCCCTGGGACGAGCGGGTACCACGGGTTGTCGACCTTGGCCGAGGCGGGGAAGTCGCCGCGGTCGAAGTCCTTCTCGGTGACATCCTTGGTGACCTCGGCCGTCGCGGACGACACCGCTTGCCGCCCGTGCGCATCGTCGACGGTGCCCCCCGAGCTACAGGCACCGAGCAGCAGCGGCAACGCCGCCGCCGCGGCCACAACCTGTTTGCGCATGCTGCCGTCCCGGTTCCTCAGAGCGTCCTGGGGACGCCGTCCGCGCCGCGGCGGGACAGCGGGTCCCGGCGCCTGCCGAATCGCAGGTACAGGGAGGGCACGACGAACAGGTTCAGCAGCGTCGAGGTGAACAGGCCACCCAGGATGACGATGGCCAGGGGGTGCTCGATCTCGTGACCGGGGCGCGCGCCGGCGATGACCAGCGGCACCACCGCCAGCCCGGTCGCCAGCGCGGTCATCAGGATCGGTGAGAGCCGCTCCCGCGCGCCGCGCAGGACCAGCGCGGGGCCGAAGGTCTCACCTTCGTACCGCTCCAGGTGCTGGAAGTGGTTGATCAGCAGGATGCCGTTGCGGGCGGCGATCCCCATCACCGTGAGGAAGCCCACCAGGGAGCCGAGCTCGATGATGCCGCCGCCGATCCAGGCGGCCAGCACGCCGCCTACCAGGGCCATCGGCAGGGTCAGGAAGCTCAGCAGGGCCAGGCGGAAGCTGCCGAAGGACGTCTGCAGCAGCAGCAGGATCCCGATCGCGGCGCCGGCCGAGAAGACCAGCAGGCGCGTCTGGGCGGCCTGCCGCTCCTGGTACTGGCCGAGCACCTGCGCGTCGTACCCGCGTGGGAACTCGATGGCCCTGACGCGGCGTTCGACCTCGCGGGCCACGGAGCCGAGGTCGCGCCCGCGCACGTTGGCGCCGACGTCGATGCGGCGGGAGTTGTTGTCGCGTTCGACGACGTTCGGGGTTGGCTTGACGCTCACGTCCGCGACGTCGCCCAGGCGCACGTGGCCGCCGCCCGGCGTGTCGATCGGGAGGTCTTCGATGTTGGTCACGCTCTGGCGCGTGTTCGGCGGGCTCCAGACCTGCAC
>Ga0209846_1000033_pt1 | contig 16655 bp, 17 predicted proteins | sample GWRWS3_20_30_FD_187244 | JGI IMG/M metagenome (GOLD analysis project Ga0209846, IMG submission 187244) | Riverbed sediment microbial communities from areas with vegetation nearby in Columbia River, Washington, USA - GW-RW S3_20_30 (SPAdes)... | ecosystem: Environmental > Aquatic > Freshwater >... | reverse complement strand
GGGGAGGCGCGGGTCGGGGTGCTGCTGCCGTCCGGACGCCGCGCGAATCCACGCCAGGTCGTCGCCGGCGAGGTCGGCTGGCCGGCCGGCGACCGTGCGCCGGGCGAGGAGCTCATCCAGGATGGAGGCCGTGGTCGCGATCGCCTCAGGCGTGGACCGGCACGGCAGGCCGAGCGGGTCGGTCAGGTCGATTCCGTGGACCACGGCCTCCACGACGCGGCTCGGGACGAACTCCTCCAGGCGCATCAGCGCGTAGTACCCGGGACCGACCGTGCCCGGCGAGGTCGCCCTGGACTCCTGGACCGCCTTCGCGAACGTCTCGTGCAACGTCCGCAGCATGCTCTCGGCCGTCTCGCCCTCCGCGCCCCTGACGGCGTAGTCGTAGACGACCGGGGCGACCTCGTTGCGGCTGAAGATGAAGAAGCTCACCCGGTCCCGGCCCGGTTGGCCGTCCTGCGGCTCGGCGACCAGCGCGCGGGTCAGCCCGATGGAGATGTCGAGATGCGCGGCCAGCTCCATGAGCGTCCACCGCGGCAGCTCGGGGTCGATGGGCTGGAGAAGGGTCCGGACGCCCCAGTCCTCGTCGGAGAGCCCCCTGAACGTGTCCTCGATGATGCCGAGCTCCCGCTCCAGCGTGTCCACGTCCCGCTCGTAGGACCCGGTGCTCCCCGCCATCGCCCAGCCCTCCTCTAGGATGCCGCGCCGTGGGTATCGTAACGCGGGACGGGCCGTTCTCCGCCCTACGCGTCCGCCGGGAACAGCTCCTGCAGCAGGTACTGCGCCTTGGGCGGGATCGGCTGATACGGATAGAGCGACTGGACGTGATCGAGCGCCTCCTCCACCGCGCTGAAGCCCGACAGCCTGTACAGGACCTCGATGTCGTCCACATCGCGCTCGACCCGAGCGGCCAGCATCTTCATCGCGAACAGGTAGCGCGGCGAGGCGATGCGGACTGCGAGCCCTGGCCGGTCGAACAGGACCGTGGCGCCCGGGTCCGATCCTGGCAGGAAGCCCTTGACGCCGTCGTTGAGCCAGTCGTCAGGGAGTCCATGGCGATTCCCCACCCGGTGAGCGACCTCATAGATCACCTGCTTGGGCTCGAAGACCGCGTCCAAGTCGCGAGTGGCGCGTCGCGCGCTGTACGCGAGCGCCATGGCGGCGCCGCCCACAAGGAAGAGGTCTCCGTGGATCCCCTGCGCCTCCAGCTCGTCCGCGAGCTCGTTCAGAAGGCGCGCGATGTCGTCCTTTGACAGCATCGGCTCAGACACTCTCCAGTGACGACCCGTGGATGAACACTCCTCGGTTGCCCAGCGCGGCGGGAGTCTCCGCGAACGCAGAAGGATGCAAGGACTTGTAGGGGCTGACGAACCACCACCGATCCAGGAAGCGATCTGGCCGCAGCGCCCAAGGCGGGACGGCGACGTCGTGGTGGAAGCACAGGTGCTCGACCACTCCGGCGAGCATGGCGTCCCAGCGCCGATCCCCGGTCGTTGGAGGTTCGTCGGCCACCAGCGCCTGACGATCCGCCGGAGGGACGCGCTTGAACTCCGCGACGAACTCCGCGACCCAGCGCAGGGCCTCGTGTTCGTCGGGCGCTGCGAGGCAGCGGCGGATCTGGGCCGCTGTCTCGCCGATCGTCTGGAGCGTCCGAGTCGCCATGTCCGGTCGCAGCAGGGTATCAGGAGGGTGGGCGGATGGCGGTCAGGTGAACAGGCGGCGGCGGTAGGCCTCCCCGACGGCGGCGGCGCGGTCCCGCACGCCGAGCTTGTCGTAGATGTGCAGCAGGTGCGTCTTGATGGTGGCCTCGCTGACGAACAGCTTGGCGGCGGCCTCCCGGTTGGTGGCGCCGTCGGCGATGAGCTGGAGCACCTTCAGCTCCCGCTGGCTGAGGGCCTCCGGCGGCGGCTTGCGCACCTGGCCCATGAGCCGCCTCGCCACCGCCGGCGACAGCACCGACTCCCCCTTGAACGCCGCCCGCACCGCCCGGATCAGCTCCTCCCTGGGCGCGTCCTTGAGCAGGTACCCGGTCGCCCCGGCCTCGATCGCGGGCAGCACGTCGCTGTCGGTGTCGTAGGTGGTCAGCACCAGCACCCGCACCGCGGGCGCGGTCTCCCGCAGCCGCCGGATGGCCTCGACCCCGCCCATCTCCGGCATGCGCAGGTCCATCAGCACCACGTCGGCGCCTGCTCGCTCGACCCGCGCGACCGCCTCCGCGCCGTTGGCGGCCTCGCCGACCACCTCGAAGTCGGGGTCGTCGGCGAAGACCCCGCGCAGCCCGTCGCGGACGACCGGGTGGTCGTCGACCAGCAGCAGCCGGATCGGCCCGCCCGCCGCGCTCATTCGCTCGCCTCCGCCGAGATCGCGGGGACCCTGGCGTTGACGGCGGTGCCCTCGCCGGGTGCGCTCTCGATCTCCAGGCTGCCGGCCACCCGCCGCAGGCGCTGCCGCATCGTGTCCAGGCCGAACCCCTGACCGGGGCCGCGCCGGCCGTCGGCGCCGCCCGGCCCGGCGGCGAAGCCGACCCCGTCGTCGCGCACGTCCAGCAGCACCGTGTCGTCCATGTAGGACAGGGTCAGCCCGACCTTGGAGGCGTTGGCGTGCTTGCCGACGTTGGCCAGCGCCTCCTGGGCGACCCGGAACAGGGTCATCTCCAGCTCGGCGAGCAGCGGCCGCGGCTCCCCGGTGGTCTCCACGCTGGACACCACCCCGGACGTCTCGGACCAGCGCCCGGCCATGTGGGCGATGGCGTCGGGCAGGCCGGCGTCCTCCAGGGGCTCCGGGCGCAGCGCCTGCACCGACCGGCGCGCCTCGGTGAGGCTGTCCCTTGCCAGGGCGCGGGCCTGGTCCAGGTGGCGGCGCCACTGCTCGGGACGGCGGCTGGCCCGCTCGGTCGCTTCGAGCTGGGTGATGATGCCGGTGAGCCCCTGGGCCAGGGTGTCGTGGATCTCGCGGGCCATGCGCTGCCGCTCGTCCAGGACCCCTGCCTCGCGCGCCTGGGTCAGGAGCTGGGCGTGCAGCCCGGCGTTCTCCTCCATGGCGGCCTCCAGCCGGGCGAGCAGCTCCCGCCGCTGCTGGTCCTCCCCCCAGAGCTTCATCCCCATGTAGCTGAAGAACCCGGTCAGCGCCGTCTGGAGGCAGATGATGAAGATCCAGCCGGACACCGCCTCGACGGTGGGCTCCGGGAACCCGGCGGGCGCGGTGTAGATCACCACCGAGCCCGCGAACACGGCGACGAACGCCAGCACCGTCGGGAGCACGAAGAAGGCCTGGACCAGCGGGGTGACCGCGAAGGCCACGAAGAACCAGGAGCGGGCGGTCAGCACGGCGGCCAGCGCCAGCATCCCCGCGAAGTACACGGACTTCGGGACGGTGCGCTCCCGCCATCGGGGCGGCCGCAGGGTGTACATGGTCAGCACCCAGACGGCGGCGAGCGCCACCAGCCCGGCCGTGACCAGCCGCTCCCGCGACGTCTGGCCGGGCTGGATCAGGCTCAGGACCGCAGAGCCGGCTAGCAGGGCGTAGGGCAGCACTTCGAGGACCTTGTCGAAGCGCCGCTCCCAGCGGTCCCCTTCGATCGGCGTGGGCCGTCGTCCCATCGGCTGGCCTCACTCCCAGCGGAACAGCTTGGCTGCGGTCAGACTAGCGCCGATCGCGAACGCCGCCAGCACCGCCAGGTGCAGCGGCTGCGGCCAGGCGCCGGTGGTGGCGTCCTGCAGGGCCTGCACGCCGGCACCGAGCGGGGTGAAGTCGCCGATGCGGCGGAGCACCTCCGGCATCACCTCCCTGGGGAAGTACAGGCCGGCCAGGAACATCATCGGGAAGAACAGGATCGAGCCGATCCCCGAGGCCGCCTTGCCGCTCGGCGCGACCGCGGCGATCAGCAGGCCCACGGCGAAGCTGGCGGCCGCGGCCAGGACGAAGGCGACCAGGTACCCGAGGAGCTGTCCGGGCATGGCGGTGTCGAACACGACGACGCCGATGCCGAGCACCAGGGTCACGGCCACCAGCGCCATCCCCACGCCCATCGCGAGCTGCGCCAGCAGCAGGCTCGACGGCTGCACCGGGGTGGTGGACAGCCGGCGCAGGATGCCCTTCTCCCGGTAGGTGGCCAGGTAGGTGGGCAGCACGCTGAGGGCCAGCATCGCCAGCACGAACCCGATCATGATCGGGACGTACAGGTCGATGACTCGCTGGCCGCCCAGGTCCTCGCTCGGTTCGCGGAAGGCGGGGATGGCCCCCAGGATCCCGAGCAGCATCGGCGGGAAGACGACCGCGAAGAACACCGCGGTCGGGTCGCGCAGGAACAGCTTCAGCTCGGTGAAGGTGAGCTTGGCGAGTCGGTTCATCAGGATCGCTCCTCGTGGGTTGTCAGCGCCATGAAGGCGTCGTCAAGGTTGGCCTGTTCCATCCGCAGCTCGGCGGCGACGACGTGGTGGCGGGCGAGCACCGAGATGACCGCCTGCAGCAGGTCGCCGGTGCCGGTCACCACCACCTGAGCGCCGCTGCGTTGCACGCTGTGCACCTCGGGCAGCTCGGTCAGGATCCAGTCGTCCAGCGGCGTGGTCGGCTGGAAGCGGATGCGCTGCCCGGAGTCGAGCCGCGACACCAGCCCGGCGGGGGTGTCGATGGCGACCAGCCGGCCGGCGTCGATCACCGCCACCCGGTCGGCCAGCCGTTCGGCCTCCTCCATGAAGTGGGTGACCAGCACCACGGTGACGCCCCGGTTTCTGATCCCGTCGATCAGCTCCCAGGTGTCGCGGCGCGCCTGCGGGTCGAGGCCGGTGGTGAGCTCGTCCAGGACCGCGATCTCCGGGTTGCCGACCAGCGCGAGCGCGATCGACAGCCGCTGCTTCTGGCCGCCGGAGAGCTTGCCGAACTTGGTGTCGTGCTTGTCGGCGAGCCCGAGGTCCTCGAGCAGCCGGCGCCAGTCCGCCGGCCGGTCGTAGAAGGAGCTGTACAGCTCCATCGCCTCCCAGACCTTCAGCTTGTCCGGCAGCTCGCTCTCCTGGAGCTGGGCCCCGACACGCTGGCGCAGCTCGGCGCCGTCCCGGCGCGGGTCCAGCCCCAGCACCCGGACAGTCCCGCCGTCCGGGGTGCGCAGCCCTTCGATGATCTCCACCGTGGTGGTCTTGCCGGCGCCGTTGGGCCCGAGGATCCCGAAGATCTCGCCGCGCTCCACGGTGAAGGACACGTCGTCCACCGCGACCACGTCGCGGTAGCGCTTTCGTAGGTGTTCGACCTCGATGACCGACATCCCGGTCCGCCTCCTTGATGGCATCTGGCTTCGCGCCAAGGATGCGCCGGCGCGAGGTGGCGGCGGATCAGCCGGCGGGCTGCGGCCGCGCCCACATCCGGCCAGTCGTGCGGTCCTCCGGCCGGCTGCCCGCATCCACCGATCGGTGGATGCGGGGCAGCTCCGGCGTGGCACACTCGCAGCCCGACCGTCACCACGAGGAGCGCCCGCGATGACCGACCATGCCGAGAAGGCCAGACGGTTCCTGGAGCTGCACCGCAGCGAGCATCCCCTGCTCCTGCCCAATCCCTGGGACCGGGGTTCGGCGATGCTGCTGGCGTCGCTGGGATTCCAGGCGCTGGCGACGACGAGCAGCGGCCATGCCGCGACGCTCGGCCGGCTCGACGGATCGGTGACTCGCGACGAGGCCGTCGGGCACGCCGCCTCGATCGTCGAGGCGACCAACCTGCCGGTCTCCGCCGACCTGGAGAACGGCTTCGCCGACGAGCCGTCCGGCGTCGCCGAGACGCTGCGGCTCGCGCTGGAGGCGGGGCTGGCCGGGTGCTCGGTGGAGGACTTCAGCGGCAGCGAGGACGCGCCCATCTACGACCCCGGCCTGGCGGCGGAGCGGGTGGCGGCCGCGGCGGAGACCGCCCACGGCGGGCCCGTGCGCCTGGTCCTCACCGCGCGGGCCGAGAACTACCTGCACGGCCGGCCGGACCTGTCGGACACGATCGGCCGGCTGCAGGCCTATCAGGCCGCCGGCGCCGACGTGCTGTACGCGCCCGGCCTCAGCCGGCTGGAGGACATCCGCCAGCTCGTCGCCTCGGTGGACCGTCCCGTCAACGTCCTGGCCCTGCCCGGGGCGCCGACGGTGGCGGAGCTGGCGGCCGCCGGGGTCAGCCGGGTGTCGGTCGGCGGCGCGTTCGCGTTCGCCGCCCTCGGCGCCGTGGTCGAGGCCGCGCGCGAGCTGCTCGCGGAGGGGACCTACGGGTTCTGGGAGCGGGCCCGCGCCGGCGCGCAGGGCGCCCGCGCGGCCTTCGGAGGCTGACGCCGGGCTCCTTCCTCACATGGTCGCTCACACGACGGTGCCGGATGCTCCGGTCGCCTGTCGTCGCCCCATCGAGGAGGAGTCCATGACCACGACCACGCCGTCCACCATGCCCACCATCAAGGAGCAGGCGTCGGTGGTGCTCGCCCACGCCGCCGGCTACGCCAGCCACCGGACCGTCGCCATCGGCCTGCGCAGCGGCCTGCTGGCGGCGCTCGCCACCTCCGGGCACGCCACCCCCGAGGAGCTGGCCGAGCGGCTGGACCTGGACCCGTTCTACGTGTCGGTGTGGTGCCGGGCCGCCTTCTCGGCCGGGATCTGCGAGCGCGACGGCGACCGCTACCGGTTGGCCGCCCACATGGCCACCCTGCTGCTCGACACGGGCTCCCCCGCCTACGCCGGGGGCGTCTTCCTCGTCCTGGAGCAGCCGGAGATGTTCGGCCGCTTCGAGGCCAACCTGGCCTCGGGCGAGCGGCTCTGGTGGGACCAGACCAGCCCCGACTGGATCGCCGGGGTGACGCGCACCGGCACCCCCTTCTACACCCGCCTGGTCCCCGGCGGGCTCCAGCAGGTCCCCGGGCTGCCGGAGCGGCTGGCCGCCGGCGCCACGGTGGTCGACAGCGCCTGTGGCACCGGGATCGGGCTGGTCCGGCTGGCCGGCCACTACCCCGGCTGCCGGATCGTCGGGGTCGACGGCGACGGGCACTCGATCGAGCAGGCCCGCAAGCGGGTCGCCGAGGCCGGCCTGGCCGACCGGGTCACCCTGGTCTGCAGCCCGCTGGAGGAGATGCGCGTGGAGGCGCCGGCGGCGCTGGTGGTCAACAACATCTCCATGCACGAGTGCCGCGACATCGACCTGGTCACCGAGCGCGTCCTGGCCGCCCTGGAGCCCGGGGGCTGGTTCGTGATCTCCGACTTCCCGTTCCCCGACACCGAGCAGGGCCTGCGCAGCGTCCCCGGCCGGGTCATGGGCGCCATCCAGTTCTTCGAGGCCCAGATCGACGACCAGCTCCTGCCCCGCGCCGCCTACGACGACCTGCTGTCCAGGCACGGGTTCACCGAGCTCGGCTCCTTCTCGCTCACCCCCATGCATGCGGTGACCCACGCGCGCAAGCCTTGACGCCCGAGCCACGGCGACGGCAGCTCCGGGACGCCCTCGCCGCAGCGTGACCGCCGCCCCGGCTCAGCGCGGCGCCAGTTGCTGCGCCTTGGTCTGGAGGGCGTTGAGCACGTGGACGAACGACTCGTGGAAGCTGGCGACGCCTTGGTCCTCGAGCACGCGGCCGACGTCGTCCATGTCCACCCCGACCTCGGCCAGCGCCCGCATCGCGGCGGCGGCGGCGTCGACACCGGCGTCGACGGTGCGGGCGACGGTGCCGTGGTCCTCGAACGCGGCGATGGTCGTCTCGGGCAGGGTGTTGACCGTGTCGGGCCCGATGAGGCCGTCGACGTACAGGGTGTCGGGGTAGGAGGGGTTCTTGGTCGACGTCGACGCCCACAGCGGTCGCTGCGGGCGCGCGCCCCGGGCCGCCAGCCGCTCCCAACGCTCGCCGGCGAAGCGGTCACGGAACAGCCGGTAGGCGAGCTTGGCCTGGGCGACCGCGGCCTGGCCTCGCAGCGCGAGCGCGTCGCCGGTGCCGATGGCGTCCAGACGACGGTCGACCTCGGCGTCGACCCGGCTGACGAAGAACGACGCCACGCTGTGCACCGACGCGAGGTCGCCGCCGCGCCGGGCGAGGGTCTCGAGCCCGGCGAGGTAGGCGTCGATCACCTCGGCGTAGCGGGCAAGGGAGAAGATCAGCGTGATGTTGATGCTGCGTCCCTCGGCGATCATCGCCTGGATGGCGGGCACGCCCTCGCCGGTGGCCGGGATCTTCACGAACAGGTTCGGCTGGGCGATCCGCTCGTGCAGTTGGCGGGCGGCGGCGATGGTGGCCTGGGTGTCGCGGGCGATCTCGGGTGCCACCTCGATGGAGACGAACCCGTCGGTGCCGCCACCGGCGTCGAAGGTCGGTCGCAGCACGCCGAGCCCGTCGACGATGTCGTCGACCACCAGGTCCCAGTACGCGTCCACCACCGTCCGCCCCTGGGCGATGAGCGTCGCGAACTGCTCGTCGTAGGCGTCGGAGCCTTCGATGGCCCTGGCGAGGATCGTCGGGTTGGCCGTCACCCCCCGGATCCCGTCGGCCACCAGCCGGCCGAGGGTGCCGTCGCGGAGATACATGCGGGTCAGGTTGTCGAGCCACGGGCTCTGGCCCTGCTCGTCGTACAGACGCTGGAGCTTGGTCATCCTCGCTCCTCCCATCAGTCGTGCTGTGCGGGGAACACGTCGGTGTCGGACTTGTGCCACACCGGATGGTCCCCGGCGGTCTCGACGTTGAAGCCGTAGTCGTAGACGAGGCTGCCGCCGAAGGTCGCGCCCACCGAGACCAGCAGGCCGATGACGACCGACAGCACCGCGATCCCGACGGGCGTGACGGCCTCGGTGTTGTAGGCGCTCAGCCGCCAGGCGATGTCGACCAGGGCGAGCACCGTGACAGTGATCATGATCGTGGCGTGGGTGTTGATCGTGCGCCGCGCCTGGGTGCCGGCCTGGGAGGACTTCCACGCGTCCCAGAAGCCCGTCAACGCGGCGAGCACCGACACCGAGGCCCCGCCGATGAAGAGGTACGCGCCGGCGTGCCACAGCTCCCGCGCCCAGGCGTGGTCCTCGCCGGCGATCGCCGAGGCCACGTCGAACGCGGCGGCGAGCACGTAGGCGGCGATCGGGAGGTCGGTCAGCGGGGGATGCAACGGCTTGCCCGACCAGCCTCGCAGCCCCTTGAACGTGCGGCCCTTCATGGTGAGCGGCGGGCGAACGGAGAATCTCCTCACGGCATCTCCTCGTTGGGGTGATCGTGACTCGATGGTCGCCGCACCCGGCTGATGCCGGTGAGGGCGAAGAACTCCTGGCGGGTGCGGGCGTCGTCGCGCAGCAGCCCATGCACCGCCGACGTCATCGTGCGCGATCCCTGGGCGCGCACACCCCGCAGCGACATGCACAGGTGCTCGGCCTCGAGGACCACGCCGACGCCCCTGGGCGCGAGGTGCTCGTCGAGCCAGTCGGCCACCTGCTGGGTGAGTCGTTCCTGCACCTGCAGCCGCCGGGCGAACAGCTCGACCACCCGGGCCAGCTTCGACAGACCGAGGATGCGTCGACCGGGGACGTAGCCCACGTGCGCGACACCGTGGAAGGGCAGGAGGTGGTGCTGGCACAGCGACTGGAACGAGATGTCGCGGGCCAGCACCAGCTCGTCGTAGCCCTCGTCGTTGGGGAAGGTGGTCAGGTCGAACGGGCGGGGCGCGAGCAGCTCGGCGAAGGCGCGCGCCACCCGCTGGGGTGTCTCGGCAAGGTGCTCCGTCGTCGGGTCGTGGCCGAGCGCGACGAGCAGGTCGGTCACCGCCCGGGCGGCGGCGTCGAGGTCGGTGTCGACCAGCGTGGTCGCCATCGCTTGCCTCTCTCTCTAACGGATACTAGAATACACGTTAGAACGCCCATGCATGTTTCGTCAACTGCACTGTCCGTTAGAGAGCTTCGGAGGAATCCGGTGGGCAATGACCTCGACGCCCGCCTCGACCAGGTCGCGGCCCTCGGGGAACCGGTGCGACGCGCCCTGTACCGCTTCGTCGCCGCCCAGCCCGAGCCGGTGACGCGCGAGCAGGCCGCCGCCGGCGTCGGGGTCGCCCAGCACACGGCCAAGTTCCACCTCGACCGGCTCGTCGACGGCCGCCTCCTCGAGGCCAGCTACCGCCGGCCCCCTGGGAGGGGCGGCCCGGGCGCGGGTCGCCCCGCCAAGGTCTACCGGCGCAGCGGCACCGACCTGGACGTCAGCCTGCCCGAGCGCCGCTACGACCTCGCCGGCCTGCTCCTCGTCAAGGCCGTCGCGCAGGCGGAGCGGACGGGATCACCCGTCTCGGACGCGCTCCATTCGGTCGCCACCCAGGCGGGACGCTCGGCCGGGACGCAGGCCGCGTCGAGCCTCGGTTGGCGCGCGCCGCGGGATGCGGTGGAGGCCGAGGTCTTCGACGCCCTCACCGCCGACGGCTACGAGCCCCGCCGGGATGGGGACGGCATCACGCTGGCGAACTGCCCGTTCCACGCGCTGGCCCGCGAGGCGACCGAGCTCGTGTGCGGCATGAACCGCGCCTACCTCGCCGGCGTGCTCGACGGCATCGGCGCGAGCGCCCTCGACGCAAGGCTCGACCCCGCCCGCGGGCGCTGCTGTGTGCGGCTCGAGCGGCGCTGAGGCATGGACTAGCGGACGACTCGATCGTCGGCTCGTTCGCCATGCCGGGACCGGGACAGCGGTGGCCGCGGCCTGCGACCGCCGGTCGCGGCCGCTATCAGCAGGAGATGCTCGTCGACCCAGCTCACCTCGGGGCCGGGTAGGCGAGCCAGGAACGCGGCGATGGCCTGGCGCAGCTCGTCGGGCTGGTACAGCGAGAAGGTCGAGTAGTGCCGGCCCTCGGCCTGGGCCCTGAGCCGTTCGGGTGTGCTTGACCGGGAGTGGCTGAAGGTCTGGGTGTTGACCAGCCGCAGTCCCTTGGTCCGGCGAACCGCGTCCCTGAGCGTCGCCTCGCTGTGCAGGCGCTGCTCGCGCTCGGCGAAGCCAGGGAACCAGCGGCCCCAGATGGTCCGCGCGTTCTGCTCCGGCGTCCGCGTGTACACGAACAGCCGCCCGCCTGCCCTGAGCGCTCGGGCGACCTCGGCCAGGAACCGTCCGAGGTCGAAGTGGTGCGCGCTGTTGAACGCCGTGACCAGGTCGAGGGTGCCGGTCCGGACCGGCAGCTCCTCGGCGGTACACCGCAGCGGCAGCACCGGGGCACGGCCGTAGTTGCCCGCCTGGAGTTGCGCCAGCATGGCCGCGGAGACATCACTGGCGGCCAGCAACGAGCCGTCGGGCAGCAGCTCGCGCAACAGCCACGAGTACCGTCCGGTCCCGCAGCCGAGGTCGAGGCCGACCACCGGACCATCGGGCAGCAGCTCGCGGATCCTGCGCACCGGCGCCTCGTCGGTGGTGCGCAGCGAGTCGTAGACGGAGGCCACCAGCCTGAAATGGTCGTCGACGCTCACATGCCCACCTCCCGCCGCTGGATTCACGAACACATCATGCGCTCGCCCTGCACGGTTCACACTACGGACATCCGCGAGACACCGTCCACAGGGGGGACCAGGGAGTGGGAGCGTGCCGCAGTCCCGGGGCTATGTTCGACGCGCGCCAGTGGGGGCTGATGCCTGGGGGGCGGATGCCGCCGCCGTGAGGGCGCGGACGGCGCTGGCGACCGCGGCCCGGTGGGCGGCGAGCCGCTCGGGCGAGGCCGGGTCCTGGGCGGCGAGGCTGTGCAGGGCGGGGGAAGCGGCGAACCAGGCGCTGGTGAGCCCGAGGACGAGGATCAGCAGGTCGACGGGGTCGAGCGTGCGGCTGAGGTGGCCGGCGCCCTGCGCGCGGGCGATCGCCTCGAGCTTGGATCGGTAGGCGTCGACCTCGGCCGGCGCGACCTCGGGGCGTTCCAGCAGCTTCCACGTCCCGAGCCGCATCAGTTGCGGGTGGGCGATCAGGTAGTCGAACAGGGCCGTCGCGTAGCCGGGCAGGTCGTCGGGCGTGAGGGGCACGGCGTCGGCGAGCTCGCCGAGCGCCCGGCCGACGACGGTCTCGAACAGCTGCTCCTTGTTCCCGAAATAGACGTAGATCAGGCGCTTGTTCGCCTTGGCCTGCTCGGCGATGCGGTCGATCCGCGCGCCCGCGATGCCGTGCTCCGCGAACTCCGCGAACGCGGCGTCGAGCAGGCGGGCCTTGGTGGCGGTGGAGTCTGGTGGCATGCCGGCATCATACGTAACTAACCGGTTATTGACAAGCGCGGGCAGGGCCCGCTAGAGTAACTATCCAGTTAGAGACAGGCTGGAGGGAGCCACCATGGCCAAGCCCAAGATCGCCCTCATCACCGGCGCCTCATCGGGAATCGGGCGCGCCGCCGCGCTGGAGCTGCTGCGCGCCGGCCACACCGTCTACGGAGCCGCGCGGCGCATCCAGAGCATGGAAGCCGTCGGTGCCTCCGGCGGTCATGCCTTGCCGATGGACGTCACCAACGACGCGGACCTCGAGCGCGTCGTGCAGACGATCCTCGACCAGCAGGGCAGGATCGACGTCCTCGTCAACAACGCCGGGTTCGGACTCTACGGCGCCGCCGAGGACGTGCCGCTCGAGCAGGCCCGCTACCAGCTCGAGGTCAACCTGTTCGGGCCGGCGCGCCTGACCCAGCTCGTGCTGCCGCACATGCGCAAGCAACGATCCGGCACGATCGTCAACGTCTCCTCGATGGGCGGTGAGATCACCTTCCCGCTGGGCGCCTGGTACCACGCATCCAAGCACGCGCTGGAGGCGTACTCGGACGCGCTCCGCCAGGAGGTCAAGCGGTTCGGCATCGACGTCGTGCTCATCCAACCCGGCCTCATCAAGACCGAGTTCGGCGACGTCACCTCGCAAGCGTTGCGCGAGATCTCGGGCCACGGCGCCTACCGGGAGCTCGCCGAGGCGATGGCGAGGAGCACCCAGACGATCTACGGCGAGCACGGCAAAGCCTCGGAACCGATCGTGGTCGCGAGCGCGATCCGCAAGGCCGTCGAGACCGCGAGGCCCAGGCCGCGCTACGCCGTCGGCTACATGGCAAGGCCCCTCCTCGCCCTCAACAGGCTCCTGCCGGCCCGCATCTTCGACAGGGTTGCGACCAGCCAGGTCACCTAGACGCACCGCCGCCGCGCGGCGGCGTGGTCTGCCGTCGACCGGCAAATGGTACAGTCGGCCCTTCCCGGCCGGCGCGCCCTCGAGGTTGACGCCGGCGGGCGAGCGGGGAGGCGGTATGGCCGACGAGCGCGGTGACCCTTGGGAGCACGACCCAGGCCCATCCACGGCGAGTGGCTGGGCGGCGCTGTTCGCAAACACGCCCAACTATCGCGGGCTTGGCCGTGCGGCGCTGGGACGTGAGGCGTTCCGCTGGCACCACGGCCCGATGTTCTTCCGTGGCCGGCTGGACGGCTCGGCGAAGGTCGTGGTGGTCGGCCAGGAGGGCGCGCAGGACGAGTCGCTGTCGCACCGGTCGTTCACCGGCGGCACCGGCGCCCGCATGCAGCACTTCCTGCACCACATCGGCCTCGACCGCTCCTACCTGTTCCTGAACTCCTTCGTCTATCCGATCTTCGGCCAGTACTCGGACGCGCTGCGGCCGCTCGCACAAGACTCCGGCTCGCCGATCGCCCAGCACCGTAACCGCATCCTCGACAAGGCAGCCGTCGACGGCGACGTACGGCTGGTCGTCGCCGTCGGCCGGGCGGCCAAGGAGTCGATCGCGACCTGGGTCAGGGCCCACGGTGGCAACGCCGACCCCAACCGGCTCCACGAGGCCGCGCTCGGCTCGCTGCCCAACCGCGTGCGCCTGGTCGGTGTGCTCCACCCCGGCTCCGCAAGCGGCGGGTCCACCGGCACGATCAAGACCAACTTCCAGCGCGCCTGCAACCAGATCAGGGACTGGCTCGACGCCGACCCCGGGTGGCTGCCCCCCGACCCCGGCGTGCCACGCGACCTCGACGCCGCCTACCAGTACCGGTCGGCCGCCATCCCCCACCGCGACTTCCCGTTCGGGGCCTGTTCCCGTCTCGGTCGTGGCGGCACCTCCAGCAACCGCAGCGACAACCAGCGCGGCATCCGCCTGTTCTCCGCCAACGGCCGCTACAACGCCGTCGGTGCCGACCTGCGCGACCCCTCCACCGCCACCGGCAGTCGCGACGGCTACGCCGACGACGCCGGCGACCTGCCGTACGAGCCGCCGCGCGCCGCCGCCACCGCGGTCGACCGGGGACCGCCCAGCAGCCTGGCACGCCTGCTGCTGGGCGCGGAACCCGGCTTTGCCTGGCCCGACTTCGCCGCCCGCGGCGTCACCTCCGACGCCTCCTTCGGCGTCGGCGCGATCTACCGCGGCCGCTTCCAGGACCTCAGCCTGCTCGTCCTGGCCGACCAGGCCTCCCACGACGACCTGTTCACCGGCCGCGCGCTGTCCGGCGACGCCGGCCAGCACCTCAACCAGCTCCTGCTCGCCGCCGGCCTCACCCGCCGCTACCTGATCCTGCGGACCCTGCCCGTGGACACCCTCGACCTGACCCAGAGCACGCGCAACAGCCTCCTCGACCAGCCGCAGGTGCGAGCGCTCCAGCGCGAGCTCCTCCAGCGGGTCCTGGCGGAGAACCCGGACGTCGCCGCCCTGCTGGCGTTGGGACCCGGCGCGCAACGACTGGCGCCGCAGGTCGCGCCGGCCGGCCTTGACGTGATCGGGCTCGCCGCCCACGGCACCGCCGGCGCGGCAGCCTCCTGGCAGGCAGCCCTCGACCAGCTCGCCACCCGCAACTATCCCAAGGACGTCGCCAATCCCAGCTTCCAGCTCCTCGAAGGCCGCGGCCAGCTCCCCCGCGCCGACCTGCCCTACGGCACGCTCCGCTGGGTCGGGACCTCCGGCGACCGCGCTGTGCGCCCCACCGACCTGGACCTGGACAAGCCCTCACCCGACTACCTCAAGCTGTTCGCACCATCCTGGGTCGCCCAGCTCCCGCCGGCGCCGCTCACCCCCGCCGAGCAGGCCGCGGCCGACCAGCTCTGACACCGCACAGCACGATGCCGCTCACGAACACGGCCGTCATCAGCAGCCCGACGCACCCGAATCCAGGCGTTGGTACGCGTTGGGTGGACCGGTCGCCGCCCGGGGGCAGGATCATCGAGGCGCGCAGGTCCGTCAGGGGTGTCGGGGGGACGCGGATCGGTCATCCTGCGTCGGCGCGGAGCAGCAGCACGATCGTGGCCAGGCCGTTCAAGACAATGGCGGCCGCCACCACGTAGCCCAGGATCGGCGGGGGGATGGGACGTCCCGCACGGAGGGCACGGTCGACCGCGTGCCAACGCAACCGCGCCAGACCCGCCGTCACGACTCCGGCGAGGATGAGCGACACCCCGACCAACTGCCTTGCCCAGATGATGCCCTCTGCCGGAAGGACCCGCTCCGCGGCCACTCCGACGGCTACCAAAGCCAGTCCCGTGCGAAGCCAGGCGAGGTAGGTCCGCTCGTTCGCGAGTTCGGCCTGCGTGTCCGGCCGGCGCTCTTCGCTCACCGCCACCACTCCCAAGAAGGGACAAACTGAAGCAGGGCATGCCAGGAATATCCTCTGGCGAGGTGGAGGAGAGTACCCGGCGGCCTGTTGCACCGCCAGAGCCGGTTGCGTCGCGGTGCTCGCTACCCTGCGGCACCGGATGCTAGGAGGCTGCCGCCAACGCCCCGCCGAAGTAATCGCTGGCTTCGGCGGCGTCCTCGACGTTTGGGGTGTCTTGGCCCCAGAACTGATCGGGGGTGGTGGTGGCCGACAGCGCAGCCAAGGAGCCGTAGATGACGTTGACTCCCCCGTCACTGGTGTGGGGGACGTCTTCGCTGGGCACGCCGATGGCCAGATCCGAGCGGAAGTCTGCGTTGTAGTCCCCGGTGGTCAACGCCGAGCCGAACCCGTCCCAGGCTCCGGCCGCGCCCTCCACATCGGGGCTGTCCTGCGTCCAGAGCTGATCGGGGGTGGCGGTGGCCGACAACCCAGCCGACGACCCGTAGATGACGCTGACCGCCCCGCCGCTGGTGGCGCCGCCGTCGTCGTTTGGCACCCCGATGGCCAGATCCGCGTGGGGCCAGCTGCCCCCGAAGTTCGCCGCCGCCAGCGAGTAACCGAATTGGTCGCCGGGTTCCGCGGTGCCCTCCACGTTGGGGCTGTCCTGGGTCCAGAACTGATCGGGGGTGGCGGTGGCCGACAGCCCACCCGGCGAGCCATAGATCACGCTGACCGCCCCGTGGCTCCCACTGGCGCCGAGATCCTCGTGGGGCACCCCGATGGCCAGATCCGCGATGTTGCTGCCCCCGAAGTCCCCCACGGCCAACGCCGAGCCGAAATCGTCGAGGTGTTCGGCGGTGTCTTCGACGTTGGGGCTGTCCTGGGTCCAGAACTGATCGGGGGTGGCGGTGGCCGACAACCCACCCGCCGCACCGTAGATGACACTGACCCCCCCATCATTGGTGGCGCCCACGGCGGTGTCCTCGTAGGGCACCCCGACGGCCAGATCCGAGCGGCCGTCGGCGTTGAAGTCTCCGGCGGCCAACGCCAAGCCAAAATAGTCGTTGTCTTCGGCGGTGCCTTCCACGTTGGGGCTGTCCTGGGTCCAGAACTGATCGGCCAGGACGGTGGCCGACAACCCACCTGCCGACCCATAGATGACGTTGACCCCCCCGTCGGAGCCGGCGCTGGCGTCCTCGTGG
>Ga0209846_1000032_pt1 | contig 16667 bp, 15 predicted proteins | sample GWRWS3_20_30_FD_187244 | JGI IMG/M metagenome (GOLD analysis project Ga0209846, IMG submission 187244) | Riverbed sediment microbial communities from areas with vegetation nearby in Columbia River, Washington, USA - GW-RW S3_20_30 (SPAdes)... | ecosystem: Environmental > Aquatic > Freshwater >... | reverse complement strand
TTCGTAGCCGCGGGTGCCGTCCATGGCGCCGAGATGACCTCCGGCGAACTATGCTTCGAGCGCCAGGAAACTGGGGAAGGGATGGCGGGTGGGCCCGGGTCGTTTGCCGCGGCGCACCGGTCGCCCTACACTCCAGACGGCACGTTTGTGCAGGGATTCACAAGGGCACGCGCCCCACCGGGAGGCAAGGTGAGCGACGCCTACGACGCGCTGGTGATCGGTGGCGGCCCGGGCGGTGCCGCGACCGCGTTCCACCTGGCCATGGGCGGCGCCCGCGTGCTGTTGTGCGAGAAGCAGAGCTACCCCCGCGACAAGGTCTGCGGCGACGGCCTCACCCCCAGGGCGGTGGCCCAGCTCGACGCCATGGGCCTGCGCGCGGAGTACCAGAGCTGGTCGCGGAGCGCCGGGCTCAAGGTCCACGGCGGCGGCCACGTCGTCGAGCTGCCGTGGCCCGAGCTCACCGAGTACCCGTCGTTCGGGCTGGCCAGGCCGCGCACCGACCTCGACCAGCTCCTGGCGCGGACCGCCGAGAAAGCCGGGGCGGAGCTGTGGGAGACCACCGAGGTGGTCGCCCCCCTGCTGGAGCGCGGCCTGGTCCGGGGCGCCGTGCTGCGCCGCGACGGCGAGGACCCGGTCGACGTGCGCGCCGAGGTGGTGGTCGCCGCCGACGGCGCCTCCAGCCGGTTCGCCCAGGCGCTCGGCCTGAACCGGGACGAGCAGCGCCCCATCGGCGTGGCCATCCGCCAGTACTTCCGGGCCGAGCGCGACGCCGACCCCTGGATCGACTCCTACCTGGAGCTGCGGCGCGGCGACGACCTGCTGCCCGGCTACGGCTGGGTGTTCCCGCTGGCCGACGGGAGCGTCAACGTCGGCGTCGGCCTGCTCAACACCTCGGCCCACTTCCGCAACATCAACTACCGGCAACTCCTCGGGGACTGGGTGCCGACGGTGGGGCCGGAGTGGGGCTTCGCCCCCGCCGACGCGCTCGCCAAGCCGCGCTCGGCCCCGCTGCCGATGGGCGCCAGCCGCCACCCTGCCCTGTACCGCGGGGTGCTGTTCGTCGGCGACGCGGCGGGGCTGGTCAACCCCTTCAACGGCGAGGGCATCGACTACGCCATGGAGTCCGGCCGGCTCGCGGCGGAGACGGGGCTGGACGTGCTGGAGAGCGGCGACCGCACCCGCCTGGCCGTCTACCGCTCGGCGGTCGAGCGCCGCTTCGGCTCCTACTACGCGGTCGGCCGGCTGTTCGTGCGCCTCATCGGCGACCCCCGCTTCATGAAGCTCGCCACCAGGTACGGGCTGCCCCGACCGACGCTCATGAAGCTCGTCCTCAAGCTGCTGGCCAACCTCTACGAGCCGGCCAGGGGCGACACCACCGACCGCGTGGTCCGCGCCCTGGTGCGGCTCGCCCCTTCGAGGTGAGGTTCGTGCCCGCCCGGGTTTGCGTGCTCTCCGTAGGCGGCCATAGGCTTGCCGCTCCGTCGCCGGCCCCCTCTCCGAGGACCGTTGGAGGCTGCCCGTGAACCTCGGTGCCTTCACCCCCATCCTGGCCATGCTCGTGCTGGCGACCGCGTTCGCGGTCGTGTCCATCGCGGTGTCGGCGTTCCTGGCGCCCCACCGGCCGACCCGGGCCAAGTACTCGGCCTACGAGTCGGGCATCGAGCCGGGGCGGCTGCCGAAGGGGGAGCGCTACCCGGTCAGGTTCTACCTGACCGCGATGCTGTTCGTGGTCTTCGACGTCGAGGTCATCTTCCTGTACCCATGGGCGGTCGTGTTCCGCCAGCTCGAGATCTTCGGCCTGGTCGAGATGGGCATCTTCGTCGGCCTGGTGGGGATCGCCTACGTCTACGACTGGAAGCGCGGCGGACTGGAGTGGGACTGACCATGCGGACCGGGAGCGGGCTGGAGAAGCTGCCAGGCGGCATCCTCGTCACCACCGTCGAGAAGCTGGCCAACTGGGCGCGCAAGGGCTCCCTGTGGCCGGCCACCTTCGGGCTGGCCTGCTGCGCCATCGAGATGATGGCGGCCGGGGCCGGCCGCTACGACCTCGCCCGCTTCGGCATGGAGGTGTTCAGGGCCTCGCCGCGGCAGGCGGACCTCATGATCGTGTCCGGGCGGGTGTCGCAGAAGATGGCCCCGGTGCTGCGCACCATCTACGACCAGATGCCGGAGCCCAAGTGGGTCATCTCCATGGGCGTCTGCGCCACCTCCGGCGGCATGTTCAACAACTACGCGATCGTCCAGGGCGTCGACAAGATCGTCCCGGTCGACATGTACGTGCCCGGCTGCCCGCCACGGCCGGAGATGCTCATGGACGGCATCATCCGGCTGCACGAGAAGATCCGGAAGGGCGAGCCGCGGTCGAAGCTGACCCTCGAGGAGGCGGCCAGGTGAGCGCCGACACCGCCTTCCAGCCTCCCGAGACGCTGCAGCCGGTGCTGACCGGCCTGCGGGAGCGGTTCCCCGAGGCGGTCAAGGAGGTGAGCGGGCACCGCGGCGAGGTCACCGTCGAGCTCGACCCGGCCCACCTCGTCGAGGTCGCCACCTGGCTGCGCGACCACCCGGCGGCCCGCTTCCGGCTGCTCGCCGACCTCTCGGGGACCGACTACCTGAAGCTGGACGACCGCCCGGAGCGGCTCTGCGTCGACTACCACCTCTACTCGTTCGACCACAACACGCGGCTGCGGCTCAAGGTCCGGGTCGGCGTCGACCACCCGCACGTCCCCTCGGTGACCGGCGTGTGGGCCACGGCCAACTGGCACGAGCGCGAGGTCTACGACTTCTTCGGGGTGCGCTTCGACGGCCACCCGAACCTGGTCCGCATCCTCATGCCCGAGGACTGGAAGGGCTACCCGCAGCGCAAGGACTACCCGCTCGGCGGGGTGGACGTCGAGTACATCGACGCCCACGTCCCGTCCCCGGACACCCGGCGGTACAAGGGGGGCTGGACGAGCACATGAGCGAAACGCCCCCCACCAACGAGCTCGTCGACGAGGTGGTCGTGCGGCCCGGCGAGGCCCACGACCTGCCACCGACCCCGGCCGCGGAGCGCGTCGAGATGAACGAGCGGCGCGCCCAGCAGGTGGTCGCCATGGGCGGCGGCGACTGGGCCGAGGTGACCGCCCGCGCCGCCACCGAGGGCGACGACGACGTCATGGTCATCAACATGGGCCCCCAGCACCCCTCCACCCACGGGGTGCTGCGGCTGGTGGTCACGCTGCGCGGCGAGGAGGTCACCAGCCTGCAGCCGGTCGTCGGCTACCTCCACACCGGCATCGAGAAGTCCACCGAGTTCCGCACCTGGGTCCAGGGGGTCACGTTCGTGACCCGCATGGACTACCTGTCGCCGATCTTCAACGAGACCGCCTACTGCCTCGCCGTCGAGAAGCTGCTCGGCGTCCAGGCGCCGCCGCGGGCCCAGGCCCTGCGGGTGCTGATGATGGAGCTGAACCGGATCAGCTCCCACCTGGTCTGGCTGGCCACCACCGGGCTGGAGCTGGGAGCGCTGTCGATCATGCTCTACGGCTTCCGGGAGCGGGAGGAGATCCTCGACATCCTGGAGGACGTCACCGGCCTGCGCATGAACCACGCCTGGGTGCGCCCCGCCGGCGTCTCGCAGGACCTCCCGGACGGCACCGAGGACAAGATCCGCGCGTTCGTGGCCGACATGCGTGGCAAGGCCGACGAGTACGAGACCCTGCTCACCAACAACCCCATCTGGCTGGAGCGGACCAGGGGGATCGGCCACCTGGACCTGGACCGGCTGATCGACCTGGGTGTCACCGGGCCGATGCTGCGGGCGGCCGGGCTGGACCACGACCTGCGCAAGGCCCAGCCGTACTGCGGCTACGAGCAGTACGACTTCGAGGTGCCGATCGCCACCGGCGCCGACGTCTACGCCCGCTACCAGGTGCGGATGGCCGAGATGCGCCAGAGCCTGCGGATCGTCGAGCAGGTCCTGGACACCCTGCCCGACGGCCCGGTGATGGTGGAGGACCCGAAGATCGCCTGGCCGGCGCGCCTCGCCCTGGGCCCGGACGGGCTCGGCAACTCGCCGGCGCACGTCCGCCACATCATGGGCGAGTCCATGGAGGCCCTGATCCACCACTTCAAGATGGTCACCGAGGGCTTCAAGGTGCCACGCGGCGAGGTGTACGTGCCGGTCGAGTCGCCGCGGGGCGAGCTCGGCTACCACGTCGTCTCCGACGGCGGCAACCTCCCCTACCGGGTGCACGTCCGTGACCCGTCGTTCGTGAACCTCCAGTCGGCCGCCCCGATGGTGGAGGGCCGCCTGCTGGTCGCCGACGTCATCGCCGCCCTGTCCTCCATCGACCCGGTCCTGGGTGGCGTCGACCGCTAGCGAAGGAGCCTGCCACCGCCGTGCCCCTGTCCGACCAGAGCCTGGCCCGCGCCGAGGAGCTGATCGCCCGCTACCCGCAGCGGCGCTCGGCGCTGCTGCCGATCCTCTTCCTGCTGCAGGCGGAGGACGGCTACGTGTCGCCGGCCGGGGTGGCGCAGGTGGCGAACCTGCTCGGGCTGACCAGGGCCGAGGTCGGCGCGGTGGCCACCTTCTACACGATGTTCCGGCGCCGCCCGGTGGGGAAGTACCTGGTGTCGGTCTGCAAGACGCTGTCGTGCCAGCTCCGCGGCTCCCGGGACATCTCCGCGGCGCTGACCGAGCGGCTCGGCGTGCCGCTCGGCGGCACCGACCAGGGCGGCATGGTGACGGTGGAGGAGGTGGAGTGCCTGGCCGCCTGCGACGGCGCCCCGGTGGTGCAGGTCAACACGGAGAACTACGAGCGGCTCACCGTCCAGGAGGCGCTGCGGCTCGTCGAGGCGCTGCTCCAGGACGAGCTGCCGCCGCCGACGTTCGCCGCCGACGGCTCGGTCACCGAGCCCTCGACCGCCGCCCTCCACTGGCGCCTCGCCGGCCTCGGCGAGCCCCCCGAGCAGCTCACGGCGGGGACGGCGGGGGAGGAGGACCGGTGACCGAGCAGGTGAAGGTCCTCACCAGCCGCTGGGGCGACGCGCGCGCCCACGAGCTCGACCGGTACCAGGAGCTGGACGGCTACGCCAGCCTGGACGCCGCCCTCGCCCAGGCCCCCGAGGACCTGGTGCAACTCGTCAAGGACTCCGGCCTGCGGGGCCGGGGCGGCGCCGGCTTCCCCACGGGGATGAAGTGGGGCTTCCTGGCCAAGGGCACCGGCAAGCCGACCTACCTGGTCATCAACGCCGACGAGAGCGAGCCCGGCACCTTCAAGGACATGGAGCTGCTGGAACGAGACCCGCACGCCCTGGTCGAGGGCGTGATCGTGTCCGCCTACGCGATCGGCTGCCGGACCGCGTTCATCTACCTGCGCGGCGAGTGCGGCTGGGCCGGCCGCCGCCTGCAGGCCGCGATCGACGCCGCCTACGACCGGGGCCTGCTCGGCCGGGACATCAAGGGCTCCGGGTTCGACCTTGACGTGGTGCTGCACCGCGGCGCCGGCGCCTATATCTGCGGCGAGGAGACCGCGCTGCTGTCCTCCCTGGAGGGCCAGCGCGGCCAGCCCAAGCTGCGGCCGCCCTTCCCGGCGGTCGAGGGCCTGTACCGCGCCCCCACCACCGTCAACAACGTCGAGACCATCGCCACCGTCCCCTGGATCGTCACCAAGGGCGTCGACTGGTTCCGCTCCATGGGCTCCGACAAGTCGCCCGGCCCCAAGCTGTTCAGCGTCAGCGGCGACGTCCGCAACCCCGGCAACTTCGAGTTCCCGCTCGGCGTGCCCGCCCGCGACGTCATCATGGGGGCCGCCGGCGGCATGCTGGACGACAAGTCCCTCAAGGCGTGGACGCCGGGCGGCTCCTCGACCCCGATGCTGACCGGCGACCACCTCGACGCACCCATGGACTTCGAGGGCATCGCGGCCGCCGGCAGCCTGCTCGGCACGGCCGCGGTGATCGTCATGTCCGAGGACGTCTGCATCGTCAACGCCTGCCTGAACTTCACCGAGTTCTACGCCCACGAGTCCTGCGGCAAGTGCACGCCATGCCGCGAGGGCACCGACTGGATGCGCAAGATCCTGGTCCGGCTCGAGACCGGGCAGGGCCGGGAGGAGGACATGGACACCCTCAAGGACATCTGCGACGCGATCTTCGGCCGCTCGTTCTGCGCCCTCGGCGACGGGGCGACCAGCCCGATCGTCTCCGCCCTCAAGTTCTTCCGTGACGAGTTCAGCGAGCACGTCAGCGGCGGCGGCTGCCCGTTCCCCGGCAGCCGCGTCGTTGCCGCCGCCCACTAGGAGCCCCATGCCCGACAGGCCGACCACCGTGAAGGTCACCATCGACGACCAGGAGCTCGAGGTCGCCCCTGGCACGCTGGTCATCCGGGCCGCCGAGGAGATCGGCGTGGCGATCCCGCGCTTCTGCGACCACCGGCTGCTCGCTCCGCTCGGCGCCTGCCGGCAGTGCCTGGTCGAGGTCGCCGGGCAGCGCAAGCCGCTGACCGCCTGCACCACCACGGTGACCGACGGCATGGTCGTCAAGACCCAGCGGACCTCCGAGGTGGCACGGGCCGGCCAGGAGGGGACCCTGGAGCTGCTGCTCATCAACCACCCGCTCGACTGCCCCATGTGCGACAAGGGCGGCGAGTGCCCGCTGCAGGACCAGACCTTGTGGCACGGGCCGGGGGAGACCCGCTTCGTCGAGACCAAACGCCGCTTCGAGAAGCCGATCAAGATCTCCGAGACGGTGCTGCTGGACCGCGAGCGCTGCGTGCTCTGCGCCCGCTGCACCCGCTTCTCCAGCGAGGTCGCCGGCGACCCCTTCATCGAGCTGTTCGAGCGGGGGGCGCTCGAGCAGGTCGGCATCTACCCCGACGAGCCGTACGAGAGCGTCTTCTCCGGCAACGTCGTGCAGATCTGTCCCGTCGGGGCGCTCACCTCTCCGTCCTACCGCTTCCAGGCCCGCCCGTTCGACCTGACCTCCACCGACGCCGTCTGCAACCACTGCGCCGCCGGCTGCAACCTGCGCATCGACGCCCGCCGTGGCCTGGTCACCCGCCAGCTCGCCCGCGACAACGACGACGTCAACGAGGCCTGGAACTGCGACCGGGGCCGCTACGGGTTCGCCTCCGCACAGTCCCCCGAGCGGGTACTGGTCCCGCACATCGCGTCCGGGGGCGGCCTGCGGACCGCGTCGTGGTCGGAGGCGCTGCGCCGGGCCGCCGACGGCATCCGCGCGGCCCGCGCCGAGGGCGTGGGGGTGCTGGTCGGTGGCCACCTCAGCGACCAGGACGCCTACGCGCTGCAGAAGCTGGCCAGGGTCACCTTCGGTACCAACAACGTCGACGCCCGCTGCTGGCCGGAGGGCGAGGCCGACGCGGCCGCCGCCGCCAGGGTCGCCGGCGTGGCGGCCGGGTCCGACGGCGCCCCCACCTACCGGGACCTGGAGGCGGCCAAGGCGGTCGTGGTCGTCGACCTCGACCCGCACGAGGAGTCGCCGATCCTGTTCCTGCGGCTGCGGAAGGCGGCCCTGCGCCGCGGCGTCAAGGTGGTCGCGGTCGGGCCGCGGCCCGGCCGCCTGGCCGAGTTCGCCACCGTGGTCGCCACCGAGCCCGGCGCCGAGGCCGCAGCGCTCGCCCGGCTCGGCCGGGGCGAGGGCGACGCCGGCCGCCTGCTCCGCGACGCCGCCGGGCACGGCGTGATCGTGCTGGCCGGGTGGCGGGGGGCCGCGGGCGGCGGGCTGGCCGCGGCCGCGCGCCTCGCCGACGGGCTCGGGGCCGCGTTCGCGTGGGTGCCGCGTCGGGCCGGCGACCGGGGCGCGCTGGACGCCGGCGCCAGGCCCGACCTGCTCCCCGGCGGCCGCTCCTTGGCCGACGCCGGCGCCAGGGCCGAGCTGGCCGAGGCGTGGGGCGTCGAGCCGCCGGAGGCGCCGGGCCTGGACGCCCTGGCGATGGTCAGGGCGGCCGCCGAGGGCGAGCTGGGCGTGCTGGTGCTCGCCGGGGTCGACCTGGTCCGCGACCACGGGCCCCGGGAGCTGGCCGAGCGGGCCCTGGAGCGGGCCTTCGTGGTCGCCGTCGACCACCAGGCCAACGACACCACCAGCCGCGCCGACGTGCTGCTGCCGGCGGTCGTCCACGCCGAGACCGAGGGCACCTTCACCGACTGGGAGGGGCGGGTGCAGGCCACCCACCCGGCGGTACCGGTCGGCGGCGCCGCCCAGGCCGTCTGGGAGCTGGCCGACCAGCTCTCGGTGCGGCTCGGCACCGACCTCGGCCTCGGCACCCTCGGCCAGGTGACGGCCGAGACCAGGCGGTTCCGCAGCCGACCCACCGAGGGGGCGGAAAGCGCCCCGACCGACCGGCCGGACCCCCCCGGACGGTCCTCGCCGGAACCGGTCGAGCTCGCCGGCCCGAGTGACGGTCTGGCTTTGGTGACCTACCCGCTGCTGCTGGACGGCGCGTCGCTGCTGGCGGGGGCCGACGACCTGAACCGGGAGACGCCGGGCGCGTTCGTGGAGCTGCACCCCGACGACGCCGGCCGGCTCGGCCTGGCCGACGGCGCCACCGCCGAGGTCGACTTCGGCGACGACCGGACGGCGCGGCTGCCGGTGCGGGTGGCGCCCACGGTCGCCCCCGGCTGCGCGTTCGTCCCCGCCAACCAGCCCGACCTGGCGCTCGGCGCGCTGCTCGGCCCCGCCCCGGCCCTGCGGGTCAAGGTCACCGCGGTCGAGGAGGCGGCGGCATGACCGGGACCGTGTGGGACGTGACCATCCTGCTGGTCAAGGTCGTCGCCGTCTTCGCGTTCCTGATGGTGAGCGTGATGCTCACCGTCTGGCTGGAGCGCCGGGTGGTCGCCTTCATGCAGACCCGGGTCGGCCCCAACCGCGTCGGGCCCTTCGGGGTGCTCCAGACCCTCGCCGACGGCATCAAGCTGTTCTTCAAGGAGGACGTGCGGCCCAGCAACGCCGACCGGGTGCTGTACGGGCTGGCCCCGGTGGTGATGATGGTGCCGGCGTTCCTGTCGATCTCGGTGCTGCCGTTCGGCCTCGCCTTCGGCAGCGAGCGCGCCCAGCTCACCGACCTCAACGTCGGCCTGCTGTTCGTGCTGGCCATGGGCAGCCTGCAGGTCTACGGCATCGTGCTGGCGGGCTGGGCGTCCGGGTCCAACTACCCGCTGCTCGGCGCGGTCCGCTCCGCGGCGCAGATGATCAGCTACGAGATCGCCCAGGGCCTGTCGCTGGTCGGGGTGTTCATGACCGCCGGCACCCTGTCGGCCGCCGGCATCGTCGCCGCCCAGCAGGGCGACCCGCTGGCCGGCTTCATCCCCCGCTGGTACGTGATCTTCCAGTTCCCGCTGTTCCTGGTGTTCCTGCTGTCCGGCATCGCCGAGACCAACCGGGCCCCGTTCGACCTGCCCGAGGCCGAGTCGGAGCTGGTCGGCGGGTACCACACCGAGTACTCGGGGGTGAAGTTCGCGCTGTTCTTCCTGGCCGAGTACCTCAACATCATCACCGTCTCGGCGGTCGCCACCACCGCCTTCCTCGGCGGGCCGGACGGGCCGGCGCCCGACTTCCTGCCCTGGCTGTGGCCCATCCTGTGGTTCGTGGCCAAGGTCTACTTCTTCATCTTCCTGTTCATCTGGCTGCGGGCGACCCTGCCGAGGCTCCGCTTCGACCGCCTGATGAGCTTCGGCTGGAAGGTGCTGATCCCGGTCGCCTTCGGCTGGGTCGCCGTCACCGCGGTGGTGCTGGTGGTGGACTTCACGATCTCCCGCCAGACGCAGCTCATCGCCATCGGCGTGGTCGTCGCCCTGCTGCTGCTCTCGCTCCTGCTGCCGTCCTCCGAGAAGGAGGCCGGCAGCGACCGTACCGCCCCCGGAGGCTCCAGCCCATGATGCCAAGCGAGATCCTGAAGGGGATGTCGGTCACCTTCCGCAGCATGTTCCGCAAGCGGAACACCATCCAGTACCCGGAGCAGAAGAAGCCGACCTCGCCCCGGTTCCACGGCCGCCACCTGCTCAACCGCTACCCGGACGGCCTGGAGCGCTGCATCGGCTGTGAGCTGTGCGCCTACGCCTGCCCGGCCGACGCCATCTACGTCCAGGGGGCCGACAACACCCCCAAGGCGCGCTGGTCGGTGGGCGAGCGCTACGCCGCCATCTACCAGATCAACTACAACCGCTGCATCTTCTGCGGGCTCTGCATCGAGGCCTGCCCGACCCGCGCCCTGACCATGACCAACGAGTACGAGCTGTCGTCCCCCACCCGGGAGGGGCTCGTCTACGACAAGCCCGACCTGCTCGCCCCCGTCCCCGCCGGCGCCAAGCCGCCCCCACACGTCGACGCCGAGGACGGCCCGCCGACGATCGCCCGCTACGGCCCGCAGGCGTCCGTCTCCCAGGAGTCGACCGAGCCGATCTGGGCGCTGCTCCGTGACCTGCCCGCCGACGAGGGGCGGCCCAAGTGACCGCCCTGCTCGCCAAGGCCACCCCGGCCGAGCAGGCCGAGCTGGTGGTGTTCGCGGTGCTCGCCCCGGTGGCGGTGCTGTCCGCGCTCGGCATGGTGCTGAACCGCAACGCCGTCTACTCGGCGCTGCTGCTGGTGGTCAACTTCTTCTGCCTGGCGGGCTTCTACGTGCTGCTGGAGGCGCAGTTCGTCGCCGCCGTCCAGGTGATCGTGTACGCCGGCGCGATCATGGTGCTGTTCCTGTTCGTGCTGATGCTGCTCGGCGTCGGCAACGAGGACGTGCTCAAGGAGACCATCAGGGGCCAGCGGCCGGCCGCCGCCGTGCTCACCGCGCTGCTGCTGGTCGCCGTCGGCGGGGCGCTGCTGGCCGGCGTGTTCGACGCCTCGCCGGTCAGCCTCGCGCAGGCCAACGAGGGCGGCAACACCCAGGCGATCGGGCGCATCCTGTTCACCCGCTACGTCTTCGCCTTCGAGGCCGCCGGGCTGCTGCTGGTGGTCGCGGCCGTCGGCGCCCTGGTCCTCGGGAAGCGGCGGCCATGAGGGTCGGTCCCGGCGCCTACCTGCTGCTGTCGGCCCTGCTGTTCGGCATCGGCGTCGCCGGCGTGCTGATCCGGCGCAACGCCATCGTGGTGTTCATGTGCGTCGAGCTGATGCTCAACGCGGTCAACCTGTCGTTCATCGCCTTCGCCAAGGTCAACGGCACGCTCGACGGCCAGATCCTGGCGTTCTTCGTCATGGTGGTGGCCGCCGCCGAGGTCGTTGTCGGCCTCGGCATCCTGGTCGCCATCTTCCGCAAGCGCTCGTCGGCCTCGGTCGACGACGTCAACCTGCTCAAGGGGTGACGGTGCCCTGAACGCTACCGGCGCGATCCGCCTGATCTGGCTGCTGCCGCTGCTGCCACTGGCCGGCTTCGCCGTCAACGTGCTGTTCGGGCAGCGCCTGCGAAGCCTGGCCGGCTGGCTGGCGACGCTGCTGGTCGCGGCCGCCTTCGCGATCGCCGTGGCGGCGTTCCTGCAGATGCTCGGCGAGGAGCCGGAGGCCCGCACCACGGTGCTGCGCGGCTACACCTTCATCGTCTCGGGCGACCTGCGGGTCGCCTTCGACCTGCGCTGGGACCAGCTCTCGGCCGTCATGGCGCTGGTCGTCACCGGCGTCTCCAGCCTGATCCACCTGTACTCGATCGGCTACATGGCCCACGACGAGCGCCGGGAGACGTTCTTCGCCTGGCTCAACCTGTTCGTGGCCTCGATGCTGGTCCTGGTGCTGGCCCAGAACTTCCTGGTGATGTTCATCGGCTGGGAGGGGGTCGGCATGTGCTCGTACCTCCTCATCGGCTTCTGGTTCAACCGGCCGCTGCCGGTCGTCAACCCGCTCGGCCGGCTGGTGCCCGGCGAGCCCGACGACCGCCAGGAGGTCTGGGCGCCACCCGCCGCCAAGAAGGCGTTCCTCGCCAACCGCATCGGCGACGCCGGCTTCCTGCTGGCGATGTTCCTGATCTTCGCCACCGTCGGCAGCCTCGACTTCGACGTTGTCTTCGGCCGGGCGAGCGGGCTGGCGACCGGCACCGCCACCGCCGTCGCGCTGCTGCTGTTCCTGGCCTGCACCGGCAAGAGCGCCCAGTTCCCCCTGTACGTGTGGCTGCCGGACGCGATGGCCGGCCCCACCCCGGTGTCGGCCCTGATCCACGCCGCCACCATGGTCACCGCCGGGGTGTTCCTGGTGGCCAGGACCAACACCCTGTTCGACGCCTCGCCCACCGCCCAGACGGTGGTGGTGGTCGTCGGCGCGTTCACCGCGCTGCTGGCGGCGCTGATCGCCATCGGCCAGGACGACCTCAAGAAGATCCTCGCCTACTCGACCGTCTCCCAGCTCGGCTACATGTTCATCGGCGTCGGGCTGGGGCCGATCGGCTACGCCGCCGGCATGTTCCACCTGGTCACCCACGCCTTCTTCAAGGGCCAGCTGTTCCTCGGCGCCGGGTCGGTGATGCACGGCAACGACGACGACGTCGACGTCAAGCACTTCGGCGGCCTGCGGTCGGTCATGCCGGTGACCTTCTGGACCACGGCGGCCGCCTGGGCGTCCATCATCGGCGTGCCGTTCACGGCCGGGTTCTACTCCAAGGACCAGGTCCTCGGGGCCGCCTTCGAGCACGGCGGGGTGGGCCGGCTGGCCTGGGTGGTCGGCGTGCTCACCGCGGGCCTGACCGCCTTCTACATGTCGCGCCTGCTGTTCCTCACCTTCTTCGGCGAGCGGCGCTGGCCGGACGGCCGCCATCCGCACGAGTCCCCGCCCGTCATGACGTTCCCGCTGGTCGTGCTCGGCCTGCTCGCGCTGGTGGCCGGGTTCACCCTCAGCACCTTCACCGGCGAAGGCGGCCGCATCCAGGTGTTCCTGGCGCCGGTGGTGGGCGCGCCCGAGCACTACGAGCCGATCGCCACCGCCGTTTGGCTGAGCCTGGCCGCCACCGGTATGGCGGCGGTCGGCGCCGGCGTCGCCTGGGTGCTGTACGGCAGCGGCCGGGTCGACTGGCTGGCGCTGCGGGCGCGCTTCGCGAGCGCCTGGCGGCCGCTGGCGGAGCGGCTCTACGTCGACCAGGTCTACGAGTTCTTCACCGTCACCCTCGGCCGCGCGCTGGCCGCGTTCCTGGCCGTCACCGTCGACCAGCGGGCCATCGACGGCGCCGTCAACGGCGCCGCCGAGCTGGTGGGGGCGGCGGCCCGCAGCGGCCGACGGCTGCAGTCCGGCCTGGTGCGCAGCTACGCGCTCGGCGTGCTCGGCGGCGCCGTGCTGATCGTCGCCTTCCTCGTCTTCCGACCATGACCCGACCCGCCCTGGAGCCGTCGCCGTGCTGCTGACCGCCGCGCTGTTCGCCCCGCTCGCCGGGGCCGTCCTCGTCGCCGCGGTGCCCGCCTCCCGCGTCGCGCTGGTCCGCTGGCTGGCGCTGGCGGCCAGCCTGGTCGCGCTCGCGCTGGCCGTCGCCGTCGCCGTCCGCTTCCGCGCCGGCGAGGCCGGCTTCCAGCTCGGCGTTGCGGCGGACTGGGTACCGTCGTTCGGGGTCCGCTACCGGGTCGGGGTGGACGGGGTCAGCCTGCCGCTGGTGCTGCTCACCACCGTGCTCACGCCGCTGGCGATCGCCGGCTCCTGGCGCTCCGCCGACCGGCCGCGCGGCTACCTCGCCCTGCTGCTGGTGCTGGAGACGGCCATGCTCGGGGTGTTCGTCAGCCTGGACCTGTTCCTGTTCTACGTGTTCTGGGAGGTGGTGCTGGTCCCCGCCTACTTCCTGATCGGCTCCTACGGCGGGCCGCGGCGGGTCTACGCGGCGGTCAAGTTCTTCGTCTACACGCTGCTCGGCGGCCTGCTGATGCTGGTCGGCATCATCGGCCTGGTGTACCTGCACCAGAAGGCCACCGGGACGCCCAGCTTCGACTACGACGCCCTCCGCGACCTCGACAAGGCGCCGGCCACCCAGCGCTGGCTGTTCGCCGCGTTCTTCGCCGCCTTCGCCATCAAGACCCCGTTGTGGCCGTTCCACACCTGGCTGCCCGACGCCTACACCGAGGCGCCGACCACCACCACGGTGCTGCTGGCCGGCGTCATGTCCAAGCTCGGCGTCTACGGGTTCCTGCGCTTCTCGCTGCCGCTGTTCCCCGACGCCGCCCGCGACCTCCAGCCGCTGCTGCTGACGCTGGCGGTGATCGGCATCCTCTACTGCGCGCTGGTCGCGGCCGTGCAGCGGGACTTCAAGACCCTGGTGGCGTACTCGTCAGTGTCGCACCTGGGGTTCATCGTGCTCGGCGTGTTCGCCCTCAACGTCCAGGGCCTGCAGGGCGGGGTGTTCTACATGGTCGCCCACGGCCTGCTCATCGGCGGGCTGTTCTTCGTCACCGGCATGCTCGAGGAGCGTCGCGGCACCCGCCGCATCGACGAGTTCGGCGGGCTCCAGCGGTCGGCGCCCCGCATGGCCGGGATCATGCTGGTCATCACCCTCGGCGCCGTCGCCCTGCCCGGCCTGGTCGGCTTCGTCGGCGAGTTCCTGACCCTGCTCGGCGCGTTCCTGGCCAACCGCGCCTACGCGGTGCTCGCCACCGCCGGGGTGATCCTCGGCGCCGTCTACCTGCTCTGGGCCTACCAGCGGATGTGGCACGGGAAGCTGGAGCGGGACGAGAACCGCGCCGTCGGCGACCTCACCGGCCGGGAGTGGGCGATCCTGGCCCCCCTGGTCGCCGCCATCGTCGTCCTCGGCCTGTTCCCGCGTCCGCTGCTGGAACGGGTGGAGCCGTCGGCCCAGCGCGTCGTCGAGCAAACCCGACAGACGAGCCCCTGACCCCGGAGGAGCCACGTGCAGCTTCTGGCCCAAGCCACCGCCGAGCCGCTGCCCCTGCCGCGGATCGACTGGCGCGCGATCGCCCCGGAGCTGGCCCTGGCCGGCGCCGGAGTGGTCCTGCTCATGGTCGTCGCCTTCTGGCCGGGCGCCCGCCGTGGCCTGCTCGCCGGCCTCACCCTCGCCGGGCTGGCGGTGGCGGCCGGCCTGACCGCCTGGAACTGGGACCTGGCCAGGGTGGCCTTCGAGGGCGCGGTGTCGCTGGACGGCATCACCCGCTACGCGAGGCTGGTGCTGCTGGCGGTGGGCGTCCTCGCAACCCTGATGGCCGCCCAGGGCGGCGGGCGGCCGGAGGGGTCCGAGGAGGAGGCGCCGCCGGAGGTCTTCCCGCTGCTGCTGTTCGCGCTCACCGGGATGGTGATGCTGGCCGCCGCCTCGGACCTGCTGGTGGTGTTCATCGCCCTGGAGATCCTGTCGCTCAGCCTCTACGTGATGGCGGGGGCGACCCGGCGCATGGCCGCCCAGGAGGCGGCGATGAAGTACTTCCTGCTCGGGGCGTTCTCCTCGGCGTTCCTGCTGTACGGCATCGCGCTGTGCTACGGGGCGACCGGCACCACCAACCTGCTCGGCATCGCGCGGGCGAGCGTCGACCCCACCGGCGACGGCACCCTGCTGCTGGCCGGCATCGGCCTGCTCGCGGTCGGCTTCCTCTTCAAGGTGGCCGCGGTCCCGTTCCACATGTGGACCCCGGACGTCTACCAGGGGGCGCCCACCCCGGTGACCGCGTTCATGGCCGCGGGCACCAAGGTGGCGGGCTTCGCGGTCTTCCTGCGGGTGTTCGCCGGCGCCCTCGGCGGCATGGTGGTGTCGTGGCGACCGGTGATCGCCACGGTGGCGGTGGTCACCATGCTGGTCGGCGCGGCGCTGGCGGTCGTCCAGAGCGACCTCAAGCGCATGCTCGCCTACTCGTCGATCTCGCACGCCGGCTACCTGCTGGTCGGCCTGGCCGCGGCCGCCACCGTGCCCGCCGGCATCTCCGCCTCCATGTTCTACCTGCTCGCCTACGCCTTCATGGTCATGGGGGCGTTCATGGTGGTGCAGTACGCCTCGCGGCTGGGGCCGCCCGACCCGGGGCCGCCGGAGGGGTCCGGGGAACCCCAGGGGGGTGCCCCGGTGGATTGGGAGCTGGGGGAGCGGTCGAACCTGGACGACTACCGTGGGTTCGCCCGCCGCCACCCGTGGGCGGGCGCGCTGCTGGCGCTGTTCATGCTTGCGCTGACCGGCATCCCGCCGCTGTCCGGCTTCTGGGCCAAGTACTACGTGTTCCTGGCCGGCATCGAGGCCGGGCTCACCTGGCTGGTGGTGGTCGCGGTGATCAGCTCGGTGATCTCCGCGTTCTTCTACCTCCGGGTGCTGGTGGTGGCCTACCTGCAGGAGCCGGCCGGCGAGACCGAGCCGACGGCCGGCCGGGCGCCCGCCCTCGGCCTCGCCCTCGGGCTCGCCGGCGTGCTCACCGTCGTCATCGGCCTCGCCCCGGAGGTGCTGGTCAGCGCCGCCAGGACCGCCGAGAGGATCCTCGGGTAGTGCGCGCCGCCGACCCCGGCACCACGCCGGACGCTGGCCTGGCCGAGATCCAGGCGCGGGTCCGGGCGGGCCTCGTCCAGGTCGAGGAGGCCCTGCGGGACGCGGTGGTCACCGCCGACCCGTTCGTGCAGGAGGCCGCCAGCTACCTGGTCGCCGCCGGCGGCAAGCGCCTTCGGCCCACGCTGGTGCTGCTGGCCGGCCACACCGGCGATCCTGGCGACCCTCGGCTGGTCGGCGCCTCGGTCGCCATCGAGCTGACGCACCTGTCGAGCCTCTACCACGACGACGTCATGGACGAGGCGGAGGTGCGCCG
>Ga0209846_1000031_pt1 | contig 16668 bp, 4 predicted proteins | sample GWRWS3_20_30_FD_187244 | JGI IMG/M metagenome (GOLD analysis project Ga0209846, IMG submission 187244) | Riverbed sediment microbial communities from areas with vegetation nearby in Columbia River, Washington, USA - GW-RW S3_20_30 (SPAdes)... | ecosystem: Environmental > Aquatic > Freshwater >... | reverse complement strand
GGGTCCGCAACGCACTCGTCACCGAGTGACAACGCGCCCACGTCGCCGTGGAGCAACGGCGTCCTGCTGGCGCGCTACAGCTTCTGGATCTCCGTGCCCTGGGTGCTGGTCTCCGAATCAGATCGCCAAGGCCAGCTCGTCGAACGCAACCGCCACTCGCCTGCTTGCCGGCTCCTCGACCGCCAACTCGTAGTAGCCGCGCTGAAGCCAGCAGCGGCGTGAACCGCAGCACCCACCGGTAGATGGTCACGTGATCGACCTCCACACCGCGCTCGGTGAGTAGCTCTTCGACGTCGCGGTAGGACAGCCCGAAGCGCAGATACCAGCGCACCGCCAGCACGATGATGTCGGGTGGGAAGCGGAAGCCGGCGAAGGCCGACTGTGGGATTGGAGCGGAACGAGGGCGGCGAGTTCTCATGCCGGCAGTCTCGCTGCTCGGACGCGGTCACAGCCAATGCAACAGTGCCGTTGGAGCCACTGGCTGACGGTTATGTCGGTCAGCAGACCGGATCAGGGAACCAGGAGCAGCCGTTTGGCCGCCGCGCGGCGGTCGTTGCGGACCAGGGTGAGTGGCGCCAGCTCGGCGCTGGTGAGCGGGTCGTCGTTGTTGGCGGTGGTGACCAGGGCGAGGGCGAGGATGTCCTTGGAGGCGATGGGGACTGCGGTGAAGTCGACCAGGTACTCGACCACCTGCGGGGCCGAGGCCGAGAGCGGCCGCGGGATCGGGCCGTAGGGGGCGCCGGGGTTGGCGAACACCCAGCCGCTACCGGCCAGCCAGTCGGTGGTGTCGCGGTTGCGGACCCGGTTGGCGTACCCGTTGGGGAGGGCCGGGGGGCCGGCGGTGTTGTCCGCGAACAGCAGGGTGACGATCACGGCCGAGGGGTCGACCGGGTGGACGCTGCGGCTGTGCACCTCCACGAAGATCCGGTTGGTGCCGGACGAGTCGGCCCGGGTGGCGCCGGTGGCGGCGTCGACGTCGTCGGGGGTGCCCAGCTCGACCGCGAGCGCGCTGGTGGCGTTGGCAAGGGTCGGGTAGGCGAAGGTCGCCGGCCAGGTGATCGGGCCGACGATGCCGTCGACGTCCAGGCCGAAACGGAGCTGGAACAGCCGGCAGACGGTGTCGGATTCGCGGCCGTAGATCCCGTCGACGCCGGACGGCAGCGCGAAGCCGCGGTCGGTCACGCCCTGCTGCCACTGCCGGACGTCGTCGCCGCGCATCCGGGTGGGGCGCGTCAGCTTCAGCTCCCGGCCGGGGAACGGCGGCGGCGCGGCGGCGGCCACCCCGCGGCGGACCCGGATGTCGGGGCTGGCGTTGCGCCCGAGCACACCGCCGGGGGTGTCCGGGTCCGCGCCGCCGTCGGCGGCGGCCAGCCGGCGGCCGTTGTCGCCGGCGTTCAGGCGCAGGTACAGCTCGGGGTGCGGGGTGGCGGCCAGGTCGAGGGGCAGCTCCCAGGCCCCCCGCCCGTGGGTGGCGGCGCGCAGGGTGCGCGAAGGCTGGTGGACCTCGAGGTGCATGACCGCCGACTCGGGGAGGCCCGTGGAGTGCAGCGTCCAGGCGGCGTGGGCGGTGCCGGCCCGCGTGCTGCGGTACACGCCGATGTCGGTACCGACGAACACCGTGGTCGGATTGGCCGGGTCGATCGTCACGGTGGAGGCCGGCACGTCGACGGTGGCCAGCAGGCCGGTGGCATGCCAGGTGGCGCCGTCGAAGTACCAGCAGTGGTCGACGCCGACTCCGCCGACGGTCGCGTACAGCGTCGCCCCGCCGGCGGAGGCGATGGAGGTGATCGGGTTGGCCGCCGCCACCCCGGGGATGGCGGCCACCGGGGCCGGCGGGTTCGGGGCCCAGGCCCCGGCCGCGAAGTTGAACTGGAACACCGCGGTCGGGGTGGCGGCGAACAGCAGCACCGCCGACGGGAAGGCCAGCCCGACCACGGGGCCGCCGAGCGCGTCCTGGGCCGCGTTGGGGGGTGAGAGGAGCGTCACGTACGGGTTGCTGCCCGTGGGCAGCGTCACCCATCCCAAGGTGGTCGACCCCCAGTCGGTGGACATCCACACCCGGTTGGTGCCCTTGGCCACCAGCGTCGGCGCCACGCCGGGCGGGGTGGTCGCGATCGGGGAGTAGAAGGCGCAGGCCCCGCTCTCGGTGGTGGCGGCGTTGACCTGGGCCGCGGTGTTGAACAGCCGCGGCGGGAACGTCGCCCGGGCCCAGGACCCCCTGGTGCCGCCGGTCGTGGTCCGGTCGATGTCGGCCCGGTTGAACTGGCGGAGCATCTGGTAGCGGTTGTTCGGGTCGATGGCCACGCCGCCGCCGTCGCCCCGGACCGGCTCGTCCCAGGTCGGCCCGCCGCGCCAGCGCAGCGTTCCGTTGTCCTGGCTGCCGGCCAGCACGACGCTCTCCAGGCCCGTGTGGCCGGTCAGGTAGGTGAGCTGGAGGGTGGACAGCCCGGCCCCGACCGAGGTGAAGGTGCCGATGGCGCCCGACGCGGTGGACCGGAAGATCCCGCCGTCGCAGCCGACCCAGACCCCGGTGCCGTCGAGGCCGGTGTTGTCGGCCCGCCGGGAGAACGCGATCGACTGGGCGTCGGGGTGGATGCCGCGCCCGACGTAGGTGGGGTCGCCGTTCTCGCTGAAGACGTTCGCGGCGCCAGACCCGTTGTTGGCCGCGTTGAAGGGGAAGGCCGGGGTCGGCCCGGTGGGGTTGGTGACCGTCCCGCGGAACAACGCCAGGGTCCAGTCGGCCGGGTCGCCGGGGACCTGGTCCCACACCAGCGACCCGCCCAGGTAGATGGTGTCGGCCGCCCCCGGGTCGACGGCGAGGATGATGTTGTACCAGCCGGTGGCCGCGGTGCCGAAGACGTTGGTGGGCACGCCGGTGACGGGCACGAAGCTGCCGGCGGTGAGCCGGAACAGCCGGCGGGACTGGCAGAAGGCGTAGACCACGGCCGGGCTGGCCTCGGAGGCGGCCAGGACAACGCGCCCGTCGGTGGCGACCGGGCGGCCCGGCAGCCCGGCGACCACCGGCCCGCCCGGCACCCTGGTCCAGGTGGCCAGGTCGGGGCTGGAGTAGACGCCGTCACCCTGGAAGGCCACGTAGTAGGTCTTGCCCGCGCCCGTCCCGGCGATCAGCACGTCGCTGGCCACGCCTGCCGCGTGGGTGAAGGCGGCGCTGGCGACATGGGTCCAGGTCCCCCGGTTGGCCGCGACCGGCGGCCTGGTGAACAGCCCGCCTGTGGTGGCCACCACCACCAGCGCCGGGTTGTCGGGGTCGATGGCCATCTTGGTGCAGCCGAGGCCGGCCAGGTTGGTGGCCTCCAGCGTCCAGGACCCGTCCACCCCGCCGCCGGTGGACACTCGGACGCCGATGCCGAACAGGCCGCGGAACCCGCCGGTGTGCTCCCCGGTGCCGACGAACACCTGGTCGGCCGAGCGGTCGGCCCCGAAGGACACGGCCAGCGCGCCGACGGCCAGCGAGTTCGCCGCCCGGTTGGGCAGCGGGGCCGCCGGGGTGGTGATGAAGTCGTCCAGCGCCTCCCAGGTGGCGCCGCCGTCGGGGGAGAACCAGGCGCCGCCGTCGGCCGCACCGACGTAGACCCGGGTGCCGCCCGGCCCGGCGGCGATCGCCTCGATCCGTCCCGACACGACCGGATGGCCCGAGGCCTGCCCGCCGGTGACGGCGAAGGGGCCCAGCGGGACCCAGTTGACCCCGCCCTGCACGGCGGGCGCGAGCGCGGGATCGGCGTCCTCGGACGCCCGGCGCTCGCTGGCGGCCCGCAGGAAGGCCTGGCCGGGCAGCCCGCGCCGGCCTCCGCGGGGACGGTGGAACCAGTCCGCCCGGCCGCCCGGATCGTCCATCCGCGCTGCCACGGCTCACTCCTCCTGCTCGAAGCGGACCCGGATGTAGCCTTCCTGGGCCTCGGCCGGGGCGTCGGGCAGCAGGGCCTGCTGGCTGGCGGCCACGATCGGGTCGTCCCGCCAGGTCTCCGGCCCGGTCCGGCGGGTGAAGACCTGCTCCGGGTCGAAGCTGGACACCCGCGGCAGCCGGATCGTCTCGGGGTCGACCAGCACCGGCCCGACCCGGAACGACGGGGCGATCCGGGCGAGGGCCTCGGTGATCCAGGAGCGCAGCAGGGCCACGTCCTTGCGCGGCGAGATGCCGCTGGTGACGTGGACCTTGCCGCCGGGGACCAGCAGCAGCGTCAGCCGCCGCCGCTGCCCGGGCCGGACGGTGAGCTCGGAAGGCCCCTGCACGTACGGGTGGCCGATCGGCTCGGCGGCGCCGGCCAGCCCGCTGGCGAACGCCTCGACCTCGGTCCGCGAGCCGAGGAACCCCTTGCGCGGGCCGCCCGGCCGGGCGGCGGCCAGCACGGCCGGGTGCACCGGGTGGAAGAGCCGGTAGTCGTCGTCGAGGAAGTAGCCCAGCAGGCCGTCGTCGCCGCGAGTCAGCGCCCCGACCCGCACCGTGAAGGCCGTGGCGGCCAGGGCGTCGAACCGCTCCTGGCGGCTCGCCGCCTCGTCCGGGCCGAGGGGCAGCTCGCTCACGTCGGAGCGGACCTCCAGCTCCAGGCGGGCCCGGACCAGGGCGATGGGCCGCCCGGTGAGCAGCGACAGGTGCTCAAGGCCGGTCAGGCCGAACGGGTCGACGGTCCACAAGGTGGTGTCGATCGCCCGCAGCAGCGCCGCCAGCGGGGTCTCGCCCGGCCGCTCGTCGGCGGGGAGCTCCCGGTCCTCGGCGTCCCGGCGGGCCAGCGCCACCGCGAACCCGGCGACGTGGCGGTCGCCCGGCCGCCCCCCCACCGGCGGCGCCACCCCGGCGGCACCGGGCCGGCCCGGTGCGCCCTCGAACACCACGCCGCCGCCGAGGCTCTCGTGCAGCAGCTGGCCGACCGGCTCGCCGGCGGCGTCGAACAGCTCCAGGGCGCCGTCGACGTGGTCGGGCAGGAGCCAGCCGGCCACCGGGCTGACCGCCCGCGCCGGGTCCTCCTGGTCGACGGACGCCTCGATCTGGTCGTCGTCGGGGTGGACGAAGCGGAGCAGCAGCCGGCTGGGGGCGGTGATCCGCGGCGGCAGCAACAGCGACCCGGGCTGCCCGTCGACCTCGAGCTGGTCGGACACGGTCACCGCCTGGAGCGCCTGCTCGTCGAGCTCGAGGCCGCGGCCAAAGGAGTCGACCACCCGCAGCCGGCTGAGCCGAGCGGTGCCGCCCCGCACCAGCTCCGGGTCGCGGGCCGGGGCCGGCTCCACGTGGTCGTCCTCGGGGGCGGAGAACCCGGTGTTGGTATCGAAGCCGAGCAGGAACTCGCGGATCCCCTCGAGCGCGGCGCCGAGCGCGTCGAGCTGCCCGGCCCGCGTGCCCAGGTCGCGCAGCACGGCGGCGTCCTCGTCGGAGACGATCCCGGTCGCCTCGTCGTCGCGGGTGGCCTCCTCGGCCAGGAACTTGGCGATCTCCTGGCCGAGCGCGCGGGTGGCCCCGGAGCTGAGCAGCGAGCGGCCCGAGATGGTCCGGGTGGCCGGGGCCGCTGGCGCGCCGACCGGCTGGTAGTCGACCTCGCCCAGCTCCCAGCGGTCCAGCCGGCCGTCGACGGCCAGGGTCAGCTCCCACTCCAGGTACAGCGGCACCCACGGCTGCCGCCAGTAGGTGACCCACACCGAGGACGCGACCCTGCCGTCCCAGGTGGACGCCACATACAGCAGCGGCGTGTCCCGCCCGGGCAGCGACCCGTGCAGGGCCAGGTCGCGCTCGGCGCGCAGCCGGTTGCCCACGGCCGCCACCGGCAGCCCGCTGATCGTCGCGGCCCGCTCGATCATGTCGTCCAGGTGCTGCCAATCCCGCAGCGCCGCCTCCCGGACCAGCTCGTCCGCCTCGTCGGGGATCCCGCCGTGCTCCAGGCTGCCGTCGACCACGTCGGCGCCGGTCAGCAGGCCCTGGTAGCCGCCGCCGAGCTCGTCGGACAGCCGGCACTGGAGCTGCTCGTCAGGTTCGAGGCGGCCGTCGTGGCCGTGGCGCAGCGAGCGGTTCAGCCCGCTGGCCACCACCGCCGGGTCGGCCGGGAAGTACCAGCGGGGCAGCGCGCGCCGCACGGTCACGAACCGCACCGGGTCCACCGGCGGGACCCGGCTGGGCACCGAGGTCCCCAGCAGCAGGCCGGCCACGGTGGCGGGGGGGCGCTCGACCAGCTCGAAGCGGACGTCGCCGCCGACGAGCTTGCGGGCGGCCTCGGCCACGAACTCGCTGGGCACCCGCGGGTCGGCCGCCAGCTCCTCGAAGCTGGGCGCCTGCGCCTCGAACACCCGGCCGCCGCCGGGCACGGTCGCGCCCGGCGGCCGGCTCGGCGGCGGGCGCAGGCCGGCGAGGGCGTTGCCCATCCGGATCCGCTCCTCGACCGAGCCTCCCGGGAGCGACACGAAGGCCCGCCGCTGGACCTCCTCCTCGAAGCCGACCAGCCCGTCGGGCTGGCCGAGCTCGGCCAGGACCTGGTAGCCGAAGGCGCAGAGCAGGCGCTCGGTGGCGGCGTCGCCGCCGAGCCGGGCCCGCAGCAGGGCGGCCATCGACTCCACCCCGGTGGCGCCGACGGCGACGGTCACCGCCTCGGCCGGCGGCCGGGCGTCGCCGCCCTGGCCGTCGACCCGGACCCCGTGCACGGTGCCGTGGAAGAGGGACTGGCGGGGCCCGCTGGGCGCCTGGTGGACGAACACCTGGTCGGCCGCGGCGCCGATCTTGGGGGGGACGACCATGCCGGGGGTGGCGAACCGCTGGCCGGCGACGGTGGCGATGGTGGTCACCGGGCCGGTCTGCGGCGGCGGCGCCGGCAGGTCGCGGGTGGCGACGGCCTCGGTTCGCTGGCTGGACCGCTTGAACGCCGCCGCCAGCCGGGCCGGGTCGACGCTCCAGTGGAGCTCGGCCAGCCGGCTGGTGAAGGAGTTGAGGTCGCCGGCGCCGCGGATCGGGTCGAGCTCGGCGCGGGAGTACCAGCCGACGACCACGTAGCTCACGGTCGCGTCTGGCGCCACCCCGTCCAGGTCGTCGTACATGGCGAAGCGGTCGACGACGTTGTCGAACACCGCCGCCCAGGCGGGGTCGCCGCCGGCCACCGCCGTGAGGGTGGCCGGGTCGAGGGTCGGGGTGGCGCCCTCGGTGCTGGCCGGGTCCTCCTTCCAGTCGCGGAGCCGGACCCGCCGGCCGCGGTCGGCCTCGATCACCCAGGACGTCATGGCCCGCGGCGCCGCGTGGCCGAGCCGGACGACCAGCCAGCGGTTGGGCAGCGGCCGCTGGTTGAGCCGGCCGTCCGGGCTTGTCCCGTCAGTGGCGCGGCCGGCGGTGAGCCCGTCGGGCAGCGCCCAGTGCAGGTACACGCCGGGCGGGCGCGGGCTCGCGTCGGTGAACGGCAGCGCGGCCCGCACGCTGTCGGGCCCGAAGACCTCGCCCGGCTGCGCCGGCGCCCGCAGCAGACGGACGCCGACGTCGGCGCGGGGCTCGGCGCCGCCCGGGGGGACGACCAGGGCCTCGACGTCGAGCGGCACCAGCAGCCGCGGGTCGCGGGGCAGCGCCGGGTCCCAGGTCCTGGCGGCGGCCTCCGCCACGCCGCTGCGGGCCGTGTCCGAGAACCTCTGCCGGAAGACCGGGCTGTTCGGGTCGACGGGCATCGCTCAGGTCTCCAGCCGCAGCCAGGTGCGCATCTCGGCGACCTCGATCACCGGGCGCAGGAAGTCGGGCATGGTGGCGGGGGCGTCGCCGAACCACTGCTGGTAGGGAAGCTGGAGCATCTGCAGCGCGTACTCGGCCGAGTCCAGCGGCGGGTCGCCCACCTGCCCGGTGCCCTCCAGGTTCGCGCGCAGCCTGGTCACGTCGATCACCCCGGGCGACCCCGCGCGGAAGGGCACCCGGGCGGTGGTGCCCGTCGCGCCGCCGGTGGCCGGGTCGCGGACGTTGACGTGGAAGGTGCCGCCGTCCTCGGCGTCCACCCCGAACTGGATGCCCTGGCGCGGCTCCTCCAGGACCACCCTGTCGGGGATGCCGTCGATCAGGGCGAACAGCACGGCCGGCGCGAGCCGCTCGATGCGCAGCATCCGCATCGGCTCCTCGCCGTCGCCGCGGTAGGCGCGGACGTGCAGCCCCGGCCAGCCCGACACCGCCCGGCTGCGCAGCAGCAGGCCGGTGGCGACCTCGGCCGGGCCGTCGTGGCCGGGGCCGCCCGACCGGGTCGCCCAGACGTTGCGCTCGGCCTGGTCGACGGCGTCGCGGACCTCGGCGTAGCGGGTGGCCAGCATGGCCCGCTCGACGCTGGTGAAGGTCCCGGCGGCCAGGGCGCCGTCGACGGCGGCGTCGGTCCAGTTCCGGTCGAGGTAGAAGAACCGGATCGACTCCGGGGGCAGCAGGTCGTCGTCGGGCACCAGGTACTGGAACGGCACGGTCTCGAGCAGCCGCAGGTGGGCCAGGAACCCCGCCACCTCGGCGGGCAGCCCGCTGTCCTCGCCGGGAACCACCGGCGCGGTCGCGGTCGTGAACGCCTCGTCGAGGGCCAGGTGGGCCTCCAGGAAGATCTTCATCGGTCGTCCTCCATCCCGGCGTCGGCGACCAGCCGGCGCACCGTGCTGTCGCGGGCGTCGGCCAGGTGGCCGAGCAGGGCGGGGTCGCGCAGCAGCAGGGCCGGGTCGGTGACCACCGGCGCCGTCGGCACCTCCCGCAGCCCGACGGTCGTCGGCCGGTCGGCGAGGACGTCGCCGACGAACTCGACGTCCAGGCCGAGGCCGGCGGCCAGCGAGACCGGGTCGACGCTCTGGGCCAGGTCGGCCATCGGGCCGAGGTCGACGACCGGCACCTGCGGGCCCAGCACCGCCGCGCCGTCCGCGCCGAGGCGGGTGAGCAGGTCGAGCCCGGCGAACGCGTGGGCCAGCTCGACTCCCTCCACCTGGGTCAGCCCGAGGTCCCGCATCCGGCTGCGGGTCTTGCGCACCGCGAAGCCGTCCCGGGCCCAGGCGCGCAGCGCGGCCACGAAGCGCGGCGAGGCCAGCGCCAGCAGCCGGCCGATCTCGAAGGCGGCCGCCTCGGACAGGTCCTCCAGGCCGTCGGTCGCGACCCGGCGGGCCTGGTCGGCGGCGAGGAACGGCACCGTCGCCGGGCGGCGGGCCACCTCCCGCGGGGTCAGCGGCCCCCGGTACCAGGCCCGCCCGGCGACACCGCGGCGGCGCCGGTGGTCGATCTCGAGGTGGCCGGTCTCGAGCACGGTCGGGTCCGGGCCCGTCGGCTGCGGGTCGCCTTCGGCCGCGGCGGCGGGGAGGGTCCCGAGCAGCCCGACGTCGAGGTTCTGCATCAGCGACTCGAAGTCGCCGGCGCCCTCGCAGATGAACTCCCAGCTGGCCAGGACGGGGAAGCGGAAGCGGGGTACGCCCGGTTCCAGCACCGCCAGGTCGAGCTGCTCGGCCACGAACCCGGTGGCGAACGCGGCCACGCCGATGTCGGCGGCCGAGACCGGCGCGCCCGCGCTCGCGGCGGCGCCGCCGGCCACCTGGACCCAGGCGTCGGTCGCCGCGGCGCCGCCGAGCAGGCCGGCCGGGGCGACGGCGGGCTGGTTGGTCGCGACCAGGGGCACCGGGTTGCCGGTGGCGCTGAACCGGGCCGCGGCCAGCGTCTCGGCCGGCAGGTGCGCATAGACCGTCGCCTTGCCTGGCCGGTCCTCCACCGCGGCCTGCGCGTCGGCCAGGGCGGCGTACTGGCCCTCCAGCGAGATCAGGCACGCCCGGTAGGCCAGCCCCGGCTGGGGCAGCCGGTTCGACAGGCACACCGCCACCCAGCCGTCGTCGTCGTTGCCGGCAAGCTCGGAGTCGGCGACGTCGACCTTGCGGACGTGGGTGAGCAGCGCCAGCTCCTCCTTGTTCGGGAAGACCTGGTGCACGGCGGTGCGGGTGAGCTCGATCGCGTCGGCCCGGCTGCCGTCGTCGACCACCCCCAGCGCCTGGGCGGCGCCCGGCGTGAACGCGTCGGGGGCCTTGAGCCCGGTCAGGAAGGTGGCCTCGTCGGCGGTGACGACGACCAGCGCCAGCCACGGGTTGAGGCCGCCGGTGGGGCCGGGTACCGGGGGCATGGTCCGCTCCCAGGGCAGGGTCCGGCGGCGCAGCGCCACCTGGGGCAGCCGGGTCGAGAACGGGCCGGCGGCGTTGGGGGGCGGGTAGGTGCTGAACAGCTCGGTGCCGGGCATCGCCACCCGGGGGGCGGTGACCTCGAGGTGGCGGGTCGCGCCGGCCACGTCGCCCAGCGGGCTGGCGCCCCCCTCCTCGGTCATCACCTGGTCGAGTTGCAGCTGGTAGCTGCCGGCAGGCAGCTTCGGCGGCATCGCCGGGAACACCTCGACGCGGTTCTGGGCCATGCTCGCCTCCTAGCCTCCGATCCAGCGCACGACCGACGCACCCAGCGCACCCTCGACCAGCTCGGCCACCCTGTCGGCCAGCCCGTCGGCGGCGACCCGCTCGGCGAGGTCGCCCGGGGGCCCGGGGGACCCGACCACGCCGGCCAGCAGCCAGCGGTCGTCGGAGCCGACGGTCACCGTCACCGGTTCCCCACGGCCTTCGGTGGTGGGGTCGAGCGGGAACACCGCGTAGACCCGGTCCCCCGCCGTCACCACCAGCGGCTCGCCGGCGCGCCTGGCGCCCTGGACGCCCAGCACCAGGCCGTCCAGCGAGGCGTCGACCGCTCCCTCGGTGTCCAGCGCGAGCAGCACCGCCGAGAGCCCGCCCGGCAGCCGGGTGACCACCGTCCCGGTGCCGGCCACGGCCTCGCCGGCCGGGACCAGCGCGGTCCCGACGGTCCGGCGGGACCGGACCGTGCTGGAGGCCTCGGCCCGGATGACCGCCCCCGCCGCCAGGTACACGTCCGGCGTCACCTGCGCGACCGTGCTCCCGGCGTGCCAGCCGGGCAGCCCGGACGGCGGTGCGTCCCCGGTGCCGCCCAGCCCGGCGACCACCAGCCGGTGGCTGCCGAGCGGCACCTCGACCGACAGCCTGCGGCCGGTGCGGTCCTGCAGCACCTCGCCGGCGCGGTTGAGAGCCACCACCCGGACCGGCTGGTCGCCCTGGACCCGCAGGCCCGGGCGCTGGAGCTCGCCGGCGACGTCGGCGGCCGAGTTCGGCAGCCGCCAGACCTGGACGTCGCCGGGGCGCAGCGGCACCCCTTCCGGCAGCCGCTCGGTCAGCTCCGCCAGGGCCTCGACCTCCGTCTGGCTGGACAGCAGGCCGCGGCGGCGCTCGGCCAGCCCGCCGGCCACCCGGGTGTGCGGGGTCGCCCCGGCGGCCACCACGGTCGGGGCGGCGGCTGGCGTCGCCCAGCTGGCGGCCGGTGGCGGGCCGACCGTGAGCTGGGCCGCCACCGGCGTGCGGGCCAGCTCGGAGCGGACGTCGTCCAGGGTGGGCGGCACGCGGCGCGACACCCGCCGGCCGCCCAGCAGGTCCTGCGAGACGGTGGTGGCGGCCGGCGCGACCGAGGTGCCGGGCGGCAGCAGGCGCAGCTGGGCGTCCAGCACCGGCGGCAGGACCGTGGTGTCCGGGTCCGGCTCGGGCTCCGGCGCCGGCCGGTCGGCGACCTCGGCCGCCGGCTTGACCGGGTCGACGATGCCCTCGGTGAGCGGGGCCAGGCGGGGCGGGCCGACCCGGTCGATGGCGAAGGCCCGCCGTTCCAGGGTGGTCAGCTCGGTTGGCTGGAACACGCCGGTGGTGAGGTAGGTGGCCGCGCGGCGGAGGATCTCGGCGGTGCCCTTGGGCTGCTCGGCCCCGAACCGGTCGGCCTCCTCGCGGACCTCCTCGAGCGGGGGCCGGCTGGCCTGCTCCTGGTGGAACGGCAGGGGGTGCCGCGGCCCCGGCGGGTCGAAGTCGTCGACCGGGAGCGGCACCGCGGTCCCGATCTCCTCTGCCTCCGCGACCAGCGTCGCCCCGACCGCGGCCGGGCGGACCTTGGCCTCGGCCGGCGGCTCGGCGCCCTCGTTGGCCTCCCAGACCGCGGCCGGCACCGAGCCGAGCACCGGCGTGACCGCGACCGACCCGATCCTCTCGACCCCGGCGGCGTCGCGGAGGCTGATGGTGTGGTTCGAGTCGATCCGGGCCACCTTCATCGGCCCGACCCCGAGTGGCAGCCCGGCGGCTCCGCCGACGCCGGCGCCGTTGATCCCGGTGGACGCGGCCCTGGTCGAGGTGGTGAGCACGAACTCGGGCAGCAGCTTGAACGGCCGGCCCGCCGAGCCGTCGTCCGGCTCGCCGCCGGCCGGCAGGGCGAGCCCGCCGGTGGTGACGACCGCGTCCAGCACCCGCCGCTGGTCGTCACCGGCGACCAGATACTTGTCGTAGAACTCGTGCCACTCCAGCTTCTGCGAGGACGCCGCCGTGCCGCTGGCGCCGAACCGCACGGTGAAGCTGGTGACGTCCAGGTCGAGCTTGGCCGTGCCGCGCAGCTCCGGCCCCTCGATCTCCAGGTCGGCGCCGATCGACATGCTGAACTTGATCCGCGCGCAGCCCAGGAACGGGACGCAGATCTCGATCTTGAAGCCGACCGAGACCGAGACGTAGGCGTGGATGCAGTAGTGGAAGGGGTCCCAGGCGACCAGCGCGTCGAACCCGACGACCAGCCGTCCCCAGATCCAGCCGGCGTCCAGGCTGGCGTCGAGCTTGGCCCCGGCCATCACGCAGGAGGCGGTGAGCGCGAAGTAGCTCTCGCCCTTGATCGAGAGGATGTCGCTGACCTGCCAGACGAACCCCAGCCGGGGCACCAGGGGGAACTCGGCGGGCCTGGCGAAGCGCGGGTGGTAGCCGCCGAGGGTGAGCACGAACTGGCCGGTGCGGAACCAGGTGACGAAGGCGAACCCGCCGGTCAGCCGGCACGACTCGTTGATGATCCAGGAGTTGTCGGTGAGCTGGGCGATGACCGACAGCACGCCCTCGGTGGTGGAGAACCGCGCCCGCAGCGCCAGCTCGATCCGGGCCATGGGGGTCAGCGGGTTGGGCAGGTCCATGCGGGACAGGCCGAGCAGGTTGATCTCCAGCCCGTCGCCGATCTCGGCCGAGAGCACCGCGATCGACTCGACGACCACGAAGCTGGTGAAGCGGACGCCGGCGGCGAACCAGAGGGTGCCCCGCTCGGCCGGGAAGGTCTCGCCCAGCAGGTCGAGGGCGCCCATCGGGTCGGTGGCCAGGTCCGAGCTCGGGTCCATGGCCGCGACCAGCGGGAAGCCCGGGAGCTGGGCCATGTCGTCGGGCACGATCAGGCGCCGGTTGATGCCGGCGCCGGCGCCGATCCCGGTGACGAAGAAGGCCGGCGGGCCGCCGATGGGGGCCGACAGCGCACCGAAGAGGAAGAACGAGGTGTAGGTGCCGCCGGCGCCGTCCGGGAACTCGCCGTAGCCGCCGATCGCGGTGATCCCGTACTGGGCGAACTCGATCCTGATCATGCCGACGTAGTCCGGCGGCAACGGCTGGCTGTTGGGCGGGGTCGGGGGGCGGCGTTCCCGGAGCCCGCCGGCGATCCGCAGCCCGGAGGTGTCCATGCCGACGGCCAGCCCGGCGAGGCCGAGCCTCCAGGTGTCGGGCTGCAGCGGCGTCGCCGTGGGGATGGTGACGCTGAGGTCGTCGACCTGCACGGCCAGGCCGAGCATCTGGAGGCCGCCGTCGAGCAGGAGCTGGAGCGCCGTGGTGGTGCCGTCGGTGTCCTCGGCGCCGACTCCGACCTGCTCGACGTAGATCGGCCCGAAGCTCCGCTGCAGCGGCAGCCACCACGGGCCCGGCGGGGGCCCGGCGCGGACCAGCACCGACAGCTCGCCGCCCTCCTGCCACAGGACCACGGCCGGGGAGAAGGTGGGGGCCAGCTCGTCCGTGTCGCCCGCCTGGGAGGAGTCCGACCCCGGGGACAGCATCTTCGCGGCGACCGGGTTGTCGCCGGTGGCGGCCCCCAGCGGCACGCCAAGGCCGTCGATCACGAGCTGGCCGCCGGCCCGCGCCACCTCGCCGATGCCGGCCCCGCTGCGGTCGAGGGCCGCGTAGGCGGCCACCGACCGGATGGTCACGCCGAGGTCGACCAGCTTGTCGGAGGACGGGGAGGACACCCGCAGGCCGAGGCCCTCGACGCGCAGCTCCGGCTCCAGCCGGAGCCCGCCGCCGTCGCGGGCGACCAGCAGCAGGGTGAGCCCGCCGCGGCCGTCGGGGGGTTGCGGGCCGGTCACGAACCAGCGGGTGTCGGCCTCGAGCTCGATCGCGACCTCGCCGGTGTCGATCAGGCTCAGTCCCTGGCCGGGTGGTGCCGAGATCCGCAGCCCGCCCCGGTCGACCGCGCCCGGCTCGACCAGCAGCGACACCGTGAACGGGGCCAGCGCGGGCGGGCTGAGCGCGCCGGTGACGGTCTCGGCCAGCCGCAGGGCCAGCCCCAGCAGCCGGTCCAGCAGGTTGGCCGGGTCGAGCGCGGCCGGGTCGAGGTGGAAGGGGCCGGTCGGCAGCGGGCGGTCGAGCACGATCCCGTCGAGCAGCTCGCCAAGGGTGCCGCCGAGGATGGCCAGGTTGCGGTCCAGGCCCGCCGCCACCGGGTCGAGGGCGACCACCAGGTCGACGAGGAGCGGCACCAGGTAGGCCCGGGCGGCCGCCTCCACGCACGGGACCAGGTCGGGATGCTCGGGCCCGTCCGAGGGGCGGCAGACCACGCTGGGCGCGGCCCCCACCGGCAGCCGCAGCACCAGCGCGTCCCGGCCGGCCGCGGCCGGCGGCGCCAGCCACAGGCCGGCCTCGAAGCGGTCGCCGCCCGCCGGGGCGTCCGGCCCGAACAGGGCGGCGGCGAAGGGGAAGAAGGCGAACCCTCCGGCGGCCAGCAGCTCGTCGTCGACCACCTCGGCGTGCAGCTCCAGGCGGCGTAGCCCGTCGGGGGAGGCGCACAGGATAGCGTCGAGGCGCAGCCCGGCGGTCGGCTCGAAGCCGCTGAGCACGCCGCACAGCTGCGGGGTCCCGGTGGCCGGGACCGAGAAGGTGAGCTCGACCGGGCTGCCGGCGAGGGCCACCCGGACGGTCCGGGCCAGCGGGTCGACCGCCACGGCGCCGCTCGGCAGCGCCGGGGCGACCAGGGCCGCGAGCGCGGCCAGCGCCTCCTGGCCGGCGGTGCTGGCCCGGATCCGGCTGACGAGCTGGCCGGCCGGGTCCCCGGCCAGCTCGGTCAGGGCCGGGCCGTCGAACCCGGCGGCCGTCCGCAGCCCGAGCGCGTCGCCGAGGTCGGCGACCGCCTGGCCGACGGCCGCGAGCGGCCCACCCCCCGCCCCGGCGTCGGTGAGCGCGTCGAGCACGTCCGGAAGCAGCGCCCCGACGCCGGCGGCGACCAGCCCGCTGGCGGCGCCGGCGGGCACGATCGACACCACGATCTCGTTGCCGCCGGACGGGGTGAGCCGGAGGACGAGGCGGGGCGCGGCGCCGAGGGCCACGTCGACCAGGGCCGTGCCCGGGGCCGCCGTGATCCCGACGGTGGCGGCGAGGGTCGCGGCCGGCGGGCCGCCGCCCGGAAGGTGCAGGGCGAGGGTCGCCGCCAGCGCCACCGCGCCGGCGACCTGCGGGTCGGCCCACCCGACCCGGAGCTCCACCCCGTCGCCGGCCACGGCCGGCCCGGCCTCGGCCAGCAGGCCCCACGGGAGCTGCAGGGTGCCGGTCGGCCCGGTCCCGCCCAGCAGCGTGCGCAACCCGTCGACCAGCCGTTGGACGGCCGCGCCGTCCGGGCCGGCACCGGCACCCAGCAGGTCGTCGTGGCCGAGCCAGCCGATCGGGTCGGCGAGCAGGCCGGCCGGGTGGCGAAGGTGGCCCGGCGGGTCCCCCGGGCGGCGCAGCCCGGCCGCCTCAAGCAGGGGCTCGACCACCGCCGGGGCGGCCTCGGCGGCGAACCCGAGCCCCAGGCGGACCAGCTCGGCCGGCACCAGGCGGGCCAGCACGTCGGTCAGGGCGGCGGCGTCGGGGACCGGGAACAGCTCGGCGGCCGTCGCCGCTCCTGAGCCGGTGGCCGTCTCGAGGGCGAGGGTGACCGGCGCCGGCGCGGCCGGGTCGGCGTCGAGGACCAGGGCGAGCGAGCCGGCCGGCCCGCGCGGGCCCACCGTGGCCAGCCGCAGCGCCACCCTGGGCAGGCCGTCGGCGGGCACCTCGACGCGACCGGAGCACGACAGCCCGGCGGCCAGCGGCAGGCCGCCCGCGGGCGTGCGCAGGGTGAGCTGGGGCTGGCCGGTGAGCCGCAGCCCCAGCTCCAGCCCGCCCGCGGTCACGGCGAGGTCGTCGCCGGGGTCCAGTGGCGGCCCGGCCAGCGCGCGGAGCGCCGCCAGCAGGGGGTCGGCCGTGGCGGGGTCGCCCAGCCGGGTGGCGAGCAGGGTCGCCGGGTCGACCAGCAGCTGCTCGACCGCGTCGACTACGAACCCCGCGTCCGGGTCGTCGCCGGTCCGGGCCATGCGCTCGAAGACGTCCTTCGCGATCTTGCCGCTGATCGTCCCATCGTCGACGAGGGCGACGAGCCGGGCGAGGTGGGCCGGACGGATGGGAGAGGCGGCCACGGCGGCGGGATCCCCGTGGAGCTCGCGCAAGAGCTCGGACATGATCCAGTTGGCCAGCGCCTTCGGGTTGGGATGGAGCCGGACGGCCTCCTCATAGTAGTCGGCAAGCGCGCGGTCTCCCGTCAGGAGGTCG
>Ga0209846_1000030_pt1 | contig 17003 bp, 15 predicted proteins | sample GWRWS3_20_30_FD_187244 | JGI IMG/M metagenome (GOLD analysis project Ga0209846, IMG submission 187244) | Riverbed sediment microbial communities from areas with vegetation nearby in Columbia River, Washington, USA - GW-RW S3_20_30 (SPAdes)... | ecosystem: Environmental > Aquatic > Freshwater >... | reverse complement strand
CGTGAAGCGCCACGCGCGCCTGAACTGCATCAGCCACCTGCTGAGCATGATCCCCTACCAGGACCTGACGCCCGAGCCGATCGAGCTGCCCCCGCGACAAGACCACGGCAAGTACGTGCGCCCCCCGATCACCGACCAGACCTTCGTCCCCGACCGCTACACGTGAGAGTCAGCGACTTCGGAGTCGGCTCCTGGATCGAGCGCCGAGCGAGGATCGCCCTCGAGGAGCTGGCCCACCGGGTTCGGCGCCTGGCCAACGGCCTGCAGGGGCTCGGCGTGGGGCGCGGCGACCGGTTGGCGGGGCTGGGACCGAACCATCCGCGGTCCTGGAGTCGCTATTACCCTCGGGGCTGCTGGGCGCCGGTGAACCACCGGTTGGCGGCGGGTGAGATCCGCCGTCTTGGCCGACACCGAGCCGAGCGTGCTGATCCAGCACGGCACGACGGATCACGCGCCGGTGCCGAGCTCGATCCGGCACCCGGATCACCGTCGCGGGCTCGATCGACGGAGCGGCCGACTTCGAGGCGCTCCTGGCCGAGTCTCCCGACGACCCGGTCGTGGTGCCCGTGAACATGGATGACGTCTGCCTGCTTCCGCACACCTCGGGCACCACCGGGCCACCCAAGGGGATCATGCTCACCCGGGCCCAGCTTCGCGCCCGAGGAGATCGCCTAGGCGGGCCCAGCCGGCGCCGGTCCGGTCGACCCGCGGACCACCAGCTCGGTGTGGAACAGCAGCTCCCGGCGGGGCTGCGGGGTGCCGCGGATCTCATCCACGAGGGCATCCACCGCGTGCCGGCTCATGGCCGCGACGTCCTGTCGCATCGTGGTCACAGGCGGGTGGGTGAAGGCCATCAGCGGGGAGTCGTCGAAGCCGGTGACCGAGACGTCCCGCGGCACCTCCAGACCTCGCGCCCGCGCCGCGCGGATCGCGCCGAGCGCCATGAGGTCGCTGCCGCAGACGACCGCGGTCACCCCCAGGTCCAGCAGGGTCTCCGTCGCCGCCTGGCCCCCCTGGACGGAGTACACCGAGTGCACGACCAGGCCGTCGTCCGTGCCCGCCGGCAGCGCCTCCCGGAAGCCTCGGACCTTGCGCTGGCTGGTGACGTACCGCTCCGGGCCCATCGCGCAGCCGATCCGGCGGTGACCGAGGCTGTGCAGGTGCTGCATGGCCGTCCGCATCGCCTCGACGTCGTCGGCCGAGACGAAGGGAGCGTCGAGGCCCTCCACATAGCCATTGACGAGCACCACGGGGACGCCGGCGGCCCGAAGCTCGTGGTAGCGGCCGTGGTCGACCGCGATGTTGGCGTGCCGGCCGGAGATGAAGACGATGCCGGCGACGCCGCGGTCCAGCAGCACGTCAACGTACTCGTCCTCCTGGACGACCGGGCTTGCCGTGCAGAGCAGCGGCGTGTAGCCGTAGGCGGCGAGCGCACTCTCGGTCGCCTGCACGAACGCCGGGAAGATCGGGTTGTCCAGCTCCGGGACGATGAGCCCGACCAGCCCGCTCCGCAGCCGCGCGGCTCCCACTGGGCGCTCGTAGCCAAGCGCCTCCAGCTCCGCCATGACCGTGCGGCGGGTCCCGTCGGACACGCCGGTCTTGCCGTTCACCACCCGGCTGACGGTCGCCACGCTCACCCCGGCGCGCGCCGCGATGTCCTCGAGGCGGGTCCTCATGGGCACATGATACGGCAACCAGGCAGCAAATTCTCTGCAAACCCCTTGTAATTTTCGCAAACGCCCAGTAACGTGCCAGGCAACCTCGCGGCGGGAGGTGCGCAATGCGCGTGCGGAGGATCAGCGTCGCCATCACGGCCGGGCTCATGCTGCTCGCGACCGGCTGCGGCGGAGGCGGCGGCAGCCAGGGGGCCTCGTCCAGGGGTGTGGCGGCGGGTGGCGTCTCGCTCACCATCTGGGCTGACGACAAGTACTCGAGGGCGATCAAGGAGTCCGCGGCCCGCTGGGGGCAGGAAAACGACGTCAGGGTCGAGATCCAGACCGTGTCCGAGGACCTGCAGGCGGCCTTCGTCACCGCGTCCCAGGCCGGCAAGGGCCCTGACCTGGTGATGGGTGCCCACGACTGGATCGGCAACCTGGTCCAGAACGGCACCATCGTCCCGCTCCAGCTCACCGAGGACACCAGGGCCGCCTTCAACGAGCTGGCGATCAAGGGCGTGACCTTCAACGGCCAGATCTACGGCATCCCGTACGCGATCGAGAACGTCGTGCTGTTCCGCAACACCGACCTGGCGCCGCAGGCCCCCAAGACCATCGAGGAGATGGTGGCGACCGGGCAGCGGCTCAAGAGCAGCGGCAGGGCGAGCGAGATCTTCGCGCTCCCCGTCGGGCCCAACGGCGACCCCTACCACATCTATCCCCTGTACACCTCGGCCGGCGGCTACCTGTTCGGGGTGGGCCCCGAGGGCGACTACGACCCCAAGGACCTCGGCGTCGCCAAGCCGGAAGCGACCAGGGCGTTCCAGAAGATCGCCGAGCTCGGCGAGAAGGGCCAGGGCGCGCTCAAGCGCTCCATCAGCCCCGACAACGTGACCAGCATCTTCACCAGCAAGAAGACCGCCTTCATGCTCTCCGGCCCGTGGCAGATCCCCGACATCAAGAAGAGCGGCGTCCACTACGACATCTCCCCGATCCCGGGGTTCGCGGGCGGCAAGCCGGCCAAGCCGTTCGTCGGGGTGCAGGCCATGTACGTGGCCAGCAAGAGCCGGTTCAAGTCGCTCGCCCAGGAGTTCGCCACCAACTACTTCCTCCAACCCGCGGTGGCCATGGCGCTCTACCAGGCCGACCAGCGCCCGCCGCCGCTGAAGGCGGCGTTCGACCAGGTCGTGAAGGACGACCCGGACATGGCCAAGGTGCTGGACGCCGGCAAGGGCGGCGACATCATGCCCGCGATCCCGGAGATGGCCACGGTCTGGGACCCGCTCGGCAAGGCCGAGGCCGCGATCATCGGCGGCGCCCCGCCGGGATCAACGGTGAGCGCGGCGGCCGAGGCGATCCAGTCGCAGATCAAGTGAGCACTCGAGCGCTCCGGTAGGGAGGCCGACGTGGCGCAGGAAACGCAGGTCCCCGTCGAACGTGGCACCGCCGAGACACCAGGCGCGCGGCCTCCCGGCCGGCGAGCACGGCTGGGGCTGGGCACCACCTCCACCACCGGCCTCGTCGTCAAGGTCGTGGTGCTCGGGCTGGTCCTGGCCATCGCGATCTTCGCGGCCTTCCCCCTGATCGAGCAGCAGCAGTGGATCGGCCTGGCGCTGCTGGTCGGCGTGACGGCGCTGCTGTTCTGGATCTACCTGTCCCCCCGCCGCATCCCGGCGAAGTACCTGATCCCCGGGACGCTGTTCCTGATCGCCTTCCAGGTCTTCCCCGTGCTGTACACCGTGAGCATCGCGTTCACCAACTTCGGCGACGCGCACCGGGGCAGCAAGCAGGAGGCCATCCAGGCGATCGAGGGCGCCTCGGTCACCACCGTGCCCGGCTCGGCCGAGTACCGGCTCTCGGTCGCCACCAAGGGCGACCCCATCACCGGCGACCTCGTCTTCCTGCTCGCCAACCCGGCGACCAAGCAGTCCTTCGTCGGCACCGCCGACGGCCTCCAGACGCTCGCCGCCGACGGCCTCCAGCTCTCGCCGGAGGGCAACATCCTGCAGGCGCCCGGCTACACGATCCTCAGCATCGGCCAGGCCGGGGCCCGCGAGGCGGACCTGGCCGACTTCAGCGTACCGACCGACAAGGGCGCGATCGTCAACGCCGGCCTCACGCGGGCCTTCGAGGGCGCCCCGCAGCAGGCCTACGACCAGGGCTGCGACTGCATCAAGAACGCCGAGACCGGGCAGACCTGGACGGCCGACGGCTCGAACGGGTTCTTCGTCGACTCGGGCGGCGACAACCTGGCGCAGGGCTGGCAGGTCAATGTCGGCTTCCGCAACTTCTCCGATGTCCTCACCAACCCGGCGATCAGCAAGTACTTCGTCCGCGTCCTGGTCTGGAACCTGGCGTTCGCGGTCCTGTCGGTCGGGCTCACCTTCGCGCTCGGCCTGCTGGTGGCGATCATTCTCAACAACGAGCGGCTGCGCGGGCAGCGGCTGTACCGCTCGCTGCTGATCCTGCCGTACGCCATGCCGGCGTTCGCGATGCTGCTGGTCTGGCGCGACATGTTCAACACCGACTTCGGCCTCATCAACCGGCTGTTCCACACCGACGTCAACTGGTTCGGGACGCCGGTGGCCGCGATGGTCGCGGTGTTGTTGGTCCAGGTCTGGATGGGCTACCCGTACATGTTCCTGGTCTGCACCGGGGCGCTGCAGGCCATCCCCGGCGACCTGAAGGAGGCGGCCTCCGTCGACGGCGCCAAGCCCGCGTACGCCTTCCGCACGGTGGTCTTCCCGCTGCTGCTGGTCGCGGTGGCGCCGCTGCTGATCGCCGCGTTCGCGTTCAACTTCAACAACTTCAACGCGATCTGGTTCGTGAGCGAAGGCGGGCCGTTCCCGGCCGACAACCCGCAGATCGGCGCGACCGACCTGCTCATCACCTACACCTACCGGCTCGCCTTCGGCGCCCAGGGGGCCCAGTACGGGTTCGCGGCCGCGGTCTCGATCTTCATCTTCCTCATCGTCGCCGTCATCTCGATCATCGGCTTCCGCCGCACGCGGGTCCTGGAGGAGATCAACTGATGGCCGAGGTCCAGGAAGCCCAGCAGACCATCGTCCGGCTCGGCAGCGCCAGGGGCGGGTGGTTCCGGCAGGTCGGCTGGCGCCACCTGGTCGGTGTGATCGCGCTGCTCTTCGCCGCGTTCCCCATCGTGTTCGTGATCTCGGCGTCGCTGAACCCGCTCGGCACCCTGAGCTCCTCGCAGCTCATCCCCTCCGGCGCGAGCCTGGAGAACTTCAGCAAGCTGTTCTCGGACACCGAATTCGTCCGCTGGTTCGGCAACACCCTGCTGATCGCGGTGCTGGCGGGTGGCCTGTCGATGTTCATCTCGGTCTGCGCCGCGTACGCCTTCTCCCGCTACCGGTTCAGAGGACGGCGCTCGGGGCTGCTCGGCCTGCTGCTGGTGCAGATGTTCCCGCAGCTCCTGGCCGTGGTGGCGCTGTACCTGATGTTCGCGACCATCAGCGACTACTACCCGAGGATCGGCTTCAACACCCCGTGGTCCCTGATCCTGCTGTACCTGGGCGGCGCGCTCGGGGTGAACACCTGGCTCATGAAGGGGTTCCTGGACACCGTCCCCAAGGACCTCGACGAGTCGGCGAAGGTCGACGGCGCCACCCACGCGCAGATCTTCTACGGCATCATCCTGCCGCTGGTCACCCCCATCATCGCCATCACCGGGCTGCTCGGCTTCATCGCCTTCGTCAACGAGTTCATGATCGCCAACGTCTTCCTGACCGACCCCGACGCCAAGACGCTGGCGGTCGGCCTGTACGGCCTCGTCGCGGGGGAGCGCAACAACAACTTCGGGGTGTTCGCCGCCGGCTGCCTGCTCACGGCCATCCCCACGGTCGCGCTCTTCCAGTTCCTGCAGCGCTACATCGTCGGCGGCCTCACCACCGGGGCGGTCAAGGGCTGACCGGTGCGCGCCTCCCTGCTCCAGCGGCCGCACCACGACGGTGCCGCGCTGCACGTGGCGAACGACGCGCCATCGCTCGGCGACACGGTGCCGGTGTTCGTGCGCGTGCCCCACGGCGACGGCGCGACCGGGTGCTGGGTGCGCACCACGCCGGACGCCGAACCCCACTACGTGGCCGGCGAGGTCGACCGGACCACGGCGTCGGAGACCTGGTGGCGCTGCGACATCACGGTGCGCAACCCCCTGACCAGGTACCGCTTCCTGCTCGACGGCGGCCCGCGGCGCTGGCGCTGGCTCAACGGCACCGGCACCCACGCCTGCGACGTCACCGACGCCAGCGACTTCCGGCTGTCGGCCTTCCCGCCGCCGCCGGCGTGGGCCCGCGACGTGGTCCTCTACCAGATCTTCCCCGACCGCTTCGCCCGCTCCGCCGACGCCGAGGAGCGGCCGCCGCCCGCCTGGGCCCAGCCCGCCGGCTGGGACGACCCGGTGGAGTACCGCGGCGACGCCGCCGCGCTCCAGCTCTACGGCGGGGACCTGGACGGAATCGCCGAGCATCTCGACCACGTCGACGCGCTCGGCGCCAACGCCCTGTACCTGACGCCGTTCTTCCCCGCCGAGTCCAACCACCGCTACAACGCCTCGAGCTTCGACGAGGTGGACCCGCTGCTCGGTGGCGACAAGGCCCTGGCCCGGCTGGCGCAGGAGGTCCACGCGCGTGGCTGGCGCCTCGTCGGCGACCTGACCGCCAACCACTGCGGCGACACGCACCCCTGGTTCCGCCGGGCGCTCGAGGACGTCGACGCCCCGGAACGCGACTTCTTCTACTTCCCCGGCCCGCACGACGACGCCTACGAGAGCTGGCTGGGGCACTCCACCCTGCCGAAGTTCCGGCACGGCTCCGCGGAGCTGCGCCGCCGGCTGCTGCTCGGCCCCGACTCCGTGGCTGGCAGATGGCTGCGGCCTCCCTACGAGCTGGACGGCTGGCGCGTGGACGTGGCCAACATGGCCGGGCGGCGCGGCGAGGACGACTTCAACGCCGAGGTGGCGCGCGCCCTGCGCGCGACCCTCGAGGAGGTACGGCCGGACACGCTGCTGCTCGCCGAGCACTGCCACGATGCGTCCGGCGACCTCGCCGGCGACGGCTGGCAGGGCACCATGAACTACGCCGGCTTCACCCAGCCGGTGTGGTCGTGGCTGCGCCACCCCGACGTGCGCCTGCCGTACGCCGGGCTGCCGGTGGCGCTGCCGCGGCGGCCGGCGGAGGCGTTGCGCACCACCGTCAGCGCGTTCCTGGCGGCGGCGCCGTGGCGGTCGATGGCGGCCTCCTGGTCGCTGCTCGGCTCGCACGACTCGGCGCGGATCCGCACCGTCGTCGGGGACGCCGGCCTCGGCGAGGTCGCTGCCGGGCTGCTGTTCACCATGCCCGGCGCGCCCATGGTCTTCGCCGGCGACGAGATCGGCATGGAGGGCCTGGTCGGCGGGGAGGACGCCCGGCGGCCCTTCCCGTGGCACCGCCCGGAGCGCTGGGACCGCACCACCCTGCGCCGCTACCGGGAGCTCGGCGGGTTGCGCCGCTCCAACCATGCGCTGCGCCTCGGCGGCCTGCGCTGGGTCCACGCCGAGGGCGACACGCTCGCGTTCCTGCGCGAGAGCGAGCGCCAGCGGCTCCTCGTCCTCGCCGCCCGGGCCGAGCACGCGCCGCTGCGCCTTCCCGCCGGCGCACTCGGCCTGGCCGGCGAGGCGCCGAACCTGTACGGCGGGGCCGACCCGCTGCGCCCCGACCCCGACGACTCCGTGACCCTGCCCGGCGACGGGCCCACGTTCCAGCTCTGGCAGCTCGCCTGACCAGCCAACCCGGGAGGGAGCGCTCATGGCCGAGGTCATCCTCGACAAGGTCAACAAGCAGTACGACAACGGCTTCCACGCGGTCAAGGACCTCGACCTCGACATCGCCCACGGCGAGTTCCTGGTGCTGGTGGGGCCGTCGGGATGCGGCAAGAGCACGGCCCTGCGCATGGTCGCCGGGCTGGAGGACATCAGCAGCGGCACCATGCGCATCGGCGACCGGGTGGTGAACACCCTGTCCCCCAAGGACCGCGACATCGCCATGGTGTTCCAGTCCTACGCCCTCTACCCGCACATGAGCGTGGCCGACAACATCGCCTACGGGCTGCGGATCCGGCGCATGGACAAGGCCGAGATCGAGCGTCGCGTCAAGAAGGCCGCCGACATGCTCGAGCTCGGCCCGCTGCTGGACCGCAAGCCCAAGCAGCTCTCCGGCGGCCAGCGCCAGCGCGTCGCGATGGGCCGGGCGATCGTCCGCGAGCCGCAGGTCTTCCTCCTGGACGAGCCGCTGTCCAACCTCGACGCCAAGCTGCGGGTGCAGATGCGCTCGGAGATCGCCGAGGTGCAGCGCGACCTCGACGTCACGACCATCTACGTCACCCACGACCAGACCGAGGCGATGACGATGGGGGACCGGGTCGCGGTGATGAAGGGCGGGCTGCTCCAGGAGGTCGGTGACCCGCAGTACCTCTACGACAACCCCGCCAACATCTTCGTGGCTGGGTTCATCGGCTCGCCGCCGATGAACATGGCGCTGGGACGGGTCCAGCGGGAGGCCGACGCCCTGCTGGTGCGCCTCGGCTCGGCCACGCTGCGGCTGCACCCCGCCGTGGTCGAGGAACGCCCGCGGCTGGAGGAGTACGTCGCCAGGGACGTGGCGGTGGGGATCCGCAGCGAGGACATGGAGGATGCCCGCCTGGTCCGCGACGCGCCGGCCGACAGCCGGCTGCGCGCGGCCGTCACGCTGACCGAGGCGCTCGGCCCGCAGATCATGGTGCACTTCGACATCGACGCGCCGAGGGTGGTCACCGAGGACACCAAGCTGCTGGACAAGGACGCCCACACCGACGAGGTCCCCCAGCACCTCGTCGAGGGCACCAAGTTCGTTGCCTCGTTCGCACCCCGCTCCCGGGTCCGCGCCGGCGACGAGATCGAGGTGGTCGTCGACACCGAGCGGATGCACTTCTTCGACCCGCAGACCGGCGTCGCCGTCCGCGGCTGACCCACCGCCGTCAGGGTGGCGGCACGGGCCGGGTCCGGGTCTCCAGCACGCGCTTGAGGGTGCGGAGGTCCCGGCTGACCGAGCGGTGGACCGCGCTGGCGAGGAACGGGCCGGCCAGGGCGTAGAAGCGACCGGTGCCGCCCTCGACCCGCACCGCCACCTCGGTCGCGTCGCCGCCGGCGTCGTGGAGCTCGTAGGTGATCCGCATCGGGAACGGCGCCCTGACCGAGCGCATCGCCAGCCGCCCAGGGGTCAGCTCGGTGATCTCGTTGAGGTACTCGACACGGCGGCCGAGGAACGAGGCGACCCGCTGCACCCGGCTGCCGACGGTCACCGGCGCAGGGGTGACCAGCCGGGCGCTGCGCAGGCCGCCGATCCACTCCTGGTCGTTGGCGGGGTCCCACAGGTAGGCCGCGACGTCGTCGCGGGGTCGGCCGACGGTGATCGCGGCGGTGGTGTCGACGGCCATGTCGCTCCTCTCGTCAGGGCGGCCCGTCGAGGGCGGGGTCGGGGCCCGGGTCGCGGCCGGCGACCACCGCGGCCAGGCGGGGCAGGAACCGGGACCACCCTTCGGCGTGCAGCGGGCGCCACTCGGGCGCCAGGTCGCGGTGCACCAGGCGCACCCGCGTGCCGTCGGCGTGCGCCAGCAGGTCGACCTCCACGGTGGAGGAGCCGGGCGGCACCGGGATGGCGCCGCTGTCCCAGCCCCAGGTGAACACCACCCGCCTGCCGGGGACGACCTCGACGTAGCTGCCGCTGCACCACTCCCCGGCGGCGACCTCGAACCGGAAGCTGCCGCCGGGCCGGGGCTCGAGGGCGGCCCGGACGCCGATCCAGCGGACCAGCAGCGCCGGCTCGACGAACCAGCGGAACACCTCGTCGGGCGCCGCCGGGACCACGACCTCGCAGGTGACCGCCTCGCCGTCCAGCCCGCCCGCGGTCACGCGCCGCGCCCCTGATCCACCTGGGGACCCCCTTGGGGTTCCCCGGACCCCTCCGGGCCGCGCTGGCGTAGGTGGCCGGCGACCTCGGTGGCCAGGCGCCCGAGCCTCGCGCCCCAGAACCCCTCGAGCTGGGACCGCACCGCCGACAGCCGCTCCAGGTCGACCTGGTACAGCCGCTGGTTCCCGTCGACGCGCACGTGGACCAGGCCCGCGTCGCGGAGCACCTTGAGGTGCTGGGAGGCGGCGGGGCGCGACATCCCGACCGCGTCGGCGAGGTCGGAGGAGGACCGCTCGGCGTCCCACACGAGCTGCAGCATCGCGCGCCGCGCGGGATGGGCGAGGGCGCGGAGCGTCTCGTCGACCGCGGACTCCTTGGCCATGGGTTAAGGCTATCCGCAATTAAGCGATGACGCAATCAGAGCGATCAGCCGAGGCGCTCCAGGCGGGTGTGGACCTCGTAGCGGTCGCCGCGGTACAGGGAGCGGACGTACTCGACCGGCGTGCCGGCCGGGTCGCGGGTGACCCGCTGGAACAGCAGCGCCGGCTGTGAGGCGGAGACGTGCAGCAGCGCCGCCTCGTCCTCGGTGACCCGGACCACACTGGCCCACTGGTCGGCTTCGGCCACCCGCACCCCCCAGGTGCGCTCCAGCAGCTCGTACAGGGAGGCGTCGGTGAGGTCGGCGTCCTCCAGCCCTGGGAGCCGTTGCGCGGGCAGGTGGGTGCGCTCCAGGGCCATGGGCTCGCCGTCGGCGGTCCGGACCCGCTCCAGGTGGACCACTGGGGTGCCGGGGACCAGGGCCAGATGGCGGGCGACCACCTCGCTGGCCGGGACGATCGCCTGGCTGCGCACGACCGACCCGGGGGTCATGCCGCGAGCCCGCATGTCCTCGGTGAAGGAGGTCAGGGTCAGGGGCTGGCGGAACTTCGGCTCGGCGACGAAGGTGCCGCTGCCGTGGACGCGATAGACCAGGCCGCGGGAGACCAGGCCGTCGATCGCCTGGGTGACGGTCGCCCTCGCCACCCCGTAGCGCTGGGCGAGCAGCCGCTCCGAGGGCAGCACCGCGCCCGCGTCCAGGGCGCCGACGACGCCCTCCAGGATCTCCTGGAGCTGCTCGCCCTTGGGCCGTCTGGCCGAGAGCCTCGGAGGGAGGGAGCCGATCGCCTCCCCGTGCCGGCGCGTCCGCATGGGCATAGTGTAACCGTTCCTCTTGACAAGTGGACTAGGCCACTTTACCTTGCCCATAGTGGACTAGTCCAGCGGCCCACCACACTGGAGGCCAGGCCCGGATGACCGCGCTCGACCGCTACTTCGCGTCCGCGACGGCGACTCTCGCCGAGGTGGCCGCCACCCAGGGGGAGGCGCTGGAGGCGGCGGCCCGGCTGGTCGCCGACAGCGTCGCCGGCGGCGGCGTGGTCCACCTGTTCGGCGCCGGCCACTCCCAGCTCGTCGCCCTCGACGCCTTCCTGCGGGCCGGCGGCCTGGCCTGCGTCAACCCGATCGTCGACCCGGCGCTGGCACCGGCCGCCGGCCTCGACGTCGGCCGCGTCGAGCGGACGCCGGGCCACGCCGCCACCGTCCTGGAGGGCGAGGACCTGCGACCCGGCGAGGTCGTCGTGGTGGTGTCGAGCTCCGGCGTCAACCCGGTCCCGGTGGAGGTCGCCCTCGGCTGCCGGGACCGCGGGCTCCAGGTCGTCGCCCTGACCAACGTCGAGCAGGCCAAGGCCACCGCCGCCCGCCACGCGTCGGGCGCCAAGCTCCACGAGCTCGCCGACGTGGTCGTCGACAACCGCTGCCCGGCCGGCGACGCCGCGGTGGCCCTCGCCGGCGGGGCCCGGGTGGGCCCGACGACCACCGTGGTCGGCGCCGCCGTGGTCGCCGCCCTCGCCGCCAGGGTGGCGGAGCTGCTGCTGGAGCGGGGCGCGACCCCGCCGGTGGTGGTCAGCCAGAACCTCGACGGCCGCGACGCGACCGAGCGCAACCAGACGCTGCTGCGGGCCTACCGCGGCCGGACCCGGCTGCCGCTGTGAGGACGCCATGACGACCCTGCTGGTCACCGGGGCCAGGGTCCTCACCCCCGGCGGCGAGTGGCCGCGCGGCTGGATCGCCGTCGAGGGCCGCAGGATCGCCGCCATGGGGCAGGGCCGGCCACCCGAGCGCCGCCGGGCCACCGCCGACGTGCTCGACGCGAGCGGCCTGGTCGCCCTGCCCGGCTTCGTCGACCTGCACGTCCACGGGGCGGTCGGCGTCGACGTCATGGACGCCGACCCCGACGGGCTCCGCCGGATGGCCCGCTTCTACGCCAGGCACGGCGTCACCGCCTGGCTGCCGACCACCATGACCGCCTCAGGGCGCGACCTGGAGCGGGCCCTCGAGGCGGTCGGCGAGGTCCTCGGACCGGTCGACCGCGGCGCCACCGTGCTCGGCGCCCACCTGGAGGGCCCCTACCTCAGCCGGGCCCGCTGCGGCGCCCAGGACCGCGCGCTGATCCGCGTGGCCGAACGGGCCGAGGCGACGCGCCTGCTGGACTCCGGCATCGTGCGGCTGCTCGCCGTCGCCCCGGAGGTCGAGGGCAACCGCTGGCTGGTCGCCGAGGCGGTGGCGCGGGGGGTGACCGTCTCCGCCGGCCACAGCGACGCCACCTACGACCAGGCGCTGCAGGCGGTCGCCGACGGTGTCCGCCACGTCACCCACGCCTTCAACGCCATGCGCCCGCTCGGCCACCGCGAGCCCGGCATGCTCGGCGCCGCCCTCACCGTCCCCGAGCTGGGCTGCGAGCTGGTCGCCGACAACGTCCACGTCCACCCGGCAGCGATGCGCCTGCTGCTCCAGGCCAAGGGCGCCGACGGGGTGGTGCTGGTCACCGACGCCGTGCGGGCCACCGGGCTGCCTGACGGCGCCTACCAGGTCGGCGACCAGCCGGCCATCCACATGGACGGCGCCATCCGCCTGGCCGACGGCACCCTGGCCGGCAGCGTGCTCACCCTCGACCGGGCGCTGCACAACCTCCAGTCCGCCACCGGCCGGCCGCTGGCCGAGCTGTGGGCGGCGACCAGCCGCAACGCCGCCAGGGTGATCGGCGTCGACGACGTCAAGGGCAGCCTCGAAGAAGGCAAGGACGCCGACCTGGCGCTCCTGGACCCGGAGCTGCGCGTGGTCGCCACCGTCGCCGAGGGCGTCCTCGTGCACGGCGGCGAGCGGCTCCGGCGAGCGACCCCGACCCTGCCAGCCACCCACTCCGGGCGGCCTCCGCCCGGCTAGCAGCGACCCGTCCCAGCAGAAGGAGGGAAGGTCCCCATGTCCCGTCGACTTCGCATCTCCGCCATCCTCGCGTTCGCCATGGCCCTGCTGCTCGCAGCCTGTGGCGGCGACGAGCCGTCCGGCTCCGGCGGCCAGCAGGCCCAGACCGGCCCCAGAACGCTCACCATCTGGCTGATGGAAGGCAGCGCCCCGCCGCAGGTCATCGAGGCCGTCAACGCCGACTTCAAGACCGCCCACCCCAACGACACCGTCAAGGTCCAGCTCCAGCAGTGGAGCAACGTCACCACCAAGCTGGACGCCGCCTTCGCCGGCAGCAGCCCGCCGGACATCATGGAGCTCGGCAACACGCTGGTGTCCAAGTACGGCGCCGCCGGCGCCCTCCAGGACCTCAGCGCCAGCAAGGCGCAGTTCGAGAACAACGCCACTTGGCTGCAGTCGCTCACCGAGTCCTGCACCGTGGACGGCAAGCTCGTGTGCGCGCCGTACCTCGCCGGCAGCCGCGCGGTCATCTACCGCAAGTCCATGTTCGCCAAGGCCGGCATCACCCAGACCCCGACCAGCCTGGCCGAGCTGCAGACCGCCGCCGACAAGCTCATGCAGACCTTCGCCAGCGACAAGCGCTTCTCGGCCTTCTACTTCCCCGGCAAGTACTGGTACGCCGCGCTGCCGTTCATCTGGGACCACGGCGGCGACATCGCCAAGCAGGAGGGCGACCAGTGGCGCGGGACCCTCGACAGCCCAGAGGCGCAGCAGGGCCTCACCGAGCTCAAGAAGCTCGTGGACTGCTGCTCCAAGGCCGACAAGAGCGGTGACGAGGCCAAGCAGGACCAGGCCTTCGCCCAGGGCCACATCGCCATGATCGTCGCCAACGGCTGGGAGAAGGGCGTCATCCTCGACCCGAAGACCGGCAACCCCAAGCTGGAGAACGACCTGGCCGCCTTCCCGCTGCCCAGCCGCAACGCCGGCCAGACCGCGCCGGTGTTCCTCGGCGGCTCCGACCTCGGCATCGCCACCAAGAGCAAGAACCAGGACCTGGCCCTGGACTGGGTCAAGCTCCTGGCCGGCCAGAAGTTCCAGACGCAGATGGCCACCGTCGGCGGGGTCATCCCCAACTCGACCACCCTGCTGACCCTGCACCAGGACGACCCGTACCTGTCGGTGTTCGACTCCACCGCCAAGAACAGCCGCTTCACGCCGACCTCGCCGAACTGGGCCAACGTCGAGGCCGCTAACATCCTGCCCGACATGCTCGTGTCGATCTTCACCGAGCGCGCCAGCATCGCCGACGCGACCAAGCAGGCGAGCGAGCAGATCACCACGACCCTCAACACCGGCTCGTAGCCGGCGACCGGGAGAAGGAGGCCAACGGTGCGCGCCGTGGAGACGAGGCGACCATCCACGTCTCCGCGGCGCGCCCCCGAGGCCGCCAGGCCAGGCGCCCGGGTCCGCCGCCTCCGCCCGCTGGTGCCCTACGGCCTGCTGGCCCCGAGCCTGCTGGTGCTCGCCGCCGTCCTCGGCTACCCGCTGTACCGGCTGGTGGTCCTCTCCTTCCAGCAGTACGGGCTGCGGGAGCTGTTCGCCGGCACCGAGGGGCGCTTCATCGGCTTCCAGAACTACCAGTCGATCCTGAGCGACAGCTTCTTCTGGACGGTGGTGGCCCGCACGGTGGTGTTCGCGGCGGTCTGCGTCGGCCTCACCATGAGCCTCGGGACCCTGGTGGCGCTGCTGCTGCGCCGGCTCGGCAAGGGCATGCGGCTGCTGGTCACCGCCGGGCTGGTGGCCGCGTGGGCGACGCCGGTGCTGACCGCGATCGCGGTCTGGCAGTGGATGTTCGACTTCGAGTTCGGGGTGGTGAACTGGCTGCTGACCAGGCTCGGCGTCGGCGACTTCGTCAACCACAACTGGTTCGACCGCCCGCTCGAGGGGTTCACGGTCATCATCCTGGTGGTCGTGTGGGGCGCGCTGCCGTTCGTCGCCATCACCCTGTACGCCGGGCTCACGCAGGTGCCGGCCGAGCTGGAGGAGGCGGCCCGCGTCGACGGCGGCGGCGCCTGGCAGGTGTTCTGGAAGGTCACCTTCCCGATGCTCAAGCCGATCTTCATGCTCCTCACCGTCCTCTCCACCATCTGGGACTTCAAGGTCTTCACCCAGATCTGGGTGATGCTCAACCAGCGGCCCGGCCGCGACTACTACCTGCTGGGGATCTGGTCCTACAGCGAGTCGTTCGGCGTGAGCAACTACGGCAAGGGCGCCACCATCGCGGTGGTGATGGTCGCGCTGCTGATGGTGCTCACCTCCGTCTACGTCCGCCAGATGCTGCGCACGGTGGAGGCGTGATGCGGGGATCGACCAGGCGCCGCGCCACCAGGCTGCTGCTCAACGCGGCCGCGCTGCTGCTGTTCGCGGTGACCATCTTCCCGATCTACTGGATGGTCGCGACCGGCTTCAAGCGGGGCGTGGACATCCTGTCGTTCGAGCCGAAGTGGCTGCCGTTCCCCGCCACCCTGGACAACTACCGCACCGCGATCGGCAAGCCCTTCTTCACCACCGACGTCGTCAACAGCATGATCGTGGTGGCGGTCACCGTGCTGGTCTCCCTCGGCTTGGCGTTCCTGGCGGCGCTGGCCGCCGCCCGCTTCCACTTCAGCGGCCGCAAGGCCCTGGTCGTCATGCTCATCGTCGTCCAGATGGTGCCGCTGGAGGCGCTGATCATCCCCATCTACCTGATGCTGGACGGGGCCGGCCAGACCGACAAGCTGACGGGGATCATCGTCACCTACATGACCTTCGTGCTGCCGTTCACCATCTGGACGCTGCGAGGGTTCATCATCAACATCCCGATGGAGCTGGAGGAGGCGGCCATGGTGGACGGCTGCACCCGGGCGGGCGCCTTCCGGCGGATCCTGTTCCCGCTGGTCGCGCCCGGCCTGGTCGCCACGGCGGTGTTCTCGTTCATCCTGGTCTGGAACGACTACCTGATCGCCTACGTGCTGCTGCAGAGCCCCGAGAAGCAGACGCTCGGGATCTGGCTGGCATCGTTCACCACCAACCACGGCACCGACTGGGGCGGGGTGATGGCCGGCTCGACCCTGTACGCCATCCCGGTGGTCATCTTCTTCCTGCTGGTGCAGCGGCGGGTGGTGAGCGGCCTGACCGCCGGGGCGGTCAAGGGGTGAGCAGCCGCCTCGAGGTGGAGCTGCGGGAGCAGCCGGCGGCGCTCGCCCGGCTGCTGGAGCGGGAGGCCGCCGGCGCGCTCGCGCTCGGCCGGCGGCTCGCCGCCGGCGGCGTCCGGCTGGTCGTGATCGCCGCCCGCGGCAGCTCCGACAACGCCGCCCGCTACGCGAAGTACCTGTTCGGCGCCCACAACCGGCTGCCGGTGGCGCTGGCGACCCCGTCGCTGTACGGCCTCTACCGGCGGCCGCCGCGGCTGGACGGCGCCCTGGTGATCGGCGTCTCGCAGTCGGGGACCTCCCCGGACGTGGTCGGCGTGCTCGCCGAGGCCAGCGCCCAGGGGCGCCCCACGGTGGCGGTCACCAACACGCCGGGCTCGCCGCTGGCCGCGGCGGCCGACCACCTGCTGGCCATGCACGCCGGCGAGGAGCTCGCCGTCGCCGCGACCAAGAGCTACGTCAACTCGCTCGGGGCGCTGGCCCTGCTCTCGGCGGGCCTGGAGGGCGACCCCGCGCGGGTCGAGGCGCTGCGGCGGGTCCCGGCCGCCCTCGACCGCGCGATCGCCGACAGCTCGGGGGCCGCCGGCCGGGCCGCCGCCCGGTTGCTGGCCGACGCCCCCGCCTGCGCCGTGGTCGCCCGCGGCTTCAACCACGCCACCGCCTTCGAGGTCGCCCTCAAGGTCACCGAGCTGACCGGCACGCTGGCCGCCCCGTTCTCCGGGGCCGACCTGCTGCACGGACCGATCGGCGCCATCGGCGCCGGCTTCCCGGTCCTGCTGGTGGCGCCGAGCGGGGCCGTCCTGCCGCAGCTCCTGGAGGTGCAGGCGGCGCTGCGGGAGCGGGGCGCCCTGGTGCTGGCCGTCGCCGACGACCCCGCGGTGCTCGCCGGCGCCGCCGAGCGCCTGCTGCTGCCCGCCGGCGTCCCGGAGTGGCTGTCGCCGCTGGTGGCGGTGGCGCCCGGCCAGGTCGTCGCGATC
>Ga0209846_1000028_pt1 | contig 17156 bp, 17 predicted proteins | sample GWRWS3_20_30_FD_187244 | JGI IMG/M metagenome (GOLD analysis project Ga0209846, IMG submission 187244) | Riverbed sediment microbial communities from areas with vegetation nearby in Columbia River, Washington, USA - GW-RW S3_20_30 (SPAdes)... | ecosystem: Environmental > Aquatic > Freshwater >... | reverse complement strand
GCGACGACAACGCGGTCGTGCGCCTGGCCGAGTTCCTCGCCAGGGTCGGCCGGCGCCGCCTGCCGCCGCACCCCTCGCCGGAGGTGCGGCGCTTCCTCCAGGCGCTCGGCGCCGTCCAGGGCCGGGCGGGCAGGGCGGTGCTGCCGCTGCTGCTGCGCCCGCACCTCACCGGCCTGGTGCTGGAGCGGGCGGTCCGCGACCCGGGCGCCGCTCGCACGCTGGACGCGGTGCTGCGCAACACCGTCACCCCCACGGTCGTGCACGCCGGCCACAAGACCAACGTGATCCCGGGACGGGCCGAGGCCGAGCTGGACGGCCGCATCGCGGTCGGCTCCAGCGAGGCCGAGCTGCTGGCGGAGCTCCGCGCCCTGGCCGGCCCCGACATCGAGCTGGAGCTGGTGGCGCCCAGCCACCCGCCGACGGTGAGCCCGGCCGGCACCGGGCTGTTCGCCACCCTCGCCGAGGTCGTGGCCGAGCACCACCCGGGCGCGGTGGCCGTGCCGCTCGTCAACCCGGGCTTCACCGACGCCAAGTACTGGTCGCGGCTCGGCACCGCCTGCTACGGCTTCGCCCCGGTCCGCCTGGAGCCCGCCGACGGCGACTTCGGCGCGCTGTTCCACGGCGACGACGAGCGCGTCCCGGTCGCCGGCCTCCAGGCCGGCCTGCGCATGCTCGCCGACGCGGTCGCCCGCTGCGTACAATGACCCCGGCGGCCCGTCCGCGCCCAACCTCCGGCAGCTCGCCCCAGCCGAGCCTCCGGGAGGCAAAGGGAGGTCCACCTCTCGGACGGAGCGCACTGGTCGTCGTCCGCGCCCGCGCGCGGGTCGCTGGGGGGCTCTGCGCGGGTCGCAGGAGACGAGCATGACCAGGCACGCCGACTTCAAGCGGCGCGTCCGCGCCCGCATGGCCAAGACGGGCGAGTCCTACGCCGCCGCCCGCGCCCAGCTCCTCGCCGGCCGCCCGGCGGCGGCGCTGCACATCACCAACGGCGACATCGCCGTCGGCCTGCTCCGCCGCGCCGGCCTGGCCGAGCATGCGCTCGCCTGGGCCGACGTCCTGCACGAAGGGCCCGTCCCGGCCGGCCTCGACGAGGCCCGGCTGCGCCGGGTCCGCGCCGAGTTCATCGCCGGCGCGGACGGCGTCGACGCCGTGGCGGTGCGGCGCCGGTTCGAGGCCCGCGACCGCACCCTGGCCGCCAACCGTGGCGGCGAGTACGTGCTCTGGTTCGAGGCCGACTTGTACGACCAGCTCCAGATCGCCCAGATCCTGGCCGTGCTCGGCAAGCTGGGCGTGGCGCCGGGCCGGGTCACCTTGATCTGCATCGGCGAGTATCCCGGCATCGCCCACTTCGGCGGGCTCGGCGAGCTCGAGCCCGGGCAGCTCCCTGGCCTGCTCGACGTCGCCACCCCGCTGACCGCCGAGGCCCTCGACCTTGGCGCCGCCGCCTGGGCGGCGCTGCGGGCCGCCGACCCTGGTGGGCTGGGCGAGATCGCGGCCAGCCGCTCGCCGGAGCTGCGCTTCCTCGGCGAGGCGTTCGACCGGCTGAGCCGCGAGTACCCCTCCACCCGCGACGGGCTGTCGCTGACCGAGCGGCGCATCCTGGCGGCCGTGGCCGACGGCGCGACCACCGCCGCTGCGGCCCACGCCCGCGTCGGCGCGCGGGAGGCGCGGCCCTACCTGGCCGACCTGTTCTGCTTCCGGATCGTCGCCCGGCTGGTCGGGGCGGCCGCGCCGCTGCTGGCCGCCGAGCCCGCCGGGGAGGTCACCGCCGGCACGCGGCTGCGGCCGACCGCCAGCGGCCGGCGGGTGCTCGCCGGCGAGGCCGACCACGTGGCGCTGAACGGCGTCGACCGCTGGATCGGCGGGGTCCACCTCGCCGGCCCGGACAGCCCCTGGCGCTGGGACGAGGGGACCGAGGGGATCGTCAGCGTCTAGGCTCGGCGGTCACCAGACGCCGCCGATCCAGGTGTCCAGGCGGTCCTGCACCTCGCGGAGGCGCTCCACCAGGCTCTTCAGCATGCCAACCGCGACCTTCGGGTTGGCCAGCAGGAAGGCCTGCAGGCCGTCCGCCGGGATCCGCAACGCCTCGACCGGCTCCACGGCCTTGACGGTCGCCTCGCGCCGCTCGCCCGCGAGCACCGCCATCTCGCCGAAGAAGTCGCCCCGCTCCAGCCGGTGGAAGCGCCCGCCCACGTCCACCTCGGCGGCGCCCGACACGATGATGTACATCGCGTCGCCCGGGTCCAACCGTTCGACGATGGCCTGGCCGCGCTCGAACGAGACCCGCTGCCCGCAGCCGAGGACGTTCTGGAGGTCCTCGCGGTCGAGCCCCGCGAACAGCGGGGCGCGCTCCAGCGCCGTGATCCCTACCGTCATGTCGTCCATGCAGTCCCTCCGGCTCGCCGTCGGGCGGAGCCTAACTACCGGCCGCGGTGGTTGACCAGGCCGTGGGCGGCCATCGTCAGATACTCCAGCAGGGGGGCGGCCTGCTCGGGCGGCAGCTCCAACTCCTCCAGGGACGCGGTCATGTGGCGCAGCCAGGCGTCCCGCTCGGCCGGGCCGATGGCGAAGGGGGCGTGGCGCATGCGCAGCGCGGGATGGCCGCGGCGCTCGCTGTAGGTGTGCGGTCCGCCCCAGTACTGCATCAGGAACAGGCGCAGCCGCTCCTCGGCCCCGGAGAGGTCCTCCTCGGGGTAGACGGCGCGCAGCACCGGGTCGGCGGCGACGCGGCGGTAGAAGCCGGCGACCAGGCGCCGGAAGGTCGGCTCCCCGCCGACCGCCTCGTAGAGGGTCGTGGTTGTCGGCATGGCCCCATGATGCGGCATGGCGTTGCCGATCGGCAGGACAGCGGGCACAGTGACCGCGTGAACCAGCAACGTCGGCAGACGACCGCGAGCTTCCTCATGGACATGGACGGCGTCCTGGTCCACGAGGAGCGCCTGATCCCCGGCGCCGACCGTTTCATCAAGGCGCTGCAGGGGGCGGGGATCCCGTTCCTGGTGCTCACCAACAACTCCATCTACACCCCGCGCGACCTCGCCGCCCGCCTCACCCGGACCGGCGTCGAGCTGGCCCCCGAGGCGCTGTGGACCTCCGCGCTCGCCACCGCCCAGTTCCTGGACAGCCAGCGGCCGGAGGGGACCGCGTTCGTGGTCGGCGAGGCCGGGCTCACCACCGCCCTGCACGACGTCGGCTACGTGCTGAACGACCGCGACCCCGACTACGTGGTGCTCGGCGAGACCCGCACCTACAGCTTCGAGGCGATCACCAAGGCGATCCGGCTGGTGGCCGCCGGGGCGCGTTTCATCGCCACCAACCCGGACGTGACCGGCCCGTCGCCGCAGGGCCTGCTGCCGGCGACCGGCTCGGTGGCCGCCCTGGTGACCAAGGCGACCGGGGTACGGCCCTACTTCGTCGGCAAGCCGAACCCGCTGATGATGCGCTCGGCGCTGCGGGCGATCGACGCCCATTCCGAGTCGACGGTGATGATCGGCGACCGCATGGACACCGACGTCGTCGCCGGGCTGGAGGCCGGGATGGAGACCGTGCTGGTGCTGACCGGCATCTCCAGCCGCGCCGACGCCGAGCGGTTCGCCTACCGGCCGACCCGGATCGTCCCCTCCGTCGCCGACCTGGAGGTCGACATCGGCGCCGGCGGTCTCGGCTGAGCCATCGGCCGGACCCCGATTCCCCTGAACCCATCGATCCCGCAAAATCGGGGGATGTACGCACGCCACCGGACTGGTTATCTTTACCTATGGTGATCGCCCCCCCGCTCTGTCCATTCGAGGAGCTGCGGCGCATCTTCGCCGACCGGTACCCGGCGAGCGATCCGCTCGACCTGGACGCGGGCACGGTGGTGGTGCTGCCCTCCCTCAGCTTCCCCGTGGCCGAGCTGCGCAAGATCGTCGGCATCGGCTACTACGAGGAACGGCTGCTGTTCCTGCTGCTGCTGCTGCGCCGCCCGCAGGTGCGGATCGTCTACCTCACCTCGATGCCGGTCGACGAGGCCGTCGTCGGCTACTACCTCGGCTTCCTGCCGGACCCCGCCGGCGCCAGGGAGCGCCTGCACATGCTGGACACCGGCGACCCCCAGCCCCGCGCCCTGACCGCCAAGCTGCTGGACCGGCCCGACCTGCTCGACCAGGTCCGCGAGCTGGCCGGCGGGCCGAGCCAGGCGTTCGTGCTGCCGTTCAACGTCACCCGCTACGAGCAGGAGCTGGCCGAGCGGGTCGGGCTGCCGCTGTACGGGCCGCCGGCGGCGCTGGCGGGCCTCGGCTCCAAGACCGGCTCGCGCCGCGTCGCCCGCCTGGCCGGGGTGCCGGTGCTCGCCGGCGCCGAGGACCTCCGCTCGGTCGACGCGGTGGAGGCCGCCGCCCGCCGCCTGCGCGAGCGGGCCGCGCCGCCGCGCGCGGTGGTCATCAAGCTCAACGACGGCTTCTCCGGGCAGGGCAACGCCGTGGTCGACCTGCGCCACCTGAACGAGTCGCTGCTGGAGTCGCCTGCGGTGTTCTGCGCCGAGGAGGAGTCCTGGCCGTCGTTCGCGGCCAAGATCGCCGAGGGCGGCGCGGTCGTGGAGGAGCTGCTGGCCGCCCCCGGCATGGGCTCGCCGAGCGTGCAGCTCCGTATCCTGCCCGGCGGCGTCCCGCTGGTGCTGTCCACCCACAGCCAGGTGCTCGGCGGCCCCAACTGCCAGGTCTACCTGGGCTGCCGCTTCCCGTCCAACCCCGCCTACCGGGCCGAGATCCACGCCGCCGCCGAGCGGGTCGCCAGGGTGCTCGCCGCGCGCGGGGTGATCGGCTACTTCGGGGTCGACTTCTTCGTGGTGCCCGACGGCGACCGCCACCGGGTCTACCTGGCCGAGATCAACCTCAGGGTCGGCGGCACGACCCACCCGTTCGGGATGGCGGCCCTGGCCACCGAGGGCAGCTACGACGAGGCCAGCGGCCACCTGGTGGCCGCTGGCGGCGCGAAGAAGTCGTACCTGGCGACCGACAACCTCAAGTCGGCACGGCTGGTCGGCCGGCGGCCCGCGGAGGTCATCGACGAGGTCGCCCGCCGCGGCCTGGCCTACGACCACGCCCGCCGCACCGGCACCACCCTGCACCTGCTCGGCGCGCTGCCCGAGCACGGCAAGATGGGCGTGACCTGCATCGGCGACACCCTGGAGCACGCCGAGCACCTCTATCACGAGGTCGTCGGGGCGCTCGCCTAGACCGCGTGCTAGCGTGGCACCTCCAGCAGCCAAGCCGCGGGAGGAGTCCGTATGAGCGACGGCACCACGCACGTCGAGGACGAGGACATCGTCACCACCTGGCGCCCGGACGCGGCCTCGCCCCGTCCGTCGCCGACCGCCACCGTCACCGACCCGCAGGACGCCGACGGCACCGACGGCGACGGCACCGACGGGGTCGACGGCGACGACGGCGACGCCGACGGCACCGACAGCGGCGACACAGGCGACGATGCCGACGGCACCGACAGCTAGCAGCAGCAGCGGCGGCGCCGTCGAGCGCCTCGTCGGCGACGCGGCCGCCTTCGTCCGCGACCACTGGGCAACGGCCCCGCTGCTGCGGCGCGGGGCGGGCTTCGGCTCCGCGAGCCAAGCCGGTCCCCTCGGCTTCGACGACCTGCTGTCGCTGGACGGCGTCGACCGGTTCCTGTCGACCTCGCCGAGGACCCCGGCGTTCCGGCTGGTCAAGGACGGCCAGCCGCTGCCGCCCGCGTCCTACACCAAGGCGGGCACGATCGGCTCGCACCCGATTGGCGACCTGGCCGACGCCGGCAAGGTCTACGACCACTTCCACGCCGGCGCCACGATCGTCCTGCAGGGCCTGCACCGCTGGTGGCCGCCGCTGACCGCCTTCTGCCGCGACCTCGAGCTGTTCCTCACCCACCCGGTGCAGGTCAACGCCTACCTGACCCCGCCGGCGTCGCGCGGCCTCGGCGTCCACCACGACACCCACGACGTGTTCGTGCTCCAGGTCCACGGGCGCAAGCTCTGGCAGGTGTGGGACGCGGCCGTGCCGTTCCCGCTGCCGCACCAGCGCAAGCTCCCGCCGGGCGCGGAGGCGCCCGCCGGGCCGCCGCTGGTCGACGCCGAGCTCGCCCCCGGCGACTGCCTGTACGTGCCGCGCGGCTTCCGGCACGCGGCCAGGACCGCCGAGGCCGCCTCGCTGCACCTGACGGTCGGGATCTCCACCCGCAACTGGAACGAGGTCCTGCGCGAGGTGGTCGAGCTGGCCACCGAGGAGGCCTGGTTCCGCGAGGGCCTGCCGGTCGGCTTCGCCGACGACCCCGCGGCGCTGGCCGCCAGCCTGGCCGACCGGGTCGCGGAGCTGCGCCGCTTCCTCGACAAGGTCGACCTCGACCGGGTCGCCGAGGGCGCCGCCCGCCGTTTCTGGGCGGGCCGGTCGCCGCTGCTCGGCGGCCAGCTCCGGCAGCTCCTCGCCCTGGACGAGCTGGACGACGCCACCGTGGTCCGCCGCCGGCCGGGCGCGGTCTGCCGGCTCCAGGTGCGCGGCGACCGGCTCACGCTGCTGCTCGGCGACCGCGAGCTGGCCATGCCGGCCCGGCTGGAGCCGGCGGTGCGGACGCTGCTCGCCGCCGACGGCGCCACGGTCGGCGACCTCGCGGGCCTGCTCGACGCGCCCAGCCGGCTGGTGCTGGTCCGCCGGCTGGTCCGGGAGGGGCTGCTGGAGGGGACGCCGAAGCCGGCCGACGGTGCCTGAGGCGCCCCCCTGCGCGTCACTGTCCCGCGCGCTCGGTGAGCCCCTGCTCGGCACCGCCTCGCGGGTGCGCGCCTGGCTCCTGCTGGAGCAGCCCGGCCCATGGGGCAGGGAGGCGGTCCTGCAGAGCCGGCTGGACCGGGACCTCGCGGGCGCCCTCGACCGCCGCGCCCGCGCCGCCGGCGTCCGGCTGCTGCTCATCCGCCGGCCGGGACGGGGAGACGGCGGCGCGGGCCGCTGCTTCGTCGCCCACACCGGCCGGCGCGACCGCTGGGTCGAGAGGCGCGTCCTGGACGACCCGGCCGAGCTGCTCGACCTCGACCTCGGCAGGGTCGTCGCCGGTGAGCGGCCCGGCTTCGGCGAGCCGGTCGCCGGGCCGCTGTACCTGGTCTGCACCAACGGCCGCCACGACCGCTGCTGCGCCACCTACGGGCGGCCGCTCGCCCAGGCGCTGGCCGCCACCACCGTCAGCGAGCGGGTCTGGGAGTGCTCCCACGTGGGCGGCGACCGGTTCGCGGGCAACCTGGTGTGCCTGCCAGGCGGGCACTACTTCGGGCGGGTCGGCCCCGAGGAGGTGCCGGAGGTGGTCGACCGCTACCACCGCGGGCTGCTCGACCTGGACCACTACCGGGGCCGCTGCAGCGACCCGTGGGTGGTGCAGGCGGCCGAGTGGTTCGCGCGCCGCCACAGCGGCCGCCTCGGCCTTGACGAGCTGGTCCTCGCCGGCCACCGGCCACTGGACCAAGAGGTGTCGGCGGTGCGGTTCGTTGTCGCCGGCGGCGGCCGGCTGCGGGTGGTCGTGCGGGCCGCCAGGACCGCAGAGCCGCGGCTGCTGACCTGCTCCTCCGCCGAGCCGCAGCCGCCGCTGGCCTTCACGCTGCTGGAGCTGCGGGCCGACGAGGCACCCTGAGGGAGGGGGAAACCATGAGCGACCGTTACGCCGGCTACGCGAGCCTGCAGCTCGAACGCCCCGCCGAAGGGGTGCTGCGGGTCGTCATGAGCGCGCCCGGCAGGCTCAACGCCGCCGGGGATGAGATGCACCGCGACCTGGCGGGGATCTGGACCGAGATCGACCGCGACCCGGAGGTGCGGGCGGTGATCGTCCGCGGCGCCGGGGATGCCTTCTCCGCCGGCGGCGACCTGGACCTGGTCGCCGAGATGGCCGACGACTACGCGGTGCGCGTCCGCGTGCTCCGCGAGGCCCGCGACCTGGTCTACAACCTGCTCAACTGCTCCAAGCCGGTGGTGTCGGCGATGGCCGGCCCGGCGGTCGGCGCCGGGCTGGTGATCGGTCTGCTGGCGGACGTGTCGATCGCGGCCCGCTCGGCCCGCATCATCGACGGGCACACCCGCCTGGGCGTGGCCGCCGGGGACCACGCCGCGATCGTCTGGCCGCTGCTCTGCGGCATGGCCAAGGCCAAGTACTACCTGCTGCTGTGCGAGCCGGTGTCCGGCGAGGAGGCGGAGCGGATCGGCCTGGTGTCGCGCTGCGTCGACGACGCCGAGCTCCACGACGTCGCCCTCGACGTCGCCCGAAGGCTCGCCGGCGGGTCGCAGAGCGCCATCCGCTGGACCAAGTACGCCCTCAACAACTGGCTGCGCATGGCCGGCCCGGTGTTCGACACCTCGCTGGCGCTGGAGTTCATGGGGTTCGCCGGCCCGGACGTGCGCGAGGGCGTCGCCGCGTTCCGCGAGAAGCGCCAGCCCCGCTTCACCGGCCCGGCGTCGGAGTAGAGGGGCTTCCCTACCCTCCGGCCGCGGCCAGGGCGGTGAGGTCCGGGGCCTGCGGGACCGGGCGGATATCCGGCAGGCGCACCGCGCCCCGGGTGACCCCGCGCGCGATGATGGCCGGCTCGCGACCGCCGACATCGACCACCCACAGGTCGAACGGCCCCCCGCAGTCGCCCTCGGCCACCAGCACCCGGCGGTTGTCCAGCCACCCGACCGCGCTGGTCGGCCGCTGCGCGGAGGGCAGCAGCGGCCGGCCCTGGCCGCCGTCCAGCCCCGACAGGTCGGCGCGGCGGTCGTCGCAGCCGCTACCGGTGTCGATCGCGAGCTGGGTGCCCGCCTTGTCCCGTCGCGGCACGATGGCCAGCACGTCGCGCCGGCCGGTCCACGCCGGGGCGAGCGGCTCGGCCGCGGTCAGCGAGTAGATGTCGACCCGGCGGGTGCCGTCGGGCAGCTTCGACCCGTAGTACAGCGCCTTGCCACCGGCCGAGAACGCCAGCGGACCGAACCTGGCCTGGCCGGCGGCGACCTTCACGGCGCCGCTGGCGGTGTTGCTGGCGACCCAGACCTCGGCGGTGCCGTCGCGCTGGACCGCGAACGCCAGCGCGCGCCCCGACGGATGGGCGGCCACCGCCTGGTAGCTCGCGCCCCGCAGCGGGGTCAGCTCGCGCTGGTCGATCGAACCGAGCGCGGCCAGCTCGAGGTTCAGGCCGCCCGGAGACACGAACGCCAGCGTGTCTCCGGCCGGCCCCAGCCAGGTCAATGACACCGGCTGGATCCCCAGCCCCGGCCGCCACACCCGTGCGCCGACGCCGCGGACCTCGAGCCCGTCCAGCACCACCCGGTCGCCGAGTGGACCCCACAGGAACGGCCCCGGCCGGCGTACCTCGAACAGGCACCAGAGCCGGCGACCGTCGGCGGACGCGGCCCACGCCCGGCCGCCGGCCACGAACGCCACCGGCGCGGAGCTCGGCGAGGGGGCATCGCGCGCGCAGCCCTCCGGCAGCGCACCGGCCGCCGCCAGCCCCGCTCCCGTGTCCGGCGGGCCGCTCAGGGTGGCGCCCCGCTGCGAGCACGCCACCGTGAGCACCGCGAGGGCGGCCAGCAGGATGCTGCGGGCCCGAGGCGACCTTCGCATGGGCATGCTAAAGCGTCCTCCCCCAGTTCCGGTCAACTGGTGGTTTGGAGCATGATCCCACTCAAGGCGACATACCCGCGAGACGGCAGGCCAGACGCGGTGTCAGGAAGCCGCGCGGAAGCCGACGCGCTTGTAGCATCCGGAGATGGATGCCGATCGCCTGCGCAGCGCCGTCGACTGGCGCGACGGCCGCCTGGAGGTCGTGGACCAGACGCTGCTGCCCGGGCAGTTTCGCGTGGTGGAGCTGGCCACGGTCGCCGAGGTGGTGGACGCGCTGCGCCGGCTGGTGGTGCGCGGGGCGCCCGCCATCGGTGTCGCCGCCGCCTTCGGGGTGGTCCTGGGCCTCGACCCGGCCATCCGGGTCGATCCCGACGACCTGGCCGAGGCGCGGGCGGCCCTGCACCGCACGGCCGTGGAGCTGGAGGCGGCCAGGCCGACGGCGGTGAACCTGCGCTGGGCCGCGCGCCGGGTGGTGGCGGCCGCGACCGCGGCCGGCGAGGCTGGGGAGCTGCGCCGGCTCGCCCTCGCCGAGGCCCAGCGGATCCTGGAGGAGGACCGCGCCGCCTGCCGGCGGATCGGCGAGGCCGGCCGGGTCGAGCTCGCCTCGCGCCGGCGGCTGCTGACGCACTGCAACACCGGGCGGCTGGCCACCGCCGGGCTCGGCACCGCCCTGGCGGTGGTGTACGCCAAGGCGGCGGCGGGGGAGCCGGTCGAGGTGCTCGCCTCCGAGACCAGGCCGCTGCTCCAGGGCGCGCGCCTCACCGCCTGGGAGCTGGTCGACGCCGGCATCCCGGTAACCGTGCTCGCCGACACCGCGGCCGGGGCTGCCCTGGCGGGCGGCCTGGTCGACGGCGTCCTCGTCGGCTGCGACCGGGTCGCCCGCAACGGCGACACCGCCAACAAGATCGGCACCTACGCGCTGGCCGTGCTGGCGCACGCCAACCGGGTGCCGTTCTACGTGGTCGGGCCGCTCTCCTCGTTCGACCCGGATGCGGCCGACGGCTCGCGGATCGTCATCGAGCAGCGTCCGGCGGCCGAGGTCAGCACCGTGGCGGGCTCCCGGCTGGCCCCCGAGGCGGCCGCCGTCTGGAACCCCGCCTTCGACGTCACCCCCGCGGCGCTGGTGACCGCGTTCATCACCGACGCCGGCGTGCTCCGCCCGCCATTTCGGACGTCGATCGCCGCGGCCCTGGCCGCGGGGGAGCGGGAGCGGCCGCTCAGGTGACCGGGTGGTCCCGCAGCCAGCCGGCGGCGACCCCGCTCGGCGGCTGGTCGTCCACCACGACCTGCCGGTTGAGACCGCGCAGCTCGGCGGTGGTGAGCTGGGCGCTGACGGCGTCCAGCAGCCGAACCAGCCCCGGCCCGTAGCGGTCGACGACCTGCCGGCGCACCACCGGGACCACGTTCTCGGCCGGCTGCAGCCCCCGGTCGTCCTCGAGCTGCACCAGGTCCTGGCCGATCTGGCTGGCGTCGGTGGTCTCGATCATGCCCACGTCGATCTCGCCGGTCTCCAGGGCGTCGGCGGTGACCCGGCGGGACGGCATCGCCTGGAAGCGCGCGAACTCCAGGCCGTAGCGGTCCCGCAGGCCCTTGAGGCAGAGGGGGCGGCCGGGGCACTCCGGCGGGCCGCCGAAGGTGAGCCGCCCGGCCAGCGGCGCCAGGTCGCTGATCCGCTGCAGGCCGCGCCGCCTGGCCAGGTCGCCGGTGACGACGAAGCCGTTGCGGTCCTCGGCCGGGGCGAAGGCCGCCACGCTGACCCCGCGGGTGGCGAACGCCTGCCGGAGCCGGGCGTGGGTCGTCTCGGGGTCGCTGGACGGCGCCAGGCCGCCGTCGTCGATGAAGGTCAGCACCGTCCCCAGGTACTCGGGGACCAGGTCGACCTTGCCCTGCTCGAGGGCGGGCTCCACGACCTCGCGGGCGCCCAGCCGCGCCACCAGCTCGACCGGGTAGCCGCGCGCGCGGAGGGCCTGCCCGTACAGCTCGGCGAGGATCTCGCTCTCGGGGAAGTCGAAGGAGGCGACCACGACGGACGGCCGCCGCGGGTCCTGGGGTGGCGGCGCCGGTTCCCGCGTGCAGCCCGCGACCACGGCCATGACCAGGGCCAGCGCGGCGACACGACGCATGCCCACCCTCCTGTTCTGGCCGTGTTCGTCCAGGTTACACTGGCCTGCGAGCCGCGCCGCGATGGCGATCGTCCGGACCGGGGGGGAGTTCCTCGCTGTGGAACCCACGCTGCGGCACCCACCCACCGCCACCGAGCCGGCGTCGGCGCGTCCGCCGCGGGTGGCGCCCGGCCGCCGCCGGCGGCGGCCGTCGGGCGAGGCGCCGCCCCTGCCGCGGGCGCTGCACACCAGCGGCCGCTGGTGGCTGGTCGCGACCGGCCTGGTGCTGGTGGTGTGGACCGTGGTCCTCAGCAACCTGACCACCAGGCTCGCCGTCCTCGACGCCGACCAGGCCGTAGTCCAGCAGCTCGCCGAGCTCCGCACCGCCGCGCTGACCGACGTCATGCAGGCGGTGCACGCCCTCGGCTCGCGCTGGACGATCCGCGTCCTGTACTGGGCCACCGTGATCGTGCTGCTGGTCTTCCGCCGCTTCCGGCACCTGTTCGTGTTCGTCGGTGCCACGCTGCTGGTGATCGCGGTCCACGCCATCCTCGTCTACGTGTTCGCGCGGCCGCGCCCGTACGGCGTGGAGATCCTCGGCGACTGGACCGGCTTCGCCCACCCGTCCCGGCCGGTCGCGGTGCTCACCGCCACGCTGATGAGCATGCTGTACTCGCTGGCGCCGCAGGGCCGCATCCGCCAGCTCGGCAAGCTGGCGATCGGCGTGCTGGTCGGGGCGCTGTCGCTCGCCCTGATGTACCTGGCCGTCAACTCGCCAACCGACGTCGGCATCGGCGCCATCATCGGGGTGACCATCCCGCTGGTCGCCTTCCGGCTGCTGGCCCCCAACGAGGTGTTCCCGGTCACCTACCGCCGCGGCAGCGCCGCCCACCTGGATATCGGCGGCCGCCGCGGCGAGGCCATCCACCATGCCATCGAGGACCAGCTCGGCGTCCAGGTGCTGGAGGTCAAGCCGTTCGGGCTGTCGGGCTCCGCCGGCTCCACGCCGATGCGCGTCCGCGTCAAGGGCGACCCCGACACCTGGCTGTTCGCCAAGCTCTACGCCGGCAGCCACCTGCGCGCGGACCGCTGGTACAAGCTCGGCCGGACGCTGCTGTACGGCCGGCTGGAGGACGAGAAGCCCTTCAACACCGTCCGCCGGCTGGTGCAGCAGGAGGACTACGCCCTTCGGCTGATGTACGGCGCCGGGGTGCGCAGCCCGGAGCCGTTCGGCGTGGTCGAGATCACCCCGGAGCGCGAGTACATCGTGGTCACCGAGTTCTTCGACAACGCCGTCGAGATCGGCGACGCCGAGGTGGACGACGCCATCATCGACGACGGCCTGCGGATCATCCGGCGGCTGTGGGACGCGGGCCTTGCCCACCGCGACGTCAAGCCGGCCAACCTGCTGGTGCGCGAGGGCCGGGTCCACATGATCGACGTGTTCTTCGCCGAGGTCCGGCCGAGCCCCTGGCGGCAGGCCGTGGACCTGGCGAACATGATGCTGGTGCTCGCCACCCGCTCCAGCGCGGAGCGGGTCTACGAGCGCGCCAAGCTGCTGTTCCGCGACGACGAGATCGCCGAGGCGTTCGCCGCCACCCGCGGGATCACCATGCCGTCGCAGCTCCGGCGGACGATGCGCGAGCAGGGACGGGACCTGCACGCCGAGTTCCTGCACCTGCTCCCGGAGCGGCCGGCCCCGATCGCGGTCCAGCACTGGAGCGTCCGCCGCATCGGCCTGATGATCGGGATGGTGCTGCTGGTCCTGTTCGTCGTGCTGCTGGCGGCCAGCTACTTCAAGTCGGCCGGGCTGCTATGAGGCGCCTGCTGCCGCTTGTCCTGGTGGTGCTGCTGGCGGGCTGCGCGATGGGTGCCCCCGGCGAGCAGGACGCCGGGGGCTTCGCGGTGTGGCGCCAGCCGGTGTGCGAGTTCCAGGGGAACGTCCGGGTCCCGCTGCTGGTGCTCATGGCCCAGGCGGTGCCGACCGCCAGCCAGCTCCCCTGCGTCGACCTGGACCATCTGACGGCCGAGTGGATCGTGAGCGACGTGTTCGTCCGCAACGGCCGGGCCCGGTTCGCGCTGGACTCCATCCACGACCTCGACCACCACGCCGTCGTGGTCGTCCTCGAGCGCACCTGCAGGTTCGGTAAGGTCACCAGGGTGCCCTCCGACCACCCCGGCATCCAGCGCTACCAGGAGGTCAGCGAGATCCACTCCGGGGAGTTCCGCGGCGCGATCCACTACCTGTTCCGCGGCGGCTGCGTCACCTACCGGCTCGACTTCCGCGGTGGCGAGCAGGCCCGCCCGCTCGGCGACGTGGTCCTGGCGCTCGGCTTCGTCACCAGGGACGCGGTCGCCGCGGCGATCCGGGACGACTCCGGTGGCCGGCTCTCACTCGACCCGGCGGCCGGCCGGCGGTAGCCCCGATGGCGACCCCCCGGACCCGCGACCCGGCCACGCCGGCCGGCACCGGCCTGCCAGGCCGCGAGACCGGACGCCCGGCATGGGCGCTGCCACGCCACCCCGGCGACGCGGTCAGGCTGGTGGCCGCGGTGGCCGTCCTGGCCGCCAGCACCGCGGTGGTCCAGACCGACCGGGTCGGGGTGCTGGAGACCGACGTGTTCCGGCTCGTCAACGACCTGCCGACGGCGCTGTTCCCGCTGGTCTGGGTGGTCATGCAGGCCGGCAACCTGCTGGCGGGCATGGCGGCGGCGGCGGTGGCGGCCGCCACCCGCCGCTACTGGCTGGCCGTCAACCTGGCCGTCGCCAGCGCCGTCGCGTGGCTGCTGGCCCTGGTCGTCAAGGGGCTGGTCGGGCGGGGACGGCCGCCCGACCTGCTGGACGACCCCAAGCTCCGCCCGGCGGCCGCCAGCGGGCTCGGCTACGTGTCCGGCCACGCCGCGGTAGCCGTCGCCATCGCCACCATCGCCAGCCCCTACCTTGGCAGGCGCGCACGCCGGGTCGTCTGGACCCTCGCCTTCCTCACCTGCGCGTCGCGGGTCTACGTCGGCGCCCACCTGCCCCTGGACGTCGTCGGCGGCGCCGCGCTCGGCTGGGGCGTCGGGACGCTCGTCCACCTGCTGCTGGGCGCGCCCGGCGGGCGCCCGGACGCCGGCACCGTCGCCAGGGCGCTGGCCGGGTACGGCATCGACACCGTCGAGGTCACGCCGCTCGGCGGGCGCGACGCCCGCCGCGCGGCCCGCTTCCGGGCCGTCACCGCCGCCGGCGAGCCGCTGTTCGTCAAGCTGGTCCCCCGCGAGCGGCGCGACGGCGACCTCGCCTACCGGGTCTGGCGGCTGCTGACCAGGAAGGGCAGGAGCGACCAGGGCCGCCCCCCGATCGACCCCGCCGACCAGCAGGTCGAGCGGGAGGCCTACCTCGGCCTACTCGCCGCCGCGTCCGGCGTGCGGGTCCCGAGGGTGGTGCTGGCCGGCAGGTACGGCAGCGGGTCAGGGCTGCTGGTGCAGCGCCTGGTCCCCGGCCGCTCGCTGGAGGAGCGCGACCCCGCGGAGGTCGCCGACGCGACCCTTCTGGCCACCTGGGGCGAGGTCGCCCGGCTGCACCAGGCCGGCATCGCCCACGGCGACCTCGGCAGGCACAGCGTGGTCGTGGACGACGACGGCCAGCCCTGGCTGGTCGACTTCGACCATGCCGGCGCCGCCGCAACCGAGCGCGCCCGCCAGGCCGACCTGGTGGAGCTGCTGGTGGGCCTGGCGACCCGGTTCGGCGCCGCGCGGGCCGTGGCCGGCGCCAGCGCCGCGGGCCGCGAGCGGCTCGCCGCGGCGCTGGCGGCGACGCCCCCCTCCGCCCTCACCCGAGGCGGCCGCACCGAGCTGCGCACCCATCCGGACCTCCGGGACGAGCTGGCCCGCCTGCTCGCCCCCACCCCAGAAGGGGAGCCCCGATGAGCGCCACGCCCGCCGCGGAGCCCCGCCGCCGCATCGTCTACGTCCGCCGGTGGAGCGACCTGATCCGCCTCTGCGGCGGCATCGCCGTGCTCCTGCTCGCCTCCGCGGGCGTCCACGCCGACCGCGTCGACGCGTCGGAGCGGGCCGCGTTCCGGGCGGTCAACGACCTGCCCCTGCCCGGCTGGCTGTACCCGGCGATCTGGCTGCTGATGCAGGGCGGCAACATCGGCGCCGTGCCCGTGGTGGCGCTGCTGGCCGTCGCCACCCGCCGCCTGCGCATGGCCCTGGACATGGCCCTGGCCGGCGGGGCCATCTACCTCATCGCCAAGCTCGTCAAGGAGGTCATCCAGCGCGGTCGGCCCCAGACCCTGCTGGACGACGTGAACATCCTCGGTGAGGCGGCCAGGGGGCTCGGCTTCGTCTCCGGGCACTCGGCGGTGGCGATCGCCCTGGCCGCGGTCGCCGCCCCCTACCTGCCCCGCTGGGGCCGCTGGCTCGTCTGGTCGCTGGCGGTGACCGTGGTGGTCGCCCGCGTCTACGTCGGCGCGCACCTGCCACTGGACGTCATCGGCGGCGCGGCCCTCGGCTACGCGGCCGCCGCCCTCGTCCACCTGGCGCTCGGCGTCCCCACCGAGGCCGAGGCCGAGCCCCAGCCGGCCCCCCAATCCCAACCCCAACCCGAGCCTGGCTAGGGCCGGGCGGGCCAGGAGCGGAACGCGGCCACCAGCCGGCTCATGGTGGCGTCCGGGATCGCCCCGGGGGCGAGGCGGCCGGCGACCCGGATCGTCGCCCGAAGCTGCTCCAGATAGGCCGCGCAGCCGTCGCAGTCGCGCAGGTGCGCGTCCAGGCGGGCCCACGCCCTCGGGCCCAGGGCGTCGTCGAGGTAGTCGGTGACCAGCTCGACGACCTCCCGGCAGGTGGCGCGCACCGCCTCAGGCCTCGACCTTGTGGCCCTTGCCGATCACCACCACGCCGCCCTCGGTCCGCTTGAAGCGGGCGGCGTCGGCCTCGGCGTCCACGCCGATCTGTGCGCCCTCGGGGACCTGCACGTTCTTGTCGACGATCGCGTTGCGCACCACCGCGCCCTGGCCGACGTCGACGTCGTGCATCAGCACCGACCCCTCCACCAGCGCACCCACGTGGATGCGGACCCCAGGCGACAGGATCGAGCCCCGCACCGTCCCCCCGGAGACCACCACCCCGGCGCACACCATCGAGTCCAGCGCCTGCCCGCGCCGATCGTCGGTGTCGAACACGAACTTCGCCGGTGGCAGCGGCTCGTGCCAGGTCAGGATCGGCCAGCGCCGGTTGTACAGGTTGAACACCGGATGCACCGAGATCAGGTCCATGTGCGCCTCGTAATAGGCGTCGAGGGTGCCGACGTCGCGCCAGTAGCCGCGGTCCCGGTCGGTCGCCCCCGGCACGTCGTTGTCGGCGAAGTCGTACACCTCCGCCTCCCCGCGCTCCACCAGCATCGGGATGATGTTGCCGCCGAGGTCGTGGCCCGAGTCGTCGTCCTTGGCGTCCACCGAGACCGCCTCGATGAGGGTGT
>Ga0209846_1000027_pt1 | contig 17183 bp, 17 predicted proteins | sample GWRWS3_20_30_FD_187244 | JGI IMG/M metagenome (GOLD analysis project Ga0209846, IMG submission 187244) | Riverbed sediment microbial communities from areas with vegetation nearby in Columbia River, Washington, USA - GW-RW S3_20_30 (SPAdes)... | ecosystem: Environmental > Aquatic > Freshwater >... | reverse complement strand
TCAGATAGCCCTCGGGCTTGAGCAGCTCGGCCAGGGTCGGGTCCTCGGGCTGGATGCCCTGCTTGGCGCCTGGCATCCCCACCGTGGTCAGGCCGGTCCGCATCGGCAGCTGCCCGGTGATGAACGCCGCCCGCCCAGCAGTGCAGCTCGCCTGCGCGTAGGCGTCGGTCAACAGCACGCCCTCTGAGGCGATCCGGTCGATGTTGGGCGTCGGAGTGCCCATGATGCCGCGGTGGTAGGCGCCGACATCGAACCAGCCGATGTCGTCAGCCAAGATCAGCAGGACATTCGGCTTCTCCGTTGCCATCATCTACCCCGTTTCTGCCGACCCGCTGCTGGCCATCCGCTATCGGGTCGTGACCCGACTCGTCGGTGGCGCTGTCGCCGACGAGGTGGTCTCTTGGTTGGTGACTCTCGACCGTCGTTGGTTGAGGGGCATCATCCAGAAGGGATGAACTGCGTCGCCCGGGCCGCCGCCGGTGTGCCTGCTGCGTTGCGCCGCCTACCCGCCGAGCAGGTGGACCTGGTTACGCGTCCGATCCGGGATCGGCAGCGGCAGCACTGCGGCCGAGGCCATCGGAAGGCCAGGGCGTGGGATGCCAGCCGCTCCCCGTGCCGTGCGGTCGGCCGTGTCAGGGCGGCCAAGCGGACGCCGGCCGGTGATCGTGGTCAACCTTCCTCTGTGTCCTCTTGTAGCTCCGGTGGCCCTGGGAAGGCCGTTGGCACATCGCTCGGATGGATGATCCCGCGCCGGGCGAACCTCATCCCATCCGGATGATGCCAGCGTTCCGGCCCGGTGGGACGGTGCGAGTCGACCATCGCGGCCCGCATGCGTCGGGTGGCAACCAGGAGGGATCAGCAGATGACCGACGAGGCGTCCATGGACGCAACGGGACGTCCCCGGGTCCTTTTTGTGTACTACACCTATACCCAGCAGTCCCTCAGGGTGGTCGAGGCGATGGCCGACGTGCTGCGGGAGCGAGGCTGGGAGGTTCGGCAGGCCGGGATCGAGTTCACCGACAGGCGCTGGGCGGAGCGGTTCTCGCGGTTCCCACTGCGGCATGCCTATCTCGATGTCCTCGGGATGGCGCCGGCGCAACTGCGGGGGGCGACCGGGGAGATCGGCATCCCGGACGACGCGCGGGGGGGCGACTACGACCTGGTCTGTGTCGGCTCCCCCACCTGGTTTTTCCGGCCGAGCGTGCCGATCCGCTCGTACCTGAAGTCCGAGGCGGCCGGGCGGATTCTCGACGGGAAGCGTTTCACTGCCTTCGTGGTCTGCCGGCGATACTGGAGCGTCAACCTGCGGGCGGTGCGGAAGCTCGGCACCAGACAGGGCGGCGAGTACGTCGACGGAGTTCGTTTCACGTTCGAAGGCGGCCAGGTTCGGTCGCTGCTGTCGTTGCTCAGCTACTTCGGCAAGGGCGAGAACCGCGAACGCTACCTCGGGGTCAAGATCCCCCCGAGCATGCTCAAGCCGGACTTCGTCGAGCAGGCTCGAACTTTCGCGAATGAGCTGGCGGATGGCCTCGGCAGCGCGCAACCGGCGACCGGAACACAGTGAGAGGGAGCGTCAGGTGAGCGATCAGACGGTCGACCGTACCAAGCTGCCGATCCGGCGTCCGCCGTTTCAGGGGGTGGCGAACCAGACGCTCGGGGGTTCGCAGCCGGATTGGGGGTTGATCGGGCATGTGAAGCCTCCGGCGGGCGCTCCCAATGTCCTGCTGGTGCTGATCGACGATGCCGGTTTCGGCAACCCCAGCACCTTCGGTGGGCCGATTAACACCCCGAACTATGACCGGATGGCCGGACAAGGGCTGCGCTACAACCGCTTCCACGTGACGGCGATGTGTTCGCCCACGAGGGCGGCGCTGCTCACGGGACGCAACCACCACGCGGTCGGGATGGGCGGGATCCCGGAGTTCTCGGGCGGCTTCCCGGGCTATTCGGCGATGTTGCCCCGGGACGCGGCGCCGTTCCCGAAGATCCTGAAGGAGAACGGGTACTCGACGGCGGGGATCGGCAAGTGGCACCTGACGCCCGAGAAAGAGCAAGGCCCGGCCGGCCCGTTCGGCCACTGGCCCAACGCTTGGGGCTTTGACTACTACTGGGGCTTCCTGGCGCCCGAGGCCGGTCAGTACGACACGATGGTCTCCGAGAACCAGAAGTTCCTCGGGGTGGTGGAGGGCAAGGACGGCAAGCCCTTCTACTTCCCCGAGGCCATGACCGACCAGGCGATCGATTGGCTCCATGGCGTCCGGGGCCACGATGCCGAGAAGCCATGGTTCCTTTACTACTCGACTGGTTGCAGCCACGCGCCCCATCACGTCGCCAAGGAGTGGTCCGAGAAGTACGAGGGCCGGTTCGACCAGGGCTGGGACAGGCTGCGCGAGGAGACCTTCGAACGCCAGAAGCAGCTCGGCGTGGTCCCGGCCGACGCCAAACTGACGCCACGGCCTGCGGAGATGCCCGCCTGGGACTCGCTCAGCGAGAACAGCAAGCGGCTGTTCGCGCGGCAGATGGAGGTCTACGCCGGCTACTCGGAGAACGCCGACTACCACGTCGGTAGGGTTCTGGACGCGATCCAGGAGATGGGTGAGCTCGAGAACACGCTGGTGATCTGGATCTGGGGCGACAACGGTGCCAGCTTGGAAGGCACCCCGACCGGCACGTTCAACGAGGGCACGATGGTCAACGGCCTCCCGCTCACCGACGAGGAGCAGATGCAGCTCACGCTGAAGTGGGGCGGGCTGGAGGCCTGGGGCACCGAGCTCACCTATCCGCACTACTCCACGGCCTGGGCGTGGGCCGGGAACACGCCGTTCCAGTGGGGTAAGCAGGTCGCCTCGCATCTCGGCGGCACGCGCGACCCGCTGGTTGTCCGCTATCCAAGCCGCGTACAGGACGTCGGCGGTCTGCGGTCGCAGTTCACCCACGTGACCGACATCGGGCCGACGATCCTCGACATCGTCGGGATCCCCCAGCCCACCCATGTCGACGGGATCGAGCAGCAGCCGATGACCGGCGTGAGCTTCGCCGACTCGCTCGCCGACGCAGATGCTGCCGAGCGCCACACCCAGCAGTACTTCGAGAACTTCGGCAACCGGGCGATGTACAAGGACGGCTGGTGGCTGTCGATGCGGATGCCTCGGGTCCCGTGGCGACTTGACCCCGCGGTGTTGAAGAGTTTCGCACCCGGCGTCTGGAAGCCCGATGAGGACCCGGTCGAGCTGTACTACCTGCCCGACGACTTCTCCCAAGCGACCGACCTGTCGGCCAGCAATCCAGACAAGGTGAAAGAGCTGCAGACGCTGTTCTGGGAAGCGGCTGAGAAGTACCACATCAAGCCGCTGCTGGCAGGGTTCTCCCCCTTCTTCGGCATCTTGCCGCCGCTCGGCGCCCAGACGACCTCTACCTACTACGGGGATGTGCAGAACGTGGCCCCCGGGGTGATCCCGCGGATCTATAACCACTCCTACACGATCAGCGCCGATCTCCACATCCCTGACGGCGGCGCCGAAGGGGTGATCGTCGCAGACGCAAGCCATCTCGGAGGCTTCTCACTCTTTGTCCAGGACGGGAAGCTGAAGCACACCTACGCGTTCCTGGGGGTGTTCGAGTACCACCAGGAGTCCCTAGGGGAGTTGCCGACGGGAGATGTGAACGTCCAGATGACCTTCGAAGCGGACGAGGCAAAGCCTGCCACTCCCGGTGAGGTGACGCTGTTCGTCAACGGCAAGCCAGTGGGCGGCGGCCGGCTGGAGCACACGGTGCCGTTCGGTTTCAGCGGCTACGCGGGCATGGACGTCGGGCGAGACAACGGCCTGGTCGTCGACCGAAGCTACGCCGACAAGGCGCCGTTCGCGTTCACCGGCACGGTCAAGAAGGTCGTCTTCGACGTGGCACCGCACCTGGACGACAAGGACGAACATGCCCTCCACGAGCACGCCCAGCAGGCGCACACCGCCCGCGGGATCAGCGGGTAGCAAGGAGCCAACATGACCGACAGCCAGAAGGACGTGGTGATCGCGGCCTACCTGTTCGAGGATCTCGCCAAGCGGGACTTCGACGCGGTGCTGAAGCTGGCCGAGGACAACACGATCACGGTGGAAGGCGTCGTGGTGGTCCAAAAGGACGCCGACGGCGAGGTGCAGGTGACCGAGACCGGCGACCACCTGGGTCGCAAGGGCCTCAAGATCGGCGGCGGCGTTGGGCTGGTCGTCGGCCTGTTTGCACCACCGCTGCTGGCCGCGACCGCAGTCGGCGCGGCCGCCGGCGGCGTGATGGCCAAGTTCGCCAAGCACCGGCTCCAGAGCGGGATCGCGGAGAAGATGGACGGCGCGCTGCCACCGAGCTCGGGCGGGGTGATCGCGGTCTACGACTCCGACGGCGCCGACGCGGTGGACAAGGCCCTGGCCAACGCGGTCAAGAAGTCCGTGGCGAAGATCGACGGCACCAGCGCCAAAGAGCTCAAAGCCGGCCTGGCAGAGGCCCAGGCCGGCATGGGGGGCTGAACCAACCTTGATTCTTCAGGGCGCATCCGGTTCGGCCCACATTTGTGCCTTCGGGATGATGCGGGCCAAGCACACCAGCGATACGCCTTAGCCGGGATCCACCGTGTCCGTTTCTCCCGCCGGGATTTCGGGGCTCTGAGGGTTGGATTCAGCCGAGATGGCGCACGGGAGGCCGTCAGCGGGCGTGGTCACCGCGCCTGGACGCCCGATCGGGCACCGATGGGCGCGGCGGCGGTCTCCGGTGCAAGCTGCCGCCGGCCCCGGGCGGGCTGGATGCCACGACGATGGGCGGTGGAGTCAGGTCGGGAACGGGACGCAGCGCAACCGGTCCAGCGCCAGCAGGAACCCGCGCGCCCATGGCCAGCGGGTGGGCAGGTGCAGGTGGAGCTTGCGGGCCGAGCGGGTCAGCCGCCCAGGCAGGTCCAGGTAGTGAGTCCGCAGCGTCTTGGTGGTGATGAGGGTCTCGCCCAGCCCGATCCGGCTGGTCCAGCGGCCCAGGTTGTGCGCGATGACGTTGAGGGTCAGCCAGGCGGCGTTGGCGGCGAACCTGCCGGAGGGCAGATGGTTGAGGCCGACGCCGTCTTTGAGGTCGCGGATCACGTTTTCGACCTCGGCGTGGCGGCGGTGGTCGGCCTCCAGCTCCAAGGTGTCCCCGTCGCGGTCGGTGATGAACGGGTGGTAGTCGTAGTCGCAGAACAGGGCAAGCTGCGAGCCTGGGGTGGGCCGCACCCGCCGCACGATCAGCCGCATGACCCGGCCCTTGCGGCCGAACGGCCGGTAGCTGGTCTCGGCGACGTCGGCGCCGCCGTCCAGCCAGTACGGGATGGGCGTCCAGGCCTGCTTGGGGACAGCAGCGATCACCGCGCGCACGGCCTTGGTGACCTTGACCGTGATCGAGCAGGTCACACCCTGCTTGCGGCAGGCGGCGACCACCTTGTGGTTGTAGAAGCCGGAGTCGGCCCGCAGGCAGATCGGCCCGGTCGCTCCGGCCCGCCGGGCGCGGTTGATGGCCTCGGTGACGAAGCTGGCTGCACCCCGCCCGGAGTTGGCGACCCCTTCCCGCAGCCGCGAGTGCAGCACATCGCCGGTGCCGGCGGCGGTCGCCAGCAACGGGTGGTAGCCGCGCTCGCCGTGCCGGTCGACCCCGGTCGCGCCCTGCTTGCCCAGCCCGTAGGTCTCGCAATGGGTGGAGTCGATGTCGATGGTCAACGGCCACGGTCCCGGGCCGCCGCCGGCCGCCCACGCCCGGCACAAGGCCTGGCCGGCGACGTGGTCGAGCTGACGGACCGAGCCCCAGGTGAACGAGCGCAAGAAGGTACCCACCGTGGAGGGCGCCGCCACGCGGTGGCCGAGCACCAGCGCGGTGGATCCGGCCCGCAGCCGGTCGGCGTCGTCGATCCACTCCCCGCCGGCCAGGGCCGAATGGATCAGCGTCATGGCCTTGTCGCCGGCATTGGCCGCGCCCGGCGCGCTGCCCAGATCGACGTGCTCGTCGACCAACTCCCCGAGCATGAGCCCCTCGGCCAGGGTGGCAGCCAGGATAAGCCCGGCGTCGGCGACCGCATGATCATCGTCGAAGCTGACCGTGATCGCGTCGGGGCTGTGGGATGATCGCACTGAACAGGTGCCCTCCTGGCTGGGTGGAACGGTCGTCTTGCCAACGCCATTCTCCCAGGTCAGCGGGCACCTGTTTGCCGTTCAGACGGCCACCTCAACAAATGATCGGTGGATCCCGGCTTAGCTCGCGAGAAGGAGGGAGGCCTGGGTGCTCCGGGTCCGCTGCGAACAAGGGGTGACATCGTGATCTGGGCGATCCTGGTGCTGGTGGGGGTTCCGCTGTGGCTGTGCGCCATCGGGATCCTGGTCCTGGTCCTGCGCAACCGCGGCCTGCGCAAGCGGGCCCTTGACATCCCGATGCGGCTGCGTCTGGACCCCGGGGGCCGCTGGCACCGCGGGCATGGGCTGTGGGTGCATGATGTGCTGGCCTTTCGCGGCAGCCCCGCGGCCTGGAAGGAGGGGCTGCTGTGGGTTACCGGCGTTACCACCCGCGAGCTGACCCCCGAGGAGGCCCACAAGTTCCGCCGGCTCGACCAGCCGGTGGTGGCGACCTTCACGGTGGCCGACGGTCCCACCGCCGAGGCGGTCACCACCCGGCAGGACCTGGAGCTGCTGCTCGGGCCGTCCCAGCAGCCCACCGCGAACGTGGAGCCGGCCTCCCACGTGGAGCCGGCCACGTAGCTCGGGCGACCGCCCGAGCGGCCCAAGCCGCGGCGGCGAGCACGCGAGAGCGAGAAGGAGGTCATGGGCAGCCTCATCCTCGAAACGCTCCCGTACGCCATCGCGGCGATGTTGGCTGCGCCGATCGTGCTGGTGGTTTCCGCGCTGATCATCGGGAAGGCGGAACGGCCGGTACGAAGCGCGTCGCTGTTCGTGCTCGGCGCCGTCCTCTTGGACGTGCTCTTCGCGGCGGCGGTGCTGGCGGCCTACCGGGCAGCCGGCATGGACGCCGGCAGCGGCGACGTGTCGGCGTGGATCGACTCGATCCTCGGCGCACTGTTCCTGGTGCTCGGCGTCAAGGCAGTGTTCACCAACCCGACGCCCGAGGAGCGGGCCGTGCAGCGGGCCAGGGTGGAGAAGCTGGCCACAGCAAGGGCGATGGGCCTGATCCTGGGCGGCGTGGCCGTGCAGATCATCAACGCCGACGCGCTGGCGGTGTTCGCGAGCGGCCTGAAGGAGATCGCGACCACCGACCCGTTCCCGGCGGTGTTCTTCACGATCGTCGTGGTGGTGGCGGTCTTCCTCTTCATCATGCTGATCCCCTACCACTTGCCGATCGAGATGTACCTCATCGCTCCCGAGAAGGCGGGAATGTCAATGCGGAGCATGAGCGGGTGGCTCCTGGACCACAGCCGGATGCTGGAGATCGTGGTCGGCCTGGGCTTCGGCGTGCTGTTCCTGTGGAAGGGCCTCGCGGTCCTGCTGGGCTGAGAACTCATCCAGGAGTGAGGTGAAGGTGCTGCAGCTGCGGGCCTACGCACCGCCCGAGCGAGCGGATGGGATTGGGAAGCGTCTGGCTGGGCTGTCTGGAGTGCGCCATCTCGTTGTGGGTGGGCGCACCGCCGGGGGTATGGTCGAGCTGACGGGCGAGATCGACGCTGTCGCCGCCGACGTCGTGCTCGAGGTGTTGCGCGAGTGTGATCTCGCTGCCGACGACGTCGTGCTCTGGCGCGCATCGAGTGTCCAGCCGTTGGGTTGGCGCCGCCGGCGGGGCGTGGCCGTGCGGGACGTGGCGGTATGGAGCGAAGTCATGGGTCGAGCGGACGAGCACGCGCGACCCGGGCTCACCTACGTGCTGTACATGGCAGCTGCCGGTGTGGTGGCCGGCGTCGGCGTGATCACCGGTTCGGCGATCCTTGTCGTCGGCGCCATGGCCCTCAGCCCGGACCTGCTGCCGATCTCGGCCACCGCCGTCGGGCTGGTCGAGCGGCGGTACCGACTCGCCGTCAGGGCGATGCTCACCCTGGTGCTCGGCCTGGGCGTCGCTGCGGTTGCCGCGGCGGGCTCGACCTTCCTGCTCCGCGTGACCGGCCGGATCGGGGCCGACCTTGCGCTCAGCGGCACCGCGCTCGGGACCTCACTCACCGAGGTCGGCCCCGGCAGCGTCCTTGTCGCCCTGGCGGCGGGGATGGCGGGGATGCTGGCCTACGAGACGCCCGGCAGCGCAGCCGTCGGTGTCGCCATCTCGGTGACGACCATCCCGGCCGCTGCCTATATCGGTGACGCGATCGCGCTCAACGGCTACCAGGACGAACTGGGAGCGCTCGCCGTGCTCGCCACCAACATCGTGGGCATCGTGGCGGCCAGCTCCTTCACCCTGTGGCTCCAACGACGCCACCGGCCAAGGACAGAGCGGGCCGCCGGTGACCAGGGAGCACCGCCATGACCGCAGACCAGATCCTGTTCGGCGTGGGCCTGACGCTGGTGCTGGCGGTCGGCTCGCAGGTCCTGGCGCGCCGGCTGCCCATTCCGGCCCTGATCGTCTTGCTGCCGGTCGGCTTCGTCGCTGGCGCCCTGACCGACGACATCAACCCGGCGCCTCGACACCCAAGCGCGTCAACCCTTGACGTGCTGGCCGAACGAGTGATGGCTGCGCTGCGCCAACGTGCCCTGTACGTCCGTCGAGCAGGCACTGCGTGCGGGCCAAATTTCGTCTCCGGTGGCGGTGAACTTAGCCCAGAAACACAGTCACCTCCACACCTCCGAGCATGTCTGGGTGGTTAGCCTTCTGTGCCTGGATCAGGGCGTGCTGGCGGCGCTCCTCGTCGAAGCGGCCTAGCGGACGCCGCGGTCTTGAACCAACCCCCGGCCGTTCAGGTGAACACGTTCACGGCTCTGGCGACCACGAGGCCGAGGATGGCGAGAGAGATGAGCGACTGGACCGCCATGGCGACCTTGGCCCAGGGCACCAGTGGCATGGTGTCGGTCGGGCTGAACGCGAGCGCGTTGGTGAAGCCCAGGTACAGGTAGTCGATGAACCGGGGCCGCCAGGCCGCCGGGGCGCGGTCCGGGTTCAGCTGCTGCGGGAACGCGAAGTCGGGGTGGCGCGGCAGGCGGTGCGCGCGAGCCGCCGCGCCGCCGCTTTCGAGCTCCCAGAACAGCAGCGAGAACGCGATGTTGTTGGACACCCACACGATCGCGCCTGCCGACAGCAGGGCGCTGGCCGAGTTCGTCTCTGCGCCGCCCTTGAGGAGGGCGTCGATGACGAGGCCGGTCCCAGCCTGCGCTGGGCAACCGCCAAGGTTGAGCGTGCCAGCAGGAAGGCGACCACGCCGGCGGGCGGCCAGTTCAACGACGAGCCGACCTTCTAGCAACAGCTCATGAAGTGGCCCCGGCGCGGCGACAGACCGCCCGGGGCACGGCACCAGGAGGCATCCCTGATGCAGTCCGATTCTCGCACCGTCAGCCCGTTCCTTGACCGACCCGGCCTCGACCCGACCCCCGTACTCGGCCCGGCCCTGCACCTGCTCGCCGGGCTGTGGGTCGCTTCCTGCCCCACCTGTGGCTATCAGCTCACCAGCGCCCGCACCCAGCAGCGGGCCGAGCGGCGAGCCGCCCGCAAGACCTGCCCCGTCTGCCACGAGGTGCCCTGATGGCTGACCCGACGATGACCGAGGACGAGCGGGCCCTGCTGGAGCACCGCTGGGCCGTGCGGGCGAACCTGCCCACCGACGCCAACCACGCCGCCCAGGTCGCCCGCCGCCTGATCGACGTTGCCGCCTACGCCGGCGTCGAGGTGCCCGACGAGTTCGGCCGGGCTGTCGAGGTGCTGGAGCGGTTCGCCCTGGCCGTCTCCCGGCAGGTCGGGGCCGACCGGGCCGAGCTGGAGCGACGCGGCGTGGACGCGGCCACCTACCAGCGGGAGCTGGAGCGGCCCCACGGCAGGCAAGGCATGAGCGCGAGGCCGGCGAGCCACCTTCGTAGCAGGTAGCCGGCATCATGGCCGCGTGGCACAGGTCGAGCCCGACCAGCTCGCGGCCCTTCGCCGTCTCCGAGCGGCGTTCGGCGCCGTCTGGATTCTGGAGGTGATCGATCACGCCGACGACCAGGACCAGCATGGCGGTGAGGATGGACCCGGGCCGGATGACCCCGCAGGAGCAGGCTGAGGCGCACGAGCTGCTCGACCGGGCCGCCGCCGAGCGAGACTGGCGGGCCGCCCGCAGGGCCCTCGACGAGCTGATGCGCCGCCTGCTCATGCTTCACCGGCTGTTGGAGGCTGAGGAGCGCCTCGCCAAGCGCCGACCCGGTGACGACCGAGAGTAGGCGGGGGTCCGGGGGGCGCCCAGCCCCCCGCTGGCCCGCTAACTGCTCGCCCGCGCCCACGAGGCGCCGTCGGGGCGCGATGCCGCCCCGTCCAGCGGCAATGTCCCGCACCACGCTGCGCATCGTATTCACGGTGCAGCCATTGGCGCTTGACGGGGTGCCGACAGATCACACGTCCGCCTACCAGCGAAAATACACCCGCGGAATGCAATAACGGCGGCGGGAAGATCGCCACTTGGCGGTTCTGATCCACTGCGCGTACCACCACGGCCCCCGGTCACCCAGCCGGGGCTGCTCGCATGCGGCGACGGCTCAGTTGGAAGCGAGATCGACCCGGCGCACCCCTTGCTGGGTGACTGTGCAGATGTACGGAGGGACCTCGACCGCGGCGGCGCTCTCGATGTCAGGCCACCGCCGCACCAGCAAATCGAGCGTGCGCCACCTCGAGTAGTTCCCGGCGCCAGTCAGGATGAAGGCACGGACGCTGTTTTTCACCAGAGCTTGGCGCTCACCGGGCCGAACGCGGACACGCTTGTCCCGCATGAGCACCACCCAGCCGTGGCGCCCGGCCACCGGAAGCCACTCGTGGTCCTTCGCGCCCGGAGTGGTGATCGGACAACGAGGGCCCCCTGGATACAGCACGTCATCGCGGACGAGCGTGAGCGCTTGGCTGACCGGGAAGGGAATGCTCGCGTCCAGGTAGAAGGCCACAGCGGTGCTAGGCCGCCCTTCGGCTTGCCAGCTCCCACTGCAGCGCCGCCTCAACCTCTTTGGCGCTCAGGCGCCAGTCGCGGGCGGCCCGTTCCAACGACCCGTCCTCCGCGTAGCTCTCGGCGATGGCCTCAGTCCGGATGCCCTTGACCTGCGGGATACCGAACGTCACCTCAGGGTCGATGACGACAGGGGACGCCTTCCCGAGCGGATGCATACGCTCGACGACTCCCTTGGCGTCGAAGTCCACCTTGTCGAGGAACGCCCTCACCGGCGCGGCCCACTGCAGCTGCCCACCCGGAAGGCGTACGAGGAGCTTCAGCTCGTCCTCCAAGTTGAGCTCCTGCTGCATGCTGAGCACCAGTTGCCGTTTTGAGGTGTCGACGAGGGGCTTCAAGTGGGCCAGTGGGTACGGGACCTCGAATTCCCGGCGCATCTCGTCGATGACGGGCCGAAGGTGCTGCAGCGAGACGCGCTTGGCCCGGTACTCGCGGAGGAACCCGGCCTCGACGAACTCCGCCCACGTCACGACGTCGCTGTGGGTCGGCTCGGGGCGGATCACTGGTTGGTAGAAGCGGCCTCCGACTGTGAATCCTTCAAGCCAGCGTCGCAGCTTGGTGCTTGACAGCCTCAGCAGCCTGGCGGCTTCGCCAACCGTGTAGAGCTGCAGCTGAAGCACGTCGGTCATGTCGGCTCCTCCCCCCGGCCGCCAACCCTATCCTGCAGCGGCAGGTCACGCACGAATGATCCCACCACCTCCCGACAAGTACGCGAAGCGCGGCATACGGTGCACTTTAGACGGCTTCCAGGTCGGTGAGGACGGCCCGCACCGTTACACGCGCGTACTGGCCCTGATCCCGCTCGTCTGGAGCGGCCTACAGCGGGCGCGCACCGGCATCTACGCCGTATGCGAGTCGACGTCCACCGCCGCTGCGCAGACCGTCAGGGGTGCGCCGGTCGTTCGCGTTGAACCCTGTCCCCCAGGGAGCTCCGCGGGCGGCCGAGCCCATCCGCTCCTCACCTGTCCCGGCCCTTCGACCCGCTCGACCCCGCCGGCCTGCTCCTGGGGTCGGAGAAGCGCGCCGCTAATTAGGGGATCGGCCGTCGCCTGCCCCGACTCCCCGCGAACTGGCCCGGTGCTGTGCTGTCACGGGACAACAGGCCCTCGGACTGGCCTCTCGACCTCTCGACCCAGTTTCGGCGCTCCAGCTGTTTCGCCGACCGCTGTCGTCCGCGCCTCCGACCGAGGCATCACCGCAGGCCAGCGGCTATGTGTCCGTAGCGGAGAGTTCCCAGGGCAAGGCCTGTACAACCCGATGTGCAACCCGGCGACCTGGACCCAGGGCCGGTCGTGCAGGCGGCCGGCGGCGTTGTGTGGCGCCGGAGACCACGGGGCGTTCCCGAGGTCGCCGTGATCCACCGCCGCAGGTACAACGATTGGTCGTTCCCCAAGGGCAAGCCGATCGCGGGCGAGAACCCGGAGCGCACCGCCCTGCGCGAGGTGGAGGAGGAGACCGGGATCCGGTGCCGTCTGGGCCGCCCGATCGGGCAGCTGTACCAGGACTTGTCCGGCGAGACCAAGGCGGTCCGTGACGGGGAGATGCATCCGCTGGGCGGCACCTTCATCCCCGCGGCGGAGGTTGACGAGATGCGCTGGCTGGGTCTTGATGACGCCACAGCGCTGCTCACCGCCGAGCACGACCAGCGCCTCCTCGAGATGATGGGGATCCCGAGCGTGGAGTTTGGGTTGGGACTCAGGAGGACGTCCCCCCCGCGCCTTCGTCCGGTTCCACCCTGAGGGGGCCGAGCGCGCCTTGTGCCGCGGCAGCGCCACCGGTGTCCGCGCGTCCCCGCAGGATGAACGCCACGCCGACCGCGATCGCGGCGCCGAGGATCGGGCCGACCACATAGACCCAATAGTGGTCGAAGTTCCCCAGCACCAGGTCGGGGCCGAAGGACCGCGCCGGGTTCATCGACGCGCCACTGATCGGGCTGGACCACAGGCCGGCCAGGATGATGTACGCGCCGACCGCCAGCGCCGACAGCGGTCCCAGGTTCTGCGACCTGGACGCGGTCCCCAGGATCACGCTGAACAACCCCACGGTCAGGATCATCTCCATCACCATCGCCTGCAGGTCGGTGATCCCGGCACCCGGTTCGGTCGCCCCCAGCGACCCGACCTTGCCGAACATCGCCCACAGCAACAGCACCGCAAGCGTCGAGCCCAGCAGCTCCGCGAGGATGTAGCCGGGGACCCGGCGCCACGGGAAGTCGCCACGCAGGGCGAAGCCGAGGGTGACGGCAGGGTTCAGGTGGGCGCCGCTCACCGCGCCCATGAACAGGATGATCGCCAGGACCATCAGGCCAGGCGCGGTGACGCCTGCGCCCCGTCCGATGGCCCCGTCGCTCACGGCGTCCACGACGCCGCCGCCCGCGCCAACCAGGACCAAGAAGAACGTCCCAAGCACCTCCGCGAACAGCCGGCGCCATTCATGCCGAGGGTCGTCGAAGTTGCTCTTGATGAACTCGAGCTCGGACAGGCCCTTGCCGAACTCCCGCAGCTCGGCCCCGACGCCGCCAGACGGGCTTTCGGATCCCTCGGCCATATCGACCCCCTTGGGGTGCGGTCACAGCACCTATCCAACATCAGCCGCCTGCCGACCGCATCATCCCAACAGGATGAACAAGGACGGTCCCGGCGAGGCATGGTCGTAGCGCTAGCCGGCTGGTCGCCGCTGCTCACCCGTCAGTCCAGCGCGTGGCGAGTCAGATCAAGGGCCGGGTCACCGGCGGGCGAATGTCGCGCGTGCTGCTGTGCCAGGTCGACGAAAGCTTCGCCGCTGACGGCGATGAAGACGCGCTTGCTCGTGCCGCCGACGAACGGCCAGGCCGCTTGGCCGGTGTAGTCCTCGGTGACGGGCTCGGCGCCCGACCGTCCGACGACCTGGCCCCGCCGCCGAGCCCAAACTTGCCGGGCTGGGTCCTGATCGCATCCTCACCAACCTTTCGTCCCGGATATAGAGACCGAGCGTGCCCTGGGTGGGCATCGTGTCGCCTTCCAGTTCGAGTTGGCGGAGAAGACGACGTGGCCGCACGGAGCGGCGCGTCGGACTCGATGACCTGCTCCAGCTCACCGATCCAGTTGTAGACGGGTGTTCCCCGTTCCCTTTCGTTGAGTCGACCGGCAGCTACTCCCGCGCCAACATCGCCTGCGCCTCGCGCTCGAGGTCGACGAAGGGCTCACCGCTCACGTCCACGGCGACCCGCTTAATCGTGCCGCCCGTGAAGCGCCAGGGCGCGTCGCCCGGATAGTCATCGGTGACTGGTTCGCCGCTGTCGTGCCCGACGCACAGGCCTTCACCGGCGAGCATGAACTTGCCGGGTTGGGTCTTGATCCGGCCCTCGCCGACCTTGCGGTCCCCCTGATACAGCGACAGGATCCCGGTGGACACGTGGGGCGGGTCCTCGCCGTCCTTGTCGAACGACGCGGACAGCAGCAGATCCTCGCCGGTCGGGAGGTCCTCAGTCGCGTCGATCCGCTGCTCCAACAGGCCGACGAAGTTGTAGACGTAGTGCAGGCGGTTGTCCTTGACGTAGAGCGCGTGGCCACCGAACCGGGAGCCGTGGGCGAACAGCACCCCCTGCGCGCCGGGCGCCGGGATGTCGACCTGCGCAGCGATCGTGTACGAGCGGTTGCGGATGTTGACGGCCTGCGACTCGGGCACCTCGGCGCCGCCCGGGTAGTAGACGTAGCGGTCGCGCGGCGGTGAGAGCACCGGCCGCGGCGTCAAGATGATCTCCAGCGCGGAGCGATCATCCAGCGGGAACGCGCCGTTCGTGCCCGCCTCCGCGAACCACAGGTTCACGAGCTCGCGGACCTTCTCCGGGTGATCACCCGCGAGGTTGTGCAGCTCCGCGCGGTCGACGTCGGTGTGGTACAGCTCCCACTCGTCGTCATTGAAGTGGCTCCAGCCGCTGAGCGTGGGGTGGTTGGTGATCGCCTTCCAGCCCTGGTGCCAGATGCCGCGTGAGCCGAGCATCGAGTAGAACTGCGTCTTCCTCGCCGACGGTGCCGAAGCGTCGTCGAAGCTGTAGCGCATGCTGACCCCATCGAAGCGGGTCTGCACATGCCCCTTGATCGTCGCCGGCGGTTCCACGCCGAGCACGTCCAGGACCGTCGGCACAAGGTCGATCGCGTGGTGGTACTGGTCCCTGAGCTCGCCCTTGGCCTGCGTCCCGGCCGGCCACGAGATGATGCAGGGGTCGGCGGTGCCGCCGTTGAACTCGTAGCGCTTCCACATCTTGAACGGCGTGTTGAACGCCATCGCCCAGCCATTGGGGTAGTGGTTGTAGGTCCTGGGGCTGCCGAGGTCGTCCAACAGCGCGAGGTTCGACTCCATGTCGTCGGGGATGCCGTTGGCGAACTTCATCTCGTTCACCGAGCCGTTGGGGCCGCCCTCGCCGCTCGCGCCGTTGTCGGAGACCACGATCACCAGCGTGTTCTCCCGCTGCCCGGTCGCCTCGAGGAAGTCCAGCAGCCGCCCGATGTGGTGGTCGACATGGGACAGGAACCCGGCGTAGACCTCAGCCATCCGCGCGAACAGCCGCTGCTCGTCATCCGAGAGCGAATCCCAACGCAGCGTCTCGTCCAGGGCGGGGAAGGGCTTGCCGTCGGGCCCCGTCCTCGTCGCCGGCGTGCCGATGGGATTGACCGGCGGGAGCTCGGTGTCCGCGGGCACGATCCCCAGCTCCTTCTGGCGGGCCAGGGTCTGCTCGCGGATCGCCTCGTAGCCCATGTCGAAGCGGCCCTTGTACCGGTCGCTCCACTCCTTCGCGACGTGGTGCGGCGCGTGGGCGGCGCCCGGCGCGTAGTAGAGGAAGAACGGCTTGTCCGGGGCGATGGTCTTGGCGTCCTTGATGAACTCCAACGCCTTGTCGGTCAGGTCCTCGGTGAGGTGATAGCCCTCCTCAGGCGACTTCGGCTGGTCGACCGGGTGGTTGTCATAGACGAGATCGGGATACCACTGATTGGTCTCGGCGCCCAGGAACCCGTACCAGCGCTCGAAGCCGCGGCCCGACGGCCAGTTCCGCCGGGTCGAGGCAAGGTTCATCTCGGCCTCAGGGCACAAGTGCCACTTTCCGACCATGTAGGTGTTCCAGCCGAGCTCGCCGAGGATCTCGGGGAGCATGCCGTTCTCGGGCGGGATCGTGCCGCTGGCATTGGGGAACCCGATCGCCGCCTCGGTGATGCAGGCCATGCTGTTGCGGGTATGGTTGCGGCCGGTGAGCAGGCACGAACGAGTCGGCGAACACAGCGCCGTCGTATGCCACTGCGTGTAGCGCACCCCATCGGCCGCGAGCCGGTCGATGTTCGGCGTCTCGATCGGCCCGCCGTAGCAGCGCATCGCGGAGAAGCCCACGTCATCAAGCACGATGTAGACGACGTTGGGCGCCCCCTCGGGCGCCTTGGGCGGCTCGAACGGCGCCCAGTCAGGGACCGAGTCGCGGATGTCGACGTTGGTCACGCCCTGGAAGCTCGGCTGCGCCATCTCATGTCTCCTTGTGTTCAGCGCGGGAAGCCAGCGCGGCCCGCCCGGTGCTTGCCACGTCCCTAAACGGCCGTTCCAGGCTCATCGACGATCGGCATCAGGGCATCCCTTCCTCTTGTGCTTCTCGCCCGCGGCCGGGCAGACCAAGGAAGATCCAACCGCGTCGACAGCTCGGACGCATCACCCCGTTGGGGTGAACCTGGCCCGATGAACTACCGGGAGAGGTCGCTTCGGCCGCGATCGCCGAATCCCTCCAGGAGACCGAGATCCCAGGCGCCGGAGGCTGTAAGTCAACGCGTCTGAGACGCCAAGCCGGACTGTTCGCCGCAGAGCCTTCTGGTCGGCTTGGCGGGTTGATCCACACGGCAGTAGCCAGGGTGGCGGGACGGGCGGCTTGCACACGAAGCACCCGAGACAGGCGGCCGAGGCGGCCCCGAGCAGCAGCGTGACGCCCGCGACCATGAACGCGGACTCGACGGCGGTCAGGCCTGCTCACCGGACAGCAGCTCGCCGATGCGTGCGCGCACAGACATGGATGGTCAGGGCAGCAGCATCGCGAGTCCCCGCACCTGGCTATGGCCTGCCTAGC
>Ga0209846_1000026_pt1 | contig 17246 bp, 15 predicted proteins | sample GWRWS3_20_30_FD_187244 | JGI IMG/M metagenome (GOLD analysis project Ga0209846, IMG submission 187244) | Riverbed sediment microbial communities from areas with vegetation nearby in Columbia River, Washington, USA - GW-RW S3_20_30 (SPAdes)... | ecosystem: Environmental > Aquatic > Freshwater >... | reverse complement strand
TGACCGGTTCCTCCGAACTCCTCGGCCGAACTATCCAGCAACAATTCCCAGGTTCCAACCGGTTCACACAACCGAACTGAAGCAGGCCTCCGGTTAAACCCCAAGATTAGAAGAGCTGCCTGGCCATTAGCAATCCAGCGATGGAGAACCAAGACAAGTTGGGCTTCGTCTGTCCAGACTCGTTGGACATGTCTATCCGGTTGAAATGCTTCCAGCGCTGGCATGGATTTTCGTAGCCTGATCAGGTGACGGTGCCAACGGAGGATTGCCGCCCGCCGTGCATCCGACTGGCTTCCTGGATGCACGCGTGAACGCTCGAAGGTGACAAGAGCCTGAGGATCGGGCATCTCATTCTTCCACTCGAATGAGGCGAACTCTGCTTGGCGGCCTTTGCGAACTGCTTCGACAAGGGCCTGGTCTCCGTGGTCTGTGAAGTATTGGAACGGAGCCGTTTCTCCATACTCTTCACCCATAAAGAGGAGTGGAATGTTAGGCGCCAGCAGGACAGAGGCGGCGGCCACCTTCAGGGCCTCATACGGCACCAGGGTGCTCAGTCGGTCCCCATGCGCTCGGTTCCCTACCTGATCATGATTCTGGGCAAACACGATGAACTGCGAAGGGGAGCAGTTTCGTGAGGAATTCCCGTGACGGCGTCTCCGGTAGGACGACCGCTGTCCCGAATAGATGAATCCTTCCCGCAATGCCTTGGCGAGTTGCTCCGGGTGTCCGAAGTCCTCGTAGTAGCCGGCCCGTTCTCCTGTCAGGAGGGTATGGAGAGCATGATGAAAGTCATCGTTCCATTGACCGTCCAATCCATATCCGCCTTCGGCTGGAGGCGCAATGATCCGCACATCGTTCAGGTTGCTTTCGGCAATGACAAGAATGCGCCGACCCAACCGGTCCGCTTCTGCATGCACGGCTTCGGTTAAGTCTTGGAGGATGTGCCTGGCGCTGAAATCGTAGATCCCGTGAATCGCGTCCAACCGCAGCGCATCCATATGGTATTCCGTGACCCAATAGAGAGCGTTGCTGATGACGTAATGGCGAACCTCATCGCTGTCCGGCCCATCAAAGTTGATCGCCTGACCCCAAGGTGTCCGATATTGGTCAGTGAAGTAGGGACCGAAGTCTCCAAGATAGTTCCCTTCCGGTCCAAGATGATTGTAAACCACGTCCAGGATGACAGCCAGACCACGGGCATGACAGGCATCCACCAAGGCCTTTAATCCCTGGGGCCCGCCGTAACTGGCTTGCGGCGCAAAGGGATATACGCCGTCGTAGCCCCAATTCCGGACACCAGGGAATTGGGCCACCGGCATGAGCTCAATTGCGGTCACGCCTATCTGGTTTTGAAGATACTCCAAGTGCGGAATGATGGCCTCGAACGTCCCTTCAGGGGTGAAAGTCCCGCTGTGGAGTTCGTACATAATCAAGTGGGCGAGGGGGAGACCGGACCAACTCTCATCCGTCCAGCGGAAGGCATCAGGATCGACCACCACGGAGGCACCGTGGACACCATCAGGCTGGAAACGGGAGGCAGGGTCCGGGCGCTCTTTCTGATCATCGAGCACATACTGATACTGCATCCCAGGACTAGCACCCGAGACTATGGCTTCAAAATAATCCAGTTCTCGCGGCTCCATCGGCAGTGTATTCCGATCCTGCCCAATCAGCTTGATGGCAACCGTTCGTGCCCGTGGGGCCCATACTCGGAACTCTACCGTGGAAGGGCCAACTGGTCGAGCTCCCAGATTCAATCGCCAGGTTTCGCTTGTTCTCATGAGAGTCCCGCTCCCAGTCTGCCTGACCAGAGGTCCTCTTGCCAAGAGTGATGAGATGGCTCTGCAAGAGTGGACTCGGGCAGAGTGTTGCGCCCAACTTCATATCTGATTATGATGTCTATGGTTCCGTGATTGTCGTCGGACCGGAGCGAGGAAACAAGACATGAGGGTTTGGCCCGGCCGTCCATATCCGCTGGGAGGGATGTGGGACGGCGAAGGAGTAAATTTTGCCTTGTTTTCGGAAAACGCCACCGGCGTAGAACTATGCCTGTTCGATAGTCCGGATTCAGACAAGGAATCCCACCGGATTAGGATCGAGGAGCGGACCGATCAGGTCTGGCACGCCTATCTTCCAGAAATCCGGCCTGGACAGATGTATGGCTATCGGGTCCACGGCCCCTATGAGCCCGAAGCAGGACACCGGTTCAACCCGTCGAAGTTGTTAATCGATCCCTACTCAAAAGCACTGACCGGTACAGTCAAGCGGTCCGAGGCCATGTTTGCCTACCCTATTGGAGATCCGGAGGCCGATCTGGTTCGTGACGATCGGGACAATGCTGCCAGTGTACCCAAGTCCGTCGTGATTGAGCAGGCCTTCACCTGGGGTGAGGACCAATTGTTACGAACGCCGTGGGATAAAACCATTATCTACGAGGTGCACGTGAAAGGTTTCACGATGCGCCATCCTGATGTGCCGGGAGATCTTCGAGGCACCTATGCAGGATTAGCGACTCCTGTGGCTATTGAGTATCTTCAAAGGTTGGGGGTGACTGCGGTTGAGCTCCTCCCAGTGCACCATTTCGTCTCCGATAAGGTCCTGACTGACCGCGGACTTTCCGACTACTGGGGGTATAACAGTATCAACTTTTTCGCGCCCGATATCCGCTATGCCGCCTCGAAGGACCGGGGCCGCCACGTCAATGAATTCAAGACGATGGTAAAAATCCTGCACAGTGCGGGCATCGAGGTCATCCTTGACGTTGTGTACAACCATACCGGCGAAGGCAATCATCTTGGGCCGACGCTCTCTTTCCGTGGCATTGATAACGCCGTGTACTATCGGCTCATGCCGGACAATCGTCGCTATTACAAGGACTACACAGGCTGCGGCAACACCCTGAACGTGACACATCCTCGAACGCTCCAACTCATCATGGACAGCCTGCGCTATTGGGTTTTGGAGATGCACGTGGATGGGTTTCGGTTTGACCTCGCGTCCACGCTTGCTCGTGTGTTGCATGACGTCGACCGGCTGAGCGCTTTCTTCGACATCATGCATCAGGATCCCGTGCTCTCGCAAGTCAAACTCATCGCCGAACCTTGGGACCTTGGCGAAGGCGGCTATCAGGTCGGCAACTTTCCGGTCGGCTGGGCTGAATGGAATGGCAAGTACCGGGACACCATCCGGCGGTACTGGAAGGGCGAGGGAGGGCAGGTTGCTGAGTTAGCAAACCGACTCAGCGGCAGCAGCGATCTCTATGAAATGAGCGGGCGTCGCCCTTATGCGAGCATCAATTTCGTGGTTGCTCATGATGGTTTCACCCTGCACGATCTTGTCTGCTATAACCAAAAACATAACGAAGCCAATGGTGAAGACAACCGGGACGGAAGCGACGACAACCTGAACTGGAACTGCGGCGTGGAGGGCCCGACCGATAATCCGGCCATTGTCGAGCTCCGAGAGCGGCAGAAACGCAACATACTGACGACCCTTCTGCTTTCACAGGGAGTTCCCATGATCTGCGGCGGCGATGAGAGAGGACGGACACAGCGAGGCAACAACAATGCCTACTGCCAAGATAATGGGCTGAGCTGGTTTGACTGGAGACTCGACCATTCAGATCATGCATTGCTGGCCTTCACGCAACAGTTGATCGCCTTGCGACAAGCGCACCCAGTCTTTCGGAGACGACGATTCTTCCACGGACGTCATATTCGCGGTGCCGAAGTCAAAGATCTCTCCTGGTTTCGTCCCGACGGCAAAGAGATGACAGACGAGGATTGGAACAAAGGTTACGTTCGTTGTTTAGGATTGCGTTTGTCAGGAGATGCGCTCGAAGAAACCGACAGCAAGGGACGCCCCCTCCTTGATGATACATTCTTGCTCCTGCTCAACGCGCACCATGAGCCACTTCCCTTTACCCTGCCAGCGCATAGGCGGGGAGTCCGATGGCAGCTGGTTTTGGATACAGTTGCGACGATACACGACAAAAAGCGAGTGACGCTGCTGAAGGGGGGTGAGTGCTACGATCTTGAGACGAGGTCCCTTGTGCTGCTGCGGTTGCGCAAAGCGAAAGAAGTAATACTGTGAGGACCGGCATCTCTCATTGGATGAGAACTCATTCGTTTGAGCTGGCTCCAGAGAGGGTTCTCATTACCGGTCACACCCGAGCCTGTTCGGTTTCTGCCGTGGGATTCCACTCATGGTCTTCTTCTACCGCCTCGAACAGTCGGCTGAAGATGTCAGGTACCGCGGCCGCCACGCGGCTCCAGTTCGAAATCATCGGTACCCCCAGCGGATCCTCCAGAAATCCCTCTGCGGCCAACTTCAGGCCCTTCAAGAAGGCCTCGACCGCAGTCCGTTCCTCGTGCTGATCGAATTTGAGGCTGTTGATCGCGGCGTCATATTCGTACCGGCTGATCGCCTCCTGAGCCGCCTGCAGATAAGTGGCCCGCAGCGTCTTGAGCAGCCCCTCCGACAGCACCACCCCCTCGCCGGCCAGATTCCGGAAGAGCGATTTGGTGATGTCCATGCACATCTTGAGCAGCCCCGCTTCAGGATTGTCAGCCGACAGAGCCTGGTGTTTGTGCTCGTAGGCGTCCGCAATATCGGCTTGGCAGATTCGACGCAGGGCGCAGTTGCGATAGATCTCGGCCAAGACGCCTACTTCCAATCCCCAGTCGCCCGGAATCCGGTTGATCCAGGCTAGCTCGCGCACCATCGCAAACTCTCCTGCCAGCGGGTACCGGAAACTATCCAGAAAAGTCAGCAGCGGATGGGGTCCCACGAGTTGCTGCAAGCTGCGGATCAACGGCGTCATGAAGAGACGGGTCACCCGGCCGTGGAGGCGGTCCGTCACGCGGCTGTAGTAGCCCTTGCAGAATTCGTAGCCGAGGTTCGGGTTCGCGATCGGATAGCAGAGCCGAGCGAGGTATTCACGGGTGTAACTGAGAATGTCGCAATCGTGGAGCGCGATGACGTTGCTCTGCCGGCGAGCCAGCACATAGCCGAAGGCGGTCCAGCAGCCCCGTCCTTTCCCTTGGAGGCCGATATCAATCTCGTGGGAGACCAGCAGCTTGAGGAGGTCCTGAATGCGTGCTCCGTCGTTCCAGATCAGCCGCACCCGTTGCGGGAGGACCGCAAAATACTCCTTCGCCAGGCGGAACTCCAAAGCGGAGGCTCGGTCGAGCGAGATGACGATTTCGTTCAGGTAGCGAACCTCTTTCAAGGTCTCGACGATCTGCTTGAGGGCCGGTCGTTGGAGTTCGGCGTAGAGGGAGGGTAGCACGAGCGCGATCGGGTTGGTTTGGGCGTGCCGCTCCAGCTCCGCCTCGAGTTGGTCCAGATTCGGGGGCCCCAACCGGTGCAAGACGGTCACCACCCCGTTTTGATGGAAATCCGACATGTTCTGCTCCTAAGAGTACGCTAGAATACGCTGGTTGTCATCAAGATCCGGAGGTGTGGGGTTTCACCTCCAGACCGTAGGGAAATTCATACAAGCCAAGCTGGTGCAAAATCAACAGGGTTTGTCGTGCACCTGCAATTTCCCTGAAGGGGTTCGCCTTCAGGCTCCTTCTCTCGCGAGAGTCGGCCAGCCGACAATTATTTGAATAATCAGGCAATTGGCCAGTCTAGATGATTCTGGGACATTCGGCATCCCCCTTGCTCACTGCAAGATAGTGGGTGCCCAATGCCCGAACATAGGGAGCGGGACAATCGAGGGCACGACCATGCTTGAGCGAGTGGTTCCATTTCACTAACCAGTTTCATGTAAGGAGGACTTGCCATGAAGAGGTTGATCGGATTGATCGCGCTGGCGGTCATACTCAGTTTCGGGATAGGGACAGTGACGATCGCGGCGAACCCGGAGCCGGCTCCGACCGAGGAGAAGGGCAAGGATAAGGGCAAGGATCAGGAGAAGAAGCCTGGTAGTCCGAAAGCCGACCCCGACCCCAAGGATGAGAAGAAAGACGACAAAGGCGGGAAGTAAGCTATCTCACCAAGGGCACGGTCACAAGCCGTGCCCTTTCCCCTCTCTCAAGGGGCAGACCGCGGTCACTGAGCAGGCGGCATGTTCCGGTTCGCGGTCACAGCCTTCACGATCTTCGCTTTTTTGAGCGACTCCATAAACCCGTCCGGCGGCTGCGGCTGAGGGAGCGTCACCTCCACATTGTACCAGCCGGCGTTGACCGGGCCTTTGCGCCCGTGGATCTCCTGGATCAACTGCTCGATGCTGGCTTCGGAGGTGCCGTCCTGAAAGGAGACCCAAAAGTTAAACAGCTGTGACAGGTTCTCGCGAGAGGCTTCAGCGACTTGCGACGGTGCCACGGTGGGGGATGGAAGCACCGTCTCGGTCGCTTTCGCCACAGCAGGTTTCTCCGGTTTACGACTCTTCTCCAGATCGCGATTACGGGTCTCGAGGGCCGTCAAAGCGCTGCCGAGCGCCTCCTTGCCGGCCGTCAACTCTTGAATCTGCTGACGCATCTGTTTGCGCTCAGCCGACGCGTTGCGCAGTTCCGCCAGCAACAGCTTGTTGAGCTTGCTCGGTGCTACTCCTTTCGAATCCACTCCCTGTTGTTGAACGGTCTGGAGGTTGACGCGAAGTTGCTGTTGAGCCTTTGCCACCGCCTCCAGGGTTCGGTTGACCTGCGCGATGCCCTCTTGCTGAACCTGTAGAGTCTGCAAGGCCGCCTCCTGCTTTTGAGCAAGCCGGACGAGTTTCTGTTCCTGGAACGCGAAGGCTTCCGATGGAATGGCAGGTGCAGTATTGGAAGGAGCAGGGGCCGGCGTTGCCCGCACCACTGTCGCCTGAGATTTGGTGCGGTCTATCACTCGATCCGTCACCAGGAACAGCACGGCAATAGCCAGAACTGCCTGGGTTATCGCCAATCCCCCCATCCAAGCTTGCTCCCGCTGGCCCATCCGTGGAAGCCCTGCTATCAGGCCCGCAACCGCGTGCAGGAAACGTTGCAGCCAGGTCCTTGCCGCCTGGTATTTCACCTTGACCATTCCCCCGTCCAGCCGCGTGTGCACGCTCAGTTCGATCGCGTGTCGCCCGACAGGAAACCGGGTCGTCTTCGCGCCGACATCCTGTGCGCAGAAGCTGCCGACCAGCAACCCTGCTGCCGTGCGGATCTCAATGGTATGAATCGGCCGTTCACGGCTGGCAAAGACCAGCGTGGGGTCCGTGTGGGCACAGTCCAGCGTACCGACGCACTCATGGTTCACGAACACCTGCAGCAAGCCAGGGTCTTCCCTGCCTTGACGACGCGGATGCTGCCGAAGCGCTTCAAGCAGACGTTCGCGATAGGTGCTGAGTTGACTGTCCTCCTGAATGTCCATTGCCGCCTCCCGGCTTAGCCCAGAAAAGGGTTACGATGCCGCCTTTCTGCAACGGACGAAGCCGCAAGTCAATTTGCGGCGACCGGATGCCTGCGAGATCGCCCTGTCGGAGATCATACACATCAATCAGGCAGTCCCAACATAAGGCCAAATGCCACATCCGATAGTCGTAGTCGTAATCTTGTTCGAAGAGATCAGCCCACTTCTGATGGGTGAGACATGGGAAATGTTCGGGCTCGCTCCTGCGGTAATGTGTCTGGACGAGCCGGATCAGTCGATCCGCCTCTGCCTTGAGTCGTTCTGGCTGACGACGGTTCTCTTCCTCAATCTGGCGCAACTCCGTTTCGCCAACGCCGCTCTCTGTCACAGCCCGTTGCCACCCGGTTTGACGCCAACGTTCGAAGTTCTTATAGACGCGCTGGCTTTCAACAGCGCCCAGACCGAGTATTCTCACCACTTGACTCTGGCTGAGTCCATACAGATGGTAGAACAGCGTCATCAAGGCATCGCGGCTTACCACAGCGCGCGCCGTTATCGCTTCGAGAAAACGGCCTAATGGCGAGAGCAGGTCTTTGTGATAACAGAGCGGCTCAGGCTGGCTAAAGTATTTCGCAACAATACTGTCCAGGAGAAAGAAGGGCCGGCATGGCACTTCGGTCCGCCCGCCGACCAGAAACCGCTCCAAGAGTTCGTAGCCCCACCGAAGCGCAAGCTTCTCATGGCTGATATCGTCTGCCCATTGCCCCGTTTCGCGCAGAAACCGTCTGGAATGGCCCGTCGCCCGGTCAAGCAGCTCCGGCAAGGCCTCTGCCACTAAGCGATCAAACTCTTCGACGGTCGATACCAGCGTGCTGAGTCTGGTGGACAAGAGCTGGCGTTCCCCCAAGTCCGTCACCTCGTCTAGGCTGAGCCTAGTATGCCATAACCTGGTGATCTTGAGCCACCGCGTTCCACTGGACAAATTCCGGTCTCAACCGGCTCTTTTGTCAGTTGGTCGAAGTCGCGCGATTGTGTTACCGATGTGAACGCTAGCGGCACCTCAAGAGATGCCGCATAACATTATAACCATATGGAGGTTCGCTATGAAGAGGCTAGCAGGATTAATGGTGCTTGCAGTGCTGCTGAGTTTCGGCACGGTCACCACCCTGACCTACGCGGCTGATCCGCCGGCTCCGACGGATGAAAAGGATAAGGACAAGAAGACCGGCGGTCCGAAGCTGTTCGCAGATGAGAAGAAAGATGAGCAGAAGGGCGAGAAGAAGGACGAACAGGGTGGGAAGAAGTAGTCAAGGCGGGGGCACGGTAGCACGCCGTGCCCCCATCCCACGCGGTGCAACTCACCCCAAGTGATCGGCCGATCGTCAAACCGCTTTCGGACTTCTCAGTCGGAAAGCCTTCACACTTCACTTTGAAAAGGAGGGCTCGCCATGAAAATGCTCATAGGGGTGATTGCGCTTGCGGCGATCATTTGTTTCGGAGCGGCGACAGTGAGTTACGCCGATACGGAGCCGTCTGCTTCCATCCCTCAGATCGTGACGGGTGAGGTGCTCAAGATCGAGGGCGATTTCTTTACGCTCAAGGATGCTGCCGGGAAGGAAGTGCGCTTTCGTGTGACCAAGGACACGGAGCTCTTCGGGTCATTCAAGACTGGCGACATAGTCGAGGCACGGTTAACATCCGAAGGCCACGCGAAGTCTATCATGATCGTGAAGGCCGGAGGCTAAGAAGAGGCCCTCGTGAAGGCCCGTTTCATGAGGCTGCCGGTCACTGCCACCAAGGCGCATAAGGGAAAATTGTTGGAGCTGGACCGTGAGCATGAAACCATTCGGCTGCTCGGTGCGAAGGGCGAACAACTGGGCACCGTGAGCTGGGAGTCTGTGATTGATCTGATTCAGGCCTTGCGAGCCCAGACACGACCAGAGAATCACGAAACCGGCTCTCTCGTTGTCAATGTCCGGTATGGCACTGCCGACGGTCAATGGTTCACGAGCCGGGCTTCAGGGGTCGGGGATGAAGGGCTTTTTATAGAATGTAACGACCCGCTTCCGGTCGGGACCAAACTGATGATGGAGGTTGCGCTTCCTGACTACCCTTCGGATCGGCTGGGAGCAAAGGGCACAGTCGCGTGGGTCTGCCCAAAGGCCGATCACTATGCCTTCTCATCTGGAATGGGTGTGCGGTTTACCGAGATTTCGGCTATTGCACGCGAGCGGGTGTCGCAGAGGTGTCGCGGTTGAGGGGCCATGCCTCCGGGTAGGCCCAAGAGCTTGGCATTGAATTTGCTGGTATGTTAGTCTGGGCCCCGTTGCCTTGAACACAGTTTCAATCTCATCATCGCAGCCCCGCAGAACCGCAAACCTCGATTGGAACCCATATTTCCATACGGAAAGTTGCTCCGATAGAGGAGCCATTGGTGCTCGCAGCAGCCGCTTTGGTGGGTGATGAGACTCGGCTCTGGACAGCAAAGGTGCCAGTGGGGCAAAATCGTTAAGAGGACAGACACGAACCGAATCTGACGAGGAGGAGCATGCATGCAATCGACAAGGATCGCAATCGTTGCGGTATGTATTCTGATGGTGGCTGGCTGTGTCAGCAAAGGGACGCATACGCAAACGCTTTCGGAGCTGGAGCAGTCGCGCAAGGCGTCCGCCCAGACTGCCGCAGCCCTGGAAGCTCTGAAGAAACAAACCGCCGCGGAAATTGAGGCATTGCAACAGGAGAAGACCCGCCTCTCGAATGAGCTGTTAGCGGCGCAGAGTTCCACCAAGGAACTGGAACGGCAGGTGGCCACGTTGCAGCAGGACAAGCAGAAGCTCATGAGTGGGACCACGACGGCGCAGGAAGAAATCGCACGGCTACAGAAACGCGCCGGCGGACTGGAGACGGAGATGGCGCGGGCGGCCGACCTCACCAAGCGCCTTGAGGCGCGGGATCAGGAGGTCGGCAAGCTGCAGGCCTCCATTGTGCAAGAAAAGGACCGGCTCAAAGCGGAGGAGGCGGAGAAGGCCCGCTTGGAACAGGAGCGGGCTGCCAAGGAAGCTGAGATCCAGCGATTGACGAAAACCCACGAAGATCTGACCAAGTCGCTGGAAGCGGAGATTGCCAAGGGAGACATTAAGATCCGCCAGGTGCGGGACCGTCTGACCATCAACATGGTGGACCGCGTCCTCTTCGACTCGGGGCAGGCGAAGGTGAAGCCGGCCGGCCTCAAGGTCCTCAAGCAAGTGAGCGATATTCTCAAGAAAGTGGCCGACAAACAGATTCGGATTGAAGGTCATACCGACAACGTGCCTATTCGGGGGAAGCTGAAGGAACGGTATCCGACCAACTGGGAATTGTCCACGGCTCGCGCCACCAACGTGGTCCGCTATCTGATCGAGGCAGGCGGCGTGGATCAAGTCAACCTCTCAGCGGTCGGCTACGCAGATACCAGACCAGTGGCGAGCAATGACGGCGAAGAAGGCCGGACGACAAACCGCCGGATCGAGATCACCCTGTACCCGAAAGACCTGTCTGAAATCGCCGGTGAGATGAAACAGTAATCCTACAGGGAGAGTCAGGTGGGGGGCTCACTTTAAATACAATGAGAGCGGGCTTACCCGCTCGCCTCACGTCTCAAGCCCGTTGATGGTGTTCGGCCAGCACAGCAGACATGGTGCCGAAGGCGGGACTTGAACCCGCACGGGTTTCCCCACACGCCCCTCAAACGTGCGCGTCTGCCATTCCGCCACTTCGGCGCCGCCGCATTATAGAAGTGCCCTAAAATGCTTGTCAATCAACAGCCCCTTCGATAGAATCGCCCCCATGACAATAGTTTCCACCGTACAAGCAAACGGCCTCTCTGCGAGGGCCGGCGTCCGTGCGGGCGCCTTCTTTGACGTGGACAATACGTTGGTGCCCGGCTTCGCCGTTGAGCTCCACTTCTTACACTATCTCTGGAAGGAGGGCCTGGTGGGTGTCAACGATGCTCTGCGCAGTGCGTGGTTCCTGCTTCGGCACATCCCGCCGGTCTCCTTTCACCCGTTGCGTGAACGGAAACTCTACCTGGCCGGAAAGCAGCGGGCGACGATCGAACCTTTGGCAGCACAGTTCGTTCGTACAGAGATCTGCCAGAAACTGTCGAAGGATGGCGTGGGGGCGTTGGAGGCGCACCAGCGAGCCGGGCACTGTTGTGTGCTGGTCACCGCCTCGCTGGATTTTCTGGTCGCGCCGCTGGCGGCCTTCCTGGACGTCAAGACTGTCCTGTCGGCGAGGTCCGAACTGGTGGGCGGGGAATATACGGGGCACGTGCTGCCTCCCCTTCCCTACGGGGAAGGCAAGCGTCGGTTGGTCGAATCAGTGGCCTCGCAGCAGGGGCTGGATCTGGCACGCAGTTATGCCTACGGCGACAGCCCAGGCGACGTTGGGTTGCTTGGGGCGGTCGGCCACCCACTGGTTGTGAACCCGATCAGGGGCATGGCGAGCATCGCCCGCCGCCGGGGCTGGCCAGTCGCGAAATGGAATTGAACCATCGGGTGATCTAGTGATTGAGCGGGTCACTGAATCAATGGCGAAATCACCAAATGGATAAATCACAGATTCTTCGAGTCACCGAAATCTTTCACAGTATCCAGGGCGAGTCCAGCTATGCTGGACAACCCTGCGTCTTTGTCCGGCTCACGGGGTGCCCGCTTCGCTGTTCATGGTGTGACAGCGAATACACCTTCTCCGGCGGAACCGAGATGACGCTGGATGAGGTGCTGGCCAGAGTGCAGGGGTACCGCTGCCGCTTGGTGGAAATCACGGGTGGCGAGCCTCTTCACCAGCAAGAAGCCTTTCTCCTGATCGAGCGGCTCTGCTCCGAAGGCTACGAAGTCCTTATTGAGACCAGCGGGGCGATTGATATTGCTCCGGTGGACAAACGGGCGCACGTGATCCTGGATGTGAAATGTCCCGGCAGTGGCATGGTCGAGCGCATACACTGGGACAACCTCAACCAGCTGACGGAAAAGGACGAGGTCAAGTTCGTCATCAAGGATCGGGCGGATTACGAGTGGGCCGGCTCGATCGTCACCCAATATGGCTTGGAGAAGCGGTGCACAGTCCTGTTTGGACCGGTGTTCGGCGAGCTGGAGCCGCGCCGGCTGGCCGAGTGGATCCTGTCGGATCGTCAACCGGTCCGTCTTCAGGTTCAGCTCCACAAATATATCTGGGACCCGGACATGAAGGGAGTGTAAGGAGGGAATCGGCCGCATGAACGTGATGGACGTGAAGGCGAAGCAAGGTCGAATTGAGGCGGAGCCGGCCGAAGTGCTGGTGCTCACTCATTACGAAGGGGATTCTTCGTTACAGGAAGGGGCCGCCGTGGTGGATAAAGCTCTTCGTGGAGCCCTGCGCGATCTCCTGAAGAGCGGCGAGTTCCAGGGGAAAAGCCAGCAAACAGTCCTGTTCCACACGCAGGGCAAGGTCCGAGCCAAACGGGTGCTCCTTGTAGGCCTCGGAAAGAAGCAGCACGCGCGCTTGGATACGGTGCGCCAGGCAATGGGCATCGCGGCGAAACGGGTGCGTCAGGCCGGCGTTCGATCTTTTGCCACGCCACTTCACGGCCTCACCCTTCCCCGCACCTCCCGCGTTGACCTGGCCCAGGCGATGGTGGAGGGCGCCATCCTTGGTTGCTATCAATTCAATCTGTACCGCAGCGAGAAGAACAGCGAGCCGAAAGACCTCACCCGGATGACCCTGGTGGAGGTACGCGCCCAGCATCTGTCTGAGATCAAGGAAGGAATCCGACGCGGGCTCGCCAGCGCAGAAGCCACAGGATTCGTGCGCGATCTCTGCAATCATCCGTCCAACGTCATGACGCCCGCCCGGATCGCGGCTGAAGCCAAGGCCATCGGCAAGGAACATGGAGTCCGGGTCAAGATCCTGGAACAACGGGATGTAGCAAAACTCGGCATGGGAGCATTCCTGGGAGTGGCGCGCGGCAGTCACGAGCCGCCCAAGTTCATCATCCTTGAATACCGGGGCACGGGCGGCGCGAGGCGAAACGGCCGGAACCCGAAGCCGATCGTGCTGGTGGGCAAGACCATCACCTTTGACACCGGCGGCATCTCGCTGAAGCCGGCCGAGAACATGGAACAAATGAAGGCGGACATGACCGGCGGCGCTGAAGTCCTGGCCACTGTGCGGGCTGCCTCCCGCTTGCGCCTGCCGCTGCATGTCATCGGCATCCTCCCCGCAACCGAGAACATGCCGGGCGGACGGGCGATCAAACCGGGCGATATTCTCACCGCGCTCTCAGGGAAAACAATTGAGGTGCAAAACACCGATGCCGAAGGCCGGCTCATCCTGGCCGATGGGCTGGCCTACGCGACGCGGCTGAAGCCGGCCGCGATCATTGACGTCGCCACGTTAACGGGAGCCTGTATGGTGGCGCTGGGCCAGTTTGCCGTCGGCATGTTCAGCAATAACGACACGCTCAAGAAGCGCGTTCAGCAGGCTGGCGACAAGGCGGGCGAGCGGGTCTGGGAAATGCCGCTCTGGGACGAATACTTCGAGCAGCTCCGCAGCGACGTGGCCGACATGCGCAACATCGGAGGCCGGGGCGGCGGGATGATCACCGCGGCGATCTTCCTCAGTAAGTTCGTGGGTGACTGGCCCTGGGTCCACCTGGACATTGCCAGCACAGACTGGAGCGAGCGGGAGCGGGCCTATATTCCCAAGGGCCCTACCGGCATCGGCACCAGACTGCTCATCCAATATCTCATCGACGAAGCCACAGCCTCACGATAGGCGGACTTGCCATGACGTTGCGCGAGAAGATCGGCCAACTCTTCATGATCGGCTTTTCGGGATCGTCCGTCTCCAAGGACTTGGCCTCGCTGATGGACGAATACCGGCCCGGCGGCGTAATTCTCTTTGCCCGGAACCTGGAATCGCCTGCTCAGATTCTTCATCTCACGAATGATCTGCAGAAGCTGGCCCACCATGAACCGCTCTTCGTCTCAGTAGACCAGGAAGGTGGCCGCGTCTCGCGACTTCCCGCCGGCTTTACCGTGTTCCCTCCGTGCTCGGTCTTGGGCCAGTGCGACTCCACCGAGCTAGCCTATGCGGCCGCTTCGGCGACGGCCACCGAACTGCGGGCGGTTGGGATCAATATGAATCTGGCTCCCGTCTTGGATCTCAACACGAACCCGGAGAATCCCGTCATCGGCGACCGATCGTTCGGCGCCACGCCCACGCAAGTTTCCACCTTAGGGCTGGCCACGATCGCGGGGCTGCAGGACAATAAAGTGATTGCCTGTGGCAAGCACTTCCCTGGTCACGGCGATACGACCACCGATTCCCACAAGGAGCTGCCGGTGGTCACCGCATCCGTCGAGCGATTGTGGGAGATGGAGCTACGCCCCTTCAGCCACGCCATCGAAAATGGACTGGCGACAATCATGACCGCCCACGTGCTGTACCCTTCCTTGGATGAACGCTATCCGGCCACGCTGTCCTCCGCTATCCTGACCGGCTTGCTCAGAGATCGACTCTACTTTGCGGGCCTGATCCTCACGGACGACCTCGAGATGCACGCGATCATTGATCACTATGGGGTCGAAGAGGCGGCCATCAAAGCGTTTCTGGCCGGCGCCGACATCCTGTTGATCTGCAAAGACCGGGATCGCCAGGTGGCGGCGATGGACGCGGTCCATGATGCCGTGAAAGACGGCACGATCCCGCAGGCTCGGCTTGAGGCGTCGCTGCAGCGCATTGCGAAGACGAAGGAACGGTTCCTTCACCACTACGAGCCGGCCGCTCCAAGCGCCGCCAAAGAGCTGGTGGGGAGCCAGAAACACGCGGCTCTGTTGGACACAATCCGTCGCACCAGCGAGCGGCGCCTGAAGGCGCAGGTGTGATGGCTTGAGCGGAAGGAACCTGTTGGAGAATCCCTTCGTAACGAGGCGAATGAGACGCGGCTAGATGCAGGCCGCAGGCTTGAAACAACCGGAGGCGTATTCTCCGAAATACGTTTAGGATTGTTTCGAGCCGAGAACGACGCAGATGACCACGAATCATTCGCCGCAGTAGAATGGTAGTCCTCCGACAGGCTCCTGGGCCGGCCGGCCCCAGAGAAATCTGGGCCTGGTGTCTGTACGACTTCGCCAATTCCTCCTTTACCACCCTCATCGTCACGGTTGCTTACAGCGTCTATTTCGTCCAAGTCGTCGCCCGCCCCCTCGGTCAGGATGGAACGGCCGAGCGAGTCTGGTTTTGGGGTTATGCGGTTTCCATGCTGGTCGCGGCGGTGCTGTCTCCCGTCCTAGGCGCTCTAGCGGACGCGCGGGCAGTCAAACGTGCCTTCCTGATTGGTTCTACCCTCATCTGCGTCGCCTGCACCGCGCTCTTGTCGTTTGTCCAGGCCGGTGATGTCTGGATGGGCCTGGTGTTGTTCGGGGCGGCCAACATTGCCTTCGATCTGGGGTTCTTGTTTTGCAGCGCCTTCCTGGTCGAACTGGCGACATCCGAGAACATGGGTCGGATCTCGGGCTATGGGTGGGGCCTGGGCTATGTGGGCGGTTTGTTGTCGCTGGCCTTGGCCTATCCGTTCATCCGTGGCGGTTTTGCAGAGGCCAACCTGCCTTCCTACCGGATGAGCTTTGCCATGACGGCCGCCTTTTTCCTCCTGGCCTCACTCCCGACCTTTTTCTGGCTTCGCGAGCGCGCTATCCCGCAGCCTAAGAGCGCTGGAGAGTCTGCCTGGCGACAAGGATTCGCCAGACTGGCTTCCACCGCTCGGCAGTTCCGCCGCTACCGGGATCTCTTTGCCTACTTGATCGCCTATCTGATCTATACGGACGCCATCAACACGGTCATTGTGGCCTCCGCGATCTTCGCAAACAAAGTCCTGGACTTTTCTCCGGCTGATCTGATTATCTACTTCCTGGTCACGCAGGTGACGGCGGGGCTGGGTGCTGTGGGATGTGGACTGTTGGCCGATCGGATCGGCGCCAAACACACGATCAGTCTCACGCTTCTGGCCTGGATCGCCCTGGCCGGTGCTGCCGCGCTTGTGCAGACCCACGCACAGTTCTACGTGATCGGCCTATTTGCCGGCACGGTGTTGGGGGCCAATCAGGCCACCAGCCGTGCCCTGCTTGGCCGATTCACGTCGGAAGGGAGGCAAGCGGAGTTCTTTGGATTTTTTTCCGTCACCGGGAAGTTCGCCGCCGTCGTTGGCCCGATGGTCTATGGGGAGGTCACGGCCTGGACCGGCAGTCAGCGCTGGGCCATCGTCTCGATGGCCGTCTTTTTCGCGATCGGCCTGTGGGCCTTACAGGCCGTGAATGAACAACGAGGCATGATAGCCGCAAGTGGAAACTCGTGAGACGTGAAGGGTGAGGCGTGAGGTGTACGAGACGGTGACTCATGGGCGTGAAGAAGGGCGACATCATTGACGAGCAGAAGCATCATCCAGACGGGTGCGGGCTGGTCGTGAAAATCATGGGCGGCGGCGAGGGGTTCCAGAAGATCGTCTGCTGCGGTCATGAGCTCACCGAAGAAGATGTCGTATCCCAGATGGGGTCTCCCATGGGGCGGAAAAAGGGTGAACTGCCGCTTGCAGTGATTCTTGACGAGAAAAAGCTCTACCCTGATTCCTGCGGCCTGCGGGTCATGGTCATGGATGGCGGCGCGGGATTTCAGGAGATCGTCTGCTGCGGGCATTCTCTCACCATCAGTTCCATGCGGGAACTGAAGTATGGGCAGAGGCGTGACGTGGTAGCTCCCAGTGACCCTGGGCCATACGGGACCGCGTAACGGCGATAAGGGGGAAGGTCTATGGCTGACCGGACGGAAACGATGAAGCGCTGGCTATCCGGGATGGAGTGGCTGGACCGATGGGGCTACATCACCGCCGCCGTGAGCCTGCTCGTTCT
>Ga0209846_1000025_pt1 | contig 17469 bp, 19 predicted proteins | sample GWRWS3_20_30_FD_187244 | JGI IMG/M metagenome (GOLD analysis project Ga0209846, IMG submission 187244) | Riverbed sediment microbial communities from areas with vegetation nearby in Columbia River, Washington, USA - GW-RW S3_20_30 (SPAdes)... | ecosystem: Environmental > Aquatic > Freshwater >... | reverse complement strand
GGGCACCCTTCACTCGGGCGACGAAGCGCCCTTGCGCGGTCGAGAGGTCCACATCCCCGCCCACACTGGCGAGCGCGATGCGGTAGTCGTCCGCCAGGTCGATGAACTCCTCCAGCTCCGCAGGGCGGCGGTGGAGGCGGTCGAGGTCCCAGACGATAACGCCGTCGTGCACGCCGTTGCGGATGGCGCGCAGCAGCCTCTCGTACTCGGGCCTGGGCTTGCCGCTGCTGGCTGAGATATCGTTATCGGTGTAGATGTGGGTAACCGTCCAACCCCGCTGCTTGGCGAGATCGAGACAATCCTTGGTTTGCCGCTTCACGCCGAGGGCAGTGCCCTCGTCGTCACTGCTGATGCGGACGTAGATCGCGGCGCTGCGCATCTCGATCTCCTCGAACATGCGTTCAGTATGATCGGGCTGAAACGTGTGTTCAAGCCCGTATGACTGAGGCTTCGCCGGTTACGCACTTCTCGCGGACCAAGTCGACCCTGCGGGACCTGCCGGACGAGGCACGCTACTCGTACAAGGCCAAGCAGGGCGTGCTGGTGCCCGGGCTGGAGCAGCGGGTGGTCGACGGCGACGGGGCCGAGGTCCCGGCCGACGGCAAGTCCATGGGCGAGCTGCTGCTGCGCGGCGCCTGGATCGCGGGCGAGTACCTCGACGACGAGCGCTCCGCGAGCACCTTCGTGGACGGCTGGTACCACACCGGCGACGTGGCCACCCTCGACGGCGAGGGCTACCTGCACCTGGTCGACCGGACCAAGGACCTGGTCAAGTCGGGCGGCGAGTGGATCTCCAGCGTCGAGCTGGAGAACGCCCTCATGGGCCACCCGGAGGTGGCGGAGGCCGCGGTGATCGCCGTCCCCGACCCGAAATGGGCCGAGCGGCCGCTGGCGGTGGTGGTGCGCAAGGCCGGCTCGGAGGTGAGCGAGGCCGAGCTGGTCGCCTCCATCGCCGGGCGGTTCCCCAAGTGGTGGCTGCCCGACCGGGTCGAGTTCGTCGACGAGCTCCCCAAGACCGCCACCGGCAAGTTCTCCAAGCGCACGCTGCGGGAGCGGTTCGTCGGCGGCGTCCGCGAGGAGGAGGGCTCCGACGAGCGCTAGCGGCGCGCCTCCGCCAACCAGGCGTCCAGGGACAGGCCGGTGAGGCGCTCGTACGCCTCGCGGTAGCGGGCGGCGGTGCCGGCGACCACGTCGGGCGGCAGGCGCGGCGCCGGGGGGGTCATGTCCCAGTCCTGCGCCTCCAGCCAGTCGCGGGCGTACTGCTTGTCGAAGGAGGGCGGCGACGATCCGGGCACCCAGCCGCCGGCCGGCCAGAACCGCGAGGAGTCGGGGGTGAGGACCTCGTCGGCGAGCACCACCCGGTCGCCGTCCAGGCCGAACTCGAGCTTGGTGTCGGCCAGCACGATGCCGCGCCGGGCCGCGTGCTCGGCGGCGCGGCGGTAGATCTCGAGGGTCAGGTCGCGCAGCAGCACCGCCAGCTCGGCGCCGAGCCGGTCGGCGACCTCGGCCTCGGAGACGTTCTCGTCGTGGCCGTGGCGCGCCTTGGTCGCCGGGGTGAAGATCGGCTCGGGAAGCCGGTCGGCCTGGCGGAGCCCGGCGGGCAGCGGGATGCCGCAGACGGTCCCGGTGGCCTGGTAGTCCTTCCAGCCGGAACCGGCCAGGTAGCCGCGGGCGACGCACTCGACCGGCAGCATCTCCAGCCGACGGACCAGCATCGCCCGCCCGGCGAGCTGCCTGGCGCCCTCCGGCAGCTCCGCCGCCCGCCAGCCGACCAGGTGGTTGGGGACCAGGTCGCCGAGCTGCTCCAGCCAGAACACGGTCAGCCCGGTGAGGACCTCGCCCTTGCCAGGCACGTCGTCGTCGAGCACCACGTCGAAGGCGGAGATGCGGTCGCTGGCCACCAGCAGCAGGTGCTGGTCGCCGACCGCGTACAGGTCGCGCACCTTGCCGGAGGCGATGCGCTCCAGCCCGGCCGGCACGCTCATCCCATCGCCTCCAGCCGCTCGAGCACCGGGCCGGCGGCGGCCACGAAGCGGGCCGGGTCCAGCGCGGCGTCCAGCGCCCGCTCCCCCAGCGCCTCGGCCACGCCGGGCTCGGCCAGCAGCAGGTCGCGGAAGCCGCCCTTGCCATCCCAGGCGCCCATCGCCGCCCGCTGCACCGCGGCGTAGGCGTCCTCCCTGCTCCAGCCCGCGTCGACCAGCGCGAGCAGGGCGGCCGAGGAGCCCGCCAGGCCGCCGGACGCCTGCAGGTTGGCCCGCATCCGCTCCGGGAAGACGCGCAGGCCGGCGACCAGCCAGTGGGCCCGCTCCAGCGCGTAGTCCAGCACGCAGCAGGCGTCGGGCAGCACCACCCGCTCGACCGAGGAGTGGGAGATGTCGCGCTCGTGCCAGAGCGCGACGTCCTCCAGCCCGGCCACGGCGTAGCCGCGCAGCAGCCGGGCGATCCCGGTGAGCCGCTCGGCCACCACCGGGTTGCGCTTGTGCGGCATGGCCGAGGAGCCCTTCTGGCCCTCGGCGAACGGCTCCTCGACCTCCCGCACCTCGGTCCGCTGGAGCTGGCGGACCTCGACCGCCAGCCGTTCCAGGTCGGCGCCGGCGACCGCGAGGACGGCGAGCAGCTCGGCGTGCCGGTCGCGGGCGACGACCTGGGTGGGGGCCGGCTCCGGGGTCAGGCCGAGCTCGGCGAGCACCTCGGCCTCGACGTCGGCCGGCAGGTTGGCGTAGGTGCCGACCGCGCCGGAGATGGTGCCGACCGCGACCGACGCGCGGGCGGCGCGCAGGCGGCGTCGGTCGCGGTCGAAGGCGAAGGCGTGCCCGGCGAGCTTGAGCCCGAAGGTGGTCGGCTCGGCGGCCACGCCGTGGGTGCGGCCGAGGCAGAGGGTGTCGCGGTGCTCGAGCGCCCGCTCGCGCAGGGCGGCCACCAGCCGGTCGAGCCGGCGCGCGAGCAGGTCGCAGGCACGCACGAGCTGCAGGGCCAGGGTGGTGTCGAGCAGGTCCGAGGAGGTCATGCCGTAGTGGACGTGCCTGGCGGCCGGGCCGATGCCCTCGCCGTAGGCGGTCAGGAAGGCGACCACGTCGTGGTGCAGCTCGGCGTCGAGCCGGCGGACCCGCTCCGGCGAGGGGGTCGGCGCCTCCTCGATGGCGGCCAGCTCGGCCTGCGGGACCAGGCCGCGACGGGCCCTGGCGCGCACCACCGCGACCTCGACCTCCGCGAACGTGCGGAAGCGGGTCGCCTCGGTCCAGATCGCCCCCATCTCCGGCAGGGTGTAACGGGAGATCATCGGCGCGCGCCTACAGCCGCAGGCCCGCCGAGAGCTGGTCCTTGAACTCCTGCAGCTCCTCGCGCAGCCGCTCGTCGCCGACGGCCAGGATCTGGAGGGCAAGGATGCCAGCGTTGACGGCGGCGTCGAGCCCGACGGTGGCGACCGGCACGCCGGACGGCATCTGCACCATCGAGGAGAGGGCGTCCAGGCCGCCGAGCTGGGGGGTGTAGATCGGCAGGCCGATCACGGGCAGGGTGGTGTGGGCGGCGACCACCCCGGGCAGCGCGGCGGCCTTGCCGGCGGCGGCGATGATCACCTGGAGACCGCGGTCGACGGCGCTGGCGGCGTAGTCGGCGACCTTGCGCGGCTCCCGGTGGGCGCTGAGCACCTCGAGCTCGTACTCCACGCCGAACTTCTCGAGCATGACCGCGGCCGCCTTGGCCTTCTCCTCGTCGGAGGTGGAGCCGAGCAGGATCCCAACCCTTGGCGGCATGGACGCTCCCTTGGACGCGGTGCGGTCGGGGCATTCTAACCGTGCGTCACGCCGGCGGCGGGGCGGCGCCGTCGGGGGCCAGTCCGAGGCGCTCCAGGACGCCGGCGATGTAGCCGTGCTTGGCCTTGGTGAAGGCGATCGAGTCGACGGTCCCGCCGGCGACGATGGCCCGCTTGAGGGCGGCGTACTCCTCGCGCAGGTCCGGGTCGGCCAGCAGGGCGTCGCGGAACCCCCTGATGGCCGGCACCTCGGGGCTGGACTCGGGGACCACGTGGACGTGGACCCGGAAGGAGGTGCCGTCGTGGCGGATCACGCCCTGCAGCATCGGCCGGGTCGGCGGGAAGGCGGTCGGGATCACCTGCCGCTGGAACCCGAGGGCGAGCAGGTCACGGGTGACCGCCGGGATCTCGTCCGGGGACGAGGGCAGCAGCAGGTCGATGGTGCCCTTGCCGGCCAGGCCGGGGACCGCCGAGCTGCCGACGTGCTCGGCCTCGGCGCCCGGCCGCCCGGCCGCGATGAGCGCGATCACGCGGGCGGCGGCCTCGCGGGCGCGGGGATCGGCCTCGCGGACGACGATGGGCACCCGGCAGTACGGCTCGATCGGCCGTCGCATAGCTCCCATCCAGTCCAACCGTGACGAGCTGAGCCTACCTGTCGCCGGGGTGGGCGGCAATGTCCCGCCGGTAGTGCACGCCGTCGAAGTGGACCAGCTCGGCGGCGGCGTAGGCGCGGGCCCGGGCGTCGGCGAGGTCGTCGCCGAGGGCGGTGACGGCCAGCACCCGGCCGCCGGTGGTGCGGACCCGCCCGGCCGGGTCCAGGGCCGTGCCGGCATGGAAGACGTGCACGCCGGGCCGGGCCGCTGCAGCCTGGAGCCCGTCGACCTCCAGGCCCTTGCGGTAGGAGCCCGGGTAGCCGCCCGAGGCGAGCACCACGGTGACGCAGGGCCGCGGGTCCCAGCCGACCTTGTGGCCGGCGAGCGTCCCCTCCACGGTCGACCAGGCGAGGTCCGCCAGGTCGGTGCTCATGCGCGGCAGGATGGCCTGGGCCTCGGGGTCCCCGAAGCGGCAGTTGAACTCGAGCACGCGGGGGCCGTCGGCGGTCAGGGTCAGGCCCGCGTACAGCACCCCCTGGTAGCGGACGCCGCGCCGCGCCAGCTCGGCGACGGTCGGCTCCATGACCTCGCGGCGCAGCTCGTCGACCAGCTCGTCCGGGAGGTCGGGCAGGGGCGAGTAGGCGCCCATGCCGCCCGTGTTCGGTCCCTGGTCGCCGTCGCCGACCCGCTTGTGGTCGCGGGCGGGCGCCAGCGGCACCACCGTGCGGCCGTCGGTGACCGCGAGCAGGCTGGCCTCCGGGCCCTCCAGGTACTCCTCGAGCAGGATGCGCGCGCCCGCCTCGCCGTGGACCCCGCCGACCAGGGCGGCCTGGATCGCGGCGGCGGCGGCGGCCGGGTCGTCGGTGACCGTCACCCCCTTGCCGGCGGCCAGCCCGTCGGCCTTGACCACCCAGGGCGGCCCGAAGCCGTCCAGGGCGGCGACCGCCTCGGCGGCGTCGGTGAACGCCTCGGCGCGGGCGGTCGGCACGCCCGCGGCCGCCATGATCTCCTTGGCGAACGCCTTGGAGCCCTCGATGCGGGCGGCGGCCGCCGTCGGCCCGAACACCGCCAGGCCGCGGTCGAGGAACTCGTCGGCCACCCCGGCGACCAGGGGCTGCTCGGGCCCGATGATGGTGAGGTCGACGCCCTCGCGCTCGACGAAGGCGGCCAGGCCGGCGGCGTCGGCGGGCCCGACCCCGGGGACGTTGGCGGCCACCAGGGCGGTGCCGGCGTTGCCGGGCACGGCGTACAGCCGCTCGACGTCGGGGCTCTGCGCCAGCGCCACCAGCAGGGCGTGCTCGCGCCCGCCGCCGCCTACGACCGCGATCCGCATGAGCTACTCCTCTCCTGGTGGCCTGGTCAGGGTTTGGTCGCGGCCGGGGCCGACGCCGATGGCGGTCACCGTCACCCCGCCCAGCTTCTCGATCGCGTCGACGTAGGCCCTGGCCGCCCGCGGCAGGTCCGCGAGCCGGGTGACGCCGCTGATGTCCTCGCGCCAGCCCTCGAGCAGCTCGTAGACCGGCTCGGCGTGGTGCAGCTCGGTCTGGGTCATCGGCCAGTCCTCGGTCAGCTCGCCGTCGATCCGGTAGGCGGTGGCCACCGGGACCCGCTCCAGGCGCGAGAGCACGTCCAGCTTGGTGACGAACAGCTCGGTGAGGCCGTTGACCCTGGCGGCGTAGCGCAGCGCCACCGTGTCCAGCCAGCCGCAGCGGCGGGCCCGGCCGGTGGTGGTGCCGAACTCGTCGCCGGCGGCGCGCAGCGCCTCGCCCGCCGCGCCCTCCAGCTCGGTGGGGAACGGGCCGGCGCCGACCCTGGTGGTGTACGCCTTGACGATGCCGATGACCCGCTCGATCCAGCCGGGGCCGACGCCGGCGCCGGCCAGCGCCCCGCCGGCCACCGGCGAGGACGAGGTCACGAACGGGTAGGTGCCGTGGTCGACGTCGAGCAGGGTGGCCTGGGCGCCCTCGAACAGCACCTGCCGGCCCTCGCGGAGCGCGTTCCAGACGAACAGCGAGGTGTCGGCGATGCGCGGGCGCAGCGCCTCGGCGTAGGTGGCGTACTCCTCGACGATCGCCTCGCCGTCCAGCGGCAGGCGGTTGTAGACCTTGGCGAGCAGCGGGTTGCGCTCGCGCAGCACCGCCTCGGCCTTCTTGGCGAGGATGCCGGGGTCCAGCAGGTCCTGGACGCGGATGCCGAGCCGGCCGACCTTGTCGGCGTAGGCGGGCCCGATGCCCCGGCCGGTGGTGCCGATGCGGTTGCGGCCCAGCCAGCGCTCGGTGAGCTTGTCCATCTCCTTGTGCCACGGCATGATCAGGTGCGCGTTGGCGGAGATGAGCAGCTTGCCGGTGGCGATGCCCCTGGCCTCCAGCGCCGCCAGCTCGGCCAGCAGGAAGCCGGGGTCGACCACCATCCCGTTGCCGATCACGGGCGTGACGTGCGGGTACATGATGCCGCTGGGGGCGAGGTGGAGCTTGAAGGTGCGCTCCCCGACCACCACCGTGTGGCCGGCGTTGTTGCCGCCCTGGTAGCGGACGACCACGTCCATCTTGTCGGCGAGGAAGTCGGTGACCTTGCCCTTGCCCTCGTCACCCCACTGGCTGCCGACGAGGATGGTTCCTGGCATGGCTCGGCTCGCTTGGTCTCGGGTGCGGGTACGCGCGCAGCCTACATCCGCGGCCTAGGAGGCGGCTGCCGCCGTCCCCAGCCGCTCGCGCTCGCCGGTGACGGCGAGCCAGACCCCGGCGAGGACCATCGGGGCGCCGAGCCAGAACGCGGCCGCCGGCAACTCTTCCAGCAGCAGCCACGCCAGCGCGGTGGCGCCGACCGGCTCGGCCAGGATGGCAACGGCGACCACCGTGGCGCTCACCCTGGCGAGCAGGCCGTTGAAGACCGTGTGACCCAGGAGCTGGGGGCCGGCCACGACCGCCGCCAGCGCCAGCCAGGAGCCGGCGCGGTAGCCGCCGAGCGCCGCGCCGGTGAGCAGGCAGGCCGGCAGCAGCACCGCCGCCGCGACCCCGTACACCGAGGCGGCGTAGGTCGACACCGGCAGCCGCCGCCGCGCAGCCCGGCCGAGCAGCAGGTAGCCGGCCATCGCGGCCGAGCCGGCGAAGGCGAGCGCGTCCCCCAGGAGGGCGCGGCCCCCCACGTCGATGCGGGCGTCGCCCAGCCCGATCACCGCCGCCCCGGCGACGGCGAGGGCGATGCCGAGCCAGGCCCGGCGGCTCGGCGGCTCCCCGAGCAGCCGGCCGCCGAGCCCGACGAACAGCGGCGAGCAGCTCACCAGCGTGGTCGAGGCGGCCACGCTGGTCAGCGCCAGGGAGGTGTTCCAGAGGGCGAAGTGGACCGCCAGGAACACCCCGGCGGCCAGCAGCCAGGCGGCCTCCGCCCGCCCGATCGCTCCGCCGGCGGTCCCCCGCGCCCGTCTCGCGAACGGGGCCAGCAGCGCGGCGGCGGCGAAGCAGCGCCAGAAGGCCAGCGCGAGCGCCGGCAGCGCCGCGACCCGGACCAGGATCGGCGAGGTGGAGATGGCCGCGATCCCGACCGCCATCCACGCGGCCACACCGGCCTTCGAGACGGCGGCTGGGGCGGTTCCCCTCACCGGCGATTCACCGGGGCACCCCTTCGGGGTTCCCCGGACCCCTCCGGCCAGGGAACCGGTCGAGCACCGCGGCCACGAAGCGGTCGGCGGCGGCGAGGTCCGCGGCGGCGTCGGGCAGCGTGGCCAGGCCCCGCTGGGCGGCCAGCGCGGCGTCCACCAGGGCCGGGTCGGCCCTTGCTCGCGCCCACTCGCCGCCGTCGACCTTGGAGCAGAGCTCGCCGTCCTCGAGCAGGCGCCACGCCCGGCAGGCGTTCAGCACCCGGTCGGCGAACGAGCCGTGCCGCACCGCCCAGCGCAGCTCCTCCGCCGCCTGCTCCAGCAGCCAGGCGCGCGGCGGCTCGGCGAACACCTCCCCGGGCGGCGCCCCGCTCACGGCCACGCCCGAGCGGCGGCAGACCGCCAGGTACAGCAGCAGGTCCGGGTCGGTGGCGCCGGGGCCGCCGAGATGGCTCCTTGGCTCTGGCGGCGCGGTGCTCACGTGCAGCTCGAACGGCGGCCGCGGCGGCGGCGCCGTGGCGACCGAGGCGGTCACCAGGCTGAGCTCCAGGCCGCGGCGCCCCGGGCAGGCGAGGGCGGGATGGAGCAGCCGCGCCGCGACCACCAGCTTCGCCCGCCGGCCGAGCCGGCGCGCGACCACCCCGAGCAGGTCGACGTCGCTGCGCTCGGCCGACCAGCCGCCGAGCGCCCCCGAGCCGTGCAGGTAGAGCCCGGTCAGGACGGGCCCGAGCGCGCGGGCCAGCCCCGCGGCCACCTTCCGCAGGTAGGCGTCGAGCGCAGGGTCCATGCGGGCCCCGGCGGCCCACGCGCTCAGGATGGGTACTTCGAGAGCAGCTCCCGCAGCCGCTCGACGAAGCGCAGCGACTCCTCGTAGTGGCGCTGCCAGACGTTGCGGCCGAAGATCACGCCCAGCGCGCCGGCCTCCATCGCCATGCGGGCCTTGTCGAGGACCTCCTCGTCGCCGCCCTTCTCGCCGCCGCTGAGCAGCACCGGGGTCCGCGCGGCCGAGCGGACCACCGCGTTGACGGCGTCCTGCTCGCCGACCTCGGCGGCGTAGCCCTTGGGCACGCCATCGGTCGCCTTCGGGTCGGGGAAGTTGAGCTTGACGATGTCGGCGCCGAGCTCGCTGGCGGTGCGGGAGGCGTAGTCGACCTGGTAGAAGGAGCTCTTGCCGCCCTTGGCGTCGACCGCCTTGCCGCGCGGGTAGGACCAGACCACCAGCGGCAGCCCGAAGCGGTGCGCCTGCCTGCGGACCTCGGCGAGCGCCTCGAAGTCCGCCTCCTGCTGCTCGCTGCCGACGTACAGGGTGTAGCCGACCGCGTCAGCGCCCAGCCGCACGGCGTCCTCCACGCTGGCGTTCAGCGGGGAGCGGGGCGCGGCGGCCGAGGGGATCTCGGTGCGGCCGTTCAGCTTCAGGATCAGGGGCACCTCGCCGGCGTAGTCCCAGAAGAACTTCTCGGCGCTGCCGACCTGGACGGCGACGCCGTTGAAGCCGCCCTCGACGGCCAGCTTGACGATGTAGCCGGGGTCGCCGGCGGCGGGGTTGTCGAAGAAGTCCCGCGGGCCGTGCTCCAGCCCCTGGTCGTAGGGGAGGAACATGGCGGTGCCGTTCTTCAGGCCGTGCTGGTAGAGGATGCGGTGCAGGCGTGCCTTCTTGCCGGTGCCGAGGCCCAGCTCGGCGAGCGCCGGGCGGGGGACTCTGCCGTTGCCCATGAGTGCCTCCTGGTCATCGCCGGGTCGCCGGTCATTGTGCCTACTCGCCGATCAGGTAGGCCAACACGGGCCGGAGCTGGTCGGGCGTGACCTCGCCGTCGAACCGCCTGGCGACCCGGCCGCGGTTGTCGACCACCACCGTCACCGGCTGGTACGGCACCCCCCACGCCGCCCAGGTCCGCCCGCTGGCGTCGTTGGCCAGGGGGTAGGGGACGCCGAGCTCGCGCTGGTAGGCGCGGCCGGCGGCGACCGTGTCGTGGTAGGAGACGCCGACGAACGCCACCTCCCCTTCGAGGTCCCGGGCGACCTGCCCGAGGCCGGGCTGCTCCGCCCGGCACTGCGGTCACCAGGACTCGAAGAAGTTCACCACCACCGGCCTGCCGCGGAAGGCGCCGAGGGTGACCGTGCGGCCGTCGAAGGCGGTGACGCGGAGGGCCGGCGCGGGCCTGCGGTCCGCGGGCGCGGCGACCCCCCGCGGGGCCGGGCGTTGGCGGGCCGCCTTCGGCTTGGCGGTGGTCGGCGGCGCGGTGGTCGGATCCGGCCCGGCGGTGGTGGGGGCGGTGGGCGCGGTGGCGGCGCCCTGGTCCTGGGGCGGGTCGGCGGCGCAGGCGCCGAGCCCCAGGACCAACAGGGCGAGGAGGGCGAGACGGGGGCGCATCACCCGATCCTAACCACAACGGTTTGCCTCCGCCTCCTTCGGGTTAGCCTCCCGCACCGGAGGGGTTCCGCGTCCACGGCAGGAGGGCCGCCAGATGCGATCGTGGGCCAGCGAGTTCAAGCAGTTCGTGCTCAGGGGCAACGTCGTCGACCTGGCCGTCGGCATCGTGATCGGCGCCGCGTTCGTGGCCGTGGTCCAGGCGGCGGTCGCCGACCTGATCACCCCGCTGATCGCCGCCATCTTCGGCCAGCCCGACTTCAGCCAGCTCAGCTTCGAGGTCGGCGGCTCGGTGTTCAGGTACGGGCACTTCCTGAACGCGCTGCTCTCCTTCGTGATCGTGGCGCTGGTGGTGTTCCTCCTGGTGGTGAAGCCGATGAACGCGCTCGTGTCGCTGTCCCAGCGCCGGGAGTCGCCGGACCCGAGCACTCGCAAGTGCCCGGAGTGCCGCAGCGAGATCCCCATCGACGCCCGCCGCTGCGCCTTCTGCACCTCCGAGGTGATCGTGTAGCGTCGTCGCGGCTTGCGTGACGACTCGATCTGGGACCTGATGGTGGTGGGCGCCGGGCCGGCCGGTGCGGCCGCGGCGCTGGAGGCCAGGCGGCTGCGCCCGGACGCTGCCGTGCTGCTGGTCGACAAGGCCGCCTTCCCGCGCGACAAGCCCTGCGGGGACGGCATCGGCCCGCACGCCGTCGACGAGCTGCACGGACTGGGGGCGACGGCGGTCCTGGCCGGGTACCCGCCGATCCACGGGCTGCGGCTGCGCTCGCCGCGGGGCCTCGAGGTGGCCGGGACCCCGGCCCGCCCCAACTACGTCGTCCCCCGCGCGGTGCTGGACGCCCGCCTGGTGGACGCGGCGCTGGCCGCCGGCGCCCGCTTCCGGCGGGCCAGGGTCCACCGGCTGGAGCAGCGGGACGGCCTGGTGGTGGCCGACGGCGAGCTGGCGGCCAGGGTGGTGGTCGGCGCCGACGGCGCCAACTCGACCGTGCGCCGGCAGCTCGGCGCGCCGCCCAACCCGGACCGCGCGCTGGCCATCGCCGTGCGCGGCTACGCGCCGGCGCCGGCGGGGCCGCCGGAGCAGCTCATCGCCTGGGTGGCGGAGGGCTGGCCCGCCTACGTCTGGTCGTTCCCGACCGGCACCGGGGTCGCCAACGTCGGCTACGGGCTGCTCCGCAGCCGCTTCCAGGGCGACCGCGCCGAGCTGCACCGGCGCCTGCGCGAGCTGCTCCCGGGGGCCGACGCCGACCCGGCCAGCCTGCGCGCCCACCACCTGCCGTTCTCGTCGTTCCGGCCGCCGCCGGGCCGGGGCCGGCTGCTGCTCGCCGGGGACGCCGCCTCGCTGGTCAACCCGCTGTCCGGGGAGGGCATCTACTACGCGCTGGCGTCGGGGCGCTTGGCCGCTCGGGCGGCCCTGCTGGCGCCGGACCGGCCGGCCGAGGCCTACCGCCGGCTGCTCGCCGGCGCCCTCGGCCGCCACCTGCGCCACGCCGCGGTGCTCGCCTTCGCCATCCGCTCGCCCGCGCTGGCCGAGGCGGGCCTGGCCGCCTCGGCCGCCTCCCCGGCGATCTTCGACGTCCTCGTCGAGCTGGGCCTTGGCCAGGCGAGGATCACGCCGCGCCTGCTCGCCGCCCTCCCCGCCGGCCTGCTACGGGCACGGCGGGCTACCAGAGGAACAGGATGAGCGCCTGGAGCGCGAAGGCGTTGGCCCAGTTCTCCTGGGCGTTGAACAGGCGCAGCTGGTTCCTTGGTGCCCTGCGGGCCGCCTTCCAGCCCTTCCAGATGAACCAGACCACGATCACCTGGAGGACGACCGCCAGCAACCACGGCAGGTGGATCGGGAGCCGCAGGCCGAACAGGGACAGCCCCCACAGGAGGAAGCCGTACAGCACCATCCTGAAGGTCCCCGGGTAGAGCGGCCGGGTCCCGCGACGGTAGCCAGGCGGCGGGCGGGGAGCCATGCCCCAGTGTAAGCCTCAGGCGACGGCGGCGGGCTGGCGGCGGGTGAAGGTCAGCCGGTCGCCGTCGGCGTCGACCACGACCGTGTCGCCGTCGGCGAGCTCGCCGGCGAGCAGGCGCCTGGCCAGCTCGTCGCCGATCGCCTTGGCGACCAGCCGCCGCAGCGGCCGGGCGCCGTAGGCGGGGTCGTAGCCGCGGTCGGCCAGCCACGCCTTGGCGGCCGGGGTGAGCTCCAGCTCCAGGCGCCGGTCGGCGAGCCGCGCGGCCAGCCGCGCCACCTGGATGTCGACGATCCTGGCGAGGTCGTCCCGGGTCAGCCGGTGGAAGACCAGGACCTCGTCCAGGCGGTTCAGGAACTCCGGCTTGAACGCCTCCCTGACCGCGCCGAGGACCCGCTCCCTGGACACCTCCTCGGGCTCGACGATGTCGGTGAGCAGGGTGGAGCCGAGGTTCGAGGTCATGATCAGGACGACGTTGCCGAAGTCCACCGTGCGCCCCTGGCCGTCGGTGAGGCGGCCGTCGTCCATGACCTGGAGCAGCACGTTGAACACGTCCGGGTGGGCCTTCTCGACCTCGTCGAGCAGCACCACCGAGTAGGGCCGCCGGCGGACCGCCTCGGTGAGCTGGCCGCCCTCCTCGTAGCCGACGTACCCGGGCGGCGCCCCGACCAGCCGGGCCACCGAGTGCTTCTCGCCGTACTCGCTCATGTCGATGCGGACCATCGCGCGCTCGTCGTCGAACAGCAGCGCCGCCAGTGCCCTGGCGAGCTCGGTCTTGCCCACCCCGGTCGGGCCGAGGAACAGGAAGCTGCCGATCGGGCGGCCCGGCTCCGCCAGGCCGGCGCGGGAGCGCCGGATGGCGTCGGCGACCGCCTGCGCGGCGTCGTCCTGGCCGACCACCCGCGCGTGCAGCTCGTCCTCCAGCCGCAGCAGCTTGGCCATCTCCCCCTGCATGAGGCGCCGCACCGGGATGGCGGTCCAGGCCGAGACGACCTCGGCGACGTCCTCCTCGTCGACCTCCTCCTTGAGCATCTTGCGGTCGCCCTGCAGCTCCTCGAGGCGCCGGTTGGCGGCGTCCAGGTCGCCCTCGAGGCCGGGCAGCACGCCGTAGCGGAGCTCGGCGGCGCGGTCAAGGGCGCCGTCGCGGGTGGCCCGCTCGGCCTCGCCCCTGGTCTCCTCGATGCGGGCCTTGATCTGGCGGATGGCGGCGATCGCCTCCTTCTCGCCCTCCCAGTGGGACTTCATGCCGGTGAGGGTCTCGCGCAGCGCCGCCAGCTCCTCCTCGAGCTTGGCCAGCCGCTCCAGGGAGGCCTGGTCGGTCTCCTTCTTGAGCGCGGCCCGCTCGATCTCGAGCTGCTGCGCGCGGCGCTCGAGCACGTCGACCTCGGTCGGCATCGAGTCGATCTCGATGCGCAGGCGCGAGGCGGCCTCGTCGACCAGGTCGATGGCCTTGTCGGGCAGGAAGCGGCCGGTCACGTAGCGGTCGGAGAGGACGGCGGCGGCGACCAGGGCGGAGTCCTTGATGCGCACGCCGTGGTGGACCTCGTAGCGCTCCTTGAGGCCGCGGAGGATGGCGATGGTGTCCTGGACGCTCGGCTCGCCGACCAGCACCGGCTGGAAGCGTCGCTCCAGGGCGGCGTCCTTCTCGATGTGCTTGCGGTACTCGTCCAGGGTGGTCGCGCCGACCATGCGCAGCTCGCCGCGGGCCAGCATCGGCTTGAGCATGTTGCCGGCGTCCATGGCGCCCTCGGCGGCGCCGGCGCCGACCACCGTGTGCAGCTCGTCGATGAAGGTGATGATCTGGCCGTCGGAGCCGCGGATGTCGTCCAGCACCGCCTTGAGCCGCTCCTCGAACTCGCCGCGGAACTTCGACCCGGCCACCATGGCGCCGAGGTCGAGGGCGACGATGCGCTTGTCCTTCAGCCCCTCGGGCACGTCGCCGGCGACGATCCGCCGGGCGAGACCCTCCACGATGGCGGTCTTGCCGACCCCCGGCTCGCCGATCAGCACCGGGTTGTTCTTGGTGCGGCGGGAGAGCACCTGCACCACCCGGCGGATCTCGTCGTCGCGGCCGATCACCGGGTCGAGCTTGCCGCTGCGGGCGAGCTCGGTGAGGTCGCGGCCGAAGCGCTCCAGCGCCTGGTACCTGGCCTCGGGGTCCTGGTCGGTGACCTTCTTGCCGCCGCGCACCTCGGTGAGGGCGGCGAGGATCGCCTCGCGGGTGACGCCCGCCTCGGTGAGCAGCCGGGCGGCCGCGTTGGACCCCTCGGCGAGGGCCAGCAGCAGGTGCTCGGTGGAGACGTACTGGTCGCCCATGGCGCCCGCCTCTTTGCGGGCGCGCTCGATCAGCCGTCCCGTCTGGGGCGACAGGACGGTCTCCTGCTCGGGGCCGTACACCTTGGGGATGCGGTCGAGGGCCTCGTTGGCGCGCGCCTTGAGGGCGCCCGGGTCGGCGCCCGCCCGGCGCACCACCGGGAAGACGACGCCGTCCGGGTCGGACAGCAGGGCGACCAGCAGGTGCTCCGGCTCGATGCGCTGGTGGTCGCCGGCGGCGGCGGTGCGCTGGGCGATGGCCAGCGCCTGTTGGGCTCGGTGGGTGAAGGTGTTCAGGTCCATGGTTGTTGCCTCGGTGTCAGATGCCCCGCAGTCCCTGCTGCGGGGGTTCGTAGCGGACGATGGCGGAGGAGTAGGGGACGAGGTCGCGGCGGGCCGCGCGGCGGGCCGCCTCCAGCTCCTGGCGGTGCCGGCGGGCCTGGGCGCGCAGCTCGGCCTCCAGGGCCGCCAGGCGGGCCTGGAGGCGGTCGAGCTCCTGGGTCAGCTCGATGACCCGGCGCACGCCCTCGAGGTTGACGCCGTGGCCGGTCAGCCGCTTGATCTCCAGCAGCCGCTGGATGTCCCGCTCGGAGTAGCGGCGCGCGTTGGAGGTGGTCCGCTTGGGGCGGACCAGGCCCTCGCGCTCGTAGATCCGCAGGGTCTGGGGGTGGACGCCGGCCAGCTCGGCGGCGACCGAGATCACGAACACCGCCCGGTCGTCCGGGGTGCGAGACCGCTCTGGCATGGTCCTCCCCCTCGCCTCACTCCACGCCGAGGTGCGTCCTCGGCGACAGCTCGGACAGCGACGCGAACTCGCGGAGCAGCTCGCGCTCCTTGCGCGAGAGCTTCTCGGGCACGGCGACCTCGAGGCTGACCAGCAGGTCGCCGGCGTGCTTGCGGCCGGCGCCGGGCACGCCACGGCTCCTGACCCGGAAGGTGCGGCCGTTCTGGGTGCCTGGCGGCACCTTGAGGGTGACCGGGCCGTCGAGGGTCGGGACCTTCAGCTCGGTGCCGAGGGCGGCCTCGGCGAAGGTCACCGGCACGGTGATGGTCAGGTCCTGGCCGCTGCGCCCGAACAGCGGGTGCGGGGTGACGTGGACCTTGACGATCAGGTCGCCGGCTGGCGCGCCGGCCTGGCCCGGCTCGCCCTGGCCCTTGAGCCGGATGGTGGCGCCGTCGCTGACCCCGACCGGGATGCGCACGCGCAGCTCGCGGGTGCGGATCTCGCTGCCCCGGCCCTTGCAGGTCGGGCAGGGGTCGTCGATCACCGAGCCGCGGCCCTGGCAGGTCGGGCACGGGCTGGACAGCCCGAACAGCCCCTGGTCGCGGGTGACCGTGCCGCGCCCGTTGCAGGTCGGGCAGGGGCGCGGCAGGGTGCCCGGCTTGGCGCCGGAGCCGTGACAGGTGTGGCAGGGAGCCGGTCCGCGGAGCTGCAGCGGGATGGTGGCGCCGCGCACGGCCTCCTCGAAGCCGAGGGTGACCTCGCTCTCCACGTCGCGGCCGCGGCGGGCGGCCGTCTGGCCGCGGCCACCCCCGAACAGGTTGCCGAACAGGTCGCCGAGGCCGCCGAGGTCCTCGACCCTGACCCTGGTGCCACCGGGGAAGCCGCCCGGGAAGCCACCGCCGGGGAAGCCGCCGCCGAACGCGCCCGAGCCGAGCAGCCGGCGGGCCTCGTCGTACTCCGCGCGCTTCTTGAGGTCGGAGAGCACGCCGTAGGCCCTGCCGACCTCCTTGAATCGCTCCTCGGCCGTCTTGTCGCCCGGGTTGGCGTCCGGGTGGAGCTTCTGGGCGAGCTTCCGGTAGGCCTTCTTGATGTCGGCGGCCGAGGCGTCCTTGGGCACGCCGAGGACCCTGTAGAAGTCCTTCTCCAGATACTCCGCGTTGTTCATCCGTTACTTCGCGACCTTCACCATTGCCGGGCGGAGCACCTTGCCCCGCAGCTCGTACCCTGTCCGCACGACGTCGACGACCGTGCCCGGCTCCGCCCCCTCCTGCTCGACGGCGACCACCGCCTCGTGGCGCTCGGGGTCGAACGGCTTGCCCTCGGCCTCGATCTTGACCAGGCCCTCGCCCTGCAGCACCTCGCGCAGCTCGCCGAAGACCATCTCGACGCCCTTGAGCATGCGGTCGAAGTCGCGCGACTGCTCGGCGTGCGACACGGCCAGCTCGAAGTTGTCCAGCACCGGCAGGAGCCTGGCCACCAGCGCCTGCGAGGCGGAGGCGGTGCGGGCGGTCTGCTCGCGCAGCGTGCGCTTGCGGTAGTTGTCGAAGTCGGCCTGGAGGCGGCGGAGGTCGTCGAGGTAGCTCTCGGCCTCGGCCCTGGCCGCGGCCAGGTCGGCCGCCGCGATGGCCGCCGGGTCGCTCTCCTCGGCCGGCGGCTCCTCGGGCACGGCCGCCTCGGGCTCCTCGTCCGCCCGCTCGGTGACCACCTGCTCTTCGTCGCCCTCGGCCTCGCCGGCCTCGTCGCCCTCGGCCTCGGGCCCCGAGGCGGCCTCGTCGGCCGGCTCCTCGACCTCGGGCTCCGAGGCCGCCTCGACCTCGGGATCGCCTGCCTGCTGGGCATTCGTCGTGAGCTTGTCGGGCTCGGGAGCGGTCGAGCGGTCGTCCTCGGCCTCGGGCCCCGAGGCGGCCTCGACCGCGGGGTCCCCTCCCTGCTTGGCAGTAGTGTCGTTTGGCACGTTGTCCCCTTCGGACGAGAGGGGAGGCGGTGGACCGCCTCCCCTCTCCAGTGGCACGGTCCCGGTCAAGCCTCGCTCGCCGGGGTGGAGGTGCCCTCCACCGGCTGACGGCCACCACCGGAACGCACGCTGATCTTCTTCGGCTTGGCCTCCTCGGCCTTGGGCACGATCACCTCGAGCACACCGTCCTCGAACGAGGCCTCGATCTGCTCG
>Ga0209846_1000024_pt1 | contig 17500 bp, 17 predicted proteins | sample GWRWS3_20_30_FD_187244 | JGI IMG/M metagenome (GOLD analysis project Ga0209846, IMG submission 187244) | Riverbed sediment microbial communities from areas with vegetation nearby in Columbia River, Washington, USA - GW-RW S3_20_30 (SPAdes)... | ecosystem: Environmental > Aquatic > Freshwater >... | reverse complement strand
CTGGTGGCCCTGTCGACGTTCTCTGAGCTGGTGGCCGGCGCGATGGTGGTGGCGCTGTTCACGGTCGCGGTGCACCGGCCCCGCGGACCACCGCGGCGGTGTTCGCGCTGAGCCTGCTCGCCGCGGTCGTCTACGTGGTGCTGCGTCCCGAGCCCGGTGTGCCCGGTGTGCTGCTGTTCATGTTGGGCGTCGCGATCCAGGGCGGCGCAGTCGGCTGGGGCCTGGTCGTGCGTCACCGCCGCCAGCTCGTGCTGTCGCTGCGCGAGCGTGCGGTGGCGGCCGAGACCGAGGCGCGGCTTCGCGCCGAGCGGGCCCAGCACCAGGCCCGCGAGCAGATCGCCCGCGAGATGCACGACGTCCTCAGTCACCGGCTGTCGTTGCTGAGCGTGCACGCCGGCGCGCTGGAGTACCGCCCCGACGCCCCCGCCGAGGAGATCGCCCGCGCCGCCGCGGTGATCCGCGAGAGCGCCCACCAGGCCCTGCAGGACCTCCGCGAGGTCATCGGCGTCCTCCGCGCACCGGTCGGGGAGCTGCCGCAGCCCACCTTCGGCGACCTCCACGAGCTCGTCGCCGAGTCCAGCCGGGCCGGGATGCGGGTGGACCTGCGCGAGGAGACCAGCGGGACCGTCCCCGACGGCGTGGGCCGTACCACCTACCGGATCGTGCAGGAAGCCCTGACCAACGCCCGCAAGCACGCCCCGGGCGCCGAGGTCCGCGCCCGCGTGGCGGGGGAGCCCGGCCAGGGGCTCACCGTCGAGGTCTGCAACGCCGTCCCCGCCGCCGCGCCCCCGCCCGACGCACGATCCGGTCAGGGCCTGGCCGGCCTGGCGGAACGCGTCGCCCTGGCGGGCGGGCGCCTGGACCACGGGCCCACCGCCGAGGGCGGCTTCAGGCTGTCGGCCTGGCTACCCTGGCCGCCATGACCACCTCCGAGCCTGCGGCGGTCGGCGTGCTCATCGTCGACGACGACCCGCTGGTGCGCGCCGGCCTGGCGATGCTGCTGGGCGGCGCGCCCGACATCCGCGTGGTCGCCGAGGCGGGCGACGGCAGCGAGGTGCTGCCCATGGTCGACCGGCACGCCCCCGACGTGGTCCTGATGGACATCCGCATGCCCGCGATGGACGGGCTGGCCGCCACCGAGGCCCTGCGTGCCCGGCGTCACGCGCCGGAGGTCATCATCCTGACCACCTTCGACGCCGACGAGCACGTCCTGCGCGCCCTGCGCGCCGGCGCGGCGGGCTTCGTCCTCAAGGACACCCCACCCGCCGAGATCGTGGCGGCCGTGCGGCGGGTGGCCAAGGGCGAGCCGGTGCTGTCCTCCACCGTGACCCGGCGCCTCATCGCCCGGGTCACCGACGCCGACCACGACCGCCGTCGCCGCCACGCGCGAGACAAGCTGGCGCTGCTGAACGAGCGCGAACGCGAGGTCGCCGTCGCGGTCGGCCAGGGCAGGTCCAACGCCGAGATCGGGGCCGTGCTCTACCTCAGCGTCCCCACGGTCAAGACCCACGTCTCCAGCATCCTCACCAAGCTCGACCTCAACAACCGCGTCCAGGTCGCGCTGCTGGTCCACGACGCGGGGCTCCTGGACGACCAGCGATGACGGGCCGGTAGCATCGGGACGTCGGCGCAGTCGAGCGTAAGGGTGAGCCATCCGCATCAAGGTCGTCTCCGACATCCACGGCGCCGCCGACGCCCTGCGGCGGGAGGCGGCCGGCGCCGACGCCCTGCTGGTCTGCGGCGACCTGGTCAACCTCATCGACTACCGCACCATGCAGGGGATCGCCACCGAGGTGTTCGGGGCCGAGGTGATGCGCGACTTCGTGGCGCTGCGCACCGCCGGCCGCTTCGACGAGGCCGGCGGGGTGCTGCGGCGCGCGGTGGGCGGGCGCGAGGCCGAGGCGCGGGAGCTGGTCCGCGCGGCCTGCCGGGTGCAGTACGAGGCGGTGTTCGCCGCCTTCCCGCGCCACACCTACCTGACCCACGGCAACGTCGACAGCCCCGACCAGTTCCAGGACCTGCTGCGGCCGGGCGTCCGCCACCTGGACGCCGAGACCGTCGAGCTGGACGGGCTGCGGGTCGGCTTCGTCGGCGGCGGGCTGCCCCGCGGCTCGCGCCCGCACCTGGGGGAGTGCACCCACGAGGAGTTCGCCGCCAAGGTGGCCCGGCTCGGCCCGGTCGACGTGCTCTGCTCGCACATGCCCCCCGCCCTGGACGACCTCCGCTTCGACCTGGTCGCCGGCCGTCCGGAGCCGGGCAGCCAGGCGCTGGTCGACTACGTCGAGGAGCACCAGCCCGACTACCTGTACTTCGGGCACGTCCACCAGCCCCGGGTCGGCCGCACCCGCATCGGGCGGACCTGGCTGGTCAACGTCGGCTACTTCCGCGGCACGGGCCGGATGCTCGAGCACCCGGCGTAATACCATCTGGCGCATGCCGGAGCACGCCGAGGGCACCACCGAGGTCGTCGCCAGCCCCACCGAGGTCATGGCGGTGGTCGCCGACTTCGACGCCTACCCCGACTGGGTCGGCAACCTCGAGGACGTCCGGGTCCTGGCCCGCGACAAGCGTGGGCGGGGCACCAGGGTCGCCTTCCGGCTCCGCACCCCCGTGCTGACCGCCGCCTACACCCTCGCCTACCGCTACGCCGCCCGGGACGCCGGCGTCTCCTGGACCTACGTCGAGGGGACGCTGGAGGACCTCTCGGGGTCCTACACGCTGGAGCCGACCGACGACGACACCACCCTGGTCACCTACCGGCTGGACGTCGAGCTCGGCATGCCCCTGCCCGGGCTGGTCAAGCGGCAGGCCGCCAAGCAGATCGTCCGCTCGGCCCTCAGCGACCTGAAGCGCCGCGTGGAGTCGGGATAGGCTCGGGACCGTGCGCATCCTGTTGTTCACCGGCAAGGGCGGCGTGGGCAAGACGACCGTGGCGGCCGCCACCGCTGCCAGGGCCGCGGCCCGCGGCCACCGGACGCTGGTGATGTCGACCGACCCGGCGCACTCGCTGGCCGACTCGCTGGACGTCGAGCTGGGCGCCGCCCCCCGCCCGGTCGCCGAGCGCCTGTGGGCCGAGCAGATCGACACACAGGCACGGCTGGAGGCCAACTGGCGGGAGATCCAGGAGTACGTCGTCAACCTGCTCAACTGGGGCGGTGTGGACGCCGTGGAGGCCGAGGAGCTGTCGGTCATCCCCGGCCTGGACGAGCTGTTCAGCCTCATCGACATCAACCGCTACCACCAGCAGGGCGACTACGACCTGCTGGTGGTGGACTGCGCGCCGACGGCGGAGACGCTGCGCCTGCTGTCGCTGCCGGAGGCGCTGGGCTGGTACATCGACCGGGTCTTCCCGTCGTCGCGGCGGATCGCGACCGTGGCCAGGCCCCTGCTCGGACGGCTCGGCAACCTCCCGCCGATCGCCTCCGACGCCGTGTTCGGCGCGGTCGAGCGGCTGTACCGCAACCTCGAGCGGGTCCGGGTGCTGCTCGCCGAGCCGGAGACCTCCACCGTCCGCCTGGTCGTCAACCCCGAGAAGATGGTGGTCGCCGAGGCGCGCCGCACCTATACCTACCTGTCGCTGTTCGGCTACCGGGTCGACGCGGTGGTGGTCAACCGGCTGCTCCCCGACGACGTCACCGATCCCTACTTCGGCAAGTGGAAGGGGATCCAGGCCGACCACTTCCGGACCATCACCGAGTCGTTCGCGCCGCTGCCGATCCTCACCTGCCGGTTGTTCGACGACGAGATGGTCGGCCTGGAGCGGCTGGCGGAGGTGGCCGACGAGGTCTACGGCCAGACCGACCCGGCCGCGGTGCTGGCCGAGTCCACCCCGCTGCGGGTCACCAAGGAGCGCGGCGGCGGCTACGCGCTGCGCCTGGACCTCCCGTTCGCGGAGCGTGACGACCTGGACGTCCACCGCAAGGGCGACGAGCTGCTGATCAGGGTCGGCCAGCACAAGCGCAACGTGCTCCTGCCCCAGGCGCTGCAGCCGCTGGACATCATCGCCGCCAACCTGCGTGGCGGCACCCTGGTGGTGCGCTTCGGCGACGGCGAGAGGAGGACGGGATGACATGACCCACGACGACGACCAGCACGCCGCCGGAGGGGTCCGGGGAACCCCAGGGGGGTTCCCCGGTCGATCGGAGGCCGCGGACTGCGTGGCCTGCCCGCTGTGCGCCGGGCTCGCCGCGCTGCGCCAGGCCAGGCCGGAGGCGGTCGAGCACCTGCTCAAGGCCGGGACCGAGCTGCTGCTGGCCGCCCGCGCGCTGCTGGAGGGCCCGGCGCCAGACGGCCAGGGGGCGCCCCGCCCGACCGGCACCCGCATGCGGCGCATCGACGTGGGATGAGGACGGCGAGCGGCGAGCCGCACGCGATCGGCCTGGACATCGGCGGCACCAAGATCGCCGGCGGGGTCGTCACCGCCGGCGGCGTGGTCCTGGAGCGCACCCGCGTCCCGACCCCGCCGGCCGACGAGGCGGCCACGCTGGCCGCGATGGTCGCGGTCGTCGACGAGCTGCGCGCCCGCCATCCCCGGGTCGCCGCGGTCGGCGTGGGCGCGGCCGGCATGGTCGAGTGGCCCCGCGGGCGCCTGCGCTGGGCTCCGCACAACGCCTACCGCCGGCTGGAGCTGCGCCGCCTGCTGCACGAGCGGACCGGACTGCCGACCGTCGTCGACAACGACGCCAGGGCGGCCGCCTGGGCCGAGGCCCGCTTCGGCGCCGGCGCCGGCACCGACGACCTGGTGCTGGTCGCGGTCGGGACCGGGATCGGCGGCGGGCTGGTGCTGGACGGCGCCGTCTACCGCGGCACCGACGGGCTCGGCGGCGAGGTCGGGCACATGATCGTCGCCCCCGACGGCGATTCCTGCGACTGCGGCAACCGCGGCTGCCTGGAGGCGATGGCGTCGGGCAGCGCGCTCGGCCGCGCGGCGCGGGCGGCGGCGGCGCGGGACCCCGGCGGCCGGCTGGCCACCCTCGCCGGCGGTCCGCAGCGGGTCACCGGCGAGATCGTCTTCCAGGCCGCCAAGGAGGGCGACCAGGCGGCCATCGCCCTGTTCGAGCGGACCGGGTACTGGCTCGGGGTCGGGATCGCCTCGCTGATCACCATCTTCGACCCGGACGTGGTGGTGGTCGGCGGCGGGCTGGCCGCCACCGGCGACCTGCTGCTGGCGCCGGCGAGGGCCAGCATGGAGCGGTACGTGTTCGGTCGCGCGCACCGCGACCTGCCGCCGGTCGCCCCCGCCCGCCTCGGCGGGGACGCCGGCCTGGTCGGGGCCGCCACGCTCGCGCTGCGCGGAATAAAACCGGACGGCCACGCGAAATCATGACCATTTACATCGCGCGCCGCCCACAGCCACCAAAACTAGTCTACGTATCGTACAGATTAATAGTCTCGTTTAGCCCTTCAGGAGCATTGCGCGATGGGTCGTGATCCGAGCAGAATCAGCGCATCGACTCGCCCATTCGCCGCTGCACCGGCCCGCTCCCCCCAGCGGGTGCGCAAGGGAGAGGAACCGAAAATGGAACAGCGCTCTGCTGTCGTCGCCATCTGCGCCTCCACCACCTGGTCGAAGCGCTCGACGACCTGGTCGTAGATCGCCAGGTGGCGGGCACGATGAGCGACTCCGCGACGCTGCCACACAGCGTCAGGGCGTCGCTCCCGCGTGCCGCCTGGCTGTTCGTCCTGGCGGTCGCCGCCGCGGCCGCCGTGGTGGTCCTGCTGTACCTGCCGGGCGCCGTCCGCGAGCTCCGCGGCGGCGCCTGGCCGGATCTCTGGCCGCCGCTGCTGTACGCGGCCGGCCTGGTGGTCGCCGAGCGCTTCGTGGTCAAGGTGCCGCTGCGCCACCACCGGTTCTCGGTGGGCGTCTGCGACATGGTCATCGTGCTCGGGGTGGTCTTCATCCAGACCCCCGTCCTCGTCCTCGCCACCGGACTCGGCATCGCCGTGAGCCAGTGGCTGTTCGAGCCGCAACCGGTCAAGCGGCTGTTCAACGTCCCCCAGTACGTGCTGTCGGTGACGGTCGCCGCCCTGGTCACCTCCGGGCTGGTCGCCTTCCTGGACCGCTCGGAGCTGTTCGGCACGCAGCTCCAGGCCGGCCTCACCGGCTCCTTCAGGCCGGCGCTGGCGGTGGTCTGGGTCCTCGGCATGGCCGCGTTCTTCCTGGTCAACCACTCGCTGGTGAGCGTGGTGATCAGCCTGTCGGTCGGGCGCGGCTTCGTGCAGAGCTGGCTGCGCGCCGCCCCGGTCGCCGCCGCCGACTGGGCCGCGAGCACCGCCTACGGCCTGGTCATCGCCGCCCTGCTCGTCCACGACCAGGCGCTGCTGCCGCTGCTGGTGGTGCCGATCGGCCTGACGTTCCTCGGCAACCGGGCGTGGGCGCGGAGCCTCGCCCAGGGCCAGCGGATGCACTCGCTGTACGCCGCCGGCCGCGCCCTCTCCAACCGGCTCGGCGACGCCGGCGCCTGGCAGTCGTTCGCGCAGCAGGTCGCCGGCGTGCTGAACTGCGAAGGGGCGGCCGTGTTCCTCGGGCGCGCCGACGACGGCGCGCTGGACGTGATCGCCACCGGCCACACCGAGCGCCTGACGGTCGCGCCCTCGCCGAGCGCCTGGGAGCAGGCCGCCAAGGGCTACGCGGCCCGTGCCGGCTGGCCCCGCTACACCATGGTGGCGATGGAAGCCGAAGGCGGGCGGGTGGTCGGCTTCGCGGCCGCCTACGGTCCCCGGGTCGACGCCGACTTCACCGGCGACGACGCGGAGACGCTGCTGACGCTGGCCAACCAGGGCGCCGTCGCCCTGGTCAACGAGGAGCTGTACCGCGAGGCCGAGAGCGAGCGCGCGGCCCTGCGCGACATCGTCGGCCACTCCACCGACGGCATCTACACCGTCGGCCCGGACCGCACCGTCTCCTCCTGGAACGCGGCCATGGTCGCGCTGACCGGCTACCAGGAGGACGAGGCGGTCGGGCAGAAGTGCTTCAACCTGCTGCGCGCCCGCGACGGCGACGGCGTCGACATGTGCGCGGCCGACTGCCCGATCCTGGCCGCCGCCAGGTCCGGCCACGAGGAGGTCCGCGACGCCTCGGTGCTCAACAAGGAGGGCCTGGCCCGCTGGATCCGCTACGCGCACGCCCCCATCATCGGCGGCGACGGCGCCATGGACGTCGACGTCGTGGTCGTGCGCGACGTCACCCGCGAGCGCCAGACCGACGAGCTCAAGGCCGACTTCGTCGCCAGCGTGTCCCACGAGCTGCGCACGCCGCTGACGCCGATCAAGGGCTTCCTGATGACCCTGCTGCGCGAGGACCGCGACTTCGCCCAGGACCGGCGGCGTGAGTACTACAAGCTCATGCTCATGCAGGCGCAGCGGCTGGAGCGGCTGATCGAGGACCTGCTGGAGGTGACCCGGCTGGAGGCGGGCGCCGGGCTGGTCGACGCCACCGCGATCGACGCCGTCGACCTGGTCCGCCAGGTCGTGGACCGCTTCACCAGCGAGGACGCCGAGCGGGTGGTGCACGTGGTCGCCCCCGACCACGCCGTCTACTGCCGCGGCGACTGGATGCGCATCGACCAGGTGCTCGGCAACCTGCTCTCCAACGCCATGCGGTACGCGCCGCCCCACGAGCCGGTCGAGGTCCGGCTGGCGCCGCAGGGCCGCGAGGTGGTCTTCGAGGTCCGCGACTGGGGGCCCGGCATCCCGATCGACGAGCAGTCGCGCATCTTCGAGCGGTTCCACCGCGTCGGCCACTACATGACCAGGGAGCCGGGCGGCGCCGGCCTCGGCCTGTACCTGGCCAAGCGCCTGGTCGAGGCGATGGGCGGCCGGATCTGGGTGTCCAGCCGCCTCGGCCACGGCTCGGTGTTCTCGTTCGCGCTGCCGTCGGAGCCGAGCCTGAACGTGGTCGCGGCCCCGCGTGGCCGCCACATCGGCTAGGGCGCTCCACCCGCTATCCTCGTGCTGCGTGCCGCCCGTCGGGGCGGCACACCAACGCAAGGAGGCGTGGGTGCAGCGACGCGTGATCATCGTGGGGGCCGCGGGTCGCGACTTCCACAACTTCAACAGCGCCTTCCGCGGCGACCCGGCGAGCGTGGTGGTCGCCTTCACCGCCACCCAGATCCCCTACATCGATGACCGCATCTACCCGCCGGCCCTGGCCGGGCCCGGCTACCCCGACGGCATCCCGATCTTCCCGGAGGACCGGCTGGAGGACCTGATCGCCAGCCACCGGGTCGACGAGGTGGTGTTCAGCTACTCCGACGTCCGCCACGTCGACGTCATGCACATCGCCTCGCGGGTGCTGGCCGCCGGCGCCGACTTCCGGCTGCTCGGGCCCAACCAGACCGAGTTGGTCGCCAGCGTGCCGGTGGTGGCGGTGTGCGCGGTCCGCACCGGCGCCGGCAAGTCGCAGACGACCCGCAGGGTGGCCGAGATCCTGCGCCGCGCCGGCCGCAGGGTCGTCGCCGTCCGCCACCCGATGCCCTACGGCGACCTCGCCAGCCAGGCCGTGCAGCGGTTCGCCACCCGCGAGGACCTGGTCGCGGCCCGCCCGACCATCGAGGAGCGGGAGGAGTACGAGCCGCACCTGGCCGCCGGCACCGTCGTCTACGCCGGCGTCGACTACCAGGCCATCCTGGCGCAGGCCCAGGAGGAGGCCGAGGTGCTGCTATGGGACGGCGGCAACAACGACCTGCCGTTCTTCCGGCCCGACCTGCACATCGTGGTCGCCGACCCGCTGCGCGGCGGCCACGAGTCCAGCTACCACCCCGGCGAGGCCAACGTCCGCGCCGCCGACGTGGTCGTCATCAACAAGGTCGACGAGGCCACCCCCGAGCAGGTCGCCGCCCTCGAGGAGCAGCTCAAGCACCTCAACCCCGACGCGGTCGTGGTCAAGGCGGCCAGCCCGGTCCGCGTCGAGGACCCCGAGCTGGTCCGCGGCAAGCGGGTGCTGGTGATCGAGGACGGGCCGACCCTCACCCACGGGGAGATGAGCTACGGCGCCGGCGTGGTGGCCGCCCGCCGGCTCGGCGCCGCCGAGATCGTCGACCCGCGCCCGTGGCTGGTCGGCTCGCTGGCCGAGGTGTACGAGCGCTACCCGCACATCGGCGCGCTGGTGCCGGCGATGGGCTACTCCGACGCCCAGATCCGCGAGCTGGAGGCGGTCATCAACCAGGCGCCGGTGGACGCCGTGGTCATCGGCACCCCGATCGACCTGCGCCGCGTCGCCCACATCGCCCACCCAGCCACCAGGGTCAGCTACAACCTGGTCGAGCAGGGCCAGCCCGACCTGGCCGCCGTGCTCGAGCCGATCATCCGCGCGAGCGGCCCAGGGGAGGAACCCGCCCGATGACCACCGACACCCCCGCCGGCAGCGGCGACTACCGCGGCTTCCTGGAGGCGCAGGAGGTCCCCACCCTGCGCGACTGGTCGCTGAACCTGGCCAGGGAGCGGCGCGACGTCGGCTTCTTCTGGGACCTGGCCAAGCACCTGCCGGCCACCGAGGACGCCAACCGCGACTGGGCCGTCTACGACCCGGTCGACGCCGTCCGCGAGATCGGCCACCTCGTCACCCACTTCCGGGAGGAGGCCGCCGACCCCGAGGTGGCCGAGCTGCTGCGCGTCCGCTACGTCGACTACCTGCTGGACCATGCGTCCGAGCGGCGCTTCGACCAGGGTCCCCGCACTTGAACGGTTCACCATGCGGCCCACAGGTGGCCGACCGCACCGTGGCCTACGGGGCGCACGCCGCCGAGCGCCTGCTCGAGCTGCTCGGCGGCGCCGCCGTGCGCGACCTGGAGGACGCCATGCCGCGCCTGGTCGCCCGCGGCAGCACCGCGCCACCGGGGACCTGAGCGCCTGGTCAGCGCAGCAGGCCGTGCTCCATGGCGAACAGCGCCGCGGCCGCGCGCGTCGACGCGCCGATTTTCGCGTAGATGTGCTGGACGTGATGCTCGGCGGTGCGGGGCGAGATGAACAGCGCCGCGGCGACCTGGCGGTTCGACAGCCCCCGCGCCACCAGCCGGAGCACATCGACCTCCCGCTCCGAGAGGCCCTCCGGCCAGGCGTTGCGGGTGTGGGCGGCCCGCTGGCCGGCCGCCTCGATGACCGCTCGAGCGCACTCTGGGTCGAACCGGCCCGAACGAGCCGCCGCCTCGACCTCCCGCGCCGCGGCCGGGGGCGCCAGGGCCGCCCGGTAGGGGCGATCCTGGGTCATGGCCTGGTACGCATCCGCCACGGCCAGCAGCCGGGCCTCGGCGGGGACCTGCGCCGCAGCGGCTCCGTGGTGGTAGCCCGACCCGTCCTGCCGTTCGTGATGCATCCCGGCGATCCGTGCCAGGGGCTGGAGGATGGCGGACCGGGCCAGGATCCGCTCGGTGTGGTAGGGGTGGAGGCGGACCTGCTCCCGCTGGGTGGCGGTCAGCGCCCTGGGCTTCTCCCACACGTGGGTGGAGACGGCCACGCGCCCGAGGTCGTGGAGCAGTGCGGCGCGGCGCACCAGGTCGACGGTGTCGTCCGGGAGCCGCAGGCATCCGGCGGCCGCCCCGGCGAGCTCCGCGACCCCGGCCGAGTGGCCGAGCGTGAACGGCGTCAAGAGATCGACCATGTCGGCGAAGACCCGGGCCACGTCGTCGAGCCGCGTCCGGGGGATCCGGCGGACGGGCGGCGGCTCGGCCGCCAGCACCTCGGCCCAGACGTCCGCCTCGGCCAGCCGCCGCAGCAGCTCCGGCCCGACGCGCTCGAACGTCTCGGCCACGGCGGGGTCGAACCAGCCGCCAGCGCGCCGCCGCACCATGGCGACGGCCGCATCGGGACCGCCGAGCCGATCGAAGATCACGGCCTGGGTCGCGACCGCGGTGAGCCGTGCCGGCAGGGCGACGGCGTCGCCGGCCAACCCGTGTGCGTCGCCGCTTCCGTCCCAGCGCTCCAGGCTGTGGAACAACCCCGTGCGGACGCCGTCGCCCAGGTGCAGACGCTCGGCCATGCGCGCGCCCACCTCGCAGACGGCCCGCGAGATCGTGCGGCCCCCCTCCTTGCCGGCGGTGAGCGTCCGGACGAGGTACCGGATCCGGTGGACGCCCGTTCCCTTCCCCACGGTGGCCGTGAGCGCCAGCACCTCGCGGCGGTTCGCGATGTCGGTCCGCTCGGTCTGCGGCGCGCCGGCCAGGTCGTCCCCGACCAGGAACGCCGTCTCGTGGCCGGGGGCCGTGCAGCCGAGGTGCTTGAGCAGCGCCGTGTAGAAGGCGTCGCGGACGTCCGGGCTCGGCAGCTCCATCGCTCGCGCGAGCTGCGTCGCCACCAGGCAGGCCCGTACGGCCTTCTCCGGTTCCTGGCCCATGCCAAGGTCGGTGGCGACCGACAACGCCGCCAGCATGTCGGCGAGTCTCAGGTCGTCGGGCAATCGATCCCCCCAATCGGTCGCCTCAGCATGCCAGGACGGTCCCGGCCCGGACCACCACGACAATGGGCAGGTCTACCGATGCTTCGGCCGCTGCCGGTTGGCATGCTGACGCCGGTCGACGACGAAGGAGGCGCCGATGATCCAGGCGCTCAGGATGCGGCGGCCGGACACGGCCCGGCCCACCCTGCTGACGCCCGCGTTCGTGACGGTGACGCTGGCCTGCCTGGCCTACTTCACCGGCGACGGCGTCCTGGTCCCGGCGGTGCCCCGGTACGTGGAGGGCCCACTCGGCGCCGGCAACGTGGCCATCGGCCTGGTCGTCGGCGCGTTCAGCCTGTCGGCCTTCTTCCTGCGCCCCTGGGTTGGCGGCCTCGGAGACCGCTGGGGCCGGCGCCCGCTCATGCTGGTCGGCGCCGCCCTGTTCGCCGCCTCGGTGCTCGCCTACCCGCTGGCGTCGAGCCCCGCGGTGTTGGCCGCGCTGCGGCTGCTCACCGGTGCGGGCGAGGCGTTCTTCTTCGTCGGCGCGGTCACCGCCGTCTTCGACCTGGCGCCGGCGGAGCGCCGAGGCGAGGCCATGAGCGTCGCCTCGCTGGCCCTCTACGTGGGGATCGGGCTCGGGCCGCTCATCGGCGAGCTGGCGATCGAGCGGGTCGGGTTCGTCGCCGCGTGGGTCCTGGCCGCCACGGCCGCGCTGACCGCGCTGGTCATGGCGCTGCGGGTGCCCGACACCCGTCCCCAGGAAGCTTCCGGCGAAGCGTCGGGCGGCCCCTCGCCCCGGCGCCGGCTCGTGCACCGGGCCGGCCTGCTGCCCGGTCTGGTGATGCTCACCAGCATCCTGGGGATGGCCGGGTTCCTGACCTTCGTCCCGCTGTACGCCATCGACATCGGGATGGACGGGTCCCGCCTGGTGTTGCTGGTGTTCGCCGGCGTCGTGGTCGGGATCCGCAGCGTCGGCGCCCGGATCCCCGACCGGCTCGGCGCCGCCCGGACCACCCGCATGGCCCTGGCGCTGTCGGCCGCGGGCCTCGCGCTCGTGGGCACCTGGCGGTCGCCCGCGGGCCTGCTGGCCGGCACGGTGGTCTTCGCCGTCGGCATCGCCCTGCTCACCCCCGCCGTCATGGCCCTGGCCGTGGAGGGCGTGGCGCCCCAGGAGCGGGCATCGGTGATCGGGACGACCTCGGCCTTCCTCGACCTCGCCTTCGGCCTGGGCCCGGCCACGCTTGGCTTCGTGGCCGCGGCGATCGGCCGGCCGGGGACGTTCCTCGCCGGCGCCGTCGCGGCCGCCGTGGGCTGGGTCCTGGTGGTGTGGACCCGGCTCGGCCGCCGTGGCAGCTAGCCGGCGGGGGCGAGCTCGTCGGCGAGGGCGCCGAGGAACAGGCCGACGTCGGTGACCACCCCGGTCGCCTGGGTGGAGCCGCGGTCGGCGAGCTTGGTCACCGTCGCCGGGTTGATGTCGACGCAGACCAGCGGCACCGAGGCGGGCAGCAGGTTGCCGACGGCGATCGAGTGGAGCATGGTCGCCACCATCAGGGCGTAGCCCACCCCCGGCAGCAGCGAGCGCATCTGCCGCTGCGCGTCGATGACGTCGGTCACCGTGTCCGGGAGCGGGCCGTCGTCGCGCACCGACCCGCCGAGCACGACGTCGACGCCGTGCAGCACGCAGGCGTGCATGATCCCCGACGTCAGCACCCCCTGCTCGACCGCCTTGGCGATCGAGCCGCAGCGGCGGATGGTGTTGAGGGCGCGGATGTGGTGCTCGTGGCCGTGCTCGACGCCGATGCCCTCCAGCAGGTTCACGCCCAGCGAGGTGCCGTACAGGGCGCCCTCGATGTCGTGGGTGGCGAGCGCGTTGCCGGCGAACAGCACGTCCATGTAGCCGGCCTCGATCAGCCGTACCACCGCCGGGCCGGCCCCGGTGTGCACCACCGCCGGGCCGGCGACCCAGAGGTTCTTCTCGCCGCGCTCCCTGGTCGACCGCATCATGGTGGCCACCTTGCGGACGATCAGCCCCTGCGGCTTCTCGCTGGAGACCTGGGAGGACATGAACTCGAAGACCTCGCCGGCGCGGCCCCGGTCGCGCGGGCGCACCCGCAGGCCCTGGCTGCCCACCACCACCCGGTCGTCCTTGAGCACGTCGGACATCGGCACGGTGCGGGCGTGGCCGTCGTGGACGACGATCGCGCAGTCCATCTCGGGGTTCTCGACCTGGAGCCAGACTCCGCCGACCCGGACCTCGGTCTCCAGGTTGGTGGAGGAGTAGAAGCCGTCGGGGAGCACCCCGTCCATCTCGGCCGGCACCAGGTCGGCGTCGCCGGTCTGGAGCCGCTGCATCCCGAGCCCCATGAGCGACTGGACCAGCTCCTCCAGCCGCGCCGGGTCGTCGACGGTGACCAGCAGGCGCGCGTAGGAGGGGTCGACCGGGGTGCGGCCGACGTCGAAGCGCTCGATCCGGTAGCTGGCGCGAGCCTCCAGGACCTGGTCGAGGATGCGGGTGAACAGCATCGAGTCGATGATGTGGCCGTGGATCTCGAGGGTCTCGGTGTGGGCGGGCATGGCTCCTCTGGTCAGGCTCGGGTGCTGGCTGACGGACGATTGTGGCACGTCGGCGCGTAGAATCGCGGACGATGACGGTCGACCTGCGCTCCGACACCTTCACCCGGCCCACCCCGGCGATGCGCCGCGCCATGGCCGAGGCCGAGGTCGGCGACGACGTCTGGGGTGAGGACCCCACCGTGCAGCGGCTGGAGGCCGCGGTGGCCGAGCGGCTCGGGCACCAGGCGGCGCTGTACGTCCCCTCCGGCACCATGGGCAACCAGATCTGCCTGCGGCTGGCGGCGGCGGCCGGCACCGAGTGCCTCGCCAACGAGGACAACCACATCTTCTGGTACGAGTCGGGCGCGGCGCCGCTGCTCAGCGGCATCCAGCTCCACGCCGTGCCCGGCCAGCGCGGCATGCTCGACCCGGCGGCGGCGCGCCGGCGGGTCCGCACCGCCGACTACGGGGTGCCGACCACCGCGATCGCCGTGGAGCAGACCCACAACCGCGCCGGCGGCGCCGTCCTGCCCCTCGGCGTGCTCGGGGAGCTGCGGCGGCTGGCCGACGACGCCGGGCTGCACCTCCTTTGCGACGGCGCCCGGATCTGGAACGCCTCGGTCGCCTCCGGCGTCCCGCTGGACCGCTACGGCCGCCTGTTCGACACCCTCTCGGTGTGCTTCTCCAAGGGCCTGGCCGCCCCGGTCGGCTCGGCGGTGGTCGGCGACCGCGACCTGGTCGAGCGGGCCCGCCGGGTGCGGGCGCTGCTCGGCGGCGGCATGCGCCAGGTCGGCGTGCTCGCCGCCGCCGCCCTGGTCGCCCTCGAGCAGATGGTCGAGCGGCTGGCCGACGACCACGCCAACGCCCGCCGCACCGCCGAGACGGTCGCCGCCGCCGTGCCGGGCAGCGTCGACCCCGCCACGGTCGAGACCAACATGGTGCTGCTGGCGGCGGCGCCGTTCGGCACCGACGCGCCCGGGCTGGTCAAGCGGCTGGCCGACCTCGGGGTGCTGGCCGCCGACGTCGACCCCGACCAGGTCCGGCTGGTCTTCCACTACGAGGTCACCCCCGAGGACGCCGACCGGGCCGCCAGCGCGATCGCCGCCGCCGCCGGCGCATGACCCACCAGGCCCCGTTCGGCCTGGCCGAGGTGGAGCGGGCGGCCGGCCGGATCGCCGGCCGGGTCCACCGCACCCCGGTGCTGACCTCGCGGCTGCTGGACCGCGAGCTCGGCTGCCGGGTCGCGCTCAAGGCCGAGCACCTGCAGCGGACCGGCGCGTTCAAGGCCAGGGGGGCCTTCAGCGCCCTGCTCGCCCTCGACCCCGCCGTGCGGGCGCGGGGCGTGCTGGCGGTCAGCTCCGGCAACCACGGCCAGGCGGTCGCGCTGGCCGCCGCCGAGACCGGCGGCCGGGCGCTGGTCGTCATGCCGGCCGGCTCCAACCCGGCCAAGGTGGCGGCCACCCGCGCCTACGGCGCCGAGGTGCTGATGGAGGGCGTGACCGCCGACAACCGCGAGGCGGTCGTGCGGGAGGTGGCCGCCGCCCGCGGCCTGCGCCTGGTCCACCCGTTCGACGACCCGGAGGTGATGGCCGGCCAGGGCACGGCCGCCCTGGAGCTGCTGGAGGACGCCGGCCCCGACCTCGACCTGGTGCTGGTGCCGGTGGGCGGCGGCGGGCTGATCTCCGGGACCGCGGCGGCGGTGAAAGGCCGCTCGCCGGCCACCCGGGTGGTGGGGGTCGAGCCGGCGACCGCGGCCGACGCCCGCGCCTCGCTGGCCGCCGGCCGGCGCATCGCCCTGCCGGCCGCCCCGGCGACCATCGCCGATGGCGTGCGGAGCCTGTGCGTGGGGGAGCGGCCGTTCGAGGTGATGCGCCGGCTGGTCGACGACGTCGTCACCGTCACCGACGCGGAGCTGCGCGACGCCGTGGCGCTGTGCTGGTCGCGGACCAAGCAGCTCGTCGAGCCGACCGCGGCCCTGCCCCTGGCCGCGCTGCTCACCGGCGCCGCCCGCGGCGGCCGGGTCGGGGTGGTGCTGTCCGGCGGCAACGTCGACGCGACCACCCTCGCCAACTGCCTCGCCGGACCTGTGTAATCTTGTAATTCCGCGAGCGGGAGGGAGGCGGTCTGGATGCCGACCGCGACCAGGGTGCGCGACCACTGCCTGGCCCCGGCGCGGGCCGTCGAGGCGCCGGCGGCGGGCGGGACCTACCGGCGGCTGTTCCCGGAGCTGGCGCCGCTGGACTGCGACGACGCCGCCCTGCACGCGCTCGGCCGGGCGGGCGGCGCCTGCGACACGGTCGACGGCGCCGGCGGAGCGGAGCCCGCCGACGCGGAGGGGGCGGCCGGCTGGCCGGTCCTCGGGCAGTTCGTGGCCCACGACATCACCGCCGACCGCTCGCCGCTCACCCACCACGCCGAGGCGGCCGGCATCCGCAACGCCCGCAGCCCCCGCGCCAACCTGGAGTGCGTCTACGGCGACGGTCCCGGCGGCAGCCCCTACCTGTACGACCGTGACGACGCGGCCAAGCTGCTGCTGGGCCGCGACGACGCCGGCTGGCCGCGGGACCTTCCCCGCAACCAGCAGGGTGTCGCCCTGATCGGCGACCCGCGCAACGACGTCCACCTGCTCATGAGCCAGCTCCACGTGGCCATGCTCCACCTCCACAACGGGCTGGTGGACCGCCTCAGGGCCGACGGGGTGGCCGAGGCCGACCTGCTCGACCAGGCCCGCCGCTCCGCCACCTGGCACTACCAGTGGGTGCTGCTGCGCGACTTCCTGCCGCGGCTGGTCGGGGCGGAGCTGGCCGACGAGCTGCTCGCCGACGGTCCCCGCCACTACCGACCGGCGCCGGGAGCCGCCTGGATCCCGCTGGAGTTCGCCGACGCCGCCTACCGCTACGGGCACGGCCAGATCCGCGAGCGCTACCGGGTCCACCCTGACGCCGACCCGGTGCCGCTGTTCCCCGACCTGCTCGGCTTCCGCCCGGTCCCCGCCGCCCGGACGGTCGACTGGTCGTGCCTGTTCGACCAGCCGGGGCGGCCGCCGGCGCAGCGCGCCCGGCGCATCGACGGGCGCCTGGCCCGCTACCTCATCCGGCTGCCGCAGGCGCTGACCGGGGTCGCCCCCGAGGAGGACTACGGCTCGCTGGCAGTGCGCGACCTGCAGCGCGGGCAGGGGGTCGGGCTGCCGTCGGGCGAGGCGGTCGCCGGCCGCCTCGGGGTGGCGCCGCTGGCGGCCGAGGAGGTCGGCCTGGCCGGGTCCGGCTGGCGGCAGGAGACGCCGCTGTGGTTCTACGTCCTCAAGGAGGCCCAGCACCGCGGCGACGGCGAGCGGCTCGGCCCGGTCGGCGGCCGCATCGTCGGTGAGATCCTGGTCGGCCTCGTCGACGCCGACGGCGAGTCCTACCGGGCGGTCGACCCCGCCTGGCGCCCCACCCTGCCCGCCGCCGAGCCGGCCGGGGCGGACGGGTTCGGCGTGGCCGACCTGCTGGCGTTCGCGGCCGCCGTCGCCGGCGCCGGTGCCGGGTCCTCGCGGGCCGGCGAGCCGTCGCGGTAGCGTGGCCGGCATGCAGCCGG
>Ga0209846_1000022_pt1 | contig 17835 bp, 16 predicted proteins | sample GWRWS3_20_30_FD_187244 | JGI IMG/M metagenome (GOLD analysis project Ga0209846, IMG submission 187244) | Riverbed sediment microbial communities from areas with vegetation nearby in Columbia River, Washington, USA - GW-RW S3_20_30 (SPAdes)... | ecosystem: Environmental > Aquatic > Freshwater >... | reverse complement strand
GACGTGGCGGTGGAGACCGGCGACGACGAGCTGCTGGAGGCCGTCGCCGAGCAGTGGCGCAACACCGTGGCGGCGCGGACCTACCTCACCGGCGGCATGGGCTCCCGGCACACCGGGGAGTCCTTCGGCGAGGACTTCGAGCTTCCCCCCGACCGGGCCTACGCCGAGACCTGCGCGGGGGTGGCGTCGGTCATGCTCGCCTGGCGGCTGCTGCTGGCGACGGGGGAGAGCCACTACGCCGACGCCATCGAGCGCACGCTCTACAACGTGGTCGCGGCCTCGCCCGCCGTGGACGGGCGCTCCTTCTTCTACGCCAACCCGTTGCAGCAACGGGTGCCGGGCTACGTGGTGGACTCGGGCGCCGCCAGCCCCCACGCGGCGTCGGGCCTGCGCTCGCCGTGGTTCGCCGTCTCCTGCTGCCCGACGAACCTGTCCCGGATGCTGGCGAGCCTCGCCGGCTACGTCGCCACCGTCGACGAGGGCGGGCTGCAGCTCCAGCAGCTCGCCGCCTGCACCGTCCGCGCGGCCCTGCCGGACGGCCGCGCCGTCGGGCTGCGGGTCGAGACCGGCTACCCCTGGGCGGGCGCGGTGACCGTCCGGGTGGAGGAGGCCACCGGCGGGCCCTGGCGTATCGCCCTGCGCGTCCCGGCGTGGGCGGACGGCGCCGTACTGGCCTACGGCGACCTGCGGCGGCGGGTGGGGCCCGGGTACGCGGTGCTGGAGCGGGACTGGCGGCCAGGGGACGAGCTGCGGCTCGACCTGCCGCTGGCGCCGCGCTGGACCAGGCCGGACCCGCGGGTGGACGCCGTCCGTGGCTGCGTCGCCGCCGAGCGGGGCCCGCTGGTCTACTGCGCGGAATCCGTCGACCAGGGCCCCGCGGCCCGCCTTGACGAGGTCGCGGTGGACGCCTCGGTGCCACCGGCCGACCAGAGCCCCGACGGCGAGCTCGGTGGCGCCGTGACGCTGCGCTGCGCCGCCCAGCCGGCCTCGCCCCTGACCCTGATCCCCTACCACCTCTGGGCCAACCGCGGCCCCGCCTCCATGCGCGTGTGGTTGCCGGAGCGCTAACCGGCGAAGGGGTGGCCGGGTAGGCCGGCGCCGGCGGCGGGGAGGACGAACACCGAGCCCGCCAGCGGCTCCGCGGCCAGCGTGGCGGGGTCGAGGCCGGTGGTGGCGCTGGTGATGTAGAGGTCGCCGAGCCCGGGCCCGCCGAAGGTGCACGCGGTGGTCCGCGTCGCCGGGACCTCCACCACGCGGTCCAGGGCGCCGGCGGGTGTGTAGCGGTGCACGGCGCCGCCGTCCCAGAGCGCGACCCACAGGCAGCCGTCGGCGTCGACGGTCAGCCCGTCAGGGAAGCCGGTCGCCCGCGCGAGGTCGACGAACCGCCGGCGCCGCGCCACCAGCCCCGTCTCGCTGTCCACGTCGAAGACGTCGACCCGCCGGCTCGGGGTGTCGACGTAGTACATCAGCCGCCCGTCCGGGCTCCAGCCGATGCCGTTGCTGATGCTGACCTCGGGGAGGACGGTGACGACCTCGCCGCCCGGGCCGACCCGGTACAGCCGGCCGCCGCCGGGAGCCTCGTCGTAGCGCATCGTCCCGGCCCACAGCCGGCCGTCGGCGTCCACCGCGGCGTCGTTGCCGCGCACGCCGTCCTCGGCCCAGGTGACCAGCCAGTCGAAGGCGCCGTCGGCGGCGTAGCGGCCGATGCCGTCGCGCAGGTTCACCACCAGGCCACCGCCAGCGCGCGGCTTGGCCGCGCCGACGTGCTGGGGCGTGCACAGCACCGTGTCCCGGCCGTCGGCGGGGTCGAACCGGTGCACCTCGGACGCCAGGATGTCCACCCACAGCAGCGTGCCGGTGGCGCCGTCCCAGGTCGGCCCCTCGCCGAGCACCGCCGTGGCAGGGACCGCCACGTCGAGACGCTCGGGCACGTCGGCTCCTCCTCTCAGGCGAGCGCCGCCCGCCGCGACGCCGGCCGCTGACCGAGCCGCTCCGACAGGCCGGCGGCGCCCCGGCGCACCAGCTCGCTCCAGTCCCGCCGCAGCTCGTCGCTCCAGCGGATGCTCGGCACCGAGATGCTCATGGCCGCCACCACGGCGCCGGTGTGATCCTGCACGGGCGCCGCCACGCAAAGGACGGCGTCGTTGGACTCGCACTCGTCGTAGGCGAGGCCCAGCTCGCGCACTTCCGCGAGGCAGGCGCGAAGCCGTGGCAGCGAGGTGATGCTCCGGGGGGTCATGGCCGGCAGCGCCCTGCCCCGCGGGTAGCGGGCGTCCAGCGCCTCCGGGTCGAGGCCGGACAGCAGCACCTTGCCGACGCCGGTGCAGTGGGCGGGCAGGCGGCGGCCCACCGCCGACACCATCCGCACGGGATGGGTGCTGTCGACCTTGGCGATGTAGACGACGTCGGTGCCGTCCAGGACGGCGACGTGGACCGTCTCGTCGCAGGAGGCCGCCACCCCGGCGGCGGCCTGCTGCGCCTCCCTGGCCAGGTCGAGGTGCTGGGCGAAGGCCGCGCCGAGCTGGAACGGCCGCATCCCCAGGCGGTAGCGGACGGGGTGGCCGCCCGCCGGCGCCAGGTAGGAGCGCTCCACCAGCGTGCCGATGAGCTCGTGCACGGTCGTCCGCGGCAGCCCGAGCCGTCCCGCGACCTCCGGGGCGGACAGGCGTTCCTCGTCCAGGAACAGCTCCAGGATGTCCAGCGCCCGCCCCACCGCGGGCACGGCTCGGCCCATGCCAGCGACGGTATCATCATCCCGGACTACGTTCGAGATCCCGAACAAGGAGGCCCCGGATGAGCCCGACCGGGAGCGCGACGCGGCGGTACCTCGCCTCGCTGGGCCTGCCGGACCGCGACCCTGGCGAGCTGCCCGCCTCCGCCGGGCGCTTCCCCGACGGCGAGCGGTTCCACGTCGAGATCCCCTCGGTCGAGGGGCCGGAACCGTTCCGGGCGGTCCTGGCGGCCGCCAAGGAGCACGGGATCCGGGTCCACCGGATCAGCCAGGGCAGCGGCATGATGCTGCTCACCGACGACGACATCGAGGAGATGGTCGCCCTCGGCCGCGAGCAGGCGGTGGAGGTGTGCCTGTTCGTGGGGCCGCGGGCGGCGTGGGACGTCGGGGTCCAGGTCACCGCGCCGTCGGGGCGGGTCGCCGCCGGCGTGCTGCGCGGCACCGAGCAGCTCGTCTACGGCATCGAGGACGTGCGCCGGGGGTGCGACCTCGGGGTGCGCAGCATTCTGGTCGCCGACGTCGGCCAGCTCTGGGTGCTCGGCCGGATGCGGCGGTCCGGCGACCTGCCGGAGGACCTCGTCATCAAGATCTCGATCTCCTTCCCGGTCGCCAACCCCGCCACCGCCAGGCTGCTCGAGGACCTCGGCGCCACCACGCTCAACCTCCCCGTGGACCTGTCGCTGGCGCAGGTCGCGGCGATCCGCCAGGCGGTCGACCTTCCCCTGGACGTCTACGTGGAGGGCGCCGACGACTTCGGCGGCGTCGTCCGCTACTACGAGGTGCCCGACCTGGTGCGGGTCGCGGCGCCGATCCACCTCAAGTTCACCGTCCGCAACGCCCCCGGGATCTACCCCTCCGGGGAGCACCTGCTCGGCGTCGCCGTGGCGACCGCGCGGGAGCGGGTCCGTCGGGCGGCCATCGGCCTGGCGCTGCTCGGCCGCCACGACCCGGAGGCCGCCCGAGCCACCGGGGCACCCCTTCGGGACCCGACCGACCGGGGGACCCCCTCGGGGTCCCCCGGACCCCCCCGGCCGGACCCCTCCGGCTCCTGACGGCCGGCACCCTCACCGGCGGGCGGGCGGCGACCCGCCGGCGACCGCGAGGGTCGCGGTGGCGCCCAGGAAGCGGCCCAGGTCCGCGGCCTCGGCCTCCAGGCCGGGCAGCGCGCCGTCCAGCGGCGCGAACGGCTCCACGGTGACGGTCAGGCGGTCGCCGGCCCTGGAGGCGAGCCGCCACGTCCCAACGACGCGGCCGTCCACCACCACCGCCGGGTGGATCCAGCCGCCACCGGCCTGGATGCGCCGGGCGAACCGAGGGGACAGGACGAGGTCGCGCCCGCGCCAGCCGAGCAGGTAGTCGTCGAAGCGGTACAGCAGCCGCACGCACGGCCCGCCGTGCCTAGGCCGGGGCACGGTCGCGCCGGCCAGCGTCCACGCCGGCGCGCCGGCCACCGCCACCTCGGCCAGGTGGCCGGCGACCAGCTCGAAGCCGCGCCTGGCCCGCCCGGCGCCGATCCCGGCCCAGGCGGCGAGGTCGGCCGGGGTGGCCGGCCCGTGGGCGCCCAGGTAGCGGTGGGTGAGCTCGGCGAGGGCCGCCTCCGGGTCGAGCGCCGCTCGCCGCTCGCCCACCCAGTCGTCGAGCAGCACGTAGGTGGGCTCGTCGTCGTCCAGGTCCGGCCCCCGGCAGACGAGTCCCCGCATCGCCGCGTAGGCGACCAGGTGGGCGGGCGCCTGGCTCCGCGGGTCGACCGCGACCCCCTCGCCGGCGAGCCTGGACACCAGCTCGCCCCGTGGCAGCGGGCCGTGGGCGCCGAGGACCTTGCCGATGGCCCGCAGCCCACGGGCGCAGCGGTCGTCGTCCAGCCCGAGCTGCAGCCGGCGGCGGCGGTTCGCGGCCGCGAACACGGGCCCGAGCAGGGCGATCAGCCAGCCGACGTCGGCGGCGGTCACCATGTGCAGGGTGCCGCGCATCGCCCAGGTGCGCACCAGCGCCCGGTCCCGGTTGCACGCGTCCCGCACCGCCCGCGCGTCCAGGCCGGCGCCGCGGGGCCGGACCGCCAGCCGCGACGCCGCTGTGTCCTGCGCCTGGATGCCGCCCATGACGCGGACCACCTCGTGGACGTCGCGGGGACGGTCCCCGGTCAGCCGCTGCGACCGCAGCCGCAGCCGGCGCACCTGGTCCTCGGACAGCGAGCGCGTCATCCCCGGAGGCTCAGCCCGATGCCCCGTCCCCCGGTGGCGCCGGCGGGATGTTCTGGTTGAGCCGGAACAGGTTGGTGGGGTCGTAGCGGGCCTTGACCGCCGCCAGCTTCTCCCAGGTCGACCCCGGGTAGGCCTCGCGGACGCGCGCCTGGCCCTCGTCGCCGACGAAGTTGACGTACACGCCCAGGTCGCCCTGGCGCAGCGCGGCCGCGAAGCCGGTGACCCAGGCCTGGTGGGTCGCGGCCTCCTCGGGCCGCTCCCAGACCGCGCCGAGGGCCGCCATCACCCGCCGCCCGCGGTGGGCGAACGCGGTGGCGTCGGCGGGCACCCGCGCCATCGCCCCACCCAGCACCCGAAGCTGCGCCACCGCCAGCGGCGCGGTCGTTGCCCGGAGGTGCTCCACGATCGTCTCCGCGGCGGGGCGGTCGACGGCGTCCAGGAACTGCGATCGGGCCGCCTCGTGGTCGGGGCTGGGGCCGCCCTCGGTGAACTGGTAGATCTCCGGGTAGGGCATCGGCCGCACCATGTCGGCGAACGGCGTGGCCAGCCCGCGGAACCGCGCCATCGCGCGCTCGCCGGCCTCGGCCTCGCCGGCCCAGCAGAGCAACGCCATCACGATCAGCTTGCCGTGGGCCTGCTCCGGCATCGGCGGCATCGGCGGCGCCACCATGATGTTGGCGATCGCCGACAGCTCCTCGGGGGCGGCTTCGGCCTCGGCGACGAAGGCGGCGATCACCTCGGCGGTCGCCGGCAGCAGCAGCATCCCGCCGACGATCCGGTCGACCGGGTGGAGGCGGTACTGGAAGCGGGTCGCGACCCCGAAGTTGCCGCCGCCGCCGCGGATCGCCCAGAACAGCTCCGGATGGGTGTCGGCGTCCACGTGCAGCACCTGGCCGTCGGCGGTGACCAGCTCCGCGGCCAGCAGGCTGTCGATGGTGAGGCCGTGCTTGCGGACCAGGTAGCCGACGCCGCCGCCGAGGGTGAGCCCACCGATCCCCACCGAGCCGGTGTCGCCGAACCCGGTCGCCAGGCCGTGCGCCCCCGCCGCGACCGTGTACTCGCCCGCGGTCAGCCCGGTCTGCGCCCAGGCGGTGCGGGCCTGGGCGTCGATGTCCAGCGCCCGCATCGCCGACAGGTCCAGCACGATCCCGCCGTCGCTGACGCCGTGGCCGGCCAGGCTGTGGCCGCCGCTGCGGACCGCCAGCTCCAGGCCGCTGTCGCGGGCCAGTCCCACGACGCCGGCGACCTCAGCGGCGTCCGCGGGCCGGACGATCAACGCCGGGCGGCGGTCGAACGAACCGTAGAAGACGCCGCGGGCCTGGTCGTAGCCGGCGTCGTCGGGGGCGATCACGCGGCCGTCGAAGGCGGCCCGCAACCGCGGGACCGAGATGGATTGCACTAGGGTCTCCTTCAGCACAGGAGGTGAGGCCGTGAAGTACATGCTGCTGATCTACAACAACCCCGCGACATTCGACTCCCTGCCCGAGGAGCAACGCGACGCGCTGATGGGCGAGGTCGACGCGCTCATGGCCGAGCTGACCGAGTCCGGGGAGTGGGTCGGCGGCGAGGCGCTCGCCGACTCGTCGCAGACCAGGACCGTGCGGGTGCGAGGCGGCGTCCCGGCGGTGACCGACGGGCCCTACGCGGAGGCCAAGGAACAGCTCGCCGGCTACTGCATGGTCGACTGCGAGAGCCCCGAGCGCGCGGTCGAGATCGCCGCGCGTTGGCCCGATGCCCGCTTCTGGGCGATGGAGGTGCGGCCGGTCATGGACACGGTCGGTACCGAGATGTGACACCGACAACTTCACCGATCTTGACAACATAACTTGTCGGTGACATCGTTGCCGGCATGCTCGACGTCGCCGTCATCCAGGACCCCGCCACCGCCGAGGTCTCGCTGGACCCGATCCGGGCGCGGCTGCTGGCCGAGCTGGCCGAGCCCGCCTCGGCGACGATGCTGGCCGCCAGGGTCGGTCTGCCGAGACAGAAGGTGAACTACCACCTGCGGTCGCTGGAGCAACACGGGCTGGTCGAGCTGGTGGAGGAGCGCCGCAAGGGCAACTGCACCGAGCGGCTGCTGCGCGCCACGGCGGCGTCCTACGTGATCTCGCCGGCCGCGCTGGCCGCGGTCGCCCCCGACCCGGCCCGCGCCCCCGACCGGCTGTCGGCGCGGTGGCTGCTGGCGGTCGCCTCCCGGCTGGTGCGCGACACGGGCGAGCTCATCACCGGCGCCGCCAAGGCCCGCAAGCCGCTGGCGACGTTCGCGATCGACGGCGAGGTGCGCTTCGCGTCGGCGGCCGATCGCGCCGCCTTCGCGCGGGAGCTGGCCAGCGCCGTGACCGCGCTGGTCGGCAAGTACCACGACGACACCGCCGAAGGCGGGCGCGAGCACCGCGTGGTCGTCGCCGTCCATCCCAGCGTCAGGACCCCCACGAAGGAGACCTAGCCGTGCCGCACGAGTTCGAGATCCGCGACGAGATCACCGTGGACGCCACCCCCGAGCAGGTCTGGGAGGCGATCGCCACCGGCCCCGGCATCGACGCCTGGTTCATGGGACGCAACGAGGTCGAGCCCCACCAGGGCGGCACGGTGCGCATGACCCTCGGCGGCTACGCCGAGGAGGCCACGGTGACCGCGTGGGAGCCGCCGAGACGGTTCGCCTACCGCGGCGGCGAGGGCGAGGACGGGTCGTTCATGGCGTTCGAGTACCTCATCGAGGGGCGCCAGGGCGGCGGCACCGTGGTCCGGCTGGTGCAGAGCGGCGTCCTCGGCGGCGACGACTGGGAGGCGGAGTACGACGCGCTGCGCAAGGGCTGGCCCATGTACCTGCGCACGCTGGCGCAGTACCTCGCCCACTTCCCCGGCCGGACCGCGACGCCGGTCTCCGCCCAGGGACCGCAGCAGGCCGACCAGGACCACGTCTGGGAGGCGCTCAAGCGCGGCCTCGGGCTGACCGGCACCGTCGCCGAGGGCGACCAGGTGCGCTTCACCCTCGACGGGGCCACCGAGCACCAGGGGGTGGTGGACTCCGTCCTGTACCCCAGCTTCCTGGGCGTGCGCACCGCCGACGGGCTGTACCGGTTCGCCGGCAGGGGCGGCGCGGTCGGCGTCGGCCACCACGTCTTCGCCGACGTGGACCAGCAGCAGACCGAGCGGGCCTGGCGGGACTGGCTCACGCGGCTGTTCGCCTGACACCGAACGCAGCGGGGACAAAGGAGGACGTGAAGTGCGGAAGATCATCTCGAACCTGTTCATCTCGCTCGACGGTGTCGTCGAGGAGCCGGGGGATTGGCACCTCCCCTACTTCAACGACGAGATGGGTGCTGCGGTCGACGCCGTCCTCGGCAGCGCCGACACCCTGCTGCTGGGCCGCAAGACCTACGACGACCACGCCGGGGCGTGGCCGGAGCTGGAGGCGGCCGGCGGGGAGGACGCCGAGTTCGCCAAGGTGCTCGGCGACGCCCGCAAGATCGTCGTGTCGCGCCAGCGGCCGGAGCTCACCTGGCGGAACTCCGAGCAGCTCCAGGGCGACCTTATCGAGGGTGTGACCACCCTCAAGAACGAGCCGGGCGACGGGCACATCGCCATGAGCGGGTCGATCTCGGTGGTCCGCCAACTGCTGGCCGCGGGGCTGCTGGACGAGCTGCGCCTGCTGGTGCACCCGATCGCCGTGCGCAAGGGCATGCGGCTGTTCGACGAGGGCGAGCGCCCGATCCCGCTGCGGCTGCTCTCGTCGCAGGCGTTCAGCACGGGCGTGCTGAGCCTCGTCTACGGCCCCGCGGAGTAGCTTCATCAGTCGGGCAGCAGCGGTACCGACAGGCCCTGGTCGCGGCCGAGGAGCACCGCCCGGGTGACGGCCGCGGACCCGAACCGGTCGCGCAGGTCGTCGAGGGTGGCGTCGAGGGCGCCGGCGCGGTGGCGATCGAACGGCAGCGCGAGCTGGATGGCGCCGTCGTCGTGGAGGTTGGCGAGCGATACCCCGACGAGCGTGAGGCCCTGACGCTGGATCATCGGCGTGGCCGCCGCCAGCAGCCCCCTCGCCGTGGCGAGGATCGTCTGGGTCTGTGCGGTCGCCTCGGGCAGCGTGTGCGACCGGGTCGCTCGCGAGAAGTCGTCGAAGCGCATGCGGAGCATCACGGTGCGGCAGACCCGCCGGGCCGCCCGCAGCCGCCGGGCGAGGCGGTCCACGAGCGCGACCACGATGGTGTCGATGGCCTCGGGCGACCTCGGTGTCCGGCCGAGTGCGCGCTGCGCCCCGATCGAGCGCCGGCGCCGGCCCACCTGCACCGGCCGGGGGTCGCGGTTGTGGGCGAGGGCGTGGAGGTGGCGGCCCGACGCCCGCCCGAGGATCGAGACGAGCGCCGCCTCGGCGAGCTGGGCGACCTCGCCGACGGTGGCGATCCCACGCTGGCGGAGCTTGTCGGCGGTGACCGGCCCGACACCCCAGAGCCGTTCCACCGGGAGGGGGTGGAGGAAGGCGAGCTCGCCGTCGGGCGCCACCACCAGCAGGCCGTCGGGCTTGGCCACGCCGCTGGCCACCTTGGCGAGGAACTTGGTCCTGGCCACCCCCACGGAGATGGGCAGGCCGACCCGCTCGCGGACCTCGCGCCGCAACCGCACGGCGATGTCGGTCGGCGGGCCCGAGATCCGTCGCAGCCCACCGACGTCGAGGAACGCCTCGTCGATCGACAGCCCCTCGACCAGCGGGGTCGTGTCGTCGAACACCTCGAACATCGCCTTGCTCGCCTCGGCGTAGGCCGACATCCGGGGCTGGACCACCACCGCCTGCGGGCACAGCCGGCGGGCCTGCGCGCCGCCCATCGCCGTGCGGACGCCGCACGCCTTGGCCTCGTAGCTGGCCGCGAGCACCACCCACGACCCGACGATCACCGGGCGGCCCCGCAGCCGAGGGTCGTCCCGCTGCTCGACCGACGCATAGAACGCGTCGACGTCGGCGTGCAGGATCGTCCCCTCACTCACCACGAACGTATGTTCGCATCCCGCGGGACGGAAGGCGAGTTCGCGGCTCAGCTCTCACAGGGGGCGGTTTCTCGCTGAGCCCTCCTCGGGAAGTCGCAGGGCTTGTTGTACCGCCGCATGGGGCGGATGTTCGCATCGAACAGGCGTTCGGAGCAAGGGACCGTCCGTGCGGCAGCACCGCCACTACCTGATCGTCCAGCCTCCCGCTTCGGTACACTCACCCTCGCACGCGCGCCTGTAGCTCAGCACGGAGAGAGCGCCACGCTCCGGACGTGGAGGTCGCAGGTTCGAGTCCTGTCAGGCGCACCCTTTCCGGGTGGAGCGCGCCGCCAACTGGGCGGTGCGCATCACGGGCGTGGCGGCAATCCTCGGACAAACGCGAATCTGCTGCTCAAAGGGCCTGTGCTATGCTCCGCGGACTCGCGTCGCGCGCTCATCCGGAGCCCCTTCCTCAGGTCTTGTCCGCATGTCCAATCCCCGCATCCTTGTCGTGGACGACGACCAGGTCATCCAACAGTTGCTCAAGGTCAACCTCGAGCTGGAGGGCTACGCGGTCGAGGTGGCCTCCGACGGCGAGGAGGCGCTGGCGCTGTTCGCCGACTTCAAGCCGGACCTGATGCTGCTGGACATCATGATGCCGAAGCTGGACGGCTGGGAGGTCGCCCGCCGGCTCGCGGGCACCACCGGCGGTCCGGTGCCGATCGTGCTGCTGTCGGCCAGGGCCCAGGAGTCCGACGTGCAGAAGGGCACCGACCTCGGCGTCGCCGCCTACGTCACCAAGCCGTTCGACCCCATCCAGCTCCTGCACCTGGTGGCCGGCATCCTCGCCCAGCAGGGACGCGGGGCGCCGACCGCGGGGGCGCCATGAGCGGCGGCCAGCTCGCCGTCCAGCGCGAGCTCTCCGAGCTGTTCCGCGACGCGCTGGCCCAGGCGGCCCAGGCCGGGGCGCTGGCGCTCGACCCGGACGCGCTCCCGGCGCCGACCCTGGAGCGGCCGCGGCTGGCCGAGCACGGCGACTGGGCCACCAACGTGGCGCTGGCGCTGGCCAAGGCCGCCGAGGCGGCGCCGAGGGCGGTCGCCGAGGCGATGGTCGCCCACCTGAAGACCCCCGACTGGATCGAGGGCGTCGAGGTGGCCGGGCCCGGCTTCGTCAACGTCCGCCTCGCGCATCGCTGGTTCGAGGGCCTGGTCCGCCGGGTGCTGGCGGCGGGGCCGAGGTTCGGCGCGATCGACCTCGGCGGCGGGGAGCGGGTCAACGTCGAGTTCATCTCCGCCAACCCGACCGGCCCCCTGCACGTCGGCAACGCCCGCCTCGGGCCGACCGGCGACGCGCTCGCCAACCTGCTCGCCACCACCGGCCACGAGGTCGGGCGCGAGTACTACCTCAACGACACCGGCACCCAGATCGAGCTGCTCGGAGCCAGCGTGGAAGCCGCCTACCTGCGCCTGCTCGGCCGGCCCGCCGAGCCCCCGCCGGACGGCTACAAGGGCGGCTACATCGCCGAGCTGGCCGAGCAGCTCCAGGCCGAGCAGGGTGCCGGCCCGGCCGACCTGGACGCCGCGGAGCGGCAGGCGCGGATCACCGAATGGGCCTACCGCCGCATGCTCGACACGATCAAGCGGACGCTCGCGCGGCTCGGGGTCGAGTTCGACGTCTGGTTCTCCGAGCGGACCCTGCACCAGACCGGGGCGATCGCCGCGGCAGTGGCGGAGCTGCGCGAGCGCGGCGTGGTCGAGGACCGCGACGGCGCCGTGTGGCTGCGCACCACCCTGTTCGGGGACGACAAGGACCGCCCGATGATCCGCTCCAACGGCGAGCCGACCTACTTCGGCAAGGACGTCGCCTACTACCGGGACAAGCGGGCGCGCGGCTTCGACCGGCTCATCTTCCTGTGGGGCGCCGACCACCACGGCTACATCCCGCGGCTGCGCGCGGTCGTGCGCGCCTTCGGCGACCCCGAGGGCACCGCCGAGTTCGTCATCGGCCAGATCGTCTCGCTGGTCCGGGCCGGCGAGCCGGTGCGCATGAGCAAGCGGGCCGGCGACATCGTCACCGTTGACGACCTGATCGACGAGGTCGGCAAGGACGCGGCCCGCTACGAGATGCTGCGCTTCTCGGTCGACACGCCGATGGAGTTCGACATCGAGGCGGTCACCCGCCAGTCGATGGACAACCCGGTCTATTACGTCCAGTACGCGCACGCCCGCATCGCCAGCGTGATCCGGCAGGCGGGCGAGGTGGGGTTCGCGCCGGTCCCGTCGGACGCCGCCGACCTGGGGCTGCTGGAGCATCCGCTCGAGCAGGTGCTGCTCCGGCGGATCGCCGGCTACGAGGAGATGGTCGTGGTGGCGGCGACGCAGCGCGCCCCGCACCGGCTGACGCGCTACCTGGAGGAGCTGGCGGCGGCGTTCCACCGGTTCTACGGGGAGTGCCGGGTCCTCACCGACGATCCGGGGTTGTCCAGCGCGCGCTGGTGGTTGTGCATGGCGACGCGGCAGGTCCTCGCCAACGCGCTTGGGGTGCTTGGGGTCACGGCGCCGGAGCGGATGTAGGCCCTCTGGGTCGCTCGTTCGCCTCGCCGTGGGGGGCGGCCGGGGGGCCACCACCCTTCCTCCGGGAAGTACAGTCGGTCGGATGGTGGCCCCCCGGCCGCCCCTTACGGTGGGTGCCACCTGCCGGTCGACTTCTTTGAAATCTCAGGGGGGGTGGAAGCGGGTGGCGAGGGTGAACGCGAGCCAGGGGCGGCGGCCCCAGGCGAGCATGTGGCCGCGGAGGATGTGGGACCACTGGGACTGGCGGCGGTAGAAGACCAGGAGGAGGGCGACCGGGTCGGCGGAGATGGTGACGTCGGGGCGGCTGGTGGTCGAGGTCGTGTCGAGGCGGCCGTTCTCGAAGGACCAGCGGCGGGTGGTGCCGCCGCGGAGGCGGATCTCGAAGGTGGCGGTGAGGTTGCCGGCGCGTTCCGTGTCGACCCAGCCGGGGAGGATGGGCTCGACGCCGTCGAGGATCAGCTCGACATCGCCTGGGTCGATGGGCCAGGGGTGGGCGACGGCGCTGGCGATGTCCCAGCCGTGGACGACCAGTTCGCCGAGGAGGATGCCGAGGGCGACGTCGGCGGCGACCGGCTCGCCGCCGTGGAACGTGAACGAGGGCGGGGCGCTGCCGTAGGTGCGGAGCTGGGTGGCGAGGGCGGTGAGGTCGCGCCGCAGGCGGGCGGCCAGCTCGGCCATGTCGAGGTCGGCGAGGGCCTCGATCTGGGTGTCGTTCAGCGCGGCCAGGTCGCGCGGGTCTGGGACCCAGGTGCCGCGACCCTCGGGACCGTCGATGTAGCGGCGTGCCACGCTGACGACGTGGGCGGTCGCGTCCCGGACGGTCCAGTCGGAGTCGGGGATCGGGGCGGCCGGGTCGGGCACCGCGGTCACCAGGGCCGCGAAGCGCTCGGCGAGGCGGTCGATGGCCGGCAGGACGCGGTCCAGGTAGGCGGTCGCGGTCGCCATGGCGCTGCCTCTCCCTCCTGCGGTTGCTTCCAAGCGGAGCATACGGGATCGATCCGGCGCCCTGGACCCGCCGGCGAGGCGGTCCCAGCGGGCCGCCAAGCGGGACGTCGGGCAAGATGGGCGGCAGTCCAGGAACGAACGGAGGGAACGTGGGGGCGGTGCTCAGGATCGGGATGCTGGGGTGCGGGGTGGTCGGCACCGGGGTGGCCAGGCTGCTGGTCGAGCACGCCACGCCGGTGCGGGACCGGGCCGGGGTGGCGATCACGCTGCAGCGGGTCGCGGTCCGCGACGTCACCCGCAAGCGCGACCCCGCCGTCGACCCCACCCGGATCAGCGGCGACGCCGCCGCGGTCGTCGCCGACCCGGAGGTCGACGTGGTCGTCGAGGTGATGGGCGGCATCGAGCCGGCCCGCTCCCTGATCCTGGAGGCGATCCGGCTCGGCAAGCCGGTCGTGACCGCCAACAAGGAGCTGCTGGCCACCCACGGCGGCGAGCTGTTCGACGCCGCCGACGCCGCCGGCGTCGACCTCAAGTTCGAGGCCGCCGTCGGCGGGGCCGTCCCGATCGTCGCCCCGCTCAAGGAGTCGCTGGCCGGCGACCGCGTCCGCCGGGTGCTCGGCATCGTCAACGGCACCACCAACTACGTGCTGTGGCGCATGGCCTCGACCGGCGCCGGCTACGCGGAGGCGCTGGCCGAGGCGACCGAGCTGGGCTATGCCGAGCCGGACCCCAGCGCCGACGTGGAGGGCTTCGACGCGGCCGCCAAGTGCGCCATCCTGGCCAGCCTCGCGTTCAACACCCGGGTGGTGGCCGGCGACGTCTACCGCGAGGGCATCACCGACGTGACCGCCGCCGACATCGCGGCGGCCGCGCGCATGGGCTACACCGTCAAGCTGCTCGCCATCGCCGAGGAGGTGGACGGCGAGGTCAGCGCCCGCGTCCACCCCGCGATGATCCCCGGCGGCCACCCCCTCGCCGGCGTCAACGAGGCCTACAACGCCGTGTTCGTCGAGGGCGACGCCGTCGGCCAGCTCATGTTCTACGGCCGCGGGGCCGGCGGCAGGCCGACCGGCTCGGCGGTGGTCGGCGACCTGGTCGGTGTGGCCAGGGCGCGCCTCCAGGGGGCCCACGGGGTCGGCTGCACCTGCCTGTACGAGCGCCGGGTCCGCGGCATGGAGGACGTCGACACGCAGTACTATGTCGCGCTCGACGTCACCGACCGGCCCGGCGTCCTCGCCCAGGTGGCGGCCGTGTTCGCCGAGCACGACGTGTCGATCCGCTCGGTGCTGCAGCGGGGCAAGGGAGAGGAGGCCCAGCTCGTGCTCGTCACCCACCTGGCACGGGAGGGCGCCATGCGGCGGGTGCTCGACGGCCTGGAGCAGCTCCCGGTGGTGAGCAACCTGGCCAGCGTCATGCGGGTCGAAGGGGAGGAGGCCGACGAGGTGCTGGGCTGGTGAGCCGGAGGGGTCCGGGGAACCCCAAGGGGGTGCCCCGGTGAACGACCTGGACCACGTACGGGCGTGGCCCGGCCTGATCGAGCGCTACCGGGAGCACCTCCCGGTCGGTCCGAGCACCCCGGTCGTCACCCTGCTGGAGGGCGGCACGCCGCTGGTGCGGGCGCCGGTGCTGTCGGCCCGGACCGGCTGCGACGTGTGGCTCAAGGTCGAGGGCGCCAACCCGACCGGGTCGTTCAAGGACCGTGGCATGACGGTCGCGGTGTCCAGGGCGCTGGAGGAGGGGGCGCGGGCGGTGCTGTGCGCCTCCACCGGCAACACCTCGGCGTCGGCGGCCGCCTACGCGGCCAGGGCGGCGATCACCTGCGCGGTGGTGGTCCCCGAGGGCAAGGTCGCGCTCGGCAAGCTCGCCCAGGCGCTGGTCCATGGCGCCACCGTGCTCGCCGTCGACGGCTCCTTCGACGACTGCCTGGCGCTGGTCCGGACGCTGGCCGAGCGGCACCCGGTGGCGCTGGTCAACTCCGTCAACCCGCTGCGCATCCAGGGCCAGAAGACGGTCGCCTTCGAGATCGTCGAGGCGCTCGGCCGCGCCCCGGACGTCCACTGCATCCCGGTCGGCAACGCCGGCAACATCACCGCCACCTGGCTCGGCTACCGCGAGGCGGTCGAGCTGGGCATGGCGGTGGGCCGCCCGGCGATGCTCGGCTTCCAGGCCGCGGGGGCCGCGCCGCTGGTCATCGGCCGGCCCGTGGAGCGGCCGGCGACGATCGCCAGCGCCATCCGCATCGGCCGGCCGGCGTCGGCCGAGGGCGCCCGCCGCGCGGTGGCCGAGTCGGGCGGGCGGCTCGCGGCCGTCACCGACCGCCAGATCCTGGCCGCCTACCGCCTGCTCGCCCGCGAGGAAGGCGTGTTCGTGGAGATGGCCTCGGCCGCGTCGGTGGCCGGGCTGCTCGACGTCGGGGTGGAACGCGGGAAGCTGGTGGTCTGCACCGTCACCGGCAACGGGCTCAAGGACCCGGACTGGGCGCTCGCCGGCGCGCCCCCACCGAGTCCCGTGCCCCCCGACCCGGTCGCGGCCGCCGAGGCCCTCGGCCTCCAGTAGGCGCGGGGCCCATGGACGCGTCCGTGCGGGTAAGGGCGCCCGCCACCACCGCCAACCTGGGGCCGGCGTTCGACGCGGCCGGGCTGGCCATCGACTGGTGGGACGAGCTGGAGGCCACGCCCGGCCCGGTCGACGCCATCCAGGTCAGCGGCGAGCAGGCGGAGCTGCTGCCGACCGGGCCGGACAGCCTGGTCGCGGTGGCGATGCGGCGGCTGGCGGCCGAGGCCGGGACGCGCCTGCCTCCGCTCCACCTCTCGCTGGTCAAGGGGTTCCCCCTCGGGCGGGGCTTCGGGTCCAGCGCCGCCGCCGTCGTGCTCGGCCTGCTCGCCGCCCGTGAGCTGGTCGCGCCCGACCTTCCCGACGCCGACCTGCTCGCGCTCGCCTGCGAGCTGGAGGGCCACCCCGACAACGTGGCCCCCTGCCTGCACGGCGGCGCCACCGTCGCCTGGATGGAGGACGGGCGCCCCCGCCAGCGGGCCGTCCCGCTGCATCCCGACCTGGTCGCGGTCGCGCTGGTGGCGCCGGCGCCGATGCCGACCACCGAGGCCCGCCAGCTTCTGCCCGAGCGGGTGCCGTTCCAGACCGCCGTCCACACCGCCGGCAGGGCCGCGCTGCTGCCGCTGGCGCTCGCCGGCGACACCGAGCTGCTGCTGCCCGCCACCGAGGACCAGCTCCACCAGCCGTGGCGGCTGGCGCGCACGCCGGTCGCGGCCCGCCTCCTGGAGCTGCTGCGCGACCGTGGGCACGCCGCCTTCGTGTCGGGGGCCGGGCCGTCGCTGCTGGTCCTCTGCGGCCGGCCGGCGGCGCCGGGTGCCGTCGCCGACGCCGGCGACGCGCTGCGGACCGCGGCCGCCGACGGCTGGCGGCTGCACCAGCTCGAGCTCACCCGCACCGGCGCGTTGGGGTTCGTCCGGAACGAGGCTGGACGCGCGCGGTAGACTGCGTGCTCAAGTGCGCTGCTTCTCCGCCGAAGGATGAGGCAGCTCCGATGCCGCAGACGATGACGCGGAGTCTCCCGTGCCCGAGAAGCTGACCTCGCCCGCCGGCGAGGAGTTCGTGCTGGCCGACGCCTCGGTCAACCGCGTCCTGGTCAAGGGCGTCGTCGCCGTCATGCATGCGCGGACCGAGCGGCTGTGGTCCACCAAGGAAGGCGAGATGTTCCTGTGCGCCGACGCCGAGGGGAACCTGGACGCCGAGAAGGCCACCGGCTCCGGCTTCTACTGGCGGGACACGCGCTACCTGTCGGACTTCATGCTCGACGTCGACGGGCACGCCCCGCTGCTGCTGTCGACCTCGGCCGACCGCGCCTTCGCCAGCCACGTCGACCTGACCAACCAGGACCTGGTCGACGAGGACGGCACGGTCACCGCCGTCCAGGGCACGGTCAACATCCGCCGCACCCGGGTCATCGACGGCCGGCTCTACGAGCGCATCCGGGTCAGGAACTACAACGCCACCGCGGTGGAGCTCACCCTGCGGCTCACCTTCGGGACCGACTTCGCCGACATCTTCGAGGTCCGTGGCCTGCGGCGAGCGACCAGGGGCAAGCTCGCCCAGCCCAAGGCCGACCGGAGCTCGGTCGCCTTCGCCTACGCCGGCCAGGACGGGGTGTTCCGGGAGACCCGCATCTCGTTCGAGCTGGAGCCGACCGAGGTCGAGGTCCGCGGCGAGCAGGTCGTCGCCGCCTGGCGGCTGCGCCTGGAGCCCACCCAGACCGAGATGATCGCGCTCACCGTGGAGCCGAGAGCCGCCAACTCCAGCCTCCCGGAGAAGCCGTTCGACGTCGCCATGCACGAGCTGCGGCGCTCCTACGAGTCGTGGGAGCGCGCCTGCACGCGCGTCTGGACCGACAACCAGCTCTACAACTCG
>Ga0209846_1000021_pt1 | contig 17928 bp, 12 predicted proteins | sample GWRWS3_20_30_FD_187244 | JGI IMG/M metagenome (GOLD analysis project Ga0209846, IMG submission 187244) | Riverbed sediment microbial communities from areas with vegetation nearby in Columbia River, Washington, USA - GW-RW S3_20_30 (SPAdes)... | ecosystem: Environmental > Aquatic > Freshwater >... | reverse complement strand
AACGCCGGCACCGGCAAGACCTACCTGGCGGTGGCGGCGGGCCTGGAGGCCACCGTGGAGCAGCGGGCCTACGACCGGGTGCTGGTGTTCCGGCCGGTGGTCCCCGTCGGCCGCCAGGACCTCGGCTTCCTGCCCGGCGACGTCGAGGAGAAGATCTCCCCCTGGATGAAGGCCGTCCACGACACCCTGGCCGAGCTGTTCCGCGGCAGCCACGACAGCGACCGGCGCGAGAGCTACACCCAGGACCTGGTCCAGGGCCTGCTGGACGACGGCACCGTGCAGCTCGAGCCGCTCACCTTCATCCGCGGCCGCACCTTCGCACGCACCTTCGCCATCCTCGACGAGGCCCAGAATGTCGAGTACGGGGTGCTCCGCTCCCTCGCCAGCCGGCTGGGGGAGGGCTCCAAGCTGGTCCTCTGCCACGACACCACCCAGGTCGACCACCCCTACGTCGACCCCGACTCGGGGGTTGCCGCCCTGATCGAGCGGCTGAAGGGCGAGCAGCTCTTCGGCCACGTCACCCTCGTCAAGGGCGAACGCAGCCCGGTCGCCGAGCTGGTCGCCCGCAAGCTGTAGGAGGACACAGGCGATGTCCGAGGACGCCGACAGCGCGATCGACCGCGAGCTGCTGACCCGGGCCGAGCTGGCCCTGACCCAGCTCAACAACCGCCACGGCCTGGAACCCGCCCAGTCGGCCACCCTGACCGCCATCCGGCTGCGCCTGGAGGGCGTCGAGCGGGCGACGCTGGAGGACCTGCTGGTCGCCGGCAAGGACGTCGGCGGCAAGGACCCCCTCGCCGACGCCATGCGCGAACGCCCCCGCACCGGCCCGAGCTTCGACGACCTGGTCGCCGACGTCGACACCAAGCCCAAGAAGTCCCTGGACGACCTCCTCTGAGGCGCCGCCTGGAATAGGCTCGCCGTGTGAACGCTGCCGTGCTGCAGCGGGTCGGCGTCCCGCTGCGGCTGGAGGACCGCCCGCCGCCGCGGCCACGCGGTGAGGAGGTCCTGGTCTGGGTGCGCGGCGCCGGGGTGTGCCACAGCGACCTGCACATGATCGACGGCCTGATCCCGGGGCTGCCGCTGCCGCGGGTGCTCGGGCACGAGATCGCCGGGGTGGCCGAGGGGCTCGGCGCGGTGCTGGTCTACGCGAGCTGGGGAGACGGCACCTGCCGCTGGTGCCGGCGAGGCGAGGAGCAGCTCTGCGCGCGGGCGGCCGAGCCGGGCTGGGTGCGCGACGGCGGCTACGCCGAGGCGCTGGTGGTGCCCTCCAAGCGGTACCTGCTACCACTCGGCGACCTGGACCCGGTGCGGGCGGCCCCCCTTGCCGACGCCGGGGTGACCGCCTACCGCGCGGTGCGCCGCGTCCAGCCGTGGCTGGCCGGCGGCGGGACGGCGGTGGTGCTCGGCGCCGGCGGGCTCGGCCAGTTCGCCATCCAGCTCCTCAGGCACGCCGGCGACGCGCGGGTGGTCGCGGTCGATCCCGACCAGACCAAGCGGGACCAGGCCCGCCGGCTCGGCGCCGACCAGACCGCCGCGACCGGCGACGACCTGGAACCGGGCGGGGCGCTGGCCGTGCTGGACCTGGTCGGCTCCGACGCGACCCTGGCCGAGGCGGCCCGCCTGGTGCGGCCGACCGGGGTGGTCATGGTGGTGGGTGAGGCAGGCGGGCGGCTGCCGTTCGGGTTGGGGGCCGTGCCCAACGAGGCCCACCTGACCACCTCGGTGTGGGGCTCCTACCGCGACCTGGTGGCCGTGGTGGAGCTAGCGCGCGCCGGGACCCTGCGCTGGGAGGTGGAGGCCGTGCCACTGCACCGGGTCAACGAGGCGCTGGAGCGGCTGCGCCACGGCCGCGTGCGGGGGCGCCTGGTGCTGACACCCTGACAAACCAGCACGAACCCGGAATTGCGTCCCTCGGCCGTTTGGAGTGTGATGCCCGGCGTCGCCGCGCCCGGCCCGAGGAGGAGCAGATGCAGGGACGCGTCAGCCGCCGGAGCTTCCTCCGGTACACCACCGCGACCGGCGCCGTGGCCGCCGCCGGGACCGCCGCGCCCGCCGCCGCGGCGCCCGCCGAGACCGACCACGGCGTCCCGCCGTTCCGCTTCGACGAGGCGACCATCGCCGAGCTGGACCGCGAGCGGCGCCACGGCCGCGTCCGCGGGCCGCTGCACGGCATCCCGATCCTGGTCAAGGACAACTACGCCACCAGGGACCGGATGGAGACCACCGCCGGGTCGCTGGCGCTGCTGGGCTCCAGGGTCCCAAGGGACGCCTTCGTGATCCGGCGGCTGCGCCGCGCGGGCGCGGTCATCCTCGGCAAGCTCAACCTGTCGGAGTGGGCCAACTTCCGCTCGCTGCAGTCCTCCAGCGGCTGGTCGGCGCGGGCCGGGCAGTGCCTGAGCCCCTACGTGCTGGACTACAACCCCTGCGGGTCCAGCTCCGGGTCCGGCACCGCGATCGCCGCCAACCTGGCGGCCGCCTCGCTCGGCACCGAGACCGACGGCTCGATCGTCTGTCCCTCCTCCCACAACGCCCTGGTGGGCATCAAGCAGACCCTCGGCCTGACCAGCCGCTCCGGCGTCGTCCCGATCGCCCACAGCCAGGACGTCACCGGCCCGATGGCCAGGACCGTCGCCGACGCCGCCACCGTCCTCGGCCCGATGACCGGGGTCGACCCGCGCGACCCGGCCACCGCCGACAGCCGCGGCCACGCCTTCGGCGACTACCGCCGCTTCCTGGACCCCGACGGCCTGCGTGGCGCCCGCGTCGGCGTGTGGCGCGAGGGCGTGTTCGGGGTCAGCCCCGAGGCCGACGCGATCGCCGACGCCGCCATCGGCGAGCTGAGCCGCCTGGGCGCGACCGTCGTCGACCCGGCCGACATCCCCAACGTCGCCGACGTGTTCGGGCCCGAGCTCACCGTGCTGCTGTTCGAGTTCAAGGCCGACATCGCCGCCTACCTGTCGGAGCTGGAGCGCACCTCGATGCGCACCCTGGCCGACCTGATCGCCTTCAACGACGCCAACGCCGAGCAGGAGCTGCGCTGGTTCGGCCAGGAGATCTTCCTGCTCGCCGAGGCGACCACCGGCCTGGACGACCCCGCCTACCTGGAGGCGCTGGCCACCGCCAAGCGCCTCTCGCAGGAGGGCATCGACGGGACCCTGGACCGGTTCGACCTGGACGCGATCGTCAGCCTGACCAACAGCCCGCCGTGGACGACCGACCTGGTCAACGGCGACCACTTCCTGACCGCCAGCTCGACCCCGGCGGCCGTCGCCGGCTACCCGAACATCACCGTCCCGGCCGGGTTCTCCTTCGGGGAGCTGCCGGTGGGGATCAACTTCATCGGGCGGCGCTGGGGCGAGCCGACGCTCATCAAGCTCGCCCACGGGTTCGAGCAGGGCACCAGGGTCAGGCACGCACCCCGGTTCCTGCCCTCCCTGGCCGTCAGGGACTTCATCCCCAGGGACACAGGAGCGAGAGCGAATGGCGGCGCGGCCGCGTCCACCGCGCGCGCCCAGGACGCCGCGGCCGGCGCCACCCCCACCGGCAGGAGGCTCGCCGGCAGGCTGTAGCCGCTCGGCTACCGGCCGGGTCCCATCGGGGGGCTACCCTTGAGCCCCCCGAACCCCCGGCGGACGGCGGCGACCTCGGCGACCACCGCGTCGCACTCGTCGTCGGTGGTGTAGAGGTGGGGGCCGAGGCGCAGCCCGGCGCCCGGCCGGTAGTCGCAGGTGTAGCCGCGCCGGATCAACTCCGCGGTGGCCCGCTCGGCCCCGTCGAAGTCGACCACCACGCTGCCGCCCCGCCAGCGCACGTCGGCGGGGCCTCGGACCACGGCGCCCTGCGCGAGGAAGCCCTCCAGCAGCCGCGCGACCTGCCGCTGCGACTTGGCCCGGATCGCCGCCACGCCGGCGTCGGCGACGATCCGGAAGCCCTCCGCCGCCATCACGTGCGCGGCGACGTTGGGCGTGCCGGTCACGAAGCGGCCGGCGCCGGGGGCGTAGACGATCGGGCTGGGCCGGAACGCGAACGGCGCCTCGTGCCCGAACCAGCCGAGCATCCGCGGCGCCAGGCCCGACGCCACCTCCGGCTTGGCGTACAGGTAGCCGGTGCCCGGCCCGCCCAGCAGCCACTTGACCGAGCCGCCGACCACCAGGTCGACGTCGAGGGCGCGCACGTCCAGCGGGACGGTCCCGGCCGACTGGTAGCTGTCCAGCAGCACCAGGGCGCCGACCTGGTGGGCGCGGGCGACCACGGCGGCGGCGTCCAGCAGCGCCGAGGAGCGGAACGCCACGTGGGTGACGGCGACCAGCGCGGTCTGCTCGTCGATCGCCTCCAGCAGCCGGTCCAGGTCGACGGTGAGGTTCCGGGAGGGGACCGCATCGACCTTGGCGCCGACCGTCTCCTGCGCCCGGTACAGGTAGTCGCAGGTGGGGAACTCCAGGTCGGTGGTGACCAGCCGGCTGCGCGGCCCCGACCAGTCCAGGCAGGACAGCACCTGCCCGGCCAGCCCCGACACGTTGGGGCCGAGCGCGACCGAGCCGGCGGGCGCGTTGAACAGCCCCTCCAGGACCGCCGCGACCGCCCGCAGCCGCTCCAGCCAGCCGTACCAGGCGACCACCCCCTGGGTCGCCCACTCCTCGGCGAAGCGCTGAAGCGCCACCGGGACCGTGTCCGGCATCGGCCCGAGGGTGTGGGCGGCGAAGTAGGGGCCGCGCCGCAGGGTGGGGAAGCGGTCACGGTAGGCGAGCAGCTCGTCCGCCACGCTCTGGCTCCTTGGTCCGGCCGCACCGGCGCACCCATCGTACGTGCGCCGGCGGCGGCACCCGGGTTGCTCGGCCCTGGTGCGGGCGGCCGCAAAGCGGTACAACCTCGGACATGACGTCCGCAGCGACCGCCCGACCCACCGGCAGCGCCGCCGGGCAGCCAGCGGCCCGGGTGGTCGCCGCCGTCGCCGCCGGGCTCCTCGGGCCCGGCTACCACCCCGAGGTCCCCGCCCGGGTGCTCGCCCTGCTGGACCGCACCCCCGCCCGCCGGGACCGCGACCAGCTCCTGGGCGTGCTGCGGGTGCTCGACTCCCGCGCCGGGGCGCTCGCCCTCACCGGCAGGCCCGTCCCCGTCTCCGGGCTGCCGCCGGCCGCCGCGGAGGCGCTGGTGCAGCGGTGGTGGCGCAGCCGCCTGCCGCTGCAGCGCCGCCTGGCCGCGGCGCTGTCCGGCATCACCATGCTCGCCGGCTACGGCTGGCCGGGCCCGGCCAGGGACGCCACCGGCTACCCCGGGCCGCTCGGCACCGCCCCGGACGTGCCGCGGCGCCTCACTCCCCTGGAGCTGGCCGGCGACCAGCAGCTCGCCTGCGACGTGGTGGTCGTCGGCTCCGGCGCCGGCGGCGGGGTCGCCGCCGCCGAGCTGGCGAAGCGCGGCCTGGACGTGGTCGTGCTGGAGAAGGGCGGCTACGCGGCCGAGCGCGACTTCCACCACGTCGAGGGCGACGCCTACCAGGAGCTGTACCTGTACGGGCTCACCCTGACCACCGACGACCTGGCCTGCCGGATCGTGGCGGGGTCCACGCTCGGCGGGGGGACGGTGGTGAACTACACCACCTCCTTCAAGACCCCCTCGTGGGTGCTGGCGGAGTGGGCGGAGGTGTCGGGCGCCGAGGCGTTCGTCTCCGGAGAGGTCGCCGCGTCGTTGGACGCGGTCGCCGAGCGGATCGGGGTCACCACCGAGCAGAGCGGCCCTGGCGTCCGCGACGCGCTCATGGAGCGCGGCCTGGAGCGGCTCGGCTGGCAGGTCGGGCCGCTGCCCCGCAACGTCCGCGGGTGCGCCCAGGACGCCGGCTGCGGCTGGTGCGGCTTCGGCTGCCGGCTCGGCGCCAAGCAGTCGACCATGGTCACCTGGCTGCCGGACGCGGCCGCGCACGGCGCCCGCATCGTGGTCGGCGCCGACGTCCGCCGGGTGCTGGTCGACGAGGGCTGGGCGGTCGGGGTGGAGGCGAGCGTCCCCGGCGGGCGGCTGCGGGTCCGGGCCAGGGCGGTGGTCGCCGCCGGCGGCGCCATCGAGACCCCGGCCCTGCTGCTCCGCTCCGGCCTGCGCGGCCAGGTCGGCCACCACCTGCACCTGCACCCGGGCACCGCCGCCATGGGCGTGTTCGACCAGCCGGTCCGCTGGTGGGAGGGCACCACCCAGGCCCGCTACTCCGCCGAGCTGCGCGGCCGCCTCGGCGCCTACGCGCCGATCTTCGAGACGGTCCCGCTGCACCCGGCCGCCGCCGCGGCCGCGCTGCCCTGGCAGTCGGCGGCGCAGCACCGGGACCTGATGGAGCGGTCGGCCCACCTGTCGCTGATCGGGGTGCTGTGCCGCGACACCAGCGACGGCCGTGTGCGGATCGACCGCGACGGCAACCCGCGGGTGCGCTGGCGCCTCAACCGCCAGGACGAGGACCGCATGGCTGCCGGCGTCGCCGCCGCCGGCGAGGTGCTGGCCGCGGCCGGCGCCACCGAGGTGTTCAGCGTCCACCGCCAGCGGTTCGCGTTCCGCCCCGGCGGCCCCGACGCCCACCGGGCCTGGGCGGAGGCGACCAGGCGGGCCGGCTTCCGCGCCGGCCGGGCGACGCTGGCCTCCTACCACCAGATGGGCTCCTGCCGGATGGGCACCGACCCGGCGACCTCCGCGGTCGGGCCCGACCAGCAGACCCACGAGGTCAAGGCCCTCTACGTCGCCGACGCCTCGGTGTTCCCGACCGCCGTCGGCGTCAACCCGATGCTGACGGTCATGGGCCTGGCCCACCGCGCCGCCGCCGGCATCGCCGACCGACTGGCCTGATAGGCTCGGCCGGTGATCAGCCAGCGCCTGCGGGCGATCTGCGACCTGTCGGCCGGCTCGGCGCGCGAGTACGTCGGGCTCCACGAGTACGACGGCAAGATCGAGGACCTGTCCCCGGACGGGGTGCGGGCCGGCCTGGCGCGGCTGGGCGGCCCGCCAGAGCCCGACGCGCACGACGAGGCCCACCTCGCCACCTTCGAGCGGCTCGCCCGCGTGGAGCTGGGCGAGCTGGAGCTGCACCGCTCCAACCCGCTGTACCACATCGGCGCGCTCGACGTGTCCTGCTACGACCGCGAGTACGCCCCGGCGGCCGAGCGGGCGCAGGCGCGCCACCGCCACCTGGCCGTCTGGCCCGACGCCGTCGACGCCGCCGCCCAGGCACTTGACCGCGTCAGCGCCCCGGTCGCCGACGCGCTGCTGCCGGCCGCCCGCGGCCTGGTCGCCGACCTCGACCCGGCCGACACCGACCCGGTCGTCCAGCGGGCCAGAGCCGCCCACCGGCGCCTGGTCGAGCTGCTGGAGGTGGCCGCCCGCAACGGCAACCCGACCGTGGCCCTGGGCCGCGGCGCGCTGGAGCGCCTGCTGGCGACCGGCGAGGCGATCCAGGTCGACCTCGGCCGCCTGGAGGAGCACGCCGACGCCGAGCGCGACCGGCTGCGGGCGCTGCTCGACGACGCCTGCCGGGCGCTGGCCCCCGGGCGGCCCACCGCCGAGGTCGTCGCCGACCTGCTCCGCGACCACCCCGACAGCGACGGGGTGATGACCGAGGCGCAGGCCGTCACCGCCGAATCGATCGCGTTCACCGTCCAGCACGACCTGGTCCCCGGCCTGGACGGCGAGTGCCTGGTCGCCCCCGCGCCCAAGTCGCGCCGCTGGGCCATGGCCATGATGTCCTGGGCGGCCCCCTACGAGCCCGACGCGCCCTCCCGCTACTACGTCTCGCCGCCGGAGCCGCACTGGCCGGCCGCGGAGCGGGACGACTGGCTCAAGGTGTTCAGCCGCGCGACCCTGCCGGCGATCACCGTCCACGAGGTCGCGCCCGGCCACTTCGCCCACGGCCGCTACCTGCGGCGGCTCACCTCCGACGTGCGCCGCACCCTGCACTCGCCGGCGTTCATCGAGGGATGGGCCCACTACGGCGAGGAGCTCTGCGTCGAGGAGGGCTTCCGCGCCACCGACCCGCGCTTCACCGTCGGGGTGGCGCTGGAGGCGCTGCAGCGGGTCACCCGCCTGGCCGTCTCGATCGGCATGCACGCCGGCTCCATGACCGTCGACGACGCCACCGCCCGCTTCGAGGCCGACGCGTTCGTGTACGGCTCGGCGGCGAGGGCGGAGGCGGCCAGGGCTACCTTCGACCCCACCTACGGCAGGTATACGTGGGGCAAACTGGAGATCCTGCGGCTGCAGGACGAGGCAAGGCGCCGCTGGGGCGGCGGCTATTCCCACGCCCGCTTCCACGCCGCTCTGCTTGCCCTTGGCTCACCCCCGCTCGGGCTGATGGACCACGCACTCTAAGACGCCAGGGATGATTCAGCGCGTCGCTGAGCAATTGGCGGCCTGCGCAAATCAGGACACGCTCGTCATGTCCACCATCCCCGGCGCACTCCGCGCACGGCGCGGTCGGCCAACGTCGTTGCAGGCTGAGCGGCTCACCGGTATCGATCACGACTGCTGCATCGGCGAGTCGCTCCCGCGCCTTGTCATCCGCGGGGCTCGCGCAGTACACGAGTCTTAGTGACGGGTCGAGGTCGGCGGAGCGGGTGATGGACGGCTGGATAACGAGGGCCACTGATCGAACAAATGTTCTATACTGCTCGTAGTCGCGGCGGAGCAGAGCAAAGGGCACAGGATGACGCTGGCGCAGCAAGCCGGTGGAGAAGGGGTTCGTCGTCGCGCCCACACTGCGCGGGTGTACGCCACCGCGGTCCAGACAGCGATCCTGGACGGTCAAGGGCACACCGGGCGGGCGCTGTGGAATCTGCTGCATGAGTGGTACACCTGGGGCGACGGCCAGATCGCCTGGCGGCCTTCATGGGCCGAGATGGGCCGGCAGCTCCGCGACGCCCGCACCAACCCCCTCCCCGGCTGGGAGTGGCTCGCCACGCTGCCCGCCCAAGCCACCCAGCAGGTCCTCAAGCACTACCTGCGAGCTTGGGACCGCTACTACGCCGGCCTCGCAGGAAGGCCGAGGTTCAAGCAGCGCAGCCATCACATGGCCGTCGATAACCCGCAAGCCTCTGATCTCCACATCATTCGACTGAACAGGCGATGGGGCGAGGTCACAGTCCAGAAGGTCGGCCGGGTCCGATTCCGTTGGACCCGCCCACTGCCTGGCGTCTCCCCTGGCTGCCCTGGCCGCATCACTGGCGCACGGTTGGTCAAGGACTCCCTCGGCTGGCAGATCCACTTTCGTATCGAAGAGCCCAACATTCAGGAGCAGCCGAATCGTGGCCTCCCAATTGGGGTGGACCGAGGCATCACTCACACCATGGCGTTATCCGACGGTCGTCACCTCGACATGCCGCCGCCTCTCACCAAGGGCGAGCAGCGGCGGCTGCGGAAACTAGAATTGCAGGCAGCCCGCCGCCGCGGAACCCGTCTTCGCAAGGCTGGTACGCGCATCTCAAGGCGGGAACAGCGAAGCTACGATCAGATTGCCGTGCTCCGCGCCCGGCAGGCGCGGCGGCGCGAGGACTGGTTGCACAAGCAGACCACCGACCTGGCCAAGAACCACGGCTTGGTCGTCCTGGAAGACTTGCGCATCAAGAGCATGACCCGATCGGCGCGTGGCACCACCGCCAATCCCGGCAAGAACGTCAAGGCCAAGGCTGGGCTGAACCGCTCGATCCTTGGCATGGCCTGGGGCAAGACCGGGAGGATGCTCGCCTACAAGTGCCGTGCCAGTGGCAGCAGGTTGCTCAAGGTCAACCCGCGACACTCCTCGCTCACATGCGCGCGCTGTGGATACACCGCGGTGGGCAACCGGGTCGGCCAGGCCACCTTCCGCTGTCTAGGTTGCGGATATACAGCGTGTTGCGAAAACGGTGGCTGGGTGGGCTGGGGCGGTTCGCGGTGCGGGGAGGTCAAGGGCGCACAATGGCGACCGTGGACCCGGACGCGGTGGTGGTCACGCACCTGTTCCCGCCCGAGCGGGCCTCGCTGGTGGGCTTGCTCGAGTCGCTGAGCGTCGAGCAGTGGCAGGCGGAGACGGTGTGCCCGGGCTGGTCGGTCAAGGACGTCGCGCTGCACCTGCTCGGCGACGATCTCGGGCTGCTGTCGCGACGCCGTGACGGGTTCGCCCCACCTGAGGCGCCCGGCGAGCCGGGTGGGTGGCAGGAGCAGATGGCGTCCCTGGACCGGCTGAACCAGACCTGGGTCGAGGCGGCTCGCCGGATCAGCCCACCGCTGCTGCGCGAGCTGCTGGTATTCACCGGCGAGGCGACCTGGCGCTACCTGGCCAGCCTGGACCCGTTCGCGTTGGAAGGACGGGTCTCCTGGGTCGGGCCGGAGCCGGTCCCCAACTGGCTGGACGTGGCGCGCGAGTACACCGAGCGGTGGACCCACCAGCAGCAGATCCGCGACGCGGTCGGGGTGCCCGGCCTGAAGGAGCCGGCGTTCCTCGGGCCGGTGCTGGCGACCTTCGTGCACGCGCTGCCGCGAGCGTTCACCGGCGTGCAGGCGCCCGAGGGAACCGCGGTGGAGGTCGTGGTCGGCGGCGAGGCGGGCGGGTGCTGGGTGCTGACCCGGACGCGGGACGCCTGGCGCTTGGCGGTCGGGACGGCCGCGGAGCCGCTGGCGCGGGTAGCGCTGGACGCCGAGACCGCGTGGCGGCTGTGGACCAAGGGGATCGGGCAGGATGCGGCACGGGCGGCGGTCTCGATCGCGGGGGATCGTGCGCTCGGCCGGCGGGTCTTGGACGCGGTCGCGATCATCGGCTGAGCCGCTGTCGCGGCAGCAGCCTTGGTCGGTGCTGGCGTTGGGCGTGCCGTGCGGTTGGCCGCCACCAAGGTGCGTCGACGGGCCTGCCGCCGCCACCTGACGCTTAAGAATCAGCTCGTTTTGTACAAGCAGCGCGAACAGGTAGGATGGGCTATGGCCTACAACTTCCTGCGCAGCGGCCGTGACCAGGTGTTCCTGCTCCCGCCCGACCTGCGCGATTGGCTCCCCGCCGGCCACCTGGCCTGGTTCGTCGGTGACGTGGTCGACCAGGTCGACCTCGCGCCCTTCTACCGGGCGCACGTGACGACGGGCACGGCCACCCCGCCTACGACCCCAAGACCCTGCTCGGCGTGCTCCTGTACGCCTATGCGATCGGGGTGCGCTCCTCCCGCCAGATCGAACGCCGCTGCGCCGAGGACGTCGGCTTCCGCGTGCTGGCCGCCAACCAGACGCCCGACCACGTGACCATCGCCCGGTTCCGGGTCCGCCACGAGCAGGCCCTGGCCGGGTTCCTCGTCGAATCCTTGAAGCTGTGCGCCGCCGCCGGCATGGTCCGGGTCGGCACCGTCGCGCTGGACGGCACCAAGCTGGCCGGCAACGCCGCCGAGAAGGCCAACCGCACCCACGAGAAGCTCGAGCGTGAGGTCAACGAGATCCTGCGCCAGGCCGCCGAGGCCGACCGGCAAGAGGACCGCGAGCACGGCGATGGGCGTGGGGACGAACTCCCGGCCGAGCTGGCCAGTCCGACCGGCCGGCTGGCACGGCTGCGGCAGGCCAAGGCGCAGTTGGAGGCCGAGGCGGCCGAGCGGGAGCGCCGCTACCAGACCCGGGTCACCGAGCTGGCGGCCGCGGCCCGGGCCAAGGGCAAGCAGCCCCGGGCGCACATCAGGCCCCGACGCCGTGACGAGGCCCCCAACCCGAAGGCGGTCGCCAACGTCACCGATCTTGACAGCCGCCTTGTGCACACCCGCAAGGGCAGCCTGCAGGGCTACAACGCCCAGGCGGTCACCACCTGCGAGCAAGTGATCGTGGCCGCCGACCTGACCCAAGACGCCAACGACCTCAAGCAGCTCCAACCGATGCTCGACGCGACCGCCGTGACCCTTGCCGCCGCCGGGATCGCGGAGCGGCCCGGGACGCTGCTGGCCGACTCGGGCTACTGGACGATCGCCAACCTCACCGAGATCCCCGACGCGCCGGAGTTGCTGATCCCGCCGGCCCGGCACGGCCGCCAGGGCAAGCCCCGCAAGGACGGCAAGCCATCGGAGTCCAAGAGCGACGGGCTCCGCGCCGCGATGACCGCGAAGCTGGCCAGCGACGAGGGCAAGGCGTGCTACGCCAAGCGCAAGGAGACCGTCGAGCCGGTCTTCGGCCAGATCAAGGACGCCCGCGGCGCGCGGCGGTTCATGCGCCGCGGGCTGGGCGCCTGCCAGGCGGAGTGGAAGCTGCTGTGCGGCACCCACAACCTGCTCAAGCTGTGGCGGCATCAGGCTGCCTCGCCAGCCACCAACTGAGCCGTAAGCAGGCTCAGCGCGGTCGTCAGGCGGACCACCAGCGGCATCCCGGCGAGCGCTTGCGAGGTTCGCCACGCCACCGGCGACCAACTCAGGCCGCCCTTTGAGCAACACGCTGTATAGGGCCAACGCCGACACAAACGCCGCCCAGGTGCTGCTTGCGCGGGGACTTGCCGGCTGAAGCGGCACCGCCCCAGGGTATGGGGTGGCTGGACGTGGAGCCTTCGCCGAGAGGCGGGCCGCGAAGCGTCAACCCAGCCAGGAAGGTACGATCTTCACCTCCTTCCCGGGCAATCTCTGCGGCTCAGCAGGGAGGATGCCAAGGCCGCTACACGTGGGGTATCGGGGGCATACTGGTGAGCCCGGCCGGCTACACCCACGCCCGCTTCCACGAGGCGCTGCTGCGGCTCGGCTCCCCGCCGCTGGGTCTGATGGCCCGGGCGCTGGACGCGCGGTAAACGCTCAAGGTGCCCGACCCGGGCACCGAGGATCGTGAATGGCGCGTGCCGTGCGGGTGTGGGCGCTTTGCAAGCTCCCGCCCGGGTGCCACCATAGGAGCCTGAGCCGCCAGCACTTCCCCGACCCAGGAGCAGCGCCGTGGTCCAGACGTCAGCTCCACCCGCCGCCGACGAGCGCGACCTGGCCGACCCCTACCTGTACATCAACCGGGAGATCTCCTGGTTGCAGTTCAACGACCGGGTGCTGGCGATGGCCGCCGACCCCGACGTGCCGCTGCTGGAGCGGCTGAAGTACCTGGCGATCCACTCCAGCAACCTCGACGAGTTCTTCATGGTCCGGGTGTCGGGGCTGCGCGACCAGGTCGAGGCCGGGATGGTCACCCGCGGCTCGGACGGCTGGACCCCCAGCGAGACCCTCGAGGGGATCGCCAAGCACATCGGCCCGGCGATCGAGTACCAGGTGCGGGTCTTCCTCGACCAGGTCGTCCCGGCCATGGCCGAGGCCGGCATCCGCATCGCCGACATCTCCGACCTGGGCAGGCAGGAGCGCGACTTCCTGCGGGACTACTTCCAGCGCGAGGTCTTCCCGGTGCTGACGCCGCTGGCGGTCGACGCCAGCCACCCGTTCCCCTACATCTCCAACCTGTCGCTGTCGCTGGCCGTCACCATCCGCGACCCTGGCGCCAGACGGGACCGCTTCGCCCGCGTCAAGGTGCCCGGCATCCTGCCCCGGTTCGTCGCCCTGGGCGACGGCGCCACCTTCGTGCCGCTGGAGCAGGTGGTCGCCAGCCACCTGGACAGGCTGTTCCCCGGTATGGAGGTGGTGGAGGCGCACCCGTTCCGGGTCACCAGGGACGCCGACATCGAGCTGGCCGAGGACGAGGCCGACGACCTGCTGGTCGCCGTCGAGCAGGAGCTGCGCCGGCGCCGCTTCGGGGCGGTGGTCCGCCTGGAGGTCGCGGCCACCATGCCCGACCAGGTGGTGCGGCGGCTCCAGCGGGAGCTGGAGGTCGACGACGACGCGCTGGTCACGGTGGAGGGGCCGCTCAGCCTCGCCGACCTCATGAGCCTGGTGTCGGCGCTGGACCGGCCGGAGCTGGCCTACGAGCCGTGGGTGGGGACCACCCAGCCGCGCCTGCTCGGCACCGAGGACGACTCCGTCAACCTGTTCGCCGCCCTGCGCGAGGGCGACCTGCTGGTCCACCACCCCTACGACGCGTTCTCGTCCTCGGTGCAGCGGTTCATCGAGCAGGCCGCCGACGACCCCGACGTGCTGGCCATCAAGCAGACCCTGTACCGCACCGACGGCGACTCGCCGATCGTCACCGCCCTCATTCGCGCCGCCGAGGCCGGCAAGCAGGTCGCGGTGCTGGTGGAGGTGAAGGCGCGCTTCGACGAGGCCTCCAACATCGGCTGGGCCCGCGCCCTGGAGCAGGCCGGCTGCCACGTCGCCTACGGCCTGGTCGGGCTGAAGACCCACTCCAAGACCGCCCTGGTGGTGCGGCGCGAGCGCGGCGGCATCCGCCGCTACGTCCACGTCGGCACCGGCAACTACAACGCCAAGACCGCCCGGCTCTACACCGACGTGGGCCTGCTGTCCTGCGACGAGGACCTGGGCGCCGACCTCACCGACCTGTTCAACTCGCTCACCGGCTATGCCCGCGGCGGCCGCTACCGCAAGATCCTGGTCGCCCCCACCCACCTGCGCGAGCAGGTGATCGAGCTGATCGGGCGGACCGCGGAGCGGCACTCGGCGCGCCGGCCCGGCCGCATCGTGATGCAGATGAACTCCCTGGTGGACGCCGCCTGCATCCGCGCGCTGTACGCCGCCTCGCGGGCCGGCGTCGAGATCGACCTGATCGTGCGCGGCATCTGCCGGCTGCGGCCGGGCGTGCCGGGGGTGAGCGAGCACATCCGGGTCCGCTCCATCGTCGGCCGCTTCCTGGAGCACTCGCGCATCTGGGTGTTCGCCAACGGCAGGCGCCGCGACCACTACATCGGCTCCGCCGACCTCATGCCCCGCAACCTCGACCTGCGCGTGGAGGTCGTCACCCCCGTGACCGACCCCGACCTGACCGGCCGGCTCCAGGAGATCCTGGACGTGATGCTGGCCGACAACGTGCAGGCGTGGGAGCTGTCGGAGGACGGCACCTGGCAGCGCCGCCGGCCGGCCGACGGCGAGAAGCCGGTCGCCACCCACAGGACCCTGGCCGAGCTCGCCCTGCGCCGCGGGGTCGAGGCCCGCGCCGGCGGCAAGCGTCAGCAGCGCGGCTGAGCGGGTAGCCTTGGGTCGGGGCACCGCCCGACCGCACGCCCGCTCGTCCGAGGAGCCGCCGTGACCACCGACACCGCCAGAGGGACCGACCTCGACGTGCTCGCCACCGACACCGTCCGGACCCTGGCGATGGACGCCATCCAGAAGGCGGGGGACGGCCACCCGGGCACGGCGATGGCGCTCGCCCCGGCCGCCTACGTCCTCTGGACCCGGTTCCTCACCTTCGATCCCGAGGACCCCGACTGGTTCGACCGCGACCGCTTCGTGCTCTCCAACGGCCACGCCTCGGTGCTGCAGTACATCGCCCTGCACCTGACCGGCTACGACCTGGGCATCGACGACCTCGAGCAGCAGCGCCAGTGGGGCTCCCGCACCCCCGGCCACCCCGAGCACTTCCTGACCCCCGGCGTGGAGGTCACCACCGGCCCGCTCGGCCAGGGGGTCGGCAACGCGGTCGGCTTCGCCATCGCCGAGCGCTTCCTCGCGCACCGCTACAACCGTCCCGGCCACGAGGTGGTGAACCACCGCACCTGGGCGTTCTGCTCCGACGGCGACATGATGGAGGGCATCTCCGGGGAGGCGTCCTCGATCGCCGGGTTCCTGCGGCTCGGCAAGCTGACCTTCCTCTACGACGACAACCACATCACCATCGACGGCCGCACCGAGATCACCTTCGCCGAGGACGTCGAGGCCCGCTACCGCGCCTACGGCTGGCACACCGTGGCCGTCGAGGACGCCAACGACCTGGAGGCGATCGCCGCCGCCTACCAGGCGGCCATCGACGAACCGGACCGGCCCACCTTCATCCGCCTGCGCAGCCACATCGCCTGGGGAGCGCCCCACGCCCAGGACACCGCCAAGGCGCACGGCTCGGCGCTTGGCGAGGACGAGGTCCGCGCGACCAAGCGGGCCTACGGCTGGGACCCGGACAAGCACTTCTACGTGCCCGACGGGGTCTACGACCGCTGGCGGGTGCGGGTCCCGGCCAACCAGGCCGCCAGGGCCGCCTGGCAGGAGCGGGTGGCCGCCTACGACGAGGCCGAGCCGGAGCTGGCGGCCGAGCTGCGCGCCGGCATCGCCGGCAAGCTGCCCGACGGCTGGGACGCCGAGCTGGACGGGCTGTTCGCCGAACCGAAGAAGCAGGCCACCAGGTCGGCGTCGCAGAAGGTCATGAACGCCATCGCCCGGCGGCTGCCGGTCTTCCTCGGCGGCTCCGCCGACCTGGCGGAGTCGAACAAGACCGACCTGAAGGACGCCGGCGACATGGGGCCGGAGGAGACCGGCCGCAACCTCCACTACGGCATCCGCGAGCACGCCATGGGCGCGATCTCCAACGGGCTGGCGCTGCACGGGGGGCTGCGGCCGTTCGCCGCCACCTTCCTGATCTTCTCCGACTACATGCGGCCGAGCGTGCGGCTGGCCAGCCTCATGGGCCTGCCGGTCGTCTACGTCTGGACCCACGACTCGGTCGGGCTCGGCGGCGACGGGCCCACCCACCAGCCGATCGAGCACCTGGCGAGCCTGCGGGCGATGCCGGTGCTGCGGGTGTTCCGGCCCGCCGACGGGCCGGAGACGGTGGAGGCGTGGCGGGCCGCGATCCAGCGCACCGACGGCCCGACCGCGCTGGCCCTCACCCGCCAGGACCTGCCCCCGATCGACCGCGGCCGCCACGCCGACGCCCGGGGGCTGCACCGCGGCGCCTACGTGCTCGCCGACGCCGACCATGGAGGTCCCGAGCTGGTGCTGATCGCCAGCGGGTCGGAGGTGTGGGTGGCGCTGGAGGCCCGCGAGCGGCTCCTGGCCGACGGCATCGCCACCCGGGTGGTGTCGATGCCCTGCTGGGAGCTGTTCGCCGAGCAGGACCAGGGCTACCGCGACGAGGTCCTGCCGCCGCGCTGTGGCGCCCGGCTGGCGGTGGAGGCCGCCGCCACCTTCGGCTGGGAGCGCTGGGTCGGCGAGGACGGCGAGGTGGTCGGCGTCGACCACTTCGGCGCCTCCGCCCCCGGCGCCACGGTGCTGGAGCAGTTCGGCTTCACCCCCGACAACGTTGCCGACCGGGCCAGGGCCCTGGTGCGGCGGCTGGGAAGAGGAGCACGACCATGACGACCCGACTACGGCAGCTCAGCGACCACGGCGTCGCCGTGTGGGTGGACTCGATCGCCCGCGACTGGATCCAGAAGGGCGAGCTGCGCCGCCTCCGCGACCAGTACGAGGTGGTCGGCGTCACCTCCAACCCGACGATCTTCCAGAAGGCGATGGGGGAGGGGTCCTTCTACGACGACGACCTCGCCCGCCTCGCCGGTCAGGGACTGGACGCCAGGGCGACCTTCGAGGCGCTGGCGCTGGACGACATCCGCGCCGCCGCCCGCGACATGGAGCCGGTCTGGGAGCGCACCGCCGGCCTGGACGGCCGCATCTCCTTCGAGGTCCCGCCGGACATCGCCGACGACACCGAGGCGACCATCCGCGACACCAGGCGGCTGTTCGACGCCCTCGCCCGGCCCAACGTGTTCATCAAGATCCCGGCCACCGCCGCCGGCATCCCCGCGATCCGCGCGTCCATCGCCGCCGGCATCAACGTCAACGTGACCTTGATCTTCTCGATCGCGCGCTACCGGGAGGTGATCGAGGCCTACCTCGCCGGCCTGGAGGACCTCGCCGAGGCCGGCGGCGACCTGGTCGAGGTCGCCAGCGTCGCCTCGTTCTTCGTCAGCCGGGTCGACACCCTTGTCGACAAGGAGCTACAGGCATTGGTCGACAAGGGCGGGCCGGAGGCCGAGCGGGCACGGGCGCGGCTCGGCACCGCCGCGGTCGACAACGCCAAGCTCGCCTACGAGGTGTTCGAGCAGGCCTTCCAGGGCCAGCGCTGGACCGAGCTGGAGCGCGACGGCGCCCGTGTCCAGCGGCCCCTGTGGGCGTC
>Ga0209846_1000020_pt1 | contig 17942 bp, 18 predicted proteins | sample GWRWS3_20_30_FD_187244 | JGI IMG/M metagenome (GOLD analysis project Ga0209846, IMG submission 187244) | Riverbed sediment microbial communities from areas with vegetation nearby in Columbia River, Washington, USA - GW-RW S3_20_30 (SPAdes)... | ecosystem: Environmental > Aquatic > Freshwater >... | reverse complement strand
GGGACCGGACCGGGCTCGACGGCCCGGCTGGAGGCCCCGCTCCTGCCGATGCTGTGGTTCGGCCTAGGAGCCGGCCGCCGTCCGTTCGCCGAGCCGTTCAACCGCCATTCTGACGTACACCGCTCCGGCGAGGTAGTAGAGGGCGACCCCGAACCAGAGCAGGGCGAGGCCGAGCACCTCGGCGACCGGGGCGACGGCCACGCCGGTCGCCCCGAGCGTGAGCACCGGCAGGGCGAACAGCAGCACGAAGGTCGCGGCCTTGCCGACCCACACGACCTCCGGCGGCTCCACGCCGCGCCGCTTGAGCAGCGGCCAGCCGGCCAGCAGCACGACGTCCCTGGCGACCAGCAGCAGCGCCGCCGGCCACGGCAGGACCCCTCTCACGAGCAGGGCGACCGCCACCGAGACGATCAGCAGGCGGTCGGCGAGCGGGTCCAGGAGCTGGCCCAGCCGGCTCACCGTGCCGGTGCGCCTGGCCAGCCAGCCGTCCACCCAGTCGGTGGAGCCGACCACGGCGGTGAGCACCAGGCCCGACGCGTAGCGGCCGCTCGCCAGCAGCAGCGCGCAGACCGGCATGAGCAGCAGCCGGACCAGGGTGACGGCGTTGGGCACGGTGACGATCGCCGTCGACGGCCGCCACGCCGGCCCGAGCGGCCCCGGCGCGGCCTCGGCCTCCCCACGATGGGGATCAGCGGCGGGACTGGCCTGCGGCCGTCGCTTGCGGCTGTGGCTCATGCGACGAGCGTAGCCGGAGGCCGCGTGGCGTGCAGAGGGTTACGGAAGGACAGACGCGAACGCACCGATCGACGCTGTCGCTTTCGTCCATCTAGTCGGGATGGGGGGATTTGAACCCCCGGCCCCCAGTCCCCCAGACTGGTGCGCTAACCAAGCTGCGCCACATCCCGAGCCACTCGGAGGACATAGGCTACCACGCCGGGAAGCCTGCTCTGCCGAGCGCAGGGGTGCGCCATCACGGCAAGCCAGACCCGACTCCCGCCGATTCCCGCTAGGCCGGGGCTCGCGTCCACAGCGCTCAGCGTGAGGCGCCGCGCTCCCCGGTCCGCACGCGGACCACCACTCGCAGCGGCGTCCCCTGGAACCCGAAGGTGCGCCGCAGGTCCTTCTCCAGGTAGCGGCGGTAGCTGGGGGTGAGCTGGCCGGTCGTGAACAGCACCAGCTCGGGCGGGGCGACCCGCGCCTGGGTCGCGTAGCGGACCTTCACGGTGCGGCCGCGCGCGGGCGGCGGCGGGGTGTGCTCGGTCGCGCGGGCGAGCCACTGGTTGAGGGCGGCGGTGGGGACCCGGCGGGCGCGCTCGGCGAGCACGCCGTCGACCAGCCCCCAGACCTTCTCGACGCCGCGGCCGGTCCGGGCCGAGGTACGCAGCAACGGTGCCCAGTCGACGAAGTAGAGCTTGCGTTCCAGGTCGAGGTCGAAGCGGTGGCGCGCCTCCTCGTCCATCAGGTCCCACTTGTTGGCGAGCAGGACGAGCCCGCAGCCGGCCTCGGCGGCGCGGATGGCCACCTTCTGGTCCTGCTCGGCGACGCCGGCGGACGCGTCCAGCACCAGCAGGGCGACGTCGGCCCGGTCGACCGCCTCCAGGCTGCGGACGAACGCGAAGTAGTCGGCGCCCTCGGCCCGCTGGATCGACCGCCGCATGCCGGCCGTGTCCACCAGCCGGTAGCGCCGTCCGTCGCGGTCCACGGTCGAGTCGACGGTGTCGCGGGTTGTGCCGGGGGTGGGGTCGACGATCGCCAGCTCCGCGCCGGCCAGCCGGTTCAGCAGGCTCGACTTGCCGACGTTGGGACGGCCGACGATCGCCAGCGCGGGGACGGCCGGCTCGGCCTCGCGCTCCGCGAGGCGGGTGCCGGCGGCGGCCTGGCCGGTCCCGAGCCGCTCCACGACCGCGTCGAGCAGGTCGCCCGACCCGCGCCCGTGCAGGCCGGAGACGGGCACGGGTTCCCCGAGGCCGAGCGACCACAAGGCGCCGACCTGGGCCTCGACAGCCTCGCTGTCGACCTTGTTGGCGACCAGCAGGACGGGGGCCCGGCCACGCCGCAGGCGGGCGGCGACGGCGGCGTCCTCCTCGGTGACGCCGACGGTCGCGTCGACCACGAACAGCAGCAGGTCGGCCTCTGCCATGGCCCGCTCGGCCTGGGCCACGACCCGGGCCTGCAGCCCGGTCGCCCGCGGCTCCCAGCCGCCGGTGTCCACCACCTCGAAGCGCCTGCCCGACCACTCGGCGTCGTAGGCCACCCGGTCGCGGGTCACCCCTGGCTCCTCCTGGGTGATCGCCGCGCGCCGTCCGAGGATCCGGTTGACCAGGGTCGACTTGCCGACGTTGGGCCGCCCGACGACCGCGACCCTGGCGAGCGTGCCCGCCGACCCATCATCTTGTCTCTCTATAGCTATGTCGTCTTGTCTATTCATTGCTTTTATCTATCAATCGAGGTGGTGGACGCCGACCCGGCGGTGGTCATGAACGCCTGCAGGCGCTGCCGGAGCGCCTCGGTGGCGGTGCGGCGGCCAGAGCGGTCCGCGGCCGACGCCGGCAGGTCGATCGGCGGCCCGATCACGATCCTGACCGGCGAGGCGAACGGCAGCCAGCCGAACCGTCGCCGCACCCGCTCCGTCCCGAAGATCGCCACCGGCAGCACCGGGCAGCGCTCACGCAGGACGATGTAGGCCAGGCCGGGATGCACCGACGCGAAGCTGCCGTTGCCCCTGGTGCCCTCTGGGAACAGGCCGAGCATCCCGCCCCGCGCCAGCACCGCCGAGGTGCGGCGCAGGGCCTCGCGGTCGATCCCGCCGCGCTGCACGGGGAACTGGCCGATCAGGCGCAGGATCCAGCCGAGCGGCCAGACGAACAGCTCGACCTTGGCCATGAACGCGACCGGCCGCCTGACCGCGGCGGCCAGCAGCACCGGGTCCAAGTTGCTGCGGTGGTTGGAGGCCAGGATCACCGGGCCGCTGGCGGGGATGTGCCCGGCCCCCTCGAGGCGGATCCGGAACCAGGTCCGCATGAGCGGCTTGACCACCACGGCCGCCGCCCGGTAGCCGGTGTCGTGGCTGCGGGCCGCCGGCGCGCCACCGTCGGCGCCCCGCGCCCCGCCCCCGGCGTCCCCGCTCATCGCGGCCGTCGGGCCCTGGCCGCCTTGACCAGCCGAAGGATCTCGTCCACGACCTGCCCGACCGTGCGGTCGGTGGAGTCGATGACCACCGCGTCCTCGGCGGCCCGGGTCGGCGACGCGGCCCGCCCGGTGTCCAGCCGGTCGCGGCGGGCGAGCGAGGAGGCCGACTCCCCACCGCCGCCGTGGTCGCTGGTCCGCCGCCGCGCCCGCTCGTCGTCCGACGCCGTCAGGAACACCTTCACGTCGGCGCCCGGCCACACCACGGTGCCGATGTCGCGGCCCTCGACCACGATCCCGCCGAGGCCGACCAGCGACCGCTGCAGGGCGACGAGCAGCTCCCGCACCGCCGGCACGGCGGCCACCGCCGAGACCGCGCCGTTGACCTCCGGCGAGCGGAGCTCGGGTCCGGCCGGCACGCCGTCCAGGAGCACCCGCGCCGTGCCGGCGTCGCCCGGCGCGAGCTCGAGGGTGAGGTCGACCGCCTTGGCGGCGTCGGCGACGGCCCGCGGGTCCTCTGGCGGGACCCCGCGGCGCAGCAGCGCCAGCGTGAGCGCCCGGTAGGTCGCGCCGGTGTCCAGGTAGCGCAGCCCGGCGCGCTCGGCCACGCGCCGGGCGACGGTGCTCTTGCCCGACCCGGCCGGGCCGTCGATGGCGACCACCACGTCGAGGGCGCCCTCCGGGGACTCGTCCCCGCCCAGGCCGACCACCCTCACCACGTCCCTCCGGCGACCGGCTCCAGGGCGTCGCGCCCGCCGGCCGGGTTCGGTGGCCCGATCGGCACGCCGTCACGCCGGCGCCCCCGCGCCGGCGATCGGAGAGGGCGCCGGCCGGGCTGGCGGCCGTCCGGCCGGAATGCCCGGGAGCGAGCCATGCCGCGAAGTCTACCCGCTGGCGCCGGCAACGCCACGACCAGGGAGGTCCCGCCGCTACAGCGGTCGTCTCAACGATAAGACGATTAATCGATAAGTAACTAGATCGCCTGAACCCTGGGGCCGGCGGTCGGGGGCGCCGGTGGCCTGCGCGGGCGGCGGTCACCCGACCCGGGCGGTCGGGTGGTCAGGGGGCGCCGGTACCCTCGTGGGCGGCCCAGCCCTCCCCCGCCAGGGCGGCGAGCGCGGTGGCGAGCGCCTCGCGCCCGGCGACCCAGATGCGCAGCGCGCCGCTGCCGCCCTGCAGCTCGTGGTCGATGGCCAGGTCCTCGACGTTGACCCCGGCAGCCCCCAGGGCATGGAACACCGCGGCCAGGCTGCCCGGCCGGTCGGCGATGTGCACCACGACCTCCCGCAGGCCCCTCGGCGAGGCGCCGGGCTTGGTCGGGATCCGCAGGCGCGCCGAGCGAGCCGCCACCAGCTCCTCGCGCAGGCCGGCCCGGTCGCCGGCGGCGATCAGCTCGCGCAGCACCTCCAGCCGCTTGCCGAGCACGTCGAGGGCGGCCACGATGCTCGGCCCGTTGGTGGCGCAGATGTCGACCCACACGTCCGGGTCGCTGGCGGCCACCCGGGTGGTGTCCCTGAAGCCGCTGGCGACCAGGCGGCGGAGGGCCGCCGGCGACTCGACCTGCGCGACCGCGCTCATCAGGGCGGTGGCGGCGAGCTGGGGCAGGTGGCTGGCGAAGGCGGCCACCTGGTCGTGCAGCTCGGGGTCGAGCATCAGCGGTCGGCCCCCGAGGTCACGCACGAACGCGGTCAGGCGTCGCAGCGCCTGGTGGTCGACGTGGGCGGCGGGGGTGAGCACCCACGCTGCGCCGTGGAACAGGTCGGCCCGGGCCGCTCTGGCGCCGCGCTCCTCGGAGCCGGCCATGGGGTGGCCGGGGATGACCCGGCGAAGGCTTATGGATGATCTCTTGAGTTCAGCTAGAAGGTGAGATTTGGTGCTGCCGACGTCGGTGAGCACCGCCTGCGGGCTGACCACGTAGGCGCGGGCGAGCACGCCGGCGAGCGCCCGCACCGGGGTCGCCGCCACGACCAGGTCGGCGCCCTCGGCGGCCTCCTCGACCGACCGGGCGCGGCTGGTGATCGCCTCGCGGTCCAGGGCGTCGCGCAGCTCGCGCCGGTCGCGGTCGGCGCCGACCACCTCGGCCACGCCCGCCGCCCTGGCGGCCAGGCCGACCGAGGCGCCGAGCAGCCCGGTGCCGACGATCGCCAGCCGTTGCGGCCATCTGCCTGTCGGGGTCATCCGCTCACTCCGGGAGGTCGTCGCGCAGGTGCTTGGCGCGGTGCAGGTAGACGTGGCGCAGGCTCGCCCGCGGACGGGTCGAGTAGCAGTGGATCAGGACTCGGATCGTGCTCGGGTTGCCGCCGGTCACGTCCAGCTCGCGGGCGCAGAGCAACGGCACGTCGCCGAGCCCGAGCGAGCGGGCGGCCAGCGCCGGGAACTCGCTGTGCAGGTCCTCGGTCGCGGTGAAGATGATGGAGACGAGCTGGTCGTGGTCGACGTCGTTGCGTTCCAGCAGGGCGGCCAGCAGCTCGCGGGTGCGGTCCAGCAGCGCCTCGCGGGTGTCGGCCTCCACGGTGGTCGCACCCCGCAGCGCGACCAGCCGCTCGGCGGTCACCCGTCGTCCCCTCGTGGCCGAGATAAAGCCACATAGCGATAGATTGCTTTGTTGATATAGGTCTTCATAGGCCGATCGCCCGGTAGAGGCCGCGGATCTCGTCGGGTCGGAGCGCCCGGAACTCCCCTGGCGCCAGGCCGGTCAGCCGGATCGGGCCCACGGCGGTCCGCACCAGCCGGCGCACCGGGGCACCGACCGCCTCGAGCAGCCGGCGCACCTCCCGGTTGCGTCCTTCGACCAGGACGACCTCGATCATGCGGCGCCGGCCGGCGCCGGCGACGACCCGCACCCGGAGGGGCTTGGCCAGACCGTCCTGGAGCTCCACGCCCTTCCGTAGCCGGGCGGGAGCGTCCGCGGGGAGCCGCTCGACCTCTGCCAGGTAGCGCTTCTCCACGCCGTAGCGGGCGTGGGTGAGCCGGTAGGCGAGCGGGCCGTCGTTGGTGAGCAGCAGCAGCCCTTCGGTGTCGCGGTCCAGCCGCCCGACCGGGAAGACCCGCGGCTGGTCGGGCACCAGCCCGACGACCGTCGGGCGCCCGGAGGGATCGGCGGCGGTGCTGATCACGCCGGCCGGCTTGTTGAGCAGCCAGTAGCGGCGCCGCTCGTCGAGCACGACGCGGGAGCCGTCGACGGTGACCCGGTCGTGGGCCGGGTCCACCCGGCGGCCAAGGTCCTGGACGACCTCGCCGTCGACCGAGACCCGGCCGGCCCGCACCAGATCCTCGACCGCGCGCCGCGAGCCGAGCCCGGCAGCACTCAACGCCTTGTTGAGCCTGAGCGGCTTCGCGGCCCCTGCCCCTCCTCCGTCCTGGGCCCCGTTCCGCGCGCCACCCCCAGCCCGACCGCCACCGGCGCCCGCCGCGCCCCGCGGACCCTTCGTCGACCCGCCGGCGCCTCCGGTGCCGGCGGGTCGCTTGGCGGCGGCGCCCTGGTCGTCCGCCCGCTTGCGGGGCGAGCGCCTGGGGGAGGGAGCCGCACCGGAATGGCGCGGCCGGGAGCCCTCACCGGCGGCCGCGGGGCCGCGCCGGCGGGGCCGCGCCGGGCCGGACGCGCTCACGGCTGCTCCTGGAGCTCGATCAGGTCGACCGCCTCCGGCAGGTAGTCCTTGATCGGCGGCAACTGGTCGAGGCTGTTGAGGCCGAGCTGCTCCAGGAAGGCCGGCGCGGTCCCGTACAGGGAGGCCTGCCCGGGTCCGTCGTCGCTGCCGACCTGCTGGATCAGCCCGCGGGCCAGCAGCGTGCGGAACACCCCGTCCACGTTGACGCCGCGCACGGCGGCGACCTGGAAGCGGGTCACCGGCTGCCGGTAGGCGATCACGGCCAGGGTCTCCAGCGCGGCGCGGGTGAGCCGGCTCCGCTGCCCGGCGCGGAGGAACGCCTCGACGGCGGCGCCGGCGGCCGGGTTGGTGTACAGCCGCCAGCCGCCGGCGACCGCCCGCAGCACGAAGCCGCGGCCGTCGCGGGCGTACTCCCCCGCAAGCTCGACCAGCAGCTCCTCGACCTGGGACAGGCGCGAGCCGACGACCTCGGCGAGGACGACGGCGGGCACGGGCTCGTCGGCGACCAGCAGGATCGCCTCCAGGTTGCGCCGCACCCAGCCGCGGTCGTCGAGCTCGACCGCGTCGAACGCCTCGTCGGGCGGCCAGGGGTCGCCGCCGCCGTCCCCCTCCGGACCGGCGCCCGCCTCCGGGTCGGCGCCGGGCTCCCGAGCGTTCCCGCCACCCCGCGCCCCGGGGCCGGCGGCATACTCCCAGGCCTCCGCGTCGGGGCGGGCCCGCGGGTTGGGCGGGGGGGGCGGCGGTTGGCCGGTCACTTCGGTCATGTTGGCTCCTCGACCATGATGGCGGTCGGCTCGGTGGCGTCGCCGCCCGTCCAGCGCACCGCGATGGCGCCGAAGGTGGCCGTCTGCTCGATCTCGACCAACGATCGCTTGTACAGCTCCAGAAGGGCAAGCAGGCCGACGACGACCTCGATCGGCAGAGCCTCGCCGCCGACCAGCTCCTCGAAGCTGCTGCTGCCACGCTCGCGCAGGCGCACGGCGAGGTCCGCGACCGCCTCGGCGACCGAGAGCTTCGGCGGCGCGATGTGCGAGGTCCTGACCTCCGGCTGCGGGGCGGGGGTGACCGCGGCCGCCGCCAGGCGGGCCAGCTCGGCCGGCTCGACGCCGGTCAGCAGGTCCAGGGCGATCCCCTTCAGGACGTCCTCGGCCCCGACGCGGCGGGGTAGGTAGGCGGCCTGCCCCGCCATCCGCTCGCCGAACAGCTCGGCCGCCTGCTTGTAGGCCCGGTACTGGAGCAGGCGCGCGAACAGCAGATCCCGCTCCTCCAGCGCCGTCTCGGCCTCGTCGGGGTCGGCGTCGGGAGCGGGCAGCAGGCGCGCGGCCTTCAACTCGAGCAGGGTGGCGGCGACCACCAGGAACTCGGTGGCCACCTCCAGGTTGAGCTGCCGCATCCGGCGCACCTCGGCGAGGTAGTCCTCGGTGATGCGGGACAGCGAGACCTGCCAGATGTCCACCCGCTGGCGCGCGATCAGGTGCAGGAGCAGGTCGAACGGCCCCTCGAACACCTCGGTCCTGACCACATAGTCCATATATCAACTTATCTACTTGTCGCCTGTCGCCGAAACGGCTGGTCGATCGCGTGGCGGTACGGCCGCCGATGGTAGCCAGCGCCCGCCCTCGCGGACAACGAGCGGCCTGAGCCCGCCGTCGCGGGCGTGATATGGTCCATCGACTGCACGTTCTCACCCCAGACGGAAACGCGCTGTCACGGTTCCCCGGCGGGATGCCACCCCAGTGTGCTCGCTCCACGTGCGTGGCCGCCGGCCCGCGGCATGCGCCCACGGACGACGCGAGGTCGCACGCGCGATGCGCTGGACACAGCTTTTCGTACCAACCCTCAGGGAGAACCCCGGCGGTGCCGACTCCACCAGCCACCGCCTGCTGCTCCGGGCGGGCTACATCCGCCAGCTCATGGCCGGCCACTACTCGCTGCTGCCGCTGGCGATGCGGGTCCGGGCCAAGATCATGGAGGTCATCCGCCAGGAGATGAACCGCATCGGCGGCCAGGAGTTCCTCCTCCCGGTGATGCACCCGGCCGAGGTCTGGCAGCGGACCGGCCGCTGGACGGGCATGGGCGAGGAGATGTTCCGCCTGACCGACCGCAAGGGCGCCGACGTCGCGCTCGGCATGACCCACGAGGAGATCTTCACGCTGGTCGCGCTGGAGCTGAGCTCCTACCGCGAGCTGCCGCAGATCTGGTACCAGATCCAGACCAAGCTCCGCGACGAGCCCCGCCCGAAGTCCGGCCTGCTGCGGGTGCGGGAGTTCACCATGAAGGACTCCTACAGCTTCGACCTGGACGAGGCGGGCCTGGACCGCTCGTTCGACCTGCACCACGAGGCCTACAGCCGGATCTTCACCCGCCTGGCCATTCCCTTCATCCCCGCCGAGGCGTCCAGCGGCACCATGGGCGGGAGCACCTCGGTCGAGTTCGTGGCCCCCTGCGAGGCGGGCGAGGACGACGTCGTCAAGTGCCCCACCGGCGACTACGCCGCCAACGTCGAGAAGGCCACCTCGCCGGCGGCGGCGGTCCAGGACGCCGCCGCGGTGCCTCCCGCCGAGCAGTTCGCCACCCCCGGCGTGCAGACGATCGCCGACCTTGAGGCGGCGCCCCACGGGGTGCCGGGCGAGCGGCAGGTCAAGACTCTGACCTACGTCCTGGGCGGGCAGCTCACCCTGGTGCTGCTACGCGGCGACCACACCCTGATGGAGCAGAAGCTGGTCGACCAGACCGGCGCGCCGGCGATCCGGCCCGCCCATCCCGACGAGGTCAAGGCGGCGCTCGGCGCCTCGCCGGGGAGCCTCGGCGCCGTCGGCGTCTCCGACCTGCCGGTGATCGCCGACACCGCCCTGCGGGGGCGCCGTGACATGGTGACCGGCGCCAACGCCGACGGCTTCCACCTCCGCCACGTCGACGTCGAGCGCGACATCGTCGTGGGCCGCTGGGCGGACCTGCGGCGCGTCGGCGGCGGCGACCCGTGCCCCCGCTGCGGCCGGCCGCTGGAGCAGTTCCGGGCCGTCGAGGTCGGACATATCTTCAAGCTCGGCCGCAGGTACAGCGAGGCGCTCGGCGGCAGCGTGCTCGACGACCAGGGCAAGGCCCGCACGCTGGTGATGGGCAGCTACGGGATCGGCGTCGAGCGGGCGCTGGCCACGATCGTCGAGGTGCACCACGACCAGGCCGGCATCGTCTGGCCGTTCCAGGTCGCCCCCTTCGAGCTCGCCGTCGTGCCCCTGGCCACGGGCGACGCTGCCGCCGCCGAGGTCGCCGAGCGGCTCTACGCCGAGCTGGTGGCGGCCGGGGTCGACGCGATGATCGACGACCGGCCCGACCATCCCGGCGCCAAGCTCACCGACGTGGAGCTGGTCGGCATTCCCTACCGCCTGGTGGTCGGGCCTCGCGGTCTGGCCGACGGGGTGGTGGAGCTGACCGCCCGCCGCTCCGGCGAGACCGTCAGGGTCCCCGTCGAGGACGCGGTCGCGCAGGTCGGCGAGGCGATCGCGCGCGCCAGGGCCGAGGCGGAGGCCGTCGGCCTCCAGGACCTGCTCAGATGAGGCCGACCAGGCCGTAGAGGAAGCGGGTGACCCCCCGGAACACCGGCGTCAGCAGGCCGGGGGCCAGGATCAGGATGCCGAGCAGCAGGAAGATCCCGTACTGGTCCAGGAAGTAGACGATGTTCTGGCGCGACGGCGGCAGGAAGATCGACAGCAGCCGGGAGCCGTCCAGCGGCGGGATCGGGAGCAGGTTGAACACGCCGAGGACGACGTTGAGCAGCACCAGCATCTCCAGGAGCCTCACCCTGAAGTCGAGCTGGAAGCCTTCGAGGGTGTTGGAGTAGAGCAGCCGCAGCGCGATCACCGACACCAGGGCGAGCACGAAGTTGGCGGCCGGGCCGGCCAGGCTGACCAGGGCCGCCCCCCAGCGGCGGCTGCGGAGGTGCATCGGGCTGAACGGCACCGGCCGGCCCCAGCCGAACCCGGCCACGACCAGGGCGATGCTGCCGAGCGGGTCCAGGTGGGAGAGCGGGTTGAGGGTCAGCCGGCCCTGGGACCTGGCCGTCTGGTCGCCCTGGAGGGTCGCCACCGCGGCGTGGCTGAACTCGTGGAAGGTGATGCCGACGATCACGGCGATCACGAAGGCGAAGAAGAGTTGCGGGTCGTCGCGAAGCAGGAACAGGGGTGAGCCCACGCCAACCTCGTTCTGGGTGCGGATTCGGGCGGCTACCCTAGCACGGGCCAGCGGATCAGGCGCCGACGACCTGGTGGACGAGCGGTGGGGCCTGGCCAGGCCGTTCGCTCCAGCGGAGGGCGGCGAGCAGGCCGCCGGCGGCCGCCCGCGCGGCCGCCTCGTCGCGGGCGAGGATGCGGCCGATCGGCTGGCCGGCGTCGACCCGGTCGCCGAGCTTGGCGTCGAGCTCGACCGCCACCGCCGGGTCGATCCGGTCCTCCTTTCGCTGCCTGCCGGCGCCCAGGGCGGCCGCCACCCGCCCGACCGCCTCGGCGTCCACCGCCTCCAGCCAGCCCCAGCGCGGCGCCTCGACCTCGAGGGTGACCGGCGCCTGCGGGAGGATGGAGAGGTCGTCGGCGACCCGCGGGTCGCCGCCCTGCGCGGCCACGAAGTCGCGGAACCGCTCCAGGCCCGCGCCGGTCTGGAGGGCCCGCTCGGCGCCCCGGCGCCCCTCCTCGGGGTCGGCCGCCGTGCCCGCCAGCGCGGCCAGGTGCCCTGTAAGGGTCAGGCAGAGGTCGAGGAACCGCCCCGGCCGCTCCCCCCGCAGGGCCTCGACCGCCTCGCGCACCTCGACCGCGTTGCCGACCAGCTCCCCGAGCGGCTGGTCCATGTCGGTCACCAGGGCCGCGGTGCGGCGGCCGCCTGCCCGGCCCAGCTCGACGCACACCCGGGCCAGCTCGACGGCGTCGGCGGTCTCGTGCATGAACGCCCCGGAGCCGGTCTTGACGTCCAGCAGGATGCAGCCGGCGCCGCCGGCCAGCTTCTTGCTCATCACGCTGGAGGCGATCAGGGCGACGTTGCCGACGGTGGCGGTCACGTCGCGAAGGGCATAGATCGCCTTGTCGGCGGGCACCAGGTCGGCGGTCTGCGCGGCCACCGCCAGCCCGATGCGCTCCACCTGGTCGAGCAGCTCCTCGGCGCGGAGATCGATCCGGAAGCCCGGGATCGACTCGAGCTTGTCGAGCGTGCCTCCGGTGTGGCCGAGGCCCCGCCCGGACAGCTTCACCATCTGCAGGCCGAGCGCCGCGGCCAGCGGCCCCACGACCAGGGTGGTGCCGTCGGCGACGCCGCCGGTGGAGTGCTTGTCCACCGTCGGCCCGGTCAGCCGGGCGAGATCGAGCCGGTCGCCGGAGGCGACCATGGCCTCGGTGAGGGCCTCGGTCTCCCGCCTGGTGAAGCCGCGCAGGTAGCCGGCCATGAGGAAGGCGGCCATCTGGTAGTCGGGCAGCTCGTCGGCGGCGTAGGCCAGGACGAACGCGCGCAGGTCGGCGGCGTCGACCTCGCCGCCGTCCCGCTTGCGCGCGATGACGTCGACGGCGCGCGGAGCCTGATTCACCGGGGCACCCCTTCGGGGTTCCCCGGACCCCTCCGGCTGGGGGTCACCGCGAGGAGAGCCGCTTGACCAGGGTCGCGCCGGCGCCGTCACGTTCCAGCTCGGAGAGCACCTGGGCGAGCGCCTCGCGGACGATCCGGCCCCGGTCGACGCCGATGCCGTGCTCGCGGCGGAGCAGCAGGCGGGCGTTCTCGAGGTCCATCAGCTCCTCGGCGGTGCAGTAGAAAGTCACCTTCTCGTCATGCCGCTGGCGCCCGCTCGGCACCCGCTCGGTCGGCTGCCGGTCGTCCCGCAGGTCCTCGTCGGCCGGCTGCTTGGCCGCCCTGCCCCCCCGACCCTTGTCGATCGAGGTGACACGGAACAGCTCGTTGGCTCCGGGCAGGCTCGCGCGACCCTTCATGGCGCCAGTACCTCCTTGGCCAGCTCGCGGTACGCGACCGCCCCCGATGACGAGCCGGCATAGGTCAGGATGCTCTCACCGGCCACCGGGGCCTCGGCGAACCGGATGGTCTTGGCGATGACGGTGCGGAAGACGTGGCCCCCGAAGGCGTCCTCGACCCGGCCGAGCACCTCTCGTCCGTGGACCGTCCGGGCATCGTACATGGTGGCGAGGATGCCGACGATCTCCAGGTCGGGGTTGAGCTCCTCGCGCACTGTCTCGATGGTGTCCATGAGCAGGGCCATGCCGCGCAGCGCGAAGTACTCGCACTCGAGCGGGATGATCACCCCGTCGGCCGCGGTCAACGCGTTGGCGGTGAGCAGGCCGAGGCTGGGCGGGCAGTCGACGAGGATGTAGTCGTAGCGCCTGCGCAGCGGCCGCAGCACCCGCGCCAGCCGCTGCTCGCGGGCGACCTTGCTGACCAGCACCAGCTCGGCGGCGGCGAGGTCGATGTTGGAGGGCAGCAGATCGAGCCCGTCGAGCTTGGTGCGCTCGATGGCCCCGTTGGCGTTGGTCTTGGGCTCGATGAGCAGGTTGTAGATCGTCTGGTCGAGGGCGTGCGGGTTGAGGCCGAGCCCGACCGAGAGGGCTCCCTGCGGGTCCATGTCGACCAGCAGCACCCTGCGGCCCTGCTCCGCAAGGGCGGCACCCAGGTTGATGGCGGTGGTGGTCTTGCCGACCCCGCCCTTCTGGTTGGCGAGGGCGATGACCTTCCCCATGTCCGGCACCTCCAGCCGCCCAGCGCGCTATCGCCATGACGCTTTGTCTACTCGTGGATGTAGTGATCAGTCGATGTAGTGATGGGTCGACGAGTCTCCTCGTCGACCTGGGGCGGCCGCATCTTACTCAGGCCGCGACGGGTCGAGAAAGTCCGTCCACGAGAATGTGGACGCCACGGCTGCAACCACGCTCCGTGGTCGACCACGCTTCGTGGTCAGCCCTGCCGGCGTCCCGGCTCATCCCCGGATGAATTGTGGATAAACCCTCGACCGCCTTGTAGCCGGACGCGGGCGCTCAGATGGCCTGCCGGCGAGGCTGTGGCTATGCCGACATCGGGAAGGTCGCTTGGACAGGACGAGGACACGACAGCGGAAACTGATCGGGATCGTGGTCGTGGCGGTCGCGCTGGCAGCCGGGTGCCAACGCCCCACCGAGGCGCCGACGCCGTCCTCGAGCGACGGCCGTACCCTACAACCTGCCCGGAGCGCCTCGGCTGCGCATGGACGCCGAGCTGATCGCCGACCTGTTCCTCGGTGAGGTCAGCACGTGGCGGGACCGGCGGATCGCCGCGCTGAACCCGACCGAACGCCTGCCAGACCTACCGGTGACGGTGGTGCACCGCTCCGACAGCTCCGGCACCACTGCCAACTTCACCGCCTTCCTGGCCAACCGTGTCCCCCGCTTCAAGCGGCGGATTGGTCAGGGCAAGGTCGTCGACTGGGTGACCGGTACGGGTGCCGACGGCAACGACGGCGTGGCCGCCGCCGTCAAGGAGACTCCCGGTGCGGTCGGCTACGTGGAGCTGACCTACGCCCTCGACCAGCGGCTGCCGGTCGCCGACGTCGAGAACGCCGCCGGGCGATTCGTCACCCCAACGCCACGGACCGTCGCCGCCGCTGCCGAGGACATGGCGTTGGCCAGCGTCGGGGACTTCGCGCTCAGCCTGTTGCACACCACCGGCACGCGCGCGTACCCGATCTCCAGCTACACCTACCTGCTCGTGTTCAGCCAGCAGGCCGACCCCGACAAGGGACGTCTCCTCGCCAGCCTGCTGCGCTACATGGCCGGACCAGGCCAGGCTTCGGCCGGCCGGCTCCATTACACCCCCATCCCCCGTGACCTCCGCGAATCCGTCGCCGCCAAGATCCGCCTCCTCCACGACCCCGACGGCAACCCGCTGTCGTCCTGACCCAACCCTCCCCGGGCCCTCGGCGCCGGCTGGCCGGCGCTCAGCGGAGGTCGGCGGCGAAGGAGCGGCCCGGGCCGGCCCGGTCGACCCCGAACAGCTCGGCGACGGTGGCCCCGAGGTCGGCGAAGGTGTCGCGGTCGGGAAGCCGCCGGCCGGCCGTCCCGCCGGGGCTGAACGCGAGCATCGGGGTCAGCTCGCGGGTGTGGTCGGTGCCGGGCGCGGTCGGGTCGCAGCCGTGGTCGGCGGTGAGGAACAGCCAGTCGTCGGTCCCCAGCTCGGCGACGACCTCGGGCAGGCGGGCGTCGAGGCGCTCGAGGCAGCGGGCGTAGCCGGTGACGTCGCGGCGGTGGCCGTACACCATGTCGAAGTCGACCAGGTTGGCGAAGACCAGCGTGGGGCCGTCGGCTTCCGCCAGGAACCGGATGGTGGCGTCCAGCGACGTCTCGTTGTCGCCGGTGTGGTCGGAGCCGGTGAGGCCGCGGCGCGAGAAGATGTCCTCGATCTTGCCGACCCCGAGGGTGCGGACGCCGGCCTTCTCCAGCGCCTCCAGCACCGTCGGGCCGGCCGGCGGCAGCGCGTAGTCGCGCCGCTCCTTGGTGCGGAAGAACGACCCCGGCTCGCCGTCGAACGGGCGGGCGATCACCCGCCCGACCGCGTGATCGCCCTGGAGCAGGCCGCGCGCCCGCTCGCACCAGGCGTAGAGCTGGTCGAGGGGGACCACCCGCTTGTGGGTGGCGATCTGGAACACCGAGTCGGCCGAGGTGTAGACGATCGGCTTGCCGCTGGCGAGATGCTCGGCGCCCAGCTCCTTGATGATCTCGGTGCCGGAGGCCGGCCGGTTGCCGAGCACGTCGCGGCCGATGGCGGCGGTGAAGGCGTCGATCACCTCGGCCGGGAAGCCGTCCGGGTAGGTCGGGAACGGCGCGTCCAGCACCACCCCCATCATCTCCCAGTGGCCGGTGGTGGTGTCCTTGCCGGCCGACCGCTCGGCCATGCGGGCGACGACGGCGGCGGCCGGGTCGACGGCGGGCACCCCCGCGATGCCGGTGAGGCGCCCGAACCCCCACGCGCCGAGGGTGGGCAGCTCCAGCCCCCCGACGGCGGCGGCGGCGTGCCCGACGGTGTCGGCGCCCTGGTCCCCGTAAGCGGCGGCGTCGGGTGCCTCGCCGACGCCGAGCGAGTCGCAGACCAGCACGACGACCTTCACGAGCGGCCCCGCTGGCGCTTGCAGGTCAGGCAGAGCCGCGCGGCGGGCAGCGCGTCCAGGCGCTCCTCGTCGATGGGCTGCCCACAACGCTCGCAGGTCCCGTAGGTGCCGGCGTCCATGCGGGCCAAGGCCTGCTCGACGTCCCGTAGGGTGTCCCGAAGGCTCCGGACGAGGGTGAGGAGGCTGGCCCGCTCGGCGGCTGCCTGGCCCGCGTCCGCGAAGCCCTCGTTCAGGTCCGGGTTCTCGATCCCTTCGGCGTCGCGGCGGGCGCCGAGGTCGTCGAGCTGCTTCCGGACCTCGCCCCGCTCGGTCTCGAGCCGCTCCCGCAGCCGGTCCACGGTCTGCTGGTCCAATCTGTCCTCCCGGTCCTCCGTCCCGTCCACCCGCCGTGACGCCCCCCGGCTGGCAGGCTTGAAGGCTACACGGATTGGCGACCCGGCGGGATCAGGCTGCTTCGGGCTGTTCGACCACCCGGCGGCTACCCGCCGGCGGGGAGGCGGCGCGCCCGAGGGTGGGCGCGCAGGTAGACCTCGCGGAGGCGGTCCTGGGTGATCTTCGTGTAGACCTGGGTGGTCGCCAGGCTGGCGTGGCCGAGCAGCTCCTGCACGCTGCGGATGTCGGCGCCGCCGGCGAGCAGGTGGGTGGCGAAGGAGTGTCGCAGGACGTGCGGGGAGACCTTCTCCTCCAGCCCGGCGTGCCTGGCGTGCCGGCGCAGGATCTTCCAGCAGCCCTGCCGGGTCAGCCGGGTGCCCTGGGCGTTGAGGAACAGGGCGGGCCCGGCGCGGGTCCCGGCCAGCAGCGGCCGCGCCCGGACCAGATAGGCCTCCAGCGCCCGCCTGGCGGAGCGGCCGATCGGCACCAGGCGCTCCTTGGACCCCTTGCCGAACGCGCGCACCGCCCCGTCCTCCAGGTCGAGGTCGTCGACGTCCAGGCCGGTGGCCTCGCTGACCCGCAGGCCGGCCGCGTAGAGGGTCTCCAACAGCGCCCGGTCGCGCAGGGCGAGCCGGTCGTGGCCGGCGACGGCCGCCAGCAGCGCCTCGACCTGCTCCACGGAGAGCGCCTTGGGGAGGTTCGCCGGCACCTTCGGGGTGCCGAGGTCGCGGGAGGGGTCGGCGCCGGCCAGCCGCTCGCGGACCAGGAACCGGTGGAAGCCGCGCACCGCGGCCAGGCTGCGGGCGACGCTGGACGCCCGGTAGCTGGTGCCCGTGGGCGTGCTGCCGGCCCGCAGCGCCCCCAGGAACGCGACCAGGTCGGCCTCGTCCGCGGTCACCGGGTCGTCGACCCCGGCCGCCGCCAGCCAGCCGGCGTAGCGGTGCAGGTCGCGCCGGTAGGCGCTGAGGGTGTTGGCGGCCAGGCCGCGCTCGACCGCCAGGTAGTCGAGGTAGCGGCGCACGGCGGCCGCGGCGGCCGGGCCGACCGGCGCGGTCGCCACCCCGCCCGGCGTCGGCATCGGCCGGCTAGCCCATGATGCCGGGGGCCAGCTCGGCCAGCGGCCGCCAGTCCAGGCCGTGGGCCTCGGCGACCTGCTGGTGGGCCAGCTCGCCGTGGTAGACGTTGACGCCCTTGGCCAGCGGCGGGTCGGCCTGGATGGCGTCGTCCAGCCCGGCCGAGGCGATCGCGGCCGCGTACGGCAGGGTGACGTTGGTGAGCCCGTAGGTGGAGGTGTGCGGCACCGCCCCCGGCATGTTGCCGACGCAGTAGTGCACCACCCCGTCGACGACGTAGGTCGGCTCGGAGTGGGTGGTCATCCGCGAGGTCTCGAAGCAGCCGCCCTGGTCGATCGAGATGTCCACCAGCACGGCCCCCTGCTTCATCGCCCGCACGTGCTCGGCGGTGACCAGCTTGGGCGCCTTGGCGCCGGGGATCAGCACCGAGCCGATCACCAGGTCGGCCTCGAGCACCAGGTCCTCGATGGTCTGGCGGTTCGACATCAGGGTGACGATGCGGCCCTTGTGGATCTGGTCGACGTAGCGGAGCTTGTCGACGCTCTTGTCGAGCAGGGTGACCTCGGCCTCCATGCCCTGGGCGATCCAGGCGGCGTTCTGGCCGGCCATGCCGCCGCCGAGCACCACCACCTTGGCGGCGGCGAC
>Ga0209846_1000018_pt1 | contig 18005 bp, 17 predicted proteins | sample GWRWS3_20_30_FD_187244 | JGI IMG/M metagenome (GOLD analysis project Ga0209846, IMG submission 187244) | Riverbed sediment microbial communities from areas with vegetation nearby in Columbia River, Washington, USA - GW-RW S3_20_30 (SPAdes)... | ecosystem: Environmental > Aquatic > Freshwater >... | reverse complement strand
GACCAGGCGGTCGACCTCGGCGCAGATCGGGCTCTGCCCGCACGCGAACCACTTGGGGTCGAACTCGTAGCCGAGGCTGAGGTTGACCCCGTGGACGCGCAGCAGCTTGCCGTGGCCGTTGAGGTCGCGCCGGACGTACTCCAGCGCGCGGACCACGTTCATCGAGTGGCCGTTGCCGCGGTCGTCCAGCACCTTCAGGCTGACCAGCTTGCACTCGCGGGCGATGCCCGCCAGCGTCTCTGGCTGGCGCACCAGGCGGTGCTGGATGCTCGGGAACTCGGGGTGGGCGGGGTCGTAGACCCGCTCGACGACCCGCAGGCTGGCGCCGCGTGGCAGGCGGGCCGGGAGGCCACCGGCGATGATGCCGGCGACATGGGTGCCGTGGCCGAAGCGGTCGACCAGGGCGTCGCCGCGCTTGGGCTCGCCCGGCTGGGTGAAGTCGCGGTGCAGGTCGCCGACATCGCCCTCGAGGGTGGCGTGGCGGCGGAAATGGAGGTGGTGCTCGTCGATGCCCGAGTCGAGCACGGCCCAGGTGATGCCGCGGCCGGCGGCGTCGTAGGAGCGCCTGGCCGCGTCCGCCTTGACGGTCGCGCAGGAGACGTCGATCAACGGGTGGACGGGGAAGTCGGGCCAGACCCGGTAGATGGCCCGCCTGGCCGCGTCGGGCTCGCGCTGGTCGGCGTCGACCAGCGCCAGGATCTCGGCCTCGGTCAGCAGGCAGCGAAAGTAGGTGTCGGTGACCGGCTCCGGCTCGGGCTTGCCGGGCAGGTTGGCGTGGAAGTTGGCGAGGAAGTCGCGGCGCGCGCCCGGCAGGCCCTCGCGGTGGCGGAGGTTCAGCTCGACCACCACCGGCATGGCCGCGTCGGGGGCGGGGTCGAACCCGATCCGCGCCCGCTCGTCGGGGTCGATCAGCGCGTCCGCCACGATCGCCCGCTGCACCAGCGGCTGGTCGCGGCGGCTGGCGCGCTCCCTGGCGGTCGGCTCCTCGGTCATGACACCTCCGTGGCTCGTGGTGACTGGGTGCTACGGTTCGAGGGCGGCGTCGACCCGGAGCGCCTGGACCCCGGCGCCGACCGCGACCGTGAGCCGGGGAACCGGCCGGGTCGAGCAGGCGAGCACCATCCCGAACATCGATCGCACGTCGCCGCTGCGCAACAGGACCGTGCGGCTGCACAGCACCCGGTTGCCGGCCCGCAGCTCGGCGCTGAGGGGCAGGGAGCCGCCGGGGACGGCCTGGAACACCTTGGAGACGTCCCTGGCGTCCACCGCCACCACCGCGCGGCCGCCGCCGACGAGCACCGCGGCCACCCGCAGCGGCATCCGCTGGTCCTGGTCGGCGAAGGACCCGCCGGGGACGGTGACGGTGACCTTGTCCCGCGACCCCGGGTCGGCGGCCCGCAGCGGCGGCCTCGCCGGCCAGGGGACGCCGACGTCCAGGCCGATCGTGGCGGTCCGTGGACGGACCACGATCAGGCCGCCGACCTCGACCCTGGCGAGCGACTCCAGCCGCGGCGCCGGCGCGGTGGTGACGGTGTAGGTGGCCGGGTCCCCGGTCGGCATCGCCGGCGTCCCGACCTGGTCGCCGATCGGCTCCTCCTCCGGGGCCGAGAAGACCCCGCCGCCGAGGTCGAGCAGGCGCAGCCCCCGGAGCGCGAACAGGCGCTGGCCGGGCCGCAGCCCCTCGACCCGGAGGGTCAGCTCGGCGCTGGTCTCGCGTTCGGGGGTGATGATGCGCCGGACCGAGACGGCGGTGACGGTGAGGCCGCGGGTGGGCCCGGCCCGCCAGCCGAGCTGGCGGAGGTTGTCGCCGGCCGCTGGCGTGGTGGTGGTCGCGGATGTGGTGGTCGCCGGCGCGGCCGGTGCCGCCGGCCGGGCGCCGCTGCGGCCGGCGACGAACGCGAGGCCGCCGAGGACCAGGACGGTGACCAGCAGCGCCACCCGCAGCCTGGAGGGCGCCGGCGGCTGCGCCGGCTCGTCGACGGGCGGTGGCGCGTCCGGCTCGGGCGCTGGCCGCGACTCCTGGAGGGTGGCCAGCGGCGTCCCGCACACCGGGCAGGTGGTCTCGCCGGGGCGGACGGCGTCGCAGCGCGGGCACCAGGCCCTCATGGCGACGACCCCTCCTGGGTGATGGCCCAGCGGCCGCGGACCGGCAGCTCGGCGTCGACCGAGACGGCCACCTCGAAGGCCATCGTGCCCTTGCCGGTGTCGGCGTCGGTGCTCCTGATGGCCAGCTCGTTGGCGTCGATGGCGACCACCGCGCCGCTGTCGCCCTCCGGGCCGTCGATCCAGGAGGTCAGCTCCAGCCCGCCCCTGCCGCCGCTGAAGGCGACGACCCCCCGCACGGCGGCGTTGAGGCCCGGCCGCCGGGTCGAGCCGACCGGCTCCAGCCACAGCAGCACCTGGTCCCGGTGGTAGGCGGTCCCCGCCACCCGGATGGTTTGGCAGTCGCCGCAGTCGACCCGGACCTTGCAGTCGGGGCAGCTCGGGCGCTCGCGGAGGAACCTGCCGTCCTCGGTCAGGTTGCGTTGCAGCTCGGGGTCGACCAGGACTCCATGGAGGCGCTCGTTGAGGCTGTCGGCGATCGTCAGCCCGCGTACCTGGACCCGCGCCAGCGCCTGCGGGTCGATGGCACGGTCGAGCACCACGTCGGTGTCGACCGAGCCGCTGGCGCCGCCGTCGCTGCTGGCGGTGTTGATGTGGGCGATCTCCCCGCCGGGGAGCAGGTCATTGCCGTCCGCGTCCTGGACCCGCAGGCCGTCGAGGGCGCTGACGCCGGGGAGGCGGCCGAAGCCGGCGACGTTCAGCTCCAGGCGGGTGAAGCCGACGCCGACGGTCACGCCCCGCAGCGTCACCGTGATGCCGCTGTCGCTGGCCCGCCAGCCGAAGTTGCGCCGGCCGGTGATGGGGCCGTCCTCGCTGAAGCTGATGCCGGGCAGGGTGCTGGCCGGCGGCGTCGCCGTGGCCGACGGGGTCGAGCGGGTCAGCCGCCCGACCGCGAACGCGCCGGCGACGGTCGCGAGCATCAGCACCACGACCGCGCCGGTGCGCGTGGCCGGCAGCAGCGCCCGCAGCCGCCTGCCCGCCCGGCCGCGCAGCGAGGCGCCGGGCTGGCCGGGCTGGGGCGGCAGGGCCAGCAGCCCGGCGCGCCCGCAGACCGGGCAGGCCGTCCCCGGCCGAGCCGCCCGCAGCTCGTCGCATCGCGGGCACCACGCCTCTCTGCGTCCCGCCATCGGCCTACGCCGGGAGAGCTCGGAGGTTGCGGGAGGTCATGTTGAGGCGGCGGCCGCCCTGGTCGGTGCAGGCCACGATGTCCTCGATCCGCGCCCCGAAGCGGCCGGGCAGGTAGATGCCGGGCTCGACCGAGAACGTCATGCCCGGCTCCAGCGGCTCCCGGTTGCCGGCCACGAGATAGGGGTCCTCGTGCTCCTCCAGGCCGATGCCGTGGCCGGTCCGGTGGATGAAGTGCTCGCCGTAGCCCGCGGCGGCGATCACGTCGCGGCAGGCGGCGTCGACCGCCTCGGCGGGGACGCCGGGCCCGACCGCGGCGCAGCCGGCGAGCTGGGCGGCGTGCAGCACCGCGTACGCCTCCTGGAAGCCAGGGGGCGGCTCGCCGACGACCAGCGTGCGGGTGGTGTCGGAGCAGTAGCCGTCAAGCTGCCCGCCGATGTCGACCACCACCGCGTCGCCCGGCTGGATGACCCTCCTGGCGGCGACGTGGTGGGGGCTGGCGGCGTTCGGGCCGGCGCCGACGATCGTGAAGCACGCCTCGTCGTGGCCGTCGCGGATGGCCGCCTGGATCTCGCCGGCCAGCTCCAGCTCGGTCCGGCCGGCCCAGCGCAGCCCGTCGAGGCCGTCCACGACCCGGTCGATGGCGGCCGCCGCCCGGGCGAGCGCCTCGACCTCCTCGGGGTCCTTGCGCATGCGGAGCTGCCTGGTGACCGTGGAGGCCGCCGCAAAGGCGGCGCCGGGCAGGGCCGCCTGGAGGCGCAGCAGGAAGGTGCTCCAGAGCTGGTCGCCGACCCCGAGCCGCCCGGCGGTGGCGCCGGCCGCGGCCAGGGCGTCGCGGACCAGCCCGACGGGGTCCTCGGTCTCCTGCCAGGCGGTCACCTCCAGCTCGAGGCCGCCGAGGTGGTCGCGGGCCAGCGGCGCCTCCAGGGCGGGGACGACCAGCCGCGCGTCGCCGGCGGCCGGCAGCACCAGCAGGGTCATCCGCTCAAGCGGCGGCGCCTGGTAGCCGGTCAGGTAGCGGAGGTCGGCGGAGGGCCCCAGCAGCAGCGCGTCCATGCCGCGCTCGCCGAGCTCCTTGCGGGCCCGCGCCAGCCGCTCGGTGCGCGCGCTGATGGTCGTCATGGCTGAGATCCTACGCTCAGACCTTGACGCGCAGGACCCCTTCGAGGACGTCGACGGTGACGGGTGGGCCGCCGGCGGCACGCCAGCCGTCCAGCGCGAGGGTGAGCAGCTCGGCGGTGTCGACCGAGACCCGGCGGGACTGGTACTCGCGGATGGTCGGGTGCGGGACGTGGTCGCCGTAGTAGAGGTTCTTGGAGCGGGCGTAGATGCCCAGCGGCTCGCCCTGGAAGGCGATCACCGACATGCGGCCGTCGTCGGGCAGGGCGCGCGGGGCGACCTTCATGCGGCCCATCGAGAACTGGCCGTTGGCCACGACCAGCCCGGCCAGCCGCAGCTCGACGGCGGCGTGGTCCAGCTCCAGCCTGGCGGGGGTCGAGCGGCTGGCGCGCAGGCCGCCGAGGGCGGCGGCGAGCCGGCCGACCCGCCCGGCCCGCGCCACGCCCGGGGCGCGGCTGGAGACCTCCGCCGGGTAGCCGAGCTCGGCGCAGTTGGCGAACACGCCGACCCGCTCGGCGCCGTCCGGGCCGCGCCAGTGGGCGCGGCCGACGTCGGCCAGGAACAGCTTCGGCCCGAGCAGGTGGCGGGCGAGCCGCTCGGGGTCCGCTGGCAGCCCGAAGGTGGCCGCCAGGTCCTGGCGGCCGAGCCCGGCCAGGCCGAGCACCGCGTCCGGCCAGCGCGGGCCGGTCGGCCCGACCATCGCCCGCAGCACGGCGTGGGCGACCAGGTCGGAGCCGACCGCCACCAGCAGCCGGTGCCCGCGCTCCAGCGCCCCGGCGGCGATCGCCCCGGCCCGCTCGACCGGCCGGGCGACCGCCGCCTCGGCGACCACGCCGGAGCGGGCCAGGGCACGGCGCAGCTCGGTCAGGTCCCGGCGGGCGGCCGCGGGGTCGCCGATCAGGTAGGGCGGCCCGTACGGCAGCAGCACGCCGCGGCCGCGGTCGGTGGTGGGCATCGGCGAGGTCACGTGCGGCTCCTGGAGCAGCTCGGCGGTGGCGGAGGGCGCTATCGTAATCGCCGCCGGCTCACGGGCGGCTCACAACAGCCCGGAGTAGGCGACCACGCCGCGCTGGCAGGCGTCGACCGCGGCCCGGGCGGTGGCCTGGAGGGCGGGGTCCTCGGCGACCAGGGCGACCTGGCGGAGCAGGTCGATGAGCTGCTTGGTCACCCGCACGAAGTCGCCGGGGGTGACCTCCTCGTCGGCCAGGACCTCCTCCAGCGGCTCCCCCGTCGCCCAGCGGTAGGCGAGGTCGGCGAAGCCGGCGTCCAGCGGGCGCGTCAGCTGCAGGCCCTCGGCCTCCTCGTGGGCGTGGACCTCGGCCTGCAACCCGACCAGGGCGGCCAGCGCCCGGCGCGCCGCCTCGGTCGGCGGCGGGGGCGGCTCGACCGGCGGCCCCTCCGAGCCCCTGGTCTCGTAGACCAGGCAGGAGGCGCAGGCGGCCAGCTCCGCCGGCCCGAGGTCGCGCCAGACGCCGCGGTGCAGCGCCTCGACCACCACCAGGTCGGTCTCGGCGTACACCCGGCGGAGGGTCTGGCCCTTGCCGGTGAGGGTGAAGCCGTCCACGTAGCCGAGGTCGCCGAGCACGTGAAGGACCCGGTCGAAGGTGCGCACCAGCGACCCGGTGCGGCGGCGCACCCGCTCGGCCAGCGCGTCGGTCTCCCGCTGGAGCTGGTCGTGGCGGTGCATCCACTTCTCGTGGTCGGCCAGGTCGGGGCAGCCGTGCACCGGGTGGGCGGCCAGCTCGGCGCGCAGCGCGGCCAGCTCCGGGTCGTCGGCGGCGGGGCGTCGACGGCGCCGGGGCCGCGCCACCTGGGGTGGGTCCAGCTCCGCCAACGCCCTTGCCACGTACGCCTTGAACCGGGGGCTCTTGGGGCTGAGCGTGCGGGGCAGGGCCACCTTGCCGACGCGGACGGGGGCGCCGCCGAGGTCGCGGACGGCGACCCGGCGCACCCGCCGGTCCTCGGTGAGCACCAGCACGCCGGTGGCGCCGTCGCGCCCGCCGGCCGGCCCGATCACCGCGGCCAGGCCGCGGCGCCGCCCGCCGGGCAGCCAGATGACCGTGCCCGCCGACAGGGAGCGCAGCAGCTCGGCGGCCTCCTGGGTGTCGGCGCGGCGCTCGGCGTCGGCCAGGGCGCCCTCGCGGGACCGCACCCGCCGGCGCAGCTCCCAGTAGGCGGCGACGTCGCCGCGGTCGCACGCGGCCGACTTGCGGTAGCCGGCGAGGAAGCCCGCGTTGCGGGCCAGGGTCTGCTCGGCGCCGTGCACCGTCCGGTCGGCCAGGAACTGGGCGAACGAGGACGCCAGCAGCCGCTCGGCCTCCTTGCGCTCGTAGTTGGCGACCAGGTTGACGGCCATGTTGTAGGACGGCCGGAACGACGAGGTCAGCGGGTAGGTACGGGTGGAGGCCAGGCCGGTGATGCGCTCGAAGGGGATGAACGGCTGGTGCAGCACCACCGCCGCGCCGCGGCTGTCGATCCCGCGCCGCCCGGCCCGCCCGGTGAGCTGGGTGTACTCGCCGGGGGTGAGCAGCTCGTGCCGTTCCCCCTGCCATTTGGTGAGCCGCTCGATCGCCACCGTCCGGGCGGGCATGTTGATGCCCAGCGACAGCGTCTCGGTGGCGAACACGACCTTGACCAGGCCCTGGGCGAACAGCTCCTCGACCGCCTCCTTGAACAGCGGCAGCATGCCGGCGTGGTGGCTGGCCACCCCGTGGCCGAGCGACTCCGCGAAGGCCTGGTAGCCGAGCGCGTCCAGGTCGGCGGGGTCCAGCGGGGCGACCTTGAGGTCGCAGAACTCGAGGATCTCGGTCCGCTCGGCGTGGCTGGTCAGCCGCAGGTTGGCGGCCCGGCACTGCTCCACCGCCTGGTCGCAGCCGGCCCGGGAGAAGATGAAGTAGATCGCGGGCAGCAGGCCCTCGGCCTCCAGCAGGTCGACCACCTCGACCCGGGACGGCACCCCGCCGCGACCGGTCCCCCGCTGGCGCCCGGCGTGGCGGCCCTTGGTGTCGCGGCCGGGGCGCCAGTCGCGCTCCCCCCGGCGCGCCAGCGCCGGGTTCGGCACCACGTCGGCGCCGCGGGTGACGAACAGCGGGTGCAGCTCGCGGCCGACCAGGTAGTAGTTGTCCAGCGGGACCGGGCGGCGCTCCTCGATCACCACCTCGGTCGCGCCCCTGGTCGCCTCCAGCCACTCGCCGAACTCCTCGGCGTTGGACACCGTCGCCGACAGGCTGGCCACCTGCACGTCCACCGGGAGGTTGATCAGCACCTCCTCCCAGACCGCGCCGCGCACCCGGTCCTGCAGGTAGTGCACCTCGTCCATGACCACGTAGCGCAGGCCGCCGAGGGTCGGGCTGCCCTCGTAGAGCATGTTGCGCAGCACCTCGGTGGTCATCACCACCACCGGCGCCTCGCCGTTGATGGAGTTGTCGCCGGTCAGCAGGCCGACGTTGGCCGCCCCGTGGCGGGCCACGAAGTCGCCGAACTTCTGGTTGGAGAGCGCCTTCAGCGGGGTGGTGTAGAAGGCCTTGCCGCCCGAGCGCAGCGCCAGCCACACCGCGTGCTCCCCCACCACCGTCTTGCCGGCGCCGGTCGGGGCGGCCACCAGGGTGCCCCTGCCGCCGGCGAGCGCCAGGCAGCCGCGGCGCTGGAACTCGTCCAGCGCGAAGCTGTAGCCGCTCGCGAACCGGTCCACGAGCGCCTCGGGGTCAGCGGGGAGGTGCGCCATGGCGCTCATGCTGCCAGGCGCCTCATCCGGCCGCGAAGCCGGGGGCGCCGTCGGCGGCGAGCACGGTGATCGCGGCCGGCTGCACCGCGAAGGTGGCCGGCAGGGACCCGCACGGCTCGCCGTCGGCGTACACCGCCAGGGCGCGGTCGCCCTCCAGCTCGACCCGCCGGGCGCGATGGAGGCTGACCCTCGGGTGCTCCAGGTGCCGGCCGGAGAACACCTTCGGGAAGGTGGCCAGGAACGCGGGCTTGCCGATGTCGCCGACCACCACCACGTCCAGCAGGCCGTCGTCCAGGCGCGCGTCGGGGGCGATGCGCATGCCGCCGCCGTAGCTCTGGCAGTTGGCCACCGTGACGAACCATGCCCGCAGCTCGTGGACCTCCCCGTCCAGGGTGAGCCGGAAGCCGGCCGGCCGCCCGACGACCAGCTCGACCAGGAGCGCGCCGACGTAGCGGGCGCGGCCCTTCGCCCACGACAGGCGCTGGTTGGCGACCCGGTTGACCTCGGAGTCGAAGCCGGCGCCGGCGACGATCAGGTAGCTGCGCTCCCCCACCCGCGCCAGGTCGGCCGGCCGCCGCCGCAGGCTGGGCAGCAGCGCCGCGGCGGCGAGCGGGTCGCCGAAGGGCAGCCCGAGGGTGCGGGCGGCGTCGTTGCCGCCGCCGGCGGGGATCACGCCGAGGGCGGCGCGCGCGCCGGGGCCGGCGTCGGCCAAGCCGCCGGCGCAGGCGCCGACCGTGCCGTCGCCGCCGACGGCGACCACCACGTCGACGGTCCCGGCCGCCTCGCGGGCGGCCTGGCGGGCGTCCTCCAGCGAGCGGGTCGCGTACTGGTCGACCTCCACCCCGCCGGCGCGCAGCCGCTCGCTGACCGCCGGCAGCAGCCCGGCGGCCCGCCCGCCACCCGCGGTCGGGTTGTGGACCAGCAGGGCGCGCACCGGCGCCTAGTTCGGCAGGACGCCCTGCGGCTGCTGGGTGCCGGGCTGGTAGCGGGCGCCGAACGCCTCCGCCGACTCCCCAGGGAGCTGCCTGCTCAGGTCGAGGTCGTAGCGGGCGTGCACCCGGGCGAGCGCGTTGGCGGCGGCGTCCATCGCCGCGCCGGCCTTTGCCGCGGTGCCGTTGGCCTGCTGCACCAGCGCATTGGCCAGCTCGCTCTTGGCGGGGGCCTCACCGGCCCGCTGGAGGATGTTGGCCGCCTCGGTGTAGACGCCGATCGCGGCCGCGTAGGAGTCGCGCACGCTGGCCAGCATCGGCACCCGGCCGCCGACGCCGTTGACCGGGTTGCCGTCGAACTCGCTCTGGGCCGGCACCTCCCCGACCGTGATCGCCTCGACCTCGCCCCTGACCTGGTCGAGCTTCGCCGACCAGCCACTGGCGCGCACCGTCAGGTCCTTAGGCTTGAGCTTGCCGGTGGTCAGCTCCCCGGCGGTGGCGAACCCGGGGAGCTTGGCGGTGCCGGGGCCGAGCACCGCGGGGAGCTGGTCGGTCTGGGTGCGCAGCGCGGCGGTGAAGCGGCGCACGTCGTCGCGGGCCCAGCCCTCCTGCACCCGGCTGTAGGCGGCGATCAAGGTGCCGAGCAGGGCGATCACGGCCAGGGTGGCCGGGAAGGCCGGCGCCCGGTACCACGGCTGGCGCCGCTCGACGTTCTGGATCCGCGGCCCGGTGGCCGGCCGCCTGACCGGCCGCCCCTGGCTGCGCTTGGTCTTCCCCTTGATTGCCACGCTCTGTACTCCGTTCTGGCCGCGTTTGCCGTCGCTGTCCCGGGGAGCTTACGGACTCCCGCGGGTCAAGGGTAGCGTGCCGGCTGCGGTCAGGTGATGAGCGGGCTGCGGCGTTCGAGCAGCACCACGTCGCGCCAGCGACCGTGCAGGCGCCCGAGGCGCTCCCGCACCCCGACGACCCGGAAGCCACACGCCTGGTGCAGCCGGACGCTGGCCTGGTTCTCGGAGAAGATCCCGGTCTGGACGGTCCAGATGCCGGCCCGCTCGGCCGAGGCGATCAGGGCGGCCAGCAGCGCGCGGCCGACGCCCTGGCCCTGGGCCGGCGGCGCGACGTAGATGCTGTCCTCGGCCACGCCGGCGTAGGCGCAGCGGTCCGAGACGGGCGCCAGCGCCGCCCACGCCAGGACCTGGCCGCCGTCGGTGGCCAGCAGGCGGTGCCCCGGCAGGTGCGCGGCGTCCCAAGCCTCCCAGGTGGGCGCGGTGGTCTCGAAGGTGGCGTTGCCGGTGGCGATGCCGGCCTCGTAGATGGCTCGGACGGCCGGCCAGTCGGCCGGGCGCAGCGGCAGGATCTCCACCCCCCTCAGCCCGCCTGCGTCTCCAGGCGCCGCTGGCGCCGTGCCCGGCGGGGCTCGATCACGTAGCGGGCAAGGGCCGCGGCCGAGAAGTAGAACAGCCACATGGGCACGGCCATGGCGAACAGGCTGATCGGGTCCTGGCTGGGGGTGATGACGGCGGCGGCGACGATGATCACGGCGACAGCCGGCCGCCAGGCCCGCAGCATCGCCCCCGACGACAGCAACCCGACCATCGACAGGAACACCAGCACCAGCGGGAACTCGAAGCTGAGCCCGAACGCCAGCCCCATGAACAGCACGAAGCGCAGGTAGCGGTCGGCCTGGAAGAAGATCACCACGCCGCTGCCACCCAGGCCGGCCAGGAAGCCGATCGCCTTGGGCAGGGTGAAGAACGCCAGCCCGACCCCGGCGGCGAACAGCAGGGTGGTGGCGAGCGCGAACGGGATCGCGTAGCGCTTCTCGGTCGGCTTCAGGCCCGGGGTGATGAAACGCCAGACCTGGAAGGCGATGAGCGGCATGGCCAGCAGCAGACCGACGGTGAGGGAGACGCGGATGCGGATCGACAGCGGCTCCAGCGGGCTCAGGGCCGCCAGCCCGCAGTTGGCGTCGCCGGCGGCGGTGGGGACCCGCACATCCGCCGGCAGCGCGCAGTAGGAGCGCAGCAGGAACTGGATGACCGGGTCGTACAGGACCGCGAAGGCGACGGTGGTGGTGACGACCAGGGCGGCGCAGCTCTTGACCAGGCGGCTTCGCAGCTCGCCGATGTGCTCGAGGATCGACATCTCGCCCGTCGGGTTGGCCGGCGGGCGGCGCAGGCGTGGCACGAGGGGTCGGGGCGCTGGCGACCCGCTAGGCGGTCGGGCCCCGGTCGCGCTCGTCGGCCGCGGCGGGCTTGCCGTCCTCGGCCGCGGGCTTGCCGTCGCCGGCGGCGCCCTCGGCGATGCCCTTCTTGAACTCCTTGATCCCCAGGCCCACGTTGCGGCCCATGATCGGCAGGCGGCTGGCGCCGAACAGCACGACGATCACGAGGATGACCCAGATCCACTCCGGCCCTGGCATTGCTCGACTCCTTCGCATCGTGCCCGGTGGCGCGGTTCGCAGTCGAGTCTACCTCGGCCGGCGCGGCTGGGCAGCAGCCGGCTGATCCTGCCCGGACGCCCTGGCGGCGCGTTCCGACAGCCGCGCGGTGCGCTCGGCGGTCTCCTGGCTGGCGTCGGCCAGCTCCTCGAGCACCGGGGTGAGCCGCTCGGCGAGCGCCTGGACGGAGACCATCAGGGCCTTCAGGTTGGCGGCCAGGCGCCAGACGGTGAAGGCGACGGTGACCAGCACGGCGAGCCAGAACACGCCCAGCAGGATCGTGAGCCAGAGCGGCAGGGGGACCTCCGGTCGGTGAGGCGACGCGCCGGCCGAATGCTACCCGGCCGGGTCGCGGAGCGCCCGCGCGGCCTCCAGCCGCGCCCACCAGTCCGGCGACTCCAGCTCCAGGTGCAGGTCGAGCAGGTCGTCCCAGGTGAGCGCCGGCCCGCTGCGGGGCTCCAGCGCCTCCTCGGGCGGGTCCCACGGCTGGGCGGGCACGCCGCCGGAGGTCAGCAGCCGCACCACCCGCCGGTCGGCGGGCTTGCTCACGGTGCGGTAGCACTCCGGGCAGACGAAGGCGTAGAAGCTCCGCTCCTCCACCCGGCACACCCGCAGCTCCACGTCGGGCGGGGTCAGCTCCACCTCGCCGCATGCCGGGCAGGTGGCGCGGATCCGCGTCGGCGGCGTCGAGTCCTCGCTCATGCCCCCGGTATCGGCGGGCGTCCCGGCGGCCTTGAGCGGGTTCGTGCCGGCTACACCCTGCTGGGGGCGTAGGCGGCCAGGGCGTGGCGGGTGGCCTCGGCGACGGCGTGGCGCAGCTCCGGGGGCGAGACCGGCTCGGCGTCGGGGGCCAGGCGCAGGACCAGCCGGACGACCCAGGAGAGCTGGTGGCTGGCGAGCCGGACCCGCAGGCGGCCGTCCGGGCGGCGCTGGCTGGCGAGGATCGGGAAGTAGTCGGCGACCCACTCGGCGTGGTGGGCGAGGTCCAGCTCGCACTCCAGGCCGCCGGCGAACAGCTCCACGCCCGGCGGCCCGCCGTGGGCCTCGGGGTCGAAGCCGGCCGGCCGCTCGAACGGCTCCTCGGTGGGCCGCACCGAGACGACCCGGTCGATGCGGAACAGCCGCTCGCCCAGCGCCTTGTGGCACCAGCCGGACAGGTACCAGTGGCCGGAGGCGCTGAACACCAGCCACGGGTCGACCTTGCGCCTGGTCAGCTCGCCGCGGGAGCCAGAGTAGTACTCCAGCACCACCCGGTGGCCGGCGGCCGCCGCCCGGGCCAGCTCGGTGCGGTGGGTGGTCTCGGCCGGGTCGCCCTCCAGGTCGACCGAGACCTTGCCGGCCAGCTCGTGGACCCGGCCGAGCTGGTCGGCGGGGAGGACCGCCTCCAGCTTGGCGAGGGCGCGGGCGAGCGCGCCCTGCTCGGCGACCTCCGGCAGGGCGGACAGGGCGCGGCCGGCGAGGTACAGGCCGGCCGCCTCCCGCCAGGTGAGCCGGGGGGCGCGGGCGAACCAGTCCGCGAAGCCGATGTGGACCTTGTCGCCGTCCACCCACGCCTCCATGAGGTCGCCGGGCCCGTACGGCGGCACGCCGGTGACGTACAGCAGCTCGAGGTCGGCGACCAGCGTCTCCCTGGTCATCTCGAAGCGCTCGCAGACCTCGTCGACGGTCGCGCCCGGATGGTCCAGGACCCACGGCACCAGGGCGAGCAGCCGCTGCAGCCGCCCGGCGGCGCTGGCGTCGGGGCCGCGGGTGGAGGGGCTCACGACCCCACCACCGCCGCCAGGGCGGCGAGCCGCCGGTGCGCCTCGGCGCGCAGGTCGGCCGGCTCGACGATCTCGACCCCGTTGCCCGTCGCCCAGGCCAACAGCCCCTCGCGGTCGCCGACGGGCAGGCGCAGGGTCACCCGGCCGTCGGGGCGCGGCGGCCCGGTCGGCGCGGCGCCGCGCAGCTCGGCGAGGCGCGCCGCCGCGCGCGGCGCCCGCACCAGCGCCATCGGCGCCCCCTCCGGCTCCCCGGCGGTGGGCAGCAGCTTGCCGGGGTCGAACCCGGCGGGCACCTCGAAGTCGGGGCCGCGGCTGGCGCCGCGGAGCTTGCGCACGTCGGTCTCGATGCGGGAGACCCGGAAGGACCGCTGGGCGTCCCGGTCGGCGTCGTGGCCGACCACGTACCAGGTGCCCCGCCGGTGCACCAGCGCGTAGGGGTCCAGGGTGCGCTCGGCGGCGGGCCGGCCGGGCGGGCGGTACCCGAACGCGATCCGCTTGCGGCCGGAGACGGCCTCCAGCAGGCTGGCCAGCCGCGGGCTGGCGCCGTCCAGGTTGGCCCGCAGCGCGTCCGGCCCGGCGCCCGGGTCCAGGTCCAGCTTGGCGAGCCCGGCGACCGCCGCCGGGTCGCGGGTCGCCCCCGACCAGGCCCTGGCGGCCAGGGCGAGGGCCGCGCGCTCGTCGGGTGCCAGGTCCAGCTCCGGCATCCCGTACGCCTCGGGGTCGATGAAGTAGCCCTCCTCGGTGCCCCAGGCGTCGATCGGCGCCCGCTCGACCGGGACGCCGAGGCCGCGCAGCTCCTCCTTGTCCCGCTCGAACATGCGCCGCAGGCTCTCGCCGCTGGCCTCATAGCCGGGCACCAGCTCGGCCACCTGGTCGAGGGTGAGGGGCCGGCGGGTGTCCAGCAGCAGGGCGATCAGGTTGACGAGCCGCTCCACCTTCCGCATGCGCCGATGCTAGAGGAATCGGCGCTTCGTTGCCCCGACCGCAGGAGGCCGCTAGCCTGGCGCAATGAGCGAGTCAGCTCCCAGCGCGCCGACCCGGCGCGCCGTCCTGGACCTCCTCAAGCGCAACGGGCCGCACACCGTCGCCCAGCTCGGCGCTGCCCTGGGCCTGTCCGGGGCGGGCGTCCGCCGCCACCTCGAGGTGCTCGAGCAGGTCGGGCTGGTGCAGCAGACCAGCCGCTCGCAGGGCCGCGGCCGGCCCGCCTACGTGTACGCGCTCACCGAGATGGGCCACGACCTGTTCCCCCGCAACTACCACCAGCTCGTCGCGCAGCTCCTGGAGGCGGCCGCCACCGAGCTCGGCCCGGCGGCGGTGGAGCGCCTGTTCGACCATCGCCAGCAGGAGCTGGCCGAGCTGTACGCCGGCCGCACCCACGGCCGTGCCCTGCCGGAGCTGGCCCGCGCCCTGGCGGCGATCCAGGACGAGAACGGCTACATGGCCGACTGCCGCCAGACCGGCGACGACCGCTGGCTGGTCAGCGAGCACAACTGCGCGATCGCCAGGGTCGCCGGTACCTGGCCGACCGCCTGCAACCACGAGCTGGCCCTGTTCCGCCAGCTCGCCGGGCCGGGCGTCGCCGTCGAGCGGGTCGCCCACATCCAGTCCGGCGACCCCGTCTGCGCCTACGTGCTGCGCGCCGCCACCGGGGCTGGCGCTCCGCAAGCCGGCGCCGCCGACCAGCCTGGCCCCGGCGAGCCGGCCGGCCACGCCTGAGCGGCCATGATCCGCATCCGCAACGGGCGGGTCACGGCGATCCTACGCCGCCGCCCGGGCGCGACCGAGGTCCGCGTGGCGGTCGACGGCGAGGCTGGCGCTCCGCAAGCCGGCGCCGCCGACGAGGCCACCGCGATCAGCTACGACCAGGTCACCGGCCCGGTCGAGGTCGGCGACCGGGTGGTGCTGAACACCACCGCGGTCGCGCTCGGCCTCGGCACCGGCGGCTTCCACGTGGTGATGGCGCGGCTCGGCGGCCCGGTGGACGCCCCCGGCCCCGGCCACGTCATCAAGGCCCGCTACACCCCCGCCCAGGTGCGGGTGCTGGCCGTGGAGGAGGAGGCCAGCCCGCACCGCGCGGCGGTGGCCGCCTGCACCGACCTTGCCGGCCTGCCGGTGGTCTGCGCCGAGCTGCACTCGATGGTGCCGGTGGTGGCGGCCGCCGCCCGCGCCGTGTCCGACGACCTGACGGTCGCCTACGTGCTGAGCGACGGCGGCGCGCTGCCGCTGGCGTTCTCGCGGCTGGCCGCGGCGATGCGCGCGCAGGGCCTGGTCGCCGGGATCGTCACCGCCGGGCAGGCGTTCGGCGGCGACCTGGAGGCGATCTCGCTGTACTCGGGGCTGGCGGCCGCCAAGGCGGTGCTCGGCGCCGACGTCGCGGTCGTCGCCCAGGGGCCGGGCGGGATGGGCTCCGGGACCGCGCTGGGGTTCTCGGGCACCCAGGTCGCCGAGGCGGTCAACGCCGCCGCCGCGCTCGGCGGGCGGCCGGTCGCCTGCCTGCGGCTGTCGTCGGCCGACCGGCGCGAACGGCACCGCGGGGTCAGCCACCACAGCCTGACCGCGCTCGGCAAGCTGGCGCTGGCCCGTGCCGCGGTCGCCGTGCCGGTGCTGGCCGACCCGGAGCTGGCGGCCCTGGTCGAGCGCCAGCTCGCCGAGGCCGGCGTGACCGACCGCCACGAGCTGGTGGCGGTCGGCGGCCCCGAGCCGGCCAAGCTGCTGGCCGCCTGGGGCCTGGAGGTCACCTCCATGGGCCGCGGGCCCGACGAGGACCCGCTGCTGTTCGCCGCCGCGGCCGCCGCCGGCACCCTCGCCGGCCGCCTGGCCGTCGGGCGATGACCACGTTGCTGGCGGCGGGCCGGCGGCGGCTCACCGACCGGGCGGTGTTCCTGGCGTGCCTTGCCGGGATCGCCGCGGGGGTCGGGCTGTTCCTGGTGCTGCCCCTAGCGCCGAGGTTCCTGGAGCTGCACCGGCTGCCGACCCACCGCGACTTCGACGTGGAGCTGCGGCCCCAGGGGCAGGTGACCGCGTTCTGGGTGGTCTCCATGGCCTCCTTCGCCCTGGCGGTCTGGCAGTGGCGGCGGGGGCGGCGGCCCGGCTGGGGGCTGCTGCTGGCCGGCGTGGCCGTGCTGCACCTGCTCGCGCTGCTGGTCCCCCCGGTCGCCTCCAAGGACGTCTACGCGTACTCGTTCTACGGCAAGGTCCAGAGCGAGTACGGCGCCAACCCCTACCTGTCGTTCCCCGATCAGCATCCGCTGGACCCGTGGCACAAGTTCTGGTCGTGGCGGCTGTTCGGGCCGGTCTACGGGCCGCCGTTCCTGCTGCTGCTGCGGCTGCTCGCGGCGGCCGCCGGGCCCAGCCTGCTCGCCTGGGTCGTGTGGATGAAGCTGCTGCTGACCGCCGCGGAGCTGGCCGCCATCTGGCTGCTGGTGCGGGCGCTGCGGGCCGACCCCGCCCGCGGCGAGGACCCCCGCTGGCCGCTGCTGCTGATCGGCTGGAACCCGATGGTGCTGCAGGCGATCGGGATGTCCGCCCACGTCGACGCGCTGCTGCTGCTGGTGCTCGCCGGCGCGTTGCTCGCCCACCGCCGCGGCCGCCACCTGCTCGCCTTCCTGCTGCTGGTCGGCTGCTTCCTGGTGAAGGTGTACATGGGGCCGCTGGCCGCGCTGTACGCGCTGTGGCTGGCGGCGCGGCGCCCCGGCCCGCGGGCGCGCGTGGCGACCGTCGCCGGGCTCGGGCTGCTCGGCGCCGCCATGACCGCGCTGGCCTACCTCCCCTACGCGGGCGCCGGACGGCGCCTGTTCACCACCGCGGTCGACGTGAGCAACCACTTCTCCAGCGGCAGCCCCCCCAACCTCGTGCGGCGCCTGCTCGCCGCCGGCCTGCCGCTGCTCGGCATGTCCGACTCGGCGGCGGCCGCCACCGGTGCGCGGCTCGGCCGCCAGCTCGCCGTCGCCGGCATCGTGGTCGCGTTCGTGCTGGCCGCGCGGAAGCTCCGGGCCGACAGGGACCCGTGGCCGCAGATCGCCGCCTTCTTCCTCGCCTACCTGCTGCTGACCCCGTGGGTGTTCTACTGGCACGAGCTCCCGTTGCTGGGCATCGTCGCGGCGATCCCCTGGGGGCTGACCAGCCTGGTCGCGGTGGCGCTGTCGATCACCCTGGTGCCGCTGGCGCCCGCGGGGCCGCCCGCCCTCGGCGCCGCCGCCCGCCCGTCCGCGGCCGGCGACCTGCTCGACACCCTGGCGGGGTTCGCCAGCCGCTACGCCGGGGCGTTGCTGGCGTTGTGGCTGGGCTGGCGGGCGGGCCGCCGCGCCGCCGCGCCGCCGCCGCACGTCGACCCGGCGGCACCGCGCGGTTCGCCGGAACGCAGCCCGGCGTCGCGCTGAGCCTCACGTCCTCGTGGTGACCGCTGACAACGCGGCCCAGACCTGGCCGCGGGCGCGCTCGATCACATGCTCGCGAGCTTGTCGACGCGGTCGTCGTGGGCCCGGCCGGCGGAGCGAAGCGCCGGGGGTCCGGGGGGCAGAGCGAAGCGAGCGAAGCGTCGCCCCGTGAATCAACTGGCCAGCCTCGGTGCACGGAGGCAACGCCGTTGACGACACCGAGCAGTCACGAGCCTTCGTCGGCAGGCCCCTCGGGGGAGAACTCATCCAGGTAGTGCGCCTCGAGTCGAGCAATGAGCCGGTCCTTGAGCTCCGACACCCCGGACTTAACTGACCAGCCTGTCATCAGGCTCACGGCCGAGAAGATGGCCCCGACAACGAGTAGCCCGATGAAAAGAATCCGGCCGGGCCATCGGAGGCTCGGTG
>Ga0209846_1000017_pt1 | contig 18085 bp, 19 predicted proteins | sample GWRWS3_20_30_FD_187244 | JGI IMG/M metagenome (GOLD analysis project Ga0209846, IMG submission 187244) | Riverbed sediment microbial communities from areas with vegetation nearby in Columbia River, Washington, USA - GW-RW S3_20_30 (SPAdes)... | ecosystem: Environmental > Aquatic > Freshwater >... | reverse complement strand
AACGTAGCTGGCCGCGGTCAACCCCAGCAGGATCGCCGAGGTGGCCAGCACCGGATAGTTCCACCACAGCACCGGCGTCATCCGGGTATAGAAGGGCGTCGGGATGACGCCGGTCGGCACGCCCAGGACGATCGCACCCACCAGCGCGGCCAAGCCGGCCAGCAGCCAGCGGCGCGCCGGCCAGCCTCGCAGCGCCCGGAGCCGCAGGCCTGCGCTCGGGACTGGCTGGGTCGCGATCTGTGCCACGGCAACGGTCACCTCCTTCGCCTCAGCCTTGCACGTAGACGGCGTCCTTGTCGACGCGTAGCTCGACCTGCGGCAGCGGCCGGGGCGCCGGCCCGGTGACGACCGCCGCGCCACGACGGGGATCGAACTCGGCGCCGTGGCAGGCGCAGACGATGAGTCGGCTGTCCGGGTCGAAGCCGACGACGCACCGGGCGTGGGTGCAGATCGCGCTGTAGGCCACCATCTGGTCCTGGGCGAGGCGGACCATGATGCCCGGCTCCCCAGAGCGGGGCAGCTCGAACAGCTCCGCCTGGCCAACCGGCACCTGCCACAGGTAGCCGACCTGCTGTCGCCCGGAACGCGCACCGGCCGCGCGGGGTTCCTCGCGCGCGGCGATCAGCGGGGCGGCACCGGCAGCCGCCACAAGCGTCGTGACCATCATGCCGGCTGCCTTGCCGGCCGCCGCCAGGAACGCGCGGCGGGAGGCGTCCTGGGCCGCCAGGCCCTGCCATGTGCCGGCCAGGGGGCACCCCGCACCGGCGCAGGGGTCCCCGGCCGCCGACGCGCAACGGCCGTGCTGGTCGGCCTGCGCGCACTGCTGCTGCACGCGGTCGAAGGGGACGCCGACCACCTCGGCCGGGCCCAGCCCTCGCTCGGACCGGTGGCGGCGCAGCAGCGTGGCGTCCACGCTGGGCAGGCCGCCGTGGCCGGCAAGCAGCAGCGTCAACCAGCCGGCGGCGAAGGGTAGATCGGCGCCGTAGAAGAACGGCCGGACCTGCCAGCTCGCGGTGAGGAAGAACGTCAGCGACAGGCCCATGCCGACTCCGGCGGCCAGACGCGAGGCCAGCCCGATCACCGCGCAGACCCCGACGACCAGCTCCAGGACGGCCAGCAGCAGGGCGAACAGGAACGGGTGGGCGAGCACCACCGCCCGCACCGGGCCGGCGAGCGGGCTGCCTTTGGCGAAGCCCTCAGCCAGTGTGGCGAAGCTCCGGGGGCCAGCGCCGAAGTAGGCGGGCGAGAGCAGCTTGCCGAGCCCGGCGTCGATGAACGTCAGGCCGAGGAACAGCCGGAGCGGGATCAGCGCCCAGGCGGGCACGACCCTGCTGGCCAGCGGCGGCCCAGCGGCGTGCGGACGCCGCCGCGCGTCCGCTTGCTCATGGGTATCCGATGCTGGTTGCGCCATCCAGCTACGACTCCCTCGTCTGCTCTTGTGATCTCGTGACAGCCGTCCGCCCCAGGCAGCCCGGGGCCACGATTCTACGACGGCTCGTAGTGTCCGACCCGCCAGGCGGCTCGGCCGTCACCCGCCGGGGGCGGGCTGGACGCGGCCGGTCTGCCGGGACTCCGGCGTCCTGCCGGCGAGGATCTGGTCGAGCGTGTCCGCCAGCATGGGGAAGCTCGACTTGCCGGTGATCTTGGCCACCACCGTGCCACGGCGGTCGACGAAGAACGTCTCGGGGATGCCGAACACGCCGAAGTCGATCGCGGCACGGGAGCCCTGGTCGGTCACGTACAGGTAGCCCTGGCCCCTGCCCAGCTCCTCCAGGAACCCCCTGGCCGCCTGCGGCGTGTCCTGGTAGACGACGCCGACGAAGAGGACCCCGGCGGCCCGGTAGGCGGCCGCGGCGGCGACCAGGTCGGGATGCTCCGCACGGCAGGGCGCGCACCAGGAGGCCCAGAAGTTGACCACCACCACCTGGCCTCGCAGCGCTGCCAGCGAGACCTGGCCGCCGCCGTCCAGCAGCGGCAGGGTCGCGCGCGGGGCGGGCTTGCCGAGCAGCGGCGACGCCACCAGCGTGGGGTCGGTGCCGAAGCGCGCGCCGAGCACGCCGCCGGTCGCCACCACCGCGGCCACGGTGGCGATCGCCAGCCAGCGGGCCCACCGCGCCCGCGGCGGGGGCGCCGGAGGCTGGCCGGCGTGGCGCTTGTCCTGGTGGACCGCGGTCACCGCCGCCCCTCCGCCGCCCGAGCCGTCCGCAGCAGCCCGTCGACCTGCCGCCGCTGGGCGCCGCTCAGGCCGGGCAGGTCGCGCAGCCGGGTGAGGGTGGCGGCCGCCGCCTTGGCGTCCTTGAGGCCGTGGAGCTGCACGTTGCCGAGGAACCAGAGCGCCTCGGGGTCACCGGGCTGGCGCTCCAGGCTGCGTTGCAGCAGCTCGGCCGCCAGGTCGGCCCGATCGAGGGTCCCGTAGGTGATCCAGCCGACGTGGGCCAGGGCCTCGGGATGGGGTTGCTGGTCCAGGACGGCCTTGTAGTGCTCCAGCGCCTTACGGTAGTCCTGGCGGTCGAAGTAGCGGTGGGCCAGCGCCAGGCGCATGTCGAGCACCTCGGGGTTGGCGGCGACCACCGCCTCCAGCTCGGCGTCGCTCACCTTGGACAGGTCACGCCCGCCGGCCGGTGCCTGGCTTGCCTGGGCCGCCTCGATCCCGGTCACGTACCCGCCGGCAGGTCGCGGCACCAGCGCGCGGGTCACCCCGAAGGCGGTTACGGCCAGCGCGACCACGCCGACGAGGACGCCGGCGAGGGCGCGCCTGCCCGACCGCCCGGGCGGCGCCGGCGGCTCACCCGGATCGTCGGCGCCAGCCAGGGTCTGAGCCTCAACCTCAGCTTCAGCTTCGGTTCCCGGCTGATCCCCAGTCCCGCTCTCGGCCCGCCGGCGGTAGCCGACCAGCACCCCCACCCCGGCGGCGAGGGCGGCCACCGGCAGCACCCACAGCAGCAGGGTGGCCCCGCGCGGCGGCGGGTCCAGCAGCACCCAGCGGCCGTAGCGGGCCACGAAGTAGTCGAGCACCTGCTGGTCGCTGCGCCCGGCGGCCACCTGCTGACCGATCTCCGCCCGGATGGCCCGTGCGGTCTGGCTGTCCGACTCCGCCACCGAGATGCTCTGGCAGTCGGGGCAGCGCAGCCGGGCCGCCAGCGCCTCGGCGCGGTCCCGCAGCGCGGGGCGCCCCTGGGCCAGGCCGGCCACGACCACGGCAGCGAGCACGACCAGGGCCAGGGCCGGGAGCCAACGACGCGCCGCCGACCGCACCGGCGGGCCACCGCTGGCCTGGGTCGGGGGCCGGTGGCCGCCGGCCAGCCCGGACGGAGGCAGGGGGCTAGGCACGGGTCGGCTCCGGGACCACCGGCAGCTCGGTGCGGACGGTCTCGTCCCGGCCGGCTCGGCGACGCCGGACCCGACCACCGGCCAGCGCCCACAGCCCGCCGGCGACGGTGACCAGCCCGCCGGCCCACAGCAGCCACATGAGCGGGTGGCGGAGGACCTGCAGCTGCACGCGCCCCGACTCCAGGGCGGTCAGGCTCACGTACACGTCCTGGGCGAGCCCGGTCCACACCGCCGGGGTACCGACCGCCTGCACCTGCCGCGGGTACTGGTTGAGGCGCGGCCGCAGCACGGCGACCAGCCGGCCGCCGCGGCGCAGCTCGATCGTGGCGCCACTGACCAGCCGGTGCGGCTCGTCAAGCTGGAACGCGCCGGTGAAGGTGAGCGTGAACGGGCCGGAGGAGGCCGACTGGCCGGCGGCGAGGGTCACCTGCTGCCGGGCGCCGAACGCGCCGGTGACCGCGATCGCGACCGCGACCAGGGCCACCCCGACGTGGGCGAGCTGGCCGCCCCAGTAGCCGGGGTTCCCGTACAGCACCCCCCCGGCCGCGGCGAGCCGGCGCCGCGGTGGCTGGTGCCGCACGGCCGCCGCCAGCCGGCCCAGCGCGGCCGCGGCGATCCCGGCGGCAAGGATCGCCACCAGCACCACCGAGGCCGAGCGTACGCCGGCCAGCACCAGCGCGGCGCCGGCGGCCAGGGCGGCGACCGCGGGCCAACGCAGCCGCGCCCACACCAGCGCCGGCCGCGCGGCCCGCCAGGGCAGCACCGGGCCGACCCCCATCCCGAGCAGCAGCGCGAGCCCGATCGGCGCGGCCATGCGGTCGAAGAAGGGCCGCCCGACCGACACCTGGGCGCCGGTGACCGCCTCCACGAAGATCGGGTACAAGGTGCCGGTGAGCACAACGAACGCGAACAGGCCAAGCAGCAGGTTGTTGACCAGCAGGGCGCCCTCCCGGCTGGCCAGGCGGTCCAGCCGCGGGCTGGTGGCGACCAGGTCGGCACGTAGCGCGAACAGGGTCAGCGAGCCCGCCACCACCAGCAGCAGGAACCCGAGCAGCGCCGGGCCGACCGCCGACTGGGTGAAGCTGTGCACCGAGGCGATCACCCCGGAGCGGGTCAGGAAGGTCCCCAGCAGGGTCAGGGCGAACGCGGCGATCACCAGCACGAAGTTCCACGCCTGCAGCATGCCCCGGTGGAGCTGGACCGCGGCCGAGTGGACGAACGCGGTCGCCACCAGCCACGGCATGAACGAGGCGTTCTCGACCGGGTCCCAGGCCCAGAAGCCACCCCAGCCGAGCACCTCATACGACCACCAGCCGCCCACCACGACGCCCGCGGTCAGGAAGGCCCAGGCGAGCAGGCTCCAGCGCCGCGTCCGCTGCAACCAGGCCGCCCCGCCCCGCCCCAGCGCCAGCGCCGAGATGGCAAAGGCGAACGGCACGGTCAGGCCGACGTAGCCGAGGTACAGCAGCGGCGGGTGGAAGGCCATCAGCACGTGGTTCTGCAGCAGCGCGTTCGGCCCCGGGCCGTCGGCCGGCGCCGGGTCGAGCACCTGGAACGGGTCGGTCGCGCTGGCCATCAGGCCGAAGAAGAACACCGCCACCGCGCCCATGACCGCCAGCGCCCCGGCGCCGAGCCGGTCGCCGTCGCGGAACCCGGCGAACACCGCCGCGGTGTAGCCGGCCAGGACCAGCCCCCACAGCACGATCGAGCCCTCCAGCGCCGCCCACGCGCTCACCAAGGTGAACAGCAGCGGGGTGGCCCGGGCGTGGTTGCCGGCCACGTAGGCGACCGAGAAGTCGTCGGTGAGCAGCGCCACCTCCAGCGCGACCATGGCGGTCAGCGCACCGGCGACCAGCCCGCACACGGCCGGGCGGAGCTGGGCCCGCCCGGCGGCGTGCGGTCGCCGCCAGGCCCGGGCCGCCTGGGCGGCGAGCAGCACGGCCGACAGCAGCGCCAGGGCGACCCCGCTGCGGCCCACCAGCGCGGTCACGGGGGCCCTCCGGGTTCTGCGGTGGGCGCGCGGCCGCCTTCGCTGGGCGGCCGGTAGTTCTCGTCGTGCTTGAGCAGCATGGTGTCGGACCGGAAGCGGTCGCCGGTCCAGGAGCCCTCCACGACCACGCCGACGCCCTCCCGGAACAGCTGCGACGGCGCGCCCTGGTGGGTGACCGGGACGGAGCGGCGGCCGTCGGTGAGGGTGAAGCCGACGCCGCCCGCGACCTGGTGCACGCTGCCCGGCTGGACCAGCCCGCCCAGGCGCAAGCGGTGCCCGTCGGGGAAGTCGGCCCGGCGTGCCAGCGCCTCGCTGGGGGTCAGGTAGTAGACGAGGTTGTCGTTGAGGTTGCCGAACAGCAGCACGCCCAGCAGCACGGCGGCGATCCCCACCGCCGGCAGCACGAACCAGCGATACCTCACCGCAGCTCGTCCAGGCGGCGGCGGGCAGCGCGGATGCGGCGGCGCAGCAGCAGCGTGTACCCGGCGACTGCGCCGGCGGTGACGGCGTAGCCGAGCGCGACCCAGCCCCACTCACCCACGCTCGCGCATCCCCTCGGGCCGGGGCGGGGTGACCGCGGCGCCGGCCAGCGGCGGCTCGCCTTCGGCCAGCAGCCGTTCGGCCTCGTCCTCGAGCCGGGCGAGCTCTAGGCGGCGGGCGACCAGCAGCACGTACAGGGCGGTGAAAGCGGCCACGTTGACCAGCAGCGCGGCCAGCATCGCGTGGTCGATGGTCGGGTCGCCGGGCTTGAGCACGGTCGGCGGCTGGTGCAGCGCGCGCCACCAGACCACCGACAGGTGCACGATCGGAACCTGGACGAAGGCGATCACGCCCAGCACGGCCGCGCGCCGCGCGCGGGCCAGCGGGTCGGCCACGGCGTGGCGCAGCGCCAGGTAGCCGAGGTAGACGAACAACAGCAGCGCGGTGGTGACCAGGCGTGGGTCCCAGGTCCACCACACCCCCCACACCGGCTTGCCCCACACCGACCCGAGGACCAGCGCCAGCCCGGTGAAGAACACGCCGACCTCGGCCGAGGCGGCGGCCAGTCGGTCCGCGCCCGGCCGGCGGCGCCACAGCCACGCCAGGCTGGCGCCGAAGGTGACCGCGAAGGCCAGGTAGGCCAGCCACGCCGCGGGCACGTGGACGTACATGAGCCGCTGCAGGTTGCCCTGCAGCCGGTCCGGCGGTGCGGCCATAGCCGCGGCCAGCCCGGTGGCGAGCAGGACCGCGGTGGCCGCCGGCAGCCAGACCCACCGCCCCAGACGGGCGGTCGCGGTCGCTCGGGCGGAGGCGGGGGTGCCGGCGGTCACCGGGCGGTCTCCCCCACCGATCCGGCGGCCAGCACGCCGGCGGCGAGCACGACCAGGTCGACGACGAGCAGGAGCAGCAGCCACACCACGGGGCTGCGCCCGGAGGCGGCGCCGACGGCGACCTGGGTGCCGGCCAGCAGCAGCGGCACCGACAGCGGCACGACCAGCAGCGGCGCCAGGGTGCCGCGGGCGGGCAGGCCAGCGGTGAGCGTGCCCGCCAGGGTGCCCAGCGCGGCCAGCCCGACCGCCACCAGCGGCACGGTCGGCCCCAGCCACCACCAGCCGGCCAGGCCGGGGTCGTACAGCGCCACCGCCACCGGCACCAGCAGCAGCTGAAAGGCGACCAGCAGCAGTGCGCTGGCCAGCGTCTGGCCAGCGAAGCGGGCGGCCGGGTCCACCCCGAGCAGGGCGAGCAGGTCACGCTGGGCGGGATCGTCCACGGCGGTACCCCGCACCGTCACCAGCGTGCCGAACAGCAGCACCACGACCCAGAACATCCCCCAGCCGGCCTGGCGGAGCAGCGGCAGGTCGGCGCCGACGGCGATCGGCAGCAGCAGCAGCGCCGCCGCCCCGAACGGGACGATCACCGGCAGCGCCTCGCCGGAGCGGACCTCCACGCGCAGATCCTTGGCCGCGACCTCCAGCGCCTGGCGGACCAGCACACGAGCGCCGCCGGCGGCCATCCGCTCAAGGCGCATCCCCGGCCTCCTCCACGGGCCGGAGCCGCCCGTCGGCCAGCTCCACGATGCGGTCGACCAGGGGACGCAGGCGCCGCGGCTGGTGCGAGACCAGCACGGCCGCGCCCCCGCGGCCCCGGACGTCATCCACCAGCAGCGCGACCAGCCCGGACGCCGCCGGGTCGAGCCCGGCGTGGGCCTCGTCCAGCAGCAGCAGGCGGGGCCTTGTGAGCAGGGCGCGGGCGAGCTCGGCCCGGCGCAGCATGCCCTGCGAGCAGTGCGCGGCCCGCCGCTGCCTGGCGCCGGCCAGGCCGACGACCTCCAGCGCCTGCGCGGCGCGGCCCGGGCGCTCTCCCAGGAGCCGGGCCACCAGCGCCAGGTTCTCGTCCAGGGTGAGCTGCGGGTACAGCGCTGGCGCGTGGCCGAGCAGGGCGATCGCCGGCCGGACGGCCAGGCGCGCCGGCGCGTCCAGCGGCGCGCCGAGCACCGTGCCGCCACCCGACGTGGACGGCAGCAGGGTGGCGAGCACACGCAGCAGCGTGGTCTTGCCGGAGCCGTTGGCGCCCACCAGCCCGACGGCCTGGCCGGCGCCGACCTCCAGGTCGACGGCCCGCAAGACCGGCGTGGCCCCGAGCCGGACGCCCACGCCGCGCAGGGCGGCCAGCGGCGGGCCGACGGGCCCCACCTGGCCAGGGAGCGACCCTGTGCGCTCGGCGACCGGTGGCGGGGAGCCGGACGCCGGGCGCCGGCGCGCGGACGGGCGGGCGGTCAGCGGCAGCGGGCACTCCAGGTCGACGACGATGTTCCGACAGAGCGTAGTCGGCGGTGGAGGTGCCCGCCACCCGTCTGCCGCTCGATGAGGAACGCCCGATCCGGATAGGTCCACGTGCTACAGGATGTCGTAAGATGAGCGCATGCCCAAGTCGCGCTCCAAGCGCAACCCCAGGCGGCCCCCGCAGGTCCAGCGGCCGCCCAGGTCGGGGCTGTCCTACCGGGCCGGGATGCGGCCACCATGGCATCGTGCCGTCGGGTGGACCCTGATCGGCATCGGCGTGGTCGTCATCGTCGTCAACGACCTGGCCTACGCCGACATCGAGCTGATGCCGGGCGGGCACAGCGAGCTGTACCTCCTGCTCGGCCTGCTCGTCGCCGGCGTCGGGAGCTGGTGGACGGGGCTGTTCGATCGGCCGTAGCCAGCCCACCGGGGCTGCGAAACCGATCGGGCGCGCCGTGCCGCTGAACCGCGCGCGCCCCGTGGACGAATGCGTGATGGCCGCCCAGAGCGGCAGGGACCGCGAGAATCCCCGCACAGGAGCCGCTGGATGCCGTCACGCGCCCGCATCGTCGCCGCGCTCACCGTCGCCGTGGTGCTGGCGCTCACCGCGCAGGCGGCCGGCGCCGAGGACCGCCGCGGCGGCTCGCAGCAGGCCACTGACCCGCCGGGCGCCGTCCAGGCTGTCGGGGGTGGCACGGGCGCCGACGCCGCCAGCCTGGCGATCGCCCTGGCGGAGGCGGACCGGGCCGTCGCCGATGCCCGCGGCAAGCTGCGGGAGGCCCGGGAGCGCCTGGCGCTCACCCGGGAGTACAAGGCACAGGCCACCGAGGCGCTCATCGAGGTGCGGTCGCGGACCGACGAGCTGCAGCAGACGCTGGACGCGCGGGTCCGCGACGCCTACATGACCGGCAACCTCACCGGGCTCGCCCTCGTGCTCGAAGCCGACAGCCTTCCCCACCTGCTCAGCAGGACCGCCACCGCCGGCTATGCCGCCCAACGGGAACGCGAGACGCTGGTGCGGCTGCGGGCGGCCCGGGACCAGATCGCCTCCCTGCACGCCACCCAGCTCGCCAACGAACGCGAGCAGCAGGCCGCCGAGGCGGCCGTCGCCGGCAGGCTGGCCGAGCTGCTGCGGGTCCGGGCGGCGCGGGCGGAGGCCAAGCGGGCGCTCGACATCCGAGCGGCCGGGCTGGCCGGCGCCACGGCCCAGGCCCGTGCCAGCTCGCGGGCGGTGGCCAGCCGGTGGGCGGCGGGGCCGGCGGCCGCTGCGACCTGTCGGGCGTCTCGGCGGCCGAGCTCTGGATCATCATGCGCGAGTCTGGCGGGGACCCGCGCGCTGACAACCCGACCTCCACGGCGTTCGGGCTGGGGCAGCTGCTGCTCGGCAACCGCATCCTGTACCTCGGCCGGGACTACGCCACCACCGACTGCGGCAAGCAGCTCTGGGCGTTCCGCGCCTACGTGCGCGACCGCTATGGAACCGCCGAGCGGGCCAAGGCGTTCTGGCAGGCCAACGGCTGGTATTAGCCCGTGGTGGTGCGCTGCCAGCGAGCTCCGCCGTCGTCGCTGCGGAAGACCACCGCTCGCTTGCCGTCCAGGCCGGCGGCGTACAGCCGCTGCCCGGTGCGGTCGGCGAGGGCGACGGCCGCGACCGCCGTCGGCGCCGGGCCGGTCGCGGCGAAAGTCCGGCCGGCGTCGCTGCTCTTGAGAACCTGACCGCCCGCGGCGGCCAGGAAGGTGGCGCCGTCGGCCGACCGGGCGATCCACATGGCGCCCGGGATCGCCCCCAGCCGCTGCCAGGAGCGCCCGCCGTCGGGGGAGCGCAGCAGGTTCTGCATGTCGGACAGGTACAGCGTCCGCGGGTCCTTCGGGCCGATCAGGATCGGCCCCATGGTCTGCACGGCCGGGTTGACCACAGTCCAGGTCGCGCCCTGGTCGTCGCTGGCGAGCAGGCCGCGGCCGACCACGGCGGCGTACAGCCGCCCGCTGGCCGGGTCGTGGCCCAGGCCGTGCACGTCGGTGGCGGGCAGGCCCTGGTTGCGCATGGTGAAGGTGCGTCCGCCGTCGGTGCTGACCTGGAAGCCCGGATGGCCGCCGAGGTAGTGCCTGCTCGGGTCCTTGGGGTCGATCTCCCAGCCCATCGGGTCGGCGCCGGCCAGCGAGGCCACCTGGGTCCAGGTGCGGCCCCCGTCGGTCGAGGCCGCGGCGCCGCCGTGCCCGCCGACCCACAGGCGGGCCGGGTCGCTGGGGTCGACCACCATGGAGTGCAGGTCGCCGCCGACGAACGGCGCGACACCGCTGGCGGCTTCGCCGCCGGGTCGGCTGACGATCCAGCCGCCGACGGCGAGCGCGACGGCGGCCAGCAGGCCGATCACCCACAGCCGCCGGCGGCGCTGAGCCGGGCGGCGCCGGCCGGCGGCGGGCCGGCGTGGCGTCGGCCGCGCCTTGGCAGGCGTCCTACCGCGGGTGGCGGTGTTGATCGGCTTGCCTCGGGTGGTGGACGGCTTGTTCCCAGACATCTTCGACGCACCGTAGCAGATCCAACCGTGGAGCGGGCACGGAGGCCCGGGGCCCACTGATTTCTACGCGCTGTCGTAGTAGCCTGCTGGATCATGCCGAACCTGCCGTCCGACCAGGAGCCGCAGCCGCGGGTCGGCGGCGGCCGGCTGCGGGTCGTGGCGCCTGGGCTGGTGCTGGTCGTGCTGGCTGGGGTGCTAACCGCCGGGGTAGTCGCGGTGCGCCGCTCGGTCGTCCGCACCGGGATCGACGGCTTCACCATCGCCGCCGCCCAGCAGCCCGCCGATGTTGACGTGCCCCGCCGGGTCGTCGACCTGGAGGGCAGGCTGCTGGCCGACGACCGGCCATGGTCGTCGACCGCGGCGCGCGGCTCGGTGCTGGTGGTCAACTTCTGGGCGTCCTGGTGCGCGCCCTGCCGGGCCGAGCAGCCCGACCTGACCCGGGTCGCCGGCGGCTACGCCGCCCGCGGCGTCGCCTTCCTGGGCGTCAACGTCAGCGACGACCGGGACAGCGCCCGCGCCTACATGCGGGAGCTCGGCGTCCCCTACCCGTCGCTGTTCGACCCCAAGGCCGAGACCGCGCCGCGGCTGGGCGTGGTCGGCCTGCCGACCACCTTCGTCCTCGACCGCGACGGGGTGGTCGGCTACCAGCGCACCGGCAGGACGACGGCGGCCAGCCTGTCGGCCCGGCTGGACGCCCTGCTGGCCCAGGGTGGACGGTGGGTGCGGTGAGCGGGCTGCTGGTGGTCATGGCCGCCTTCCTGGCCGGCGTGCTGAGCTTCTCCTCGCCGTGCTGCCTGCCGCTGCTGCCCGGCTACGTCGCCTACGTCACTGGGGACCCCGGTGGGTCCAGCCCGCGGCGGACGATGACCGCCGCCGTGCTGTTCACGCTCGGGTTCGGGCTGACCTTCACCGCCCTGGGCGCCAGCGCCTCCTGGCTCGGCTGGGCGCTGCTCAGCAACCGGCCGGTGCTGGTGCGCGCGGCCGGGCTGCTGGTCGCCGCCGTCGGGGTGGTCACCGTCCTCGGCGCCGGGATCCCCGGGCTGAGCCGGGAGCGGCGCCTGCTGGCCCCGCATCGGCTGCCGCGGGGCCCGGCGTTCGCGGTGCCGCTGGGGGCGGCGTTCGCGCTGGGCTGGACCCCGTGCATCGGGCCGGCGCTGGCAGGGCTGCTCACCGCGGCGGCCGCCAGCCAGACCGCAGCGGTCGGCACCGCCCTGCTCGGCGTCTACGCCGCCGGGCTGGCGGTCCCCTTCCTCGGCGTCGCCTGGGCGGCGGCCCACGGCCGCGCCGGTGTCGGCTGGCTGCGCCGCCACCACCTGGCGCTGGCCCGCGCCGGCGGCGGGCTGCTGGTGGTGATGGGGCTGGCGATGGCCGCCGGCTACTGGACGCAGCTGTTCGGCCCGCTGCTCCGGTTCTTCGCCCGCTCCGGCTGGCCGCCCATCTGATGGCCACCGGGGTGCTCGACCGCCGCCGCGTCCTGGCCGCCGGCGCCGCGCTGCTGCTGCTGGCCGCTTGTGCACCGGCCACGACCCGGCCGGCCGGCCGACCGCCGCAGGCGCCCCCCACGGGTCCCCGGCGCGACCCGGACGCGGTCCGGGTCCGCTTCGACGGCTTCGCCGGCGGGCCGGGCTTCAGCCTGCCCGACGACCTGGCCGGCCGGCCCCTGGTGGTCAACTTCTGGGCCTCCTGGTGCACGCCCTGCCGCAAGGAGATGCCGGTCCTCCAGGCCCTCTCCCAGCAGCTCCGCGGCCGGGTCGACTTCCTGGGCGTCGACTACCTCGACCAGGCGGGCGCGGCCCGCCGCCTGGCCGCCGAGACCGGGGTGACCTACCGGCTGGCCGCCGACCCGCGCGGCCGGGCGGGCGCCGAGCTGGGCATCACCGGCCTGCCGACGACGCTGTTCATCGACGCCGGCGGGGTCCTGGTCGGCCGCCGGGTCGGCGAGCTGGACGCCCGCCGCCTCCGCGAGGCGATCGGCGGCTACCTCCGGGTGGAGCCGTGACCAGCAACCCCGGCCCGGGCTGCCGCGCCATGCGGCTCAGGTCGTGGCCGGGGCTCGTGCGCGGCGGCGCAGGAGCAGGAAGAGGGGGATGGCGACGGCGACCGCGACGGCCGCGGTGAGCTGGCTGGCGTCAGCCCGAGCAGCAGACGCTTGTCGGTCCGGAAGCTGTCCTCGACCAGGCGGACCAGGCCGTAGGCGATCGTGAACATCAGGGTGAGGTGGCCCTCCCAGCGCGACCGCCGTCCCAGCCAGGCAAGCAGGCCGAACACCAGCAGCGCGCCGACCAGGTCGTACAGGGCGTTGAGGTGCACGACCGCGCCGGGCGGGCACGGCGACCCGACCGTCTGGCCGACGTCGGCGACCGGCGGGCAGCGGTAGCCGAGCGCGAAGGAGGTCGGCTTGCCGAGGTGGTCGGCGATCGCCAGGTCCCCAAGGCGCCCGATCGCGATCCCCAGGGCCAGGCCGGGTACGGCCGCGTCGAGCACCTGGAAGAACCGGAGCCCCCGCCGGCGGATCAGCGGCAGGCCGGCGAGCACCGCCCCGGTGATGCCGCCGAGCAGGGTCAGCCCGCCCTCCCAGACCCGCAGCCACTCCAGCGGCGAGGCGAACTCCGACGGATGGTTGAGCACGTAGAAGAACCGGGCGCCGAGGAGGCCACCGACCACCGCCCGCGTGATGAGGGCGCTGATCGTCGCCTCGTGATCCCCCGCTCGTGGGCGGCGCGGCGCAGCAGCGCCGCCCCGGCCACGATGCCGAGCGCCGCCATGATCCCGTGCGGCGAGACGGCCAGGGGCCCGAGATGGATCCGGACCAGCGGCGTGTACGAGATCGCCGCGAGCATCCGCACTGCTCCGCCTCCTCCTCGCCGATCGCCGCCGCCCGGCGGACTTCCTGTGACAGAACGTAGTAGTAGAGTACTCGGCGGGGCGGCGCCAGGCCCGCAGCGGGGCACCCCCACCGCCGACGGCCGCGGCCGTCGCGGTTGCCCTGCTCAGCCCAGCAGCAGGGCCGCGTGACGCTGCTGGTTGACCCAGAGCAGAAGGAGCACGGCGGTGGCGAGCAGCCAGAACAGCCGTGTCGGGCGGAACCGCACGTCCAGCCAGCGCCCGGCCAGCCGGCCCGCGGCGGCCCGGACCAGGACGGCGAGCGCGCCGGGGACGACGAGCAGGCTGGCCGGGTTGTATGCCCATGCCTGGCCCAACCGTCCGCGCATGACGGCGATGACCCCGCGGGTCATGCCGCAGGCCGGGTCCATGATCCCGTACCAGCGGTGCAGTGGGTTGTGCAGGTCGACCGGCGGCGGCCCGGTGACGGCCAGGACCGCGGCGACCAGCAGCCCGCCGGCGGCGGCCTGCACAAAGCCTGGCCGCCGGTCGACCCGGCTCCAGCCCACGCCCTGGACCCCGAGCCGCCGCAGCAGGCCGGCGGGCCGCGGTGCGACCGTGGCGTCCATAGGCATCTCCTCAAGCGGCCGTCCGCCAGCGCCGGGATGAGTGTACGGGAGGGCCGCCGCGTGGAGAGCCCGGCCGCCGGGCCCCGATCGCGCCAACGCGCCGCGATGTGGGGTGGCCTGGGCCTGGCCGCGCTGGCGGGTGGCTGCTTGGCCGCGTCGCTGCCGCCGCTTGGCTGGTGGCCGCTCGGGCCGGTGGGCGTGGCGCTGCTGGCGGTGGCGCTCCGCGGCCGGGGGCTGCCCGCCCGGGCGCTGGCCGGCATGGTCGCGGGCCTGGCGTTGTTCGTGCCGGGGCTGGCGTGGATGGCGGCGTTCTCGGCGCCGGGCTATGCCGTGGCGGCGCTGGTCGAGGCGGGCTTCCTGGCGGCCGCCGCGGCCGCGGTACCGCCCGGCCGCGGCCGCCTGCTCGCGGTGGCCGCCGCGCTGGTGCTGGCCGAGGCGGCCAGGAGCCGCTGGCCGTTCGGCGGCCTGCCCCTGGCCGGACCCGCGCTCGGGCAGGCAAACGGCCCGCTGGCCCCGGCGGCCGCCCTGGCCGGCGCCCTCGGGCTGGTCGCGCTGGTCGCGGTGGCGGGCGCCGCCCTGGCCGCGGTGCGCGACCGGCGGACCGCGCTCGTGGCTCTCGGCGTGCTCGCCGCGGTCGCCGCCGCCGCCGGGCTCGGCGCCGTCGGCCCGCGCGGCCGGCCGGCCGGCTCCCTGGCCGTGGCCGCGGTTCAGGGCGGCGGGCCGCGCGGGATCCCGGGTGTGGAGGCCGACTTCGGCGGCGTGCTGGCCCGTCAGCTTGCCGCCAGCGGGCGGGTGCGGCTACCCGTCGACCTGGTGGTGTGGCCCGAGGGCGTGGTCGACGTGGACGGGCCGGTGGCCGGCTCCGGCGCCGACGCCGCGCTGGGCGGGCTGGCCCGCGGGCTCGGCGCGACGGTGGTCGCCGGCGTCACCGAGGGCGTTGGCGCCGACCGGTTCCGCAACGCCGCCGTGGCGTGGGGCCCGCACGGGCAGCGTGTGGCCCGCTACGACAAGGTCCGCCGGGTGCCGTTCGGCGAGTACGCGCCGGGGCGGCGGCTGGTGGCCAGGGTGGCCGACCTGTCGCTGCTGCCCCGCGACGCCATCGCCGGCAGCGGGCCCGGGCTGTTGCGCACCGCGACTGGGCCGCTGGGTGTGCTGGTGTCCTACGAGGTGTTCTTCGCCGACCGGGCGCGGGCCGCGACGCGGGCGGGCGGCCGGGTGCTGCTGGTGCCGATCAACGCCGCCTCGTACACGACCACGCAGGTCCCCGCCCAAGAGGTCGTTGCCGCGCGGCTGCGCGCCATCGAGACCGGGCGTGCGGTCGTCCAGGCCGCCCCGACCGGCTATAGCGCGCTGCTTGACCGGACCGGGCGGGTGGTGGCGCAAAGTGGGCTGGGTGGTGCGTCCGTCCTGCAGGGCACGGTCGAGCTGCGCACCGGCACGACCCTGTACGGCCGGGTCGGGGACGGACCGGTCCTCGCGCTCGCCGTGGTCGCCGTCGCCCTGGCATGGATCCGCGCGCTGCGGCCCGACCGGCGGGCGGCGCTGGACCATCCACCGTCGGAAGTCGCGCCCCGGGGGACGCCGGCGGGAACACCGGACCGAACACGTGATGGAGGTCGATGACCGATGACAACGCCGCTCTCGCGCCGGACCTTCCTGGTGGCGGCCGGCGCCGCGGCCACCGGAGTCGCGCTGGCCGCCTGCTCCGAGCGCACCTCGGGCCAGGCGGTCGGGCCGTCGGCGGCGGCGGTCGGCGAGCGGGAGGATCGGCGGCGGCGCCCCGGCGCCGCCGTCCGCGAGGTCGCGCTGGTGGCCGCCCCCGCCACCGTCGACCTCGGCGGCCGCACGGCCTCGACCTGGGTGTACGGGGGTGCGCTGCCCGGGCCGCTGCTGCGGCTGCGGGCGGGGGAGGTGCTGCGGGCCCGCCTCGACAACCGGTTGCCCGCCCCCACCAGCATCCACTGGCACGGGATCGCGCTGCGCAACGACATGGACGGCGTCCCGGGCGTCACCCAGGATCCGGTCGCGCCAGATGGCAGCTTCACCTACGAGTTCACCGTCCCCGATCCGGGCACCTACTTCTTTCACGCCCACGTGGGCGTGCAGCTGGACCGCGGGCTGTACGGCACGCTGCTGGTCGACGACCCGGTCGAGCCTGGCCGCTACGACCGCGAGCTGGTCGTCGTGCTGGACGACTGGACCGACGGCGTCGGCCGCTCCCCCGACCAGGTCCTCGAGGACCTGCGACGCCGCGGCATGGCGGGGATGGGCGGCATGGGGGACATGGGCGGCATGCACGGCGGCATGGGCGACGCCCGCAACCCGCTGGGCGGCGACCCCGGCGACGTGCGCTACCCGCTGTACCTGGTCAGCGGCCGTCCACCCGGGTCGCCGAGGTCGCTGGCCGCCCGGCCGCGGGGCGGGTGCGGCTGCGGATCGTCAACGCCGGCGCCGACACCGCCTTCCGGGTCGCGCTCGCCGGTCATCGCCTCACCGTCACCCACACCGACGGCTTCCCGGTCAGGCCGGTCACCGGCGACGCACTGCTGGTCGGCATGGGCGAGCGCTACGACGCCGTGGCGGGCGGCCGCCATCGCGTTGCGGGAGATGACGTCGCGCCGCCCACCGCGCATCGTGTGGGCGGCGAAAGCGGACACCGCCCCGAACCCGGCGACCAGCGCCACCGCGGCGATCACATCAGCCGCCACGCTGACGTGTGGTCGGAGGCGAACAAGGTCAGTAGCAGCCCGATCAGCAGCCCGAACCAGGCGCCGATGCCGGCGGCAGCGACGGCGGCCCGCAGCCGGGTCAGCCGGCCCGGCACCGTCTCGACCGTTTGAGGATCCGAACCGATGACGCAAGGTGCTGGACGGGAACGTGGTTGTCGGCCAGGACATCGGCCGCGCGTCGAGCCTGCGGGGTAGGTCGGGTACGAGCCGACCACCGGCGTCGACCTGCGCGAAGCTGGGACCTATCATCGCATTCCATCCTTGCAGGGCGGCCCGGCCGTGCCGATGCTGGCCGCCCCATGTGGGTTGCTGCCGCTACCCGGCGGGGGTAGCGCCGCGCCTTCACCATTTCGCACACCCCGCACCGCCGGGTAGGGCCGTTCGCCCCGCCCCGCACAGGACCCCAGACCACGCGCGGCTGCCCCGAGAGCGAGCCTGCCAACGCCGGCCCGCGCACCGCGAGTCACTGGCGCGTCGACCAGCACAGTCCGACCCTCGCCGGGCAGGGTCACAACCGCCCCGGCGACAGGAAGGGCGGCCAGCTTGTGGGCCGGCCCGGGCACGGCGACGGTCAAGGCGACTGCGCGCCGTTCCAGATCGGCCCGGTTCACCCAGCCACCGTCCTCGGCCTTGACCCACGCGAGGGCCGCGCGCCGGGCGGTGGACCGTGTCGTCGCCGACGGAGTCGGCGCGGAAGGCGCAGCGACCGGCGTCGCCGACCAGCGGCTGGGCACGCTGGCCGGCCGGCCGCTCGGGGCAGCCGGCGCAACGCCAAGGACGACCGCGCCCTTCCGCATGAAGCCCGATCGTAGGCCATGTGGCGGTCCCGGCAGGCCGACGTCAGGGCCGCCTGCCGAGGTATCCCGGGGCGCTCCTGGTGGTGGCCGTCGGTCCAGCCACTCAGGGACGGTGCGGCGGTGAGGTCGGCGCCGGCGGGCGGCGGGCCGCGGTCCCTGGAGGCTGCCCGCCGAGGTCGGGCCGGGTCGGCGGGGCGGGCTCGGCGGCGGGCAGGCGCAGGCCCTTGAGCGCCAGGGCGTTGACCGCGACGATGACGCTGGAGCCGGACATCGACAGGGCGGCGATCTCGGGCCGCAGCACCAGCCCAAACGATGGTTCGAACACGCCGGCGGCGATCGGCAGCGCGATCGCGTTGTACCCGATCGCCCAGCCGAGGTTCTGGCGCATCTTCCGCAGCGTGCCCCGACCGATCTGCAGCGCGACCGGGACATCCAGCGGGTCGGAGCGCATCAGCACCACGTCGGCGGTCTCGATCGCCACATCGGTGCCGGCACCGATGGCGATG
>Ga0209846_1000015_pt1 | contig 18443 bp, 21 predicted proteins | sample GWRWS3_20_30_FD_187244 | JGI IMG/M metagenome (GOLD analysis project Ga0209846, IMG submission 187244) | Riverbed sediment microbial communities from areas with vegetation nearby in Columbia River, Washington, USA - GW-RW S3_20_30 (SPAdes)... | ecosystem: Environmental > Aquatic > Freshwater >... | reverse complement strand
ACCCGCGCGCCGGCGCGGGCGCACGCGAGCGCCTCCTCGCGGCCGATGCCCTGCCCGGCCCCGGTGACGACCACCACCTTGCCGTCGAGCACGCCCATCCCGTCCTCCTCAGGCGGCCCGGCGGCGCTGGTGGTAGCGGGCGAGCCTGGCGCGGTTCCCGCAGCTCGGCCCGCACCAGGTCTGCCGTGGCCGGGACGCGACGAAGAAGCGGCCGCAGCCGGGCGCCGCGCAGCGCCGCAGCCGGTCCCGCCCGGGGCCACCGACCAGCATGATCGCCGAGGTGGCGACGTCGGCCAGGAACGCGTCGGGTGGCGAGGCGTGGTAGTGGTACACCAGCTCGTCGGCTTCGAGCTGGGCGACCGCGGGCGCGGCGGCGACGGCCCGGTTGACCGCGGCCACCGCCGCCCGCGGCAAGGTGCGCCGCCGCACCGCCGCGGCCAGCAGCGCGCGGACCTGGCCGCGCAGCGCCCGCAGCTCGGGCGCCCCGACCCCGCCGGGAACGCCCCGGCGGCGCAGCCAGCGCGCCAGGCGGTCGCGGTCCGCGAGCTGGTCGGTGGTGCCGCCGTCGCGTCCGGGCCTGAGCGTGTTCGCCAGGTCGATCGCCAGCTCGCCGGTGAGCTCGTCCCACGGTTCCATGGGGTGAAACGGTATGTCATCCGAAAACCGTTCGCCACCGGATTCGCGTCCTCATGAAGTTCTTATGGAACGCGACCGGCGGCCGGAGCGTACCAGCAGTGCCGCCCACCTCTGGGTCGAGGGGAGGGACCTGGATGCGCCCGATGGTCAAGGTTGGCGTCGCCGTCACCGTGGTGGTCGGGCTGCTGGCCGGCGGCGGGTACCTGCTGCTGGCCCGCCGCGACTCCCCGCCGGCGGCGCGGCTGCGGCCGGGGTCGGGCGCCGGCGGCAGCGGGCAGCCGGACGGGGAGTGGGTGGTCGCCGCCAGCGAAGACAGCTACGTCGGCTACCGCATCCGCGAGCGGCTGGGCACCATCTCGGCGCCCAACGACGTCGTCGGCCGCTCCCAGGCGGTCAGCGGGACCCTCGTCATCGCCGGCGGCGCGGTCACCGCCGCCCAGGTGACCGTCGACATGACCCAGCTGCGCACCGACGTGGACTCACGGGACGAGCGCATGCGCGAGGACGGGCTGCAGACGGTCCAGTTCCCGGCGGCGACGTTCAAGCTCACCCGTCCGGTCCCGCTCGGCGCCGTGTCCGGCGGGCGGGTGGTCTTGCTGCACCTGCCCGGCGACCTGACCCTCCATGGCGTCACCCGGCCGGTGGTCTTCCCGCTCCAGGCCCGCTGGGACGGCGCCACCATCCAGGTCGCCGGGAGCATGCAGATCCGGCGTCCCGACTTCGGCCTGGAGATCCCGAGCCTGGTCGGCTTCAGGATCGAGGAGCAGGGGGTCGTGGAGCTGGAGCTGACGCTGGCCCGCAAGGGCGCGGCCCTGGCGGCACCGGCGCCGGTGCGCACGCTGGGCGGCCACGCGGCGGTCCCCGAGCCGGGCCAGGGCGAGCCGGGCCGCCCCCAGGGCCCGCCGTGCCGGGGCGGCAGGCCGCCCGCGGGCGGCGGCCGGCTGCTGTTCGCCGCCATCACCACAGACGACCTGGAGCACCTGTTCACGGTCGGCGCCGACGGCCGCGGGCTGCGGCGGGTCATGCGGGACCCAGAGGGCGCGTTCCACCTGGAGCCCACCTGGTCGCCCGATGGCAGGCGGATCGCGTACACCCGCTCGGAGGCCTCCTCGGTCGCCCCGCCGGCGTCGGTGAACGTCGTCGGGGCCGACGGGTCGGGCCGCAGGGACCTCACCCCCGGCAGCATGTCGGTGCAGCCGGACTGGTCCCCGGACGGCCGCCGCATCGCCTTCATGTCCGTGGTCGACGTGGAGACCGGCAAGATCTCGGTCATGAACGCCGACGGGTCCGGCGCCCGGCAGCTCGCCGACACGCCGACCTCCGACAGCGAGCCTCGCTGGTCCCCGGACGGCCGCCGCATCGCCGTGTCCGCCTACGGCGGGGCCGGCAACGACGACGTCGCGGTCATCGACGCCCGCACCGGCAGGTTCCGCCGCCTGACCCGCGCACCCGCCTACGAGCACTCGCCGGCCTGGTCGCCCGACGGCCGCCGGATCGCCTACGTCAAGGACGGCGCGGTCCACGTCATGCGCGCCGACGGGTCCGGGGACCGGGCGATCACCAGGTCCAGCAAGGACACCGCCCCGGCCTGGTCCCCCGACGGCCGCCGGGTGAGCTGGGTGCGCGACGGCAACCTGTTCGTCGCCCTCGCCAACGGGTCGGGGGCCGCCTGCGTGCGGACCAGGATGCTGCTGACGAGCGGCGCGAGGTGGCAGCCGGGCGCGCGCTGACGACCGGCACCGACGAGGAAGGAGGCGGCATGCGACGCGGTCTGCTCCTGACGGTGATGGCGGTGGCCGTCGCGGCGGTGGTCGGCGGGTGCGACCGGGACCGGCCGGCCGCACAGCCGGCGGCGCCGGCCACGACCGCGCGACCCGCGGCGGCGCCGGCCACCACCGCACGGCCGGGCTGCGAGGTGACCCCCGGCGCGCCGGCGCAGGGGACGGCCCCGGCCGCGGCCGACGCGCCGTCGCGCATGGAGCTCGGCCCGTCGCCGGAGCTGCGGGGGTCGGCCAAGGCCAGGGCGGCCGCCAAGCGCGGCCAGCGCCTGCTGGTGTCGGGCACGGTGTACGCGGCCGACTGCGCCACGCGCCTGGCCGGCGCCACGCTCCAGGTGTGGCAGACCGACGCCGACGGCGTGTACGGCCCCGGCCACGGGACCGGCAGCCTGACCTGCTGCTACCTCCAGGGCGAGCTGCGCACCGACGCGCGCGGCCGCTACCAGTTCACCACCGTCAAGCCCGGCCACTACAAGGGCGAGGCGGATGCGCCGCCCGCCCACATCCACTTCGAGGTCAGCCACCCCGACGCCCGCGGCCTCATGACCGAGCTGCTGTTCGAGGGCGACCCGGCCGTGATCCCGGGCACCCAGCAAGGGCATGTCGCCCGGCTCACCAACGTGGCGGGGTCCGACCCGCCGCTGCTGCGCGCCAGCTTCGACATCGTGCTGCCGCGCAAGTGACCGGGTGCCCGATGCCTCAGATCTCCAGGCGGGAGTCCTCCAGGTCGAGGTCCCGCTCGACCCGGCGCATGACGTCGCTGGAGATCGTCCCCTGGTTGCGGAGCCGGACGATGGCCCGCCGCTGGGCCTCCAGCAGCTCGCGGACCAGCCGCTGGTAGGCCAGCGAGCGGTCCTCGTAGCCGTCGTCCTCGATCTTGCCGACCCGTGCCTTCAGGCGCCGGCGCCGGAAGTCGTAGGCGGCGCGGAGCCGCTCGATGGTGTCGTCACGGGTCCAGTCCTCGGCCGCGAGCTCGTCCAGGCGCGCCAGCGCCGCCGCCGTGGCCTCCAACCGTGCCCGGATCTCCTCCCGCTCCTCGACGCTGTCGCCGCGGACGCCGAGGCGGCGGATCAGCGCCGGCAGCGTCAGCCCCTGCACGACCAGGGTCGCGAAGATCACACCGAAGGTCAGGAAGACGATCAGGTCGCGCTCCGGGAAGAGCCGGGGCAGCGCCAGCGCGGCCGCCAGCGAGACCGCGCCGCGCATCCCGCACCAGCCCGACACCAGCCGCTCCCTTGGGCCGACCCGCCGGGCGACCTGCGACGGCCGCCGGTCGAGCGCCCGCACCAGGTACGGGACGGTGAACTGCCAGGCGATGCGGACGGCGATCACCACGGCGCTGACCAGCGCCGCCTGGCCGAGGAGGACGGCGGTCGAGCGGCCGCTCAGCTCGCTCAGGATCGGCTGGAGCTGGAGGCCGACGAGGATGAACAGGATGGCGTTGAGCAGGTAGGTGAGGACCTCCCAGAAGGAGAAGCCGAGCAGCCGGGTGGGGACCGACGCCAGCTCGGGGGCGCGCCAGCCGACGTAGAGGCCGGCGGTCACGGCGGCAAGGACCCCGGAGACCTCCAGCCGGTCGGCCGGCAGGTAGGCGGCATAGCCGGTCACCACCGACAGGACGATCTCGGCCGGCGGGTCGTCCACCCGGCGGCGGACCTCGGCGGCGAGCCAGCCAACCGCCAGCCCGATCGCCACGCCGCCGGCGACGCTGGCCACGAACCGCAGGCCCGCCTGCCACAGCACGAAGCTCCCCCCGACGGTGGCGGCCACGGCGATGCGGTAGGCGACCAGCGCGGAGGCGTCGTTGACGAGGCTCTCACCCTCCAGCACCGTCAGCAGGCGGCGCGGCACGCCCAGCCGGCGGCCGATGGTGGTGGCCGCCAGCGGGTCGGTGGGCGCCACGATCGCCCCGAGCGTGAACGCCGCCGCCCACGGCAGCCTCTCGACGAGGGCGTGGGCGGTCACGGCGACGGCCACCATCGTCACCAGCACCAGCCCGACCGCCAGCAGCGAGATCGCGCGCAGGTCGGCCCGCAGGTCCCGCGGCGAGGCGAAGAACGACGCCGAGTACAGCAGCGGCGGCAGGAACAGCACCAGCACCAGGTCGGGCGGCAGCTCCACGGCGGGCACCCCGGGGACGAACCCCAGCAGCAGGCCGCCCACCACCAGCAGGATCGGGTAGGGCACGCCGAGTGGGCGAGCCAGGACGCTCAGCCCGGCTCCGGCTACCATCAGCCCCAACAGGAGCAGCTCGACCTCGTGCATGCAGGTCCCCCGACGTCCCGACCGGGCGAGCATCCCACACCGGGCTGGAGGAGCAAGATGGCAACCGTCGGCCAATGGCTGGTCGTCGGCCTCGACAACGGCGGCACCAGCAACAACGCCACGGTGCTGGACCTGGCGGGCTGGTTCCTGGTGGACCGGCTGGTCGAGACCCCCAGCGCGGTCCGGGAAGGCCCGGACGTCGCCGTCGCGGCGCTGGCGGCGGCGTTCGAGCACGTCCTGGAGGTGACCGGCGCGGCCCGCTCGTCGGTACGCGCCGTGGGCCTGGACAGCCCGGGGCCCGCGAGCGCGGACGGCGTCATCTCCTCCAAGGGCTCCACCAACTTCTCGCATCCGGGCTGGCGCGGGTTCGACTTCCGCGGCGCGCTCCAGGAACGCCTCGCCCTGCCGGTCGTCTACAACAACGACGCCAACGCCGCGGCGTTGTACGCCCACCACGTTCGCTTCGGCGCCGAGGCGGCGGCGCGCTCCTCCGTCTCGGCGATCGTCGGCACCGGCCTGGGCGGCGGGGTCGTGGAGGCCGGGCGGGTGGTGCGGGGCGTCGCCGGGATGGCCGGCGAGCTGGGCCACGTCCCCATCCCGATGGAGGGCCTGCTCGGCGAGGGGCAGCCGCTGCCCGAGTGCAACTGCGGCTTCGTGGGCGACGCCGAGAGCGTCGCGTCGCTGACCGGCATCCAGAACAACCTCCTCCCCTACTGGCTGACCCGGTTCGAGGGCCACGAGCTCGGCAAGGTGGGACCCGTCGCCGAGGCCGCGAAGCTGGTCCGCGTCTACGGCGAGCAGGGCGACCCGCTGGCGCTGGAGATCTTCCGGCAGCAGGCGATGGCGCTGGGACGGCTGTTCACGATCGCCGCCAACTACAGCGACCCGAGCACCTACTTCCTCGGCGGCGGTGTGGTGGAGGCGACGCCGCGGTTCCGCGACTGGTTCCTGGCCAAGGTGCGGGAGCACACGCTGCTGCGCGAGGAGCAGGCGCGGGCGGCGAGCTTCGCGCTCGTCCCGGACCTGGACATGGCGGGGGCGCGGGGGGCGGCGATCGCGGCGGCCGAGTCGCTCAGGCGTCGCTGACGGCAGGGTGGGGCGGCGGGACGACGCCGCGACCTGCCCTCAACGGCCGGCTTCCCCCGGAGCCGGCCTTTGAAGGGTCCCCCGGAGGCCGCGGCGTCGCGCCTCCCGTGCCTGTAATGGCGTCGCGATGCCGCGAAAGGATACGGGCGGCTTCCTTCCTCTGGGAACGAACGCACAATCGTACGTAGCGGGCAGTACGACAGGATCGTGGCTTGCTAGGTAGAACAACGGATTCAGTAGTTTTGCTGGAGAGAGGTAGTCTCCTCCAGGGACAACAGAAAGTCCCCAACCGGGACGACTACCCGTAAAGGAGCGTCGAGCGATGAGCCGGACCAGCAGGCCGACGTATCTGCGGACGTCCGAGGTCGCCGGTCTTCTCCACGTCTCGCCGAAGACCGTGTCCCGGTGGGCCCAGGAGGGCAAGCTTCCCTTCCTGCGGACGTTGGGGGGACACCGGCGCTACCCGGACACCGAGATCCGCGCCCTCGCGGAGGAGCTGCGGATGTGGCCGGTCGAGCAGCCTCGCCGGGCAGAATCCCAGTAGGCCCTGGGACGAGGGCCCGGTCGCGACCGGGCCCTCGGTCACCCGCTACCCCGCCGGGGGCTCCTCGAGCGCCTTCTCGAGCATGATGCGGGTGCCGCTCAGACCGGAGTCGACCACCACCCGGTCCATGACCGCGTGCATGATGTACAGGCCCCGGCCGCGGTTCTGCGAGGGGTGGGCGCGGCGCGACATCGCCGTGCGGGAGCTGTCGAAGCCGGGGCCCCTGTCCTGCACCGAGAACGAGAACACCCCGTCCACCACCGACCAGCGCACCACCATCACCGAGTCCTGCTGCCCCCAGGACCCGTGCACGACCGCGTTGGTGACCGCCTCGCCGGTGGCGAGCAGGATCGCGTCGGCCACCTCCGCGGCGACCTCCCAGCGCTCCAGGTCACGGTGGAGCAGGGCGCGCAGGGTCGGCACAGAGTCGCTGCGGCACGGCAGCAGCAGGTGCGCCGTCGGGCGCTCCAGTCTTGCTGGCGTCGGTTCCTCCACGTGACAACTCCCCCCGGCTCGGCGCCGGGCTCACCCCACCAGAGCCCGTTGCCGCCCTCTGAATACAACGAGCGGCCACACTCAGTCCAACCGGGCCGGCCCCCCGGCGATTTCCCGCTGGCCTTCCGGGCAGCGTCCGAGCAGGTCGCAGCCGCCGCACCAGGGCCCGGGGCGGGGCGTGAACTCGCGGTCGTCGCGGAGCCGCCGGGCGGTCGCCAGCACCTCGCCGAGGCGCTCGCGCAGCACGTCCGGTGGACGCTCGGTGACCACCTGCTCGCCGGCCACGACGTAGTCGAGCACCAGCCGCTCCACCGGCCGCCCGAGCCGGCGCTCGGCCAGCGCGGCGTAGATCGTGAGCGCCTCGTCGGCGTCCGCGGCCTCCTGGGTCGCCGCGCTGCGCCCGGTCTTGTAGTCGACCACCACCAGGCCACCGTCGGCGGCGGCGTCGAGGCGATCCAGCCGCCCCTTGACGACGATGTCGCCGTAGACGGCCTGGAGCCCGAGCTCGGTCGCGTGCGGCACGACCGTGGTGTCGGCCCGCTGGTACCAGGCGCGCAGCGCCTGCAGGCCGCGCTCCCGCTCGCGCTGCTGCTCGTCCTTGCCGCGGTAGCCGTCGCGCACCCACAGACGGCGGAACAGCTCCAGCAGGGTGCGGAGGCTGCGGCGTCCCACCGGCAGGCGGTAGAACTCCCGCAGGGCCGCGTGCACGCTGGTGCCGAAGGCCTGCTGCGGGCTGTTGCGGGACAGGCGCCACAGCCCGTCCACGTACAGGAACCGGTACAGGCGCGGGCAGTGCCGGTAGCGCTCCAGCGCCGACGGGCTCACGAAGGTCACCCTGCCGAGGTCCATGCCGGGCAGGGCCTGCTGCTCGGCCCTCTTCATCCTTTGAGGCTACGCCCCGGCCGCCACAACGAACGAGGCTTGCGCATTACCGCGCCGTCCGACCTGATCGCCTCGGGGATCCCGTGGTCTTGGTAATGCGCAAGCCTCGTTCGGTATGGTTGCCTGCGGCTGTCGTGCCGCAGGCTGGAGGTGGGGGCTGGTGGACCAGGTGGAGGAACGGACCCCCGCCGTCGACGCACTGGGCGGGCGCCTGCTCGCCGACGGGCCGATGGTCGTCTGCCGCGGCCTGCTCGACGACCCGAGCACCTGGCGGTTCAGTGCCAACGCCGAGCGGGTGCTCGGCTGGCCGGTCGCCTCCCCGGATGGCCTGGCCACCTGGCTGGAGCGCATGCACCCCGACGACCGTGGCGGCTTCGAGGCCGCGCTGGCCCGCGTCCTGAGCGGCACGGCCGACCGGACCGAGCTCCACATGCGGCTGCGCCAGGCAGACGGCGACTACCGGTGGATCTGGACGCTGATGCGGGCCGAGCAGGACGACGCCACCGGCCAGCGGTACATGGTCGGCTACGACCTGGACGTCACCGACCGGATGCTCGCCGAGGAGCGGGCCCGCCGCCAGAACCAGGAGCTGGAGCGGCGCATCCGCGACCGCGCGACCGAGCTGGAGAACGCCAACGCGACGCTCCGGGCGGTGCTGGAGGGCATCGCCGACCCCGTCTACGTCAAGGACGCCGACGGCCGCTACGTGCTGGTGAACTCGGCCGCGGCGGGGTCGGTCGGCCTGCGGCCCGAGGAGTACGTCGGCCGCACCGACCACGAGCTGTTCCCCGCCGACGTGGCCGGGCTCCTCCGCGCCGACGACCGGGAGGTCACCGCGTCCGGGGGGCCGCGCCGGTTCCGCGAGACCATCGACACCCCGGAGGGCCGGCGCGTCTACCAGGCCGTCAAGGCGCCGTGGCGGGACGCGGCCGGCCAGGTCCTCGGCGTGGTCGGGGTGAGCCGCGACGTCACCGAGCAGGAACGGGTCGAGGCCGAGCGGCGCCGGCTGCTGGAGCGCGTCCACGACGTGCAGGAGGAGGAGCGCCGCCACATCGCGATCGACCTGCACGACGGCCCCGTCCAGGGGCTGGCGATGCTCGGCTACAAGCTGGCCAGGGCGCGGGTGCTGCTGGAGGCGGGCGAGACCGAGCCGGCGGTGGCGCTGGTCGGCGAGTGCGAGGCCGACGTCGCCGGCGAGGTCGAGGCGCTGCGCCGGACCCTGCGCGACCTGCGGCCGCTCGTGCTCGACCAGCACGGCCTGGAGGTGGCCCTCCACGACCACGCCCACGGGGTGCGGGAGCGGGCGGGCCTGGCGTCCTGCCGGGTGGCCGCCCGGCTCGGCGGGCGGCGGCTGGACCCCTCCACCGAGACCGCGCTGTTCCGGGTCGCGCAGCAGGCGCTCGCCAACGTGGCCGACCACGCCGGCGCCACCAGCGTCGAGGTGCTGCTGGCGCGGACGGCGGCGGGCGAGGTGCTGCTGCGGGTGGTCGACGACGGTTGCGGGTTCGACCCGGCCCACGTCCAGACGGCCAGCCAGGCTGGCGCTCCGCGAGCCGCAGCCGCCGGCTTCGGGCTCACCGCGATGCGGGAGCGGGCGGAGGCGATCGGCGGACGCCTGACGATCCGGACCGCGCCGGGCAAGGGCACCACCGTCGAGGTCCGGGTCCCATGAGCCGGCTCCCGCCCCGGCCCCGGGTGCTGCTCGCCGACGACCACAGCGGGCTGCGGTGGGCGCTCCGAGGCCTGCTGGAGGAGACCGGCTTCGAGGTGGTGGGCGAGAGCGGCGACGGCGCCGACGCGGTGGCGCTTGCCAGGCTGCTGCAGCCCGACATCGTCGTCATCGACGTCCGCATGCCGGTGCTGAACGGCCTGGACGCGGCCAAGCTCATCAAGGACCAGCGGCCCGCGACCCAGGTGGTCGTCCTCAGCGCCTTCGAGAGCCCGGAGCTGGAGCGCCAGGCCAGGGAGGCCGGCGCGTTCGCGTACCTGGACAAGGGGACGATGGCGGATCGGGTCCGCCGGGTGCTGCTCGGCGCCGCCGTGCAGGCCGTGCTCGACGCCCACCCCTTGCCGCCCGCCGAGCCGGGCCCGCGGCCGGCGCCGGAACGCCGCGAGACCTCCTGAGCTCAGTCGATCACCCAGGCGGCGACCACGAAGCTGGCGAAGAAGCTGACCACCGACGCGACGATGGCGACCAGGCCGAGGTCCCGGTCGCCCTTGGAGCGGCCGATGGCGCCGCAGGCGATCCCGACCAGGCCGCCGGGTGGGAACATGGCCAGCCCGAGGCCGGCGAGCACCAGGCCCGCGACGGACCAGGGCCGCCCCTCGGGACGGCCGTGGCCCGCGGCGCCCCGGAGCTGGGCGCGGGTCTGCGCCAGGTACTCCGACCGGTAGCGCTTGACGTCCTCCGGCGCCTCCAGCAGGCCGAGCTCGCCCGCGCGGGCCGAGCGGTCCAGCTCGTCCATGAGCGCCTCCACCTGGTCGCAGGCGTCCAGCGCGGCCGGCACCAGCTCGTCGGGGACGGTGAAGCGCACCGTGAAGGCCGGCTCGCCGGCCATGAACGCCTGCTCGGCCACCTCGTCGACCGGGCTGCGCGGGAACTGGTCGCGCAGCTTCTCGACCAGCTCGGTGAGCCGCCGCGGCGGCGCGTCCGGCTGCATGGCGGCGAGCTGCGCCTCGCGGCGGATCGCCTCGTAGTGGTCGCGGCTCTTGATGTGCAGCGCCGGGTCGAACGGTCCCATCTCCAGCTCCATGCCGCAGAGCATACGATCCCGGCGGGACCGGCAGCAGCGCGGGGGCTCAGACCGGGGCGCGGGCGAGCAGGCGCTTCAAGACCGCGTCGGGCGTGCGCTCGACGCCGAGGCGGTAGCCGTAGAGGGCACCGTGGCAGTCGGAGGCGCCGGTGACCTCCAGGCGGAGCGCGCCGGCGAGCGCCCGCAGGCGGGCCCGCTCGGCGGGCCCCTGGTCGGGATGGTCGACCTCCAGCCCGTCCAGGCCGGCGGCGGCCATGGCCCGGATCACCGGCTCCGGCACCGCGCCGGCGCCGGCGTGGAGGGACGGGTGGGCGAGCACGGCGACACCGCCGGCACCCCGGATCAGCTCGACCGCCTGCACGGGGCGGACCGCGTCCTTGGCCACGTAGGCGCGGCCGCCGGTGCCGATCCACTCGGGGCTGAACGCGGACGCCACGTCCGCGACCACCCCGGCCTCGACCAGCGCCTGGGCGACGTGCGGCCGGCCGACCGAGCCGGACCCGGCCAGCTCCAGCACGCGGTCGAGGTCGACATTGGCGCCGAGCGCGCGCAGCCGCTCCACCATGCGCCGCGCCCGGCCCACCCGGCCCTCGCGGATCCAGGCCCGCCTGGCCGCGAACACCGGCTCGGCGGGGTCGAAGCCGTAGCCGAGCACGTGGACCGGCGCGCCGTGGTGCTCGGCGGACAGCTCGCAGCCGAGCAGGACCTCCAGGCCGGTGGCACTGGCCGCCTTGCGGGCCCGCTCCACACCCTCGGTGGTGTCGTGGTCGGTGAGGGCGATGCCGGTGAGGTCGCGGGTGGCGGCCAGCTCCACGACCTGCTCGGGCTCGAGGGTGCCGTCCGAGAAGGTGGAGTGGGTGTGCAGGTCGAAGCCGGGCATGACCCGACGATAGCGCAGCCACGGATGCATCGATCCGCTACCGATCAGGTAACGACCCTCCAGAATGCCCGGTCTCGCGCCGATAGAGGTGCCAGACTGCCCACGTCATTCGGTGACGAGGAGGTTGTTTCGTCGTGTCGTTGCTCATGCTCGCGGTCGTCGCCCTGTTCCCGGTCCTGCTGCTCGCCCTCCTGCTGGTCACGAACGGCCTGGAGGGGCGGGTGGTCGGAACGGGCGGCAGGAAGGCGCGGTCCGCCGGGCGGCAGGGCACGAAGGAGTAGCCGGCGGCGTTTCCCGGCGCGGCCACCAGCCGGCCAGCAGGGCTACCGTAGACGGTCATGGATCGCGCCGAAGCCGTCAGCCTGCTGGGCCGGCTGCATGGAGCCCAGCAAGCGTTCTACACCGGCGGTGACGAGGCGCCGGTCCGGGCGCTGCTGACCGACGACGTCTGCTGGCACGTCCCGGGCCGCAACGCGATCGCCGGTGTCTACCAGGGGATCGACGCGGTGCTTGCCTACTTCCGTCGGCGCCGGGACCTGGTGGATCTGACCTTCCGGATGCACCCCGGCGATGTGCTGGCCGGCGACGGTGACCGCGTCGCGGCGCTCACCGACGGCACGGCCGTGGTCGGCGGCGTCCAGCGGCGCTGGTCGACGGTGGGCCTGTACCAGTTCCGTGACGGGAGGGTCGCGGGCTGCTGGTTGCTGCCCCTGGACCCGGCCACCTTCGACGACATCTGGGCGGACCCGGATCCGCGGGCCGACGTGCCAGACACCCCGTCCACGAGCTGATCCCACCCAGTCCCACCCCGGCGGAGGAGCTCCGCCGCCGTTCCTGAGGCGCGGTAGCATCGCGCTCCTGGGGGCGAGGAGGCGATGGGGGCGATGGGGCCGGAGGAGCTGACCGACCTGGCGCTGCGGGCGGCGGTGGCGGCCGGTGCCGGCTACGCCGACGCCCGCTGGGTGCACCAGGAGAGCGAGTCGCTCACCGTCACCGACGACCGCGTCGACGACCTCGAGGCCGAGGACTCCAGCGGGCTCGGGGTGCGGGTGCTGGTCGACGGCCGCTGGGGGTTCGCGGCCAGCGCCGTGCTGGACCCGGAGCGGGTGCGCGACCTCGGCCGGCGGGCGGTCGAGATCGCGCGCGCGGCCGCGTCCCTGCCCGGCGAGCCCGTGCGGCTGGCGCCGCTGGAGCCGGCGGTGGCGAGCTGGTCGACGCCGCTGGGACGCGACCCGTTCGCGGTGCCGCTGGCCGAGCGGGTCGAGCTGCTGCTGACCGCCTGCGAGGCGCAGCGCGCCGTCGCCGGCCTGACCCACGCCCACGCCACCGTCGACCTGTGGCGCCGCCGCACGCTGTTCTGGTCCAGCGAGGGCGCCCGCCTGGACCAGACGGTGACCCAGACCGGCGCCGGCATCGAGGCGGTCGCGGTCGGCGACGGCGACCTCCAGCAGCGGAGCTGGCCGAACTCGTTCCGCGGCCAGTTCCTGGCCGGTGGTTGGGAGGCGGTCGAGGCGGCCGACCTGGTCGGCAACGCCCCCCGGGTGGCCGGGGAGGCGGTGGACCTGCTGCGCGCCCCCGAGCTGCCCGAGCGGGTGACCACCGTGATCCTGGACGGCCAGCAGCTCTCCCTGCAGGTGCACGAGTCGGTCGGCCATCCGCTGGAGCTGGACCGGATCTTCGGCACGGAGGCGGCCTACGCCGGCACCTCGTTCGTGCGCCCCGAGGACCGGGGGCGACTTCGCTACGGCTCGGCGGCCATGTCCGTCACCTCCGACGCGACCACGCCCGGCGGGCTCGGCACCTACGGCTTCGACGACGAGGGCGTGCCGGCGCAGCGGGCGCCGCTGGTCGCCGGCGGGATGCTCGAGGGCTTCCTGACCAGCCGGGAGACCGCGACCGCGATCGGCGCCACCTCGGGCGGCGCCATGCGCGCCGACGGCTGGGGCAACCCGCCGCTGATCCGCATGACCAACGTCAACCTGGAGCCGGGCGAGGGCAGCCTGGAGGAGCTGGTCGCCGACACCGCCGACGGGCTGCTGCTGTCGGTCAACCGCTCCTGGTCGATCGACGACCGGCGGGTCAACTTCCAGTTCGGCGTCGAGGCGGCATGGGAGATCCGCGGCGGCCACCTCGGCCGGCTCTACAAGAACGCCACCTACGACGGCCGCACCACCGAGTTCTGGGGGTCGCTGGACGCCGTCTGCGGTCCCGAGGCGTGGGTGGTGTGGGGCATCCCCAACTGCGGCAAGGGCCAGCCGTACCAGAACGGCCGGGTCTCCCACGGCGCCGCCCCCGGGCGCTTCCGCGACGTGCACGTGGGGGTCAGGGGGTCCGGGGGGCATGGCTAGGCTGGCCGAGCGGCTGCTGGAGGTGGCCGAGGTCGCGATCGCCGCCGAGGGCGCCGACGACGCCGAGGCGCTGGTGATCCGCGAGGCCGGCGGCCTCACCCGCTTCGCCTCCAGCCGCATCCACCAGTCGACCTGGCGCGAGGACGTGTCGGTGCGGCTGCGCCTGGTGGTCGACGGCAACCGGGTCGGGACCGCGACGGTCCACGACCTCCAGCCCGCGGCGGTGGCGGCGGCCGCCCGGCGGGCGGCCGAGGTCGCCCGGACGATGCCGCCAGACCCCGGGTATCCCGGCATGCCCGGGCCGGCTGCCTACGCCGCCGGCGCGCGGTGGGACGAGGCGACCGCGGCCACCGACGCGGCCACCCGCGCCGGCCTGGTCGCCGGGGTGGTGCGCCGCCTCCCCGCCGGGGTGACCGCCGCCGGCGCCTGCGAGACCCGCGAGCTGGAGCTCGCGGTCGCCAACCTCCGCGGCGTGCGCGCCCTTGGCGCGAGCACGGCGGCCAGCTTCTCGGTCCTCGCCGACGCCGGCTCGGGGACGGGATGGGCCGAGGGCGCCGAGCCGTGCCTGGCCGACCTCGACGTGGCGGCGCTCGGGGAGCGGGCGGCCCGCAAGGCGGTCGACGCCCGCGAGCCGCGGGAGCTCTCCCCCGGCGCCTACCCGGTCGTGCTGGAGCCCGCCGCGGTGGCCACCCTCGTGCAGTTCCTCGGCTGGCTCGGGTTCGGGGCCAAGGCCTACGACGAGGGGCGCAGCTTCCTGGTCGGGCGGCTCGGCCAGCGGGTGTGCTCGCCGCTGGTCACGATCGTCGACGACGCCCTGGCCGCCGACACCATCGGCGTCGGCTTCGACTTCGAGGGCGTCCCCAAGCGGCGGGTGACCCTGATCGAGGAGGGGGTGGCGGCCAGCCTGGTGTACGACTACCGGGCCGCCCGCCAGCACGGCGTCGAGCCGACCGGCCACGGCCTGCCGGCCCCCTCGTCGGAGGGCGCCTACCCGATGCACCTCGCCATGCTGCCCGGCGACACGCCCCAGTCGGAGCTGGTCGCCGGCGTGGAGCGGGGCCTGCTGGTCACCCGCTTCCACTACACCAACCTGGTCAACCTGATGGAGACCACGATCACGGGCATGACCAGGGACGGCACCTTCTGGGTCGAGGACGGGCGGGTGCGAGGCGCGGTGCGGAACCTGCGCTTCACCCAGTCGATCCTGGACGCCCTCTCGGCGGTCCGGGCGGTCGGCGCCCAGACGGAGCTCGCCAGCGAGGACGGCTACGGCGCTGCCCGCGCCCCCGCCCTGGCCATCGACCGCTTCAGCTTCTCCAGCGCCACCACGTTCTGAGGTGGGACGGCCGTCCAGGTCAGGGTCGGGGTGGGTCCGGTACTGCTCGCCGGCGGCGATGAGGATCCCACCGGCCACCCGCAGCGGTACCCAGGCCCAGGACGGCTGCGGATGTCGCACCCGCCAGCCGGTCAGCCACCAGGGGACCAGGCCGGCGACGACACCTGGGGCCAGCACGAAGAACGCCGCGCTGCCGGCTGTGTAGCTCCAGCTCAAGCTCTGTGCGACGATGGACCCGACGATCCCGCCACGAGGGAACCGGCATGGAGCTGATCATCTTCATCGTCCCGGTCGTGATGGGCTTGGGGCTCTGGCTGATCCTCCGACACCAGCCTGACGAGCAGCGCGACGACGACGCTCCGACGCCCCGCTGAGTAGCCGGCGTTGCTGCGCCCGCATGGCCTGACGGCGACGGTTGGCCGATGGATGACGCCGACGGTGGCCGCCGAGGGTTGCGAGCTCGGCCCGATGTCTGCCGCCGAGCGCGCCGCGCTGCCGGTGGCGATGGTCCGCCAGCCCTTGTCGTCGATCGGCGGCTGGGTGGCCCGCCTGGACGAGGAGGCGGCGGCGCGCCGCCACGTCGCCAGTGTGGGACCCGAGTTGGCGGCGGCACGCCGGATCATGACCAACCTCGACCGGTGGCGGGACGCATTCGCCTGAACCGGAACCCTTCGGGCGCCGACCCGGGATGAGCGGCAGCGGTTTCCACAGATTCGCGGTTGCCTCTTGTGCTGGAGGCTGGGTGGGATAGGTTGCCTCCATGGACTCGAACACACATTCGGGGCAGGAGCCGATCGGACTCGACCGCCTCACCGCCGCCGTCGACGAACTCGCCACCCAGGACCTGAGCCGGCTGCCTGATGGGGTGGCGGCCGCGCGGGTCCTTGCCCTGCGGCGGCTGGTGGACCGGCTGGAAGGCCACTGGCTGCGCGAGCTGGCCGCCGTTGACGGCCGCGGCGCCGCCGGCACCGACCGCGGTACCCCGGCCCCTTCCACCGCCGGGTGGCTGCGCGGCCGCCTGCGCGCCGGGTATCCCCAGGCCAGCAGGTGGGTGAGGACTGCCCGGGCGCTGTTCCGCGGGCCTCTGGCCGGGACCGGGCGGGCGCTTGCCGCCGGCGAGCTCTCCCCAGGCCACGCGGCGGTGCTGGCCGCCGGCACCGTCGACCTGCCAGCCTCCACCGCGGCGGAAGCGGAGCCGGTGCTGCTGGACATGGCTTGCCGGCTGGACCCGCCCGGCCTGCGCAAGCTGGTCGCCCACCTGCGCGATGTCGCCGACCCCGACGCCGCCGACGCGCGGACCCAGCGGCAGCACGAGCGGCGTGGCCTGTGGGTGGCATCGACCCTTGCGGGGATGGTCGCCGTCGACGGGCTGCTGGACCCCGAAGCTGGCGAGACCCTGCTGGCCGCCCTGGAACCGCTGGCGCGACCGGCCAGCGCCGACGACGAGCGCAGCGGGTCGCAGCGCCGCGCCGACGCGCTCACCGAACTGGCCCGTCGGGCGCTGGAGGGCGGCCGGCTGCCGCAGACCGGCGGGGCCCGTCCCCATGTGATCGTCACGGTCGACCTGGCCAGCCTGTTGGGTCAGCCGGTGGGGCTGCCGGGCGCCAACGGTGGCCTTGTGGGGTCGCTGCCGGCCGAGACGGCGCGGCGGCTGGCCTGCGACGCTGCGGTCACCCGCGTGCTGGTCACCCGCGACCACCGCGACGGCCAGGCGGCCGACGGTGGCGACGGCCACGCCGACCGCGACCCCGGCGACCTGGCGCCCGGCTGCGCGCCGCCATCACCCTGCTCCCGCCCGCGCTTGGTGGTGCGCCCACCCAGCCGCTGGAGGTGGGCCGCGCCACCCGCGTGGTCTCTCCCGCCCAGCGCACCGCGCTGACGGTGCGCGACGGCGGCTGTGTGTTTCCCGGTTGTGACCGGCCACCGGCGTGGTGCGAGGCCCACCATGTGCGGCACTGGCTGCACGGCGGCGCCACCGACCCGGGGAACCTGGTGCTGTTGTGCCGGGCCCATCATCGCGCCGTGCACGAGGGCGGCCAGCGGCTGCACCCGCCGCACCGACGACCGACCGCGGCGTGAGCCGCGAAAGGGGCGCCTGACCCGGCCGCCGCGCGTGGCAGGATGGCGCCATGGAGCAACCGTCCCCGCCGGTGGTGGCGGTCGGCGTGGTCGCCCGCGACCGGCGCGGGCGGCTGTTGCTGGTGCGGAGGGCCAACCCGCCCGCCGCCGGTCGCTGGTCGCTGCCGGGAGGACGGGTGGAGGCCGGCGAGACCCTCGCCGAGGCGGCCGCCCGCGAGCTGGCGGAGGAGACGGGCCTGCGCGCCGCCGTCGGCCCGGTCGCGGGCGTGGTGGAGCGGATCGGCGAGGGCTACCACTACGTGATCGTCGACCTCTGGGCCGAGCTGGACGAGGACGCCGCCCCGACGGCCGGCGACGACGCCACCGCGGTGCGCCTGGCCCCGCCGGAGGAGCTGCCCGGCCTGGACCTCTCGCCCGGCCTTGGCCGGTTCCTCGCCGAGCTGGGCTGCTGGCCCGCCGGGGCCGTGCCGCCGGACGAGCCGGGCGGTCCCTCCGGCCCGCTACCCTAGGCGCATGCCGGAGCTTCCCGAGGTCGAGTCGGTCCGCAGGCAGCTCGAGCCGGCGCTGCGCGGCCGCCGGGTGGTGGCCGTCTGGGCCGACGCGCAGCGCCGCTTCCACGCACCCCACCGGCTGCTCGGCCACACCGTCCAGGGCGTCGGGCGGCGCGGCAAGTTCCTGCTCTGCCCGCTGGACGGCGGCCTGGAGCTGGTGCTGCACCTGGGCATGACCGGGGTGCTCCACTTCGGCGCGGCCGACGCCTACACCCGCGCCCGCCTGGGGCTGGACGACGGCCGCGAGCTGGTCTTCCGGGACGTGCGCCGCTTCGGCAGCCTGGCGGTGGTGGACGCGGGCGCGTACGGGCCGCTGCCGAGCCTGGCGCGGCTGGGGCCGGAGCCGCTGTCGGACGACTTCGACCCCGGCCGCTTCGCCCGCGACCTGGCCGCCACCCGCGCCCCGGTCAAGCCCTACCTGCTCACCCAGCGGCCGGTCGCCGGGGTCGGCAACATCTACGCCGACGAGGCGCTGTGGCTGGCCCGCATCCACCCTGCCTCCCGCCGGGTCGGCCCGCGGCGGGCGCGCGCCCTGCACGCCGCCATCCGCCGGGTGCTCGCCGAGGCGATCGCCCGCGAGGGCACCACCTTCCGCGACTACCGCATGGTCAACGGGGAGAGCGGCCGCAACGCCACCTTCCTGGTCGCCTACGGCCAGGCGGGACGGCCGTGCCCCCGCTGCGGCACGCCGCTGCGCAAGGTCGCGCTCGGCGGCCGCGGCACCACCTTCTGCCCCACCTGCCAGCGCCGCTAGAGTCCCCACGTCCCCGGCCGCGCGACCGGCTCATCCTGGCCGCCAACCGAGCAACT